>Ga0181584_10000431_pt1 | contig 29805 bp, 27 predicted proteins | sample 071ome_30_FD_132462 | JGI IMG/M metagenome (GOLD analysis project Ga0181584, IMG submission 132462) | Coastal salt marsh microbial communities from the Groves Creek Marsh, Skidaway Island, Georgia - 071406AT metaG (megahit assembly) | ecosystem: Environmental > Aquatic > Marine > Intertidal... | reverse complement strand
AAGGTCCGAGAAATAAAATGAATCTGCTGCATCTGCTGCGTAAATGGATCGGCTAAGATAGCCCAGCAAAACCATAAACACGGCTAGAACGATTGACATTATGGACATGCCAGCTGCTGGGTCATAATTGGCAAATACCATGTAAATATGGAATACCACTGCGATTGGCATTACAATTTGCAACACCTTCAGGCTGCGGAACGCTGCGTATGCGATTGCAGTTGCAATCACCATGACGACAAATCCACCAAATGGCATCAGGTTGGCAAATGCGCCTCCGACGCCTAGGCCGAATATACGACATAGCGTCAATACGCCCAAGCAAATCAATGCAACCTCGGCGCCATAGTATTTTGACGTATCTGGCTGATCTTCTTCTGACAGGATGGGGCCCAGTTCAGGGTTAATCCAACACCGCCCAAGCGTATAGATCAGGTATAATGACGCCAATAGCGCACCAGGAATAAAGGCCCCGCGGAACAAGTCCAGCGTAGATACCTCAAGCACGGGTCCCATAACAATCAACATGATCGACGGTGGGATCAGAATGCCCAATGTTCCACCTGCGGTGATCGTGCCTGCGGCCAGTTGGACGTTGTAGCCGGACCGGCTCATCGTGGCGCCGGCCATAATACCCAGCAATGTGACCGATGCGCCCACGATACCCGTGGCGGCGGCGAAAATGGTCGATACGATCAAGACGGCGATAAACAACGCGCCACGCACACGGGCCATAATCATTTGAATGGATGCAAACAAACGCTCCATCAGGCCGGCGGCCTCCATCACGATGCCCATTAAGACGAACAAAGGAACAGCCATCAACTGATCGTTTAGCATTGTTGAGTTCGTGTTCAGCGTCATCAACAGCGTTGTCAGTTTGAAATTCGCGCCCCAAATCCCGAACACAAAGCCCAAGAAAATCAAGGTAAACGAAATCGGAAAGCCGATGAAAATCACGAACAACATGGCACCGAGCATGATCAAACCAATGGTTGGTTTGGACAGGTTTGGACGCGCTTTCATCAAGTCCGTAAACCATTCGCCGCCGGGCACCAAATCAGGTGTAAACACGGCCAAAACCAGCCAGAGCAGGGCGATCAGATAGACGGGCAACAACCGCACGAAAAACCGTTCGCGCACCTTACCCATTTTATGGAACGCGCGGAAAATTTCGGGCAGGCCTTGCAACAGCAACAAGAAACCCCCAATCGGCATTGCAGTACGCGCAGGCCACAACAATGGACCCCATGCGCTGTCGATTTGCATCGTTTCACTGGTGGAATAGGCCAGCCACCAAAATTGTGCCGACACCACAGTGAAAAAGATCATGGATGGTATAAAGAACAACAGATAAAGCGCCGCATCGACGGTCGCTTGCGTTTTGTCAGACCAGTTGCGATACAAAAAATCGGCACGAATATGAACACCGCGCATCAGGCCATAGCCCGCAGCCGCCATGAACAAAACACCCGCAAGCATGCGGCTGGTATCATAAACCCATAGCGTTGGCCCCAATCCAAGCGAGCGTGCAAACTCTTCAAAGCCTGCATTCGCCAAGATCGTGAACGAGTTACGCGATAACACCTCGAACACGACGACCACGATCAGTGGGATCATCAATAATGATATGATCTGCCCCGCCCGATAGTTGATCACATCAATCACAGCTGTGATGGGACGTTGCCAAGGGGTCATGTCCTCTGGCGTCTCGCCGGGGGCCTCGGCCCGCCGTTCGGCGATCAATTCATCCGCAATTTCAAGTTTCTCTGGGTTCACCTCATCTGCGGCCATGCCCAATCTCCCTGTTTTATAAAATGCCATTTTGGCTTTTCCGTTTTGAAAAACGCAGCAGCGTTTATCGAAACGGACGCGTCCGTACTAAAAAGTGAGGGGCGTTTCCGCCCCTCGCTCTGTGTTTATTTCAGTGTATCTGCATGCGCTTTGCCCAGACCTGCGTTTGATGCCTGTGCACCCGCCCAGAATGGAACAACTGTGTCTGCGAAATCTTTTTGTGACTGCCAAACTTCGGCAAAGAATTCGTTTTCATCAGCGGCCACTTGCAACGCGTTTTTCGCAGCTGCCATGTACTCTGAGAAGTAATCAGAGGGTGTGTCCTCTAGGATAACACCGTGGTTGTCTGTCAAATCTTTCAACGCTTTACCGTTTTCATAGATACGGTAAGACAGGGATTTTGACAAAGACGCGTTTGCTGCAACTTCCAACGCTTTCTTTTCCAGATCGCTTAGATCGTTATAGAAATCGCGGTTTACATACATGTCCGCGTTCACAACAACTTGGTGCAAACCTTGTAGGTAGTAGTGTTTCAACACTTTCTGGAAACCAAAGACTGAGTCAGGCTTTGGACAGCACCATTCAGCCGCGTCAATTGTGCCTTTTTCCAATGCTGGCAGGATATCGCCGCCGCCCATGGCAACCGCTGGAACACCGATGTCAGCATAAGCAGCACCCACCATACCGGGAGGAGCGCGGAAGCGCATTTGACGGAAGTCATCCATAGATTTGATTGGCTCTGGGAACCAGCCCAATGCCTCTGGACCAACAGGCTGCAGCATGAAACCTTTGACGTTTACGCCCATTTCGTCCCATAGACGGTCATACAATTCCTTACCGCCGCCATATTGGAACCAGCTTAGGAATGCGATGTTGTCTAGACCAACACCGGCACCCGCAACAGGCGCACCAAACAGGTTTGCCGCCACGTGCTTGCCACCCCAATAGTGGGTCCAAGCAAAGCCGCCTTCGACCAGGCCTGCGTCAACGGCGTCCATTACGTCGCGTGGGCCAACAACGGCGCCCGCGGGCAATACTTCGATCGTCAGCGAACCGTTGGTCAGGGCCGCGACATCCTTGCCGAATTCCTGCAACATGTACACTTCGTCTGCAGTATTCGGCAAAACAGATTGAATACGCAGAACTTTTTCAGCCATTGCGGCTGTTGTTGTCATCGCCAATGCAGTTGCACCGACAACTAAATGTTTGAGTTTGAACATTGATCGTCCTCCCTAGGTAAAGCCTTCAAAATTATTTTTATCCTTAAGCAAGAAGGCGGAGCTTAAGAAATTTTTGGAACATTTTAATGTCCCAAGCGAACCACTTGTAACAAGCGCGCTTATTACACCATAGATCATGATCGCACATCCTCAAGTATTAAATCAGATGCCTTTTCGCCTATCATGATACATGGCGCATTCGTATTGCCACTGACAATTTGTGGCATGATCGACGCGTCTGCGACCCGCAGACCATCAATTCCGTAAACTTTTAGTTTGGGATCGACCACGGCTTGGTCGTCAATTCCCATTTTACAGGTACCCGTTGGATGGTAAATCGTCACCGATGTCCGACGCGCCCAATCTAACGTAGCCTGTTCATCATCCATGGCAACATCCGCACCTGGTGCATGTTCTTGGGTGATATAGGATTTCAACGGGTCAGTTTGTGCAATTTTGCGCGCGATTTGGATACCCTTGACGATGGTTTTACAGTCTAAATCCGTCGCCAAATAATTCGGGTGAATTTCGGGGTGATCGTCCATTCTGGCTGAGCGCAGTTTTAGGTGTCCCGCGCTTTCAGGGCGCAATTGCAGGACGGATGCGGTAAAGGCGGAAAATTTATGTGGCCCATCGGCGGGTTTATCCGCGCTCCAGGGTTGGATATGAAATTGGATATCGGGCGTTTCCAGATGTGGTTCGGTTTTCAAAAAACCTGTGCCAAGGCTGGCCGCCATTGTCATGGGGCCGGTTTGTGTCAATGCATATTGTATTGCCATCATCCCCTGTTTGAAAATATTGTTTGCCTCGATGTTGATCGTGCTTAGCGTGGTTTTGAACACTGGGCGGGCCTGCAAGTGATCTTGCAGGTTTTTGCCAACAGCGCTGTTGCCTTTGACCACGTCAATTCCATGTTCTTTCAGCTCGGTTGGATCGCCAATGCCCGACAGCATCAAAATCTGCGGTGACCCAATGGCACCTGCAGACAGAACAACTTCGCACCGCGCGCGAATGTCGATCATGCGGCCATGTTGCTTTGCGCGAATACCAACAGCGCGATTTTGTTCAATCAGCACCTTTTCGGTTTGGGTATCTGTAATAATGGTCAGGTTTTTACGGTTGCGAATGGGGCGCAGATAGGCGGCAGCCGATGAACAGCGACGCCCGCCTTTCATGGTAAGTTGGAAATATCCCACGCCCTCTTGATCGGCACCATTGTAATCGGGGTTGCGTTTATACCCTGCTTGCACGGCGGCATCGACCCATTTGTCGACGACATCGCGTTTTAGGCGCGAATTCTGCACAGATAGGGGGCCATCGACCCCACGGCTGTCATCATGATGTTCGCCGTTCCATGTCTCAGACCGTTTGAACAGAGGTAAAACATCATCCCATCCCCAGCCTGTGCATCCCAATTGCGCCCAGTAATTATAATCTTGGGCTTGGCCGCGCACATAAAGCAAACCGTTGATAGAACTAGATCCGCCCAATACGCGTCCACGTGGCCAAGAAATCGCGCGTCCAGCAATGCCGGGATCGGGTTCGGCTGTGTAACACCAATCTGAATTTGGGTTCCCCATGGTGCGGAAATACCCGACTGGAATGTGGATCCATGGGTTTCGATCGACTGGCCCAGCCTCGACCAATGCGACGCTATAGCGGCTGTCTGCGGACAAACGGTTTGCCAATGCGCAACCGGCGGATCCAGCGCCTACGACGATGAAATCGAATTCCATTTCACACCCTGTTATCAAAAAATGAGACTTTTTGTCTCGTTTTTATTTGAAAATGACAATATAATGATTCGTAGAAATTGCACGCATTTTTTTATGGGAGCCGGAAAATGGATGAAAACGAACGTATTCCGACAAACCTAAGGACACTGCTCATCCTTGAGGTTTTGGGCCAAAGCGATCAACCGATGACGGCGACCGAAATAAATGCGCAGATTGGGCTGCCTAAACAAACCGTCCATCGATTGTGCGCCACGCTTGAAGAAAACGGATATTTGACCCGTCCGGGAAATGGCAAACAATATCAGGTTGCCCGGCGTTTGCGCAACCTAGGGGTGGGGCTGTTGCACAATTCGCGCGATCACATCGCACGCCACCAAATCCTAAGCGAGGTGTCGCAAACCGTGGGCGAAACGGTGAACTATGCTGTCCCTGGCGCTGCGGGGATGAATTATCTGGACCGTGTGGAAACCGACTGGCCGTTTCGGGTGCAATTGCCGGTGGGCACCAGTGTTCCGTTTCATTGCACCGCCAGTGGCAAGGTGTTTTTGTCCAGCCTGTCGCCAGCTAAAATGCGTGCGATGGTATCGGCGTTGCAATTGGATTATAAAACGCAGCACACCCTGACGGATCCAGACGCGTTGATCGCGGAACTGCAGCAAATCCAAAAACAGGGATATGCGCTGGACCAAGAAGAATTTATCATCGGAATGGTGGCCATTTCGGTTCCAGTCTTGGACGGGCAGGGCCGCTATATCGCCAGTTTGGCCTATCACGGGCCATTGCCGCGCATGTCGCTTGCGGATGCAATTGCGCGCAAATCTTACCTAAGTGATGCGGCAGATCGACTAAGCGCCACGTTGACAGGTGGCGCCTAGCTTGGCGTACTAGGCCGTAAATAGGTCTTTGAACTGATCACGCAGGATATTTTTTTGCACCTTGCCCATCGTGTTTCGCGGCAGTTCGCCCACAATTTCGATGTGGCGGGGATGTTTGAAACGTGCCAGTGATTGTGCAACAGCCCCCTGAATTGTATCTATGTCAACGGTTTTTCCGGCTTGTGCGACGATCACCGCGACAACGGTTTCCCCGAAATCGGGGTGGGGCACTCCGATCACCGCGCTTTCTAAAACCGAATCTTGATCGTCTAGGACCAATTCGATTTCCTTGGGATAAATGTTGTAACCGCCAGAAATAATCAAATCTTTGTTTCGGCCAACAATGTGGACATACCCATCATCATCGATTTTGCCCAAATCACCGGTTATGAAAAACCCATCTGGGCGCAATTCTTCGGCTGTTTTTTCGGGCATTTTCCAATACCCCTGAAATACATTCGCTCCGCGCACTTCGATTTGGCCGACGATATTTTTGGGCAGACTGTCGCCACTTGCTGGATCGGTGATTTTTAATTCAACCCCCGGCAACGGATGCCCAACGGTACCAGCGCGACGTTCGCCATTATATGGGTTTGACGTGTTCATATTCGTTTCGGTCATCCCGTAGCGTTCCAAAATCCGGTGGCCTGTTCGGGTTTCGAATTGAATATGGGTGTCGGCCAACAATGGCGCAGATCCAGACACAAACAACCGCATATGTTTGGTCAGATCGCTGTCAAATCGGGCATTGTCCAACAGGCGGGTATAGAATGTGGGAACCCCCATCAGTGACGATGCATCCGGCATTAAATCGATGATTTGGTCTGCATCGAATTTCGGCAAAAATATCATGCTGCTGCCGGCGCATAATGTGACGTTTGTCGCGACAAACAGACCATGTGTATGAAAAATAGGCAGCGCATGCAGCAACACATCATCTGACGTGAAACGCCATTCTTGCACCAATGTTTTTGCATTCGAAATCAAGTTTGCCTGGCTTAGCATTGCCCCTTTGGAACGCCCCGTCGTGCCCGATGTATAGAGCAACGCTGCCAGATCGGTATACGCGCGCGACACTATGGCAAATGACGTCGAACAGTTGGCCCATTTGTCGCAAATACTACCCGAGCCATCGGCGTTTAGCGTTTCCAATTGTGCGCCCAGTTTCGACGCAATCGGTGCCAAACTGTCGGTCGCTTTGGCGTCGCATATGACCAAAGATGCACCACTGTTTTCAATGAAATAATCCAGTTCCCCTGCGGTATAGGCCGTGTTCAGCGGCAAAAATACCAATCCAGCCTGCGCACATCCGGCATATAACGCCAAGGCCTGCGGTGATTTTTCAACCTGTACCGCCACGCGATCCCCAGGGGTTAACCCCATCATTTGGGTCAGGTTGGCAAATTGCGAACCCATTTCCAAAAACGCTTGGTACGAAATTTGCGTTCCATCCGCCAACCGTAAAAAGGTTGCAGCATTTTTTTGGTGTGCGCCAAATAATGTATCATACAGTGGGTTCGTCATATTAGGTTCTTTCGTCAGTGATGGTATTGCGCTGGGGGCGAAACTAGTCAGGGGGTGTATTTTATGTCAATGTCTTTGCATACCAGAAATAATGTTTTGTACACTTTCATGTGCTGTATCACTGATTTTGTTCAGATGCTTTATGGAAAAACGTCGCTGGGGTTTGATCGCTGACACAGTGGTAACACGATTTTTGACATGACTTGGTGTAATGGGTATCGATTACACATATGAAATCTATCGCAAGATTTTGGCATCGCAGGCTGCAACCTTTTCGACGCCAGCAATTGCGGCTGCGTGGGCGCATGGAACAATCCATGGCGGAACATGCGGCAATTTTGGTCGCGTTAGAACGCGGTGATTGCGACAGCGCTGCGGCAGAATTGCGAAATCACGTGGCAGTACAGGGGGAAAAGTTTCATAGCCTTATTGCAAGTTTGCGCAAAAACGGGCATTCCGCGTGACAGCGCATGATGCGTTGCCTAATTTTTTCCAAGCTTGAAGCCAGCATGTCAAAATCGTATCGCGACCCGTCTGATCTTTGGAATTCGGCCCGTCTGTCTGTTGCACCGATGATGGATTGGACCGATCGCCACTGTCGGATGTTACACCGCCAGCTAAGCCGTCATACGTTGTTGTACACCGAAATGGTGACTGCACCTGCATTGGTGCGCGGTGGTGCAACGCATTTGTTGGATTATTCGCCCCAAGAACACCCAATCGCATTGCAGCTGGGCGGATCAGACCCTGCCGAATTGGCACAGGCGGCCGTTATGGGCAACGAATGGGGATATGACGAAATCAATCTGAATGTTGGTTGCCCATCGGATCGTGTGCAATCGGGCACCTTTGGCGCGATATTGATGAAATCGCCGGATGTTGTGGCTGAATGTTGTGCCGCGATGATTGCCGCACAATCGGCCGAGGTGACCGTGAAATGCCGTATTGGTGTCGATGATCAGGATCCATATGTGGTGCTGCCTGATTTTTTACAACGCGTCAGTGATGCCGGCGTGCGACGGTTCACAATCCACGCCCGCAAAGCCTGGTTGCAGGGCCTAAGCCCCAAAGAAAACCGTGATATCCCGCCATTGGATTATGATTTGATCCATACAATGAAACAGCAATTTCCAGATCTGCATATTTCGATAAATGGTGGAATTGCCGATTTGGATCTGGCCCAACACCTGTTAGATCAAGGATTGGATGGGGTCATGATTGGGCGCGCGGCCTATCATACCCCCAGTGTTATTTTGTGCCGTGCAGATACGGCCATTTACGGGCAGGGTGCTGACAGCGACCCCACCACCGTTGTGCATAATATGATGCCCTATATCCAAGACCATGTGTCATCTGGGGGGCGATTAAACCAAGTCACACGTCATATGTTGGGGTTGTTCACGGGTCGCCCCGGCGCACGGATGTGGCGGCGTGTGTTGTCGGAACGGGCGCATAGGTCGGGTCCTGAACTGGTGCTTGAGGCATTGTCGCACATCACCGCAAACGCATAATTGCGTCGATCAAATAAGTCACGCACCACGCAAACCCTTGGCTGCACAATCGGGAGTAGCAGGGTTCGTCGTGGTGCGTGTGTCACGATCTGGCATGAGTTGGGAAAAATTGATGGACTGGCGGTGGGGAACCGCCCAATCCCGATCATGCAACCATCGAACGTGATTTCGGTTTTGTGATTACCTCGTCTTGCTTAGTGGGGCGGACGGTTAGCAGGTGGGACTGTTTTAACCGCCGATCGCGTAGTTTTGTCATCAAGCCGAACAATCCAATGCTTGCGAAACTGATCTGAATAAGAAATGACGCTAGATTAAAGGATGCGTTCAGGCTGATCAAAACGCAGGTTGCTGCAGTAATTTGCATTGTGCAGTACAAAATGCCATTTCCGCAGACAACCCGCGTTTGAACCATTCCAAAGCCTAAAATATATGTCAGCGATCCAAATACGCCGATCGCATTGAATAAAAAATGAATATCAAAAGAATATGAAAATAAAGTAGTCATAATAAATCCTGCTTGGAATACATCCACGCTAGGGAAATTTAAAATACGGCGCATACCGCAGATGGGGTAAAACGCGAAATTATATAAAAATTCTTCTACAATTTTCAGAACGTCGCGCCATTTTTTGAAAAAAATCAGCTGTCCTGCATCTGAGTGGACATGAAAGGTGATCCAATCAAAGTCAGCTTGGAATTCTGCCAAGGTTTCGGACGATACCTCTGGATCCTGTTGGTCATTGATGAAAATGACCGGAACGTGTTCGCGCAGTGCATTGATCATTGGGGACCAATCCGACATCAATCCGCCCGTCAAATGGGCTGCAAATCCTTGATGCGCTGAAAACGTATCCGATAGCGTCACTTCGGAACCTGTGATCATCGCTTCAAACACTTCGGGCTGTTCAAAGGTTTCAACATCAGCAGTCGATTTGCCATAAACAGCATGCACAAACCCCCGTTTACTAAGCCTGCGCGCCATGAAAAAACCGGCCTTGACCATGAATGGCAACAGATGCGGCGTATATCTGGCACCGGCCAGAATGAACCGATGCCATTTTCCCATGCGATCAAATTGCGCGCGGTGCAGCATCGGCAACACCCCCGCACAACAGACCAGCGCGTTAAAGCGGGTGGGATCTTTGTGGATCAAATGCACACCATGAAATGAATCAGACCCCATGGTTAGAATGGGACAGTGCTGTATGGTGTTGGCGTCTAATATCGCGATGGTATCTGAGATTAGAATATCGTCATAGCACTCGCCCGCGGCGATATAATCGGTGCCGCCATATCCGGGGCGTATGGGAACAATCACCTTGATATTGTGTTGCTGGGCATATCGTTCCGCTGTCGCGGGCCAGCGTATCAATCCATAATCCAATGGAAAAAACAGCATCGGTCTGCCCGCTGGATTGCCCAAGATCACATATTCCACATGCCGTCCGGTTGATGTTTTGATGTGATGAAACGGGATCGCGGCCAGCTGGTGAAATCCTTGGTTCAAGGTTTGTGCAGGGGGCGTGCTGCGTTCGGTGGTGCCGATCATGTCCATCAGGGTCAGAACCAAGCGTACCAATTCCGTTTGCGAATGGGTTTCCGTTTTTTGTAAAATTGATTTGATCTGGGCGCGGATTGTATCCACCGATCGACCACGCAGGGCGGCAGTATCTTTGACGCTGTGGCATTCGACCAATAATTTGCAAATTTCGATTTCGGACTTGGTCAATCCAAAGGTGTTTTCCAACCCATCCACCATATTATCTGGCCAAGCCAATTCATTCGCAATCACAATCGCAAGCGGGCCCTTTGTGTCGTGGATAAAACGTTTGATCCGAATAATCACCAAACGATCTTGATGCACCGAACGTACCCGCAACAGGGTTTCATCGTCGCCCAGACGGCTCTGAAACTGGTCGTGATGGTCCGCTAGGGCGTCTAAATCACGACTGAGTATTGGTAAATCTGCGATGCTTTGGCCCGATGTGATCGACCATGTTTTTCGCGCGGTGGTGTTGGTTGCGGTGATCCGTCCCGCCTGATCCAGCGAAAAGGCGATGAATTTTTCGAATCCCGCCAAGGTGTCGTGCAACGGGTCGTGTTGATCCGTGACAGCGGCGTGGTCCAAAATATGGCTGGCGCGGCGAAAGTGTTTGGCAATTAAGGGATCATCCAAAATTGGGGCGATCCCCACGGCGCCATCGGGTCGCAATGGGGCAATCATAGTTTCCCAAAAATCCAACAGGCTTTCGTAGCGTTCGGGATCCAAGGCAACATCATAAACCAAGTCGATAGCGTATTCTCTGTCTGAAACGGTTATGTCTTGGTCCTGTTGCTTGGTCATAATTTAAATGCCCTTGTAATTAATCCAAGTGGCTTGATTTGGGGGGCCACTTTGTCGATAATTTCTTGATTAATAAAACTTGAATGCAATTGGATAAGCCTACCCCGATTTGGGGGATAAGGCAAATTTGAATATCATACCGTTTCGATGGGTGAATTTTGTGTCACTGTGCAATTCATGACAGCGGTGGGTCATGTCAATTATTATGCTGTATTTCCGTGGGTTATTGGTCTCGTGCCTGTACACATACCAAGCTGGCCAGCCGTCATGTCACTGCCCGATCCAGCATACAATGGGGCGATAAAACACGGGACCGATGCGGATGAACGATGGGGCAGGGATCCTAGTCGGTGCCCAGCATTTCAAACAGCTGATCCGACGACAGGATCGTGGCAAATTCATCCTTTAACCTGTATTTCCAATTAGTCGCTTCATAGTTATAAAATTTCGCTCTGTATGTTTTAGACGTTCTAGCTGATTTCGAAAACTAGGGTGACTTAGGTAAAATCACCATTGTCCAATTTGAATAATATTGGTTTTGTGAATTCTGAAAGCGAGGTAGCTGGCGTCCCACTTGCGTCAAAGTTTTCATCACTTAAATACCTTGTGAAGCAGTCTTTAAGTGAATTCCACTCTTTATCTATTGCAGCAAACCAAGCCGTATTTCTGTTCCTGCCTTTGTGTATTGTCATTTGTCTGAACACACCTTCATAGGAAAATCCAAGCCTTTGTGCGGCGTATCGGCTCTTTTTATTTAAGGCATTACATTTCCACTCATAGCGGCGATACCCATTTTTAAATGCCCATTCCATCATCAAATACATCGCTTCGGTTCCTTCGCGTGTTCTTTGAAGCAAAGGAGAGTAGTTAATGTGACCAACTTCGATGGAACCATCTGTTTGGTTAATCCGCAGGTAACTGGCGACACCTACCGCTTTCTCATCATGTTTTCGAACAATAGAAAAGAAAGTATGATCTTGTTTTGATACCAATTCTGCAAGCCAAATTTGATAATTTTTTAATGTGTCGAATGGCCCATAAGGAAGATATGCCCAGATTTCACCCTCAGCGTCTAAAGAATTTGCTTCAAACAAATCCTTTGAATGTTTCTCAACATTTAAGGGCTCTAATCGGACAGTATTACCATTCAATACCACTCCTTTTGGATGTGGTGGACGCTGAAAATCGGACACAACAAAATCTTGGCGCATTGCGGATTCCTGCTTTCGTGGGGCAAAAAATAAGGGCCGCGTTGCGCGACCCCTAATTCCTAGCGGAACTTGTGGGAATAGTCTACTCCCACTCAATCGTGCCAGGGGGCTTGGATGTGACGTCATAGGTGACGCGGTTGATGCCTTTGACTTCGTTGATGATCCGCGTGGCGGTTTCGCCCAAGAAATCATGGGTAAACGGATAATAATCCGCAGTCATACCATCCACCGACGTCACCGCGCGCAGGGCACAGGCAAAATCATATGTCCGGCCATCACCCATGACGCCAACAGTGCGCACTGGCAGGATCGCGACAAAGGCTTGCCAAATTTCATCATAAAGCCCGTGTTTGCGAATTTGATCAATGTAGACGGCGTCTGCTTTGCGCAGGATTTCCAATTTTTCGCGTGTTATTTCACCGGGGCAGCGAATGGCCAAGCCTGGTCCAGGGAAGGGATGGCGGCCGATAAAGCTGTCGGGCAAACCCAATTCACGGCCCAATGCGCGCACTTCGTCCTTGAACAATTCACGCAATGGTTCGACCAGTTTCAGGCCCATTTTTTCTGGCAAACCGCCCACGTTGTGATGCGATTTGATGGTGACGGATGGACCGCCGCTGAATGACACGCTTTCGATCACGTCTGGGTACAACGTGCCTTGGGCCAAAAATTCCGCGCCCTCAATTTGATTGGCGTATTTTTGGAACACATCAATAAACAAACGACCGATGATTTTGCGCTTGGTTTCAGGGTCAGATTGACCCTCTAACTCGCCCAAGAACAATTCGCTTTCATCCGCATGGATCAGCGGAATGTTATAGTTGTCGCGAAACATTGCAACGACTTCGTCGGCTTCGCCTTGGCGCAGCAGACCGTGATCGACGAACACACATGTCAGTTGGTCGCCAATCGCTTCGTGGATCAATACGGCCGCCACAGAACTGTCGACACCGCCGGATAGGCCGCAAATGACCTGTTTGTCGCCCACCTGTTCACGGATTTTTGCAATCGCCTGTTCGCGATATGCGCCCATCGTCCAATCGCCTGAAAACCCAGCCAAACGGACAAAGTTTTCATACAGTTTTGCGCCTTTGGGCGTGTGGTGAACCTCGGGGTGAAACTGCACGGCATAAAAATGGCGTGATGTATCCGCCGTAATCGCATAGGGCGCGTTTGGTGATGTACCGTAAACTTCAAACCCGGGTGCGATTTTGCTGACGTGATCGCCATGGCTCATCCAAACTTGTTCATGACCTTGTGTGAACCAGCCGTCCAAAATATTCAGCGATCCATTCGGTGTCACAAATGCGCGCCCGAACTCGGCTGTTCCATGACCGCTTTCGACAGTGCCGCCCAATTGATGCATCATGACCTGCTGGCCATAGCAAATGCCCAAAATCGGGACGCCCATTGAAAAAACGCTTTCTGGTGCGCGTGGGCTGCCGTCGCGCGTTACGCTGTCTGGGCCACCAGAAAAAATCACAGCCTTTGGGGCAAAGTCAGCCAAAAAGGCGTCTGTGACATTTTGATAGGGGTGAATTTCGCAATAGACATTTAATTCGCGCAAACGCCGCGCAATCAGCTGCGTCACTTGGCTGCCAAAGTCTATGATTAAGAGGCGGTCGTGGGTCATGTTTTCCATGCTAGTCGTGTAAATCGTCCTTGGTTTTTGCGCAAGTCTGATAAATCGTGCGCGGGTAATTATTTGCACGCTGCTTTGCCACTGTGGCAATCTTTCGCGCTGTGTGGTCGATGTTTGCCGGATTTGGCGGGAATATTTGCGCCAATGTCGCTTTCGCACCTCAATCGCCGCAATTCTATCGCGACTCTGATTTGGTTTGGGATAGTGCATCCACATCTTAATCCCGTCTTTTCACGAAAGGGCACATCATGACAGAGGCAACAGCACGCAGACGCGGGCGTGGCGGTGGCGGCGCAGCACGTCGGGCGGAACGCACATCGGTAAAAATCGAAACTGCGAAATATATTGAACGCAATATTCCAAACTTTGAGGTTTTGACCGAAGAGGCGTTGGACATTATTGAACATAACGCGGAAACAATTCTAGAAGAGGTCGGCGTTAATTTCGTAAACAACCCCGCCGCATTGGATCGTTGGCGCGCGGTTGGCGCAAATGTCGATGGTGAACGTGTGCGTATCCCACGCGGTTTGGCACGCAAATTAATCGCGACAGCCCCTGCGAAGTTTACCCAACATGCCCGCAACCCTGAACGCAATGTGGAAATTGGTGGTAAAAATCTGGTGCTTGCGCCGGTGTATGGCCCCCCCTTTGTGCGTGATATTGACGGCGGTCGCCGCTATGCGACAATGGACGATTTCCAGAAATTTGTGAAATTGGGTTATATGTCGAAATGGCTGCACCATTCTGGTGGTACGGTCTGTGAACCCACAGATGTTGCCGTGAACAAACGCCATTTGGATATGTTATTGGCGCATATGACGTTGTCGGACAAACCGTTTATGGGGTCTGTGACCGAACCCAGCCGCGCCCAAGACAGCATTGAAATGTGCGAAATTTTGTTCGGCAAAGAGTTCGTGCAAGAAAACACCGTCATGACATCACTGATCAACGTCAATTCGCCGTTGACCTTTGATGATGTGATGATGGGCGCGATGGAGGTTTATGCCGCCAACAACCAAGCCTGTATTTTGTCGCCCTTTATCGTGGGTGGCGCGATGGCACCAGTGTCGGTGGCCGGTACATTGACCCAAGTTCTGGCCGAAGTTCTGGCCGGTATCGCATATAACCAAATGATCCGTCCCGGTGCGCCCGTTATTTTCGGTGCCTTTGTGACATCGATTGATATGAACTCAGGTGCGCCAACATTCGGTACGCCCGAGGCGTCGCACATCCTATATGGTGCGGGTCAATTGGCGCGTCGTTTGGGATTGCCGTTCCGGTCGGGCGGTGGTCTGTGCGGATCGAAATTGCCGGATGCGCAGGCGGCCTATGAAACGGCCCACACCCTGAACGCAGCTTTGCTGGGTGGCGTGAATTTCATGTTGCACGCCTGCGGCTGGCTAGAGGGCGGTCTGGTATCATCCTTTGAAAAATTCGTGCTGGATGCGGATCAGCTGGGTGTATTGCACCATGTGGCCCGCGGTGTCGCCTATGACGAAAACGCCCAAGCGATGGATGCCATCCGCGAAGTCGGACCAGGCGGTCATTATCTGGGCTGCGCGCATACCCAAGCCAATTTCAAAGACGCATTCTGGCGCACCAATGTGCTGGATTACAAACCCTTTGAAACATGGGACGAAGAGGGCGCACGCGACAGTATGACTTTGGCCGCGGCCAAAGTGAAATCAATGCTGGATACCTATGAAAAACCAGCCATTGATCCCGAAATTGAGGCGGCCCTAGTCGCCTATGTCGAAAACAAAAAGGCATCTATGCCGGACAGCTTTACCTAGGCTGTCTGCTCGGCGCGCTGCAATAACAAAACGCTTTCAGCCAGCAGCGCACTTAGGCATTCGACATGATCGGTCACGAAATAGGCGGCGTCATTTTGGCGCCGCTTTTTTCGTGCGCGTCCTCGATCATGATCAGTGATTTCACAATATCACACTGCGCGATTGATCCCTGCTGGGGGATGATACGGGCCAAATCACGGTTGCGATCATACAGATGCCGGCCATGGCGCGCCGCACGCATCAGCAGTCGGGGACGCTTTGCAGTTTCTAGCTGAGTGATCAAATCTTGGGTCATATTCCTGTCCTTTCATGTGTTTGGACCCAAGTTGGGGGCAAATGGTTTGCAACCTGTAATTGCAACGTGCGGTTGTATTAAAGAAATTTAAACAGTTAAACAGATGTTGGATCCCTAGTTTGGTTAACCTTTGGGTAACGAAAAACACGCATAGGTAGAAAAAGCATCGGCGGATGTATAGGGACGTTAAAATGACACAGGACAAACAACACATGGCCCGTGGGGGCGACGCAAAACTGGGGCAGGCCGCACAATTTTATGTATGGAACCATATTCAGGGAAAATCATTGCGCGAAATTGCGCAAAAAACGGGATGTCACGCCACAACTGTCATGCGCCATATTCAGCGCATTTGCGATCATCGAGATGATCCTGATGTGCGTGCCTTGATTGAAACGACCGCTGGACGGCCGGGCACATTGGGGGCAGGGGTGACGGATGAATTTAAACGTGCGGCCAAATTGTTAAAGCAGGCCGATACCCTGTTGGTGGTTGCCGCGGATATGGATCGCGCATTGATCATTGGGAAAACCGAAGATGGCAATTTTCATCAATTGGATGCCATTTCCCAAGATGCCGCCCATATTCTGTTGGTGCGATTACATTTGAAATCTGTCTCGCGTGGCCGCGTGTCACGCTATTGCCACCCCAATCCGACCCATCGTGCGAAATGGCGTGATCAGATCGTGGATGTGAATGAACAAACTGCTGTGCTGCCCGTTCGCGGCGAAGCGCCGTTGAAAATACTAGCACGCCGTCGCGATGGTCAGGGCGATGCGTTTTTGTCGCGTGATTTGGTTCAAGCGGGCCTGCGCCTGTCCGAAGATTTCATTTTGTCCGCTGCCAGCAGCTGTGTGCAAGACACCATCAATAATGTCGCTGCGATTCTAGATGGCGCGCTGGATTCCCAAGTGACAGGGGATATTGCCGCTTGGGGGCGTTTTATCGCGGCCCTGCGCGATTTGGGACCAGGTTTGGCCGATATTGCCCTGCGCAGTTGTTGCCTGAACGAAGGTCTAGAACGCAGCGAGGCCGCTTTGGGGTGGTCAGCACGGTCGGGCAAGGTGGTTTTGCGCATCGCCTTGGTGCGACTAAAACGGCATTACGACGCGCTTTATGGTGCGGGGGGCGGTCAAATTGGATAAATTGGATTGCAGTTTTTGGTGGTATTTCATAATCTGATCTTATGAATATTACCCTACGCCAAATGCAATATTTCGTCACCTTGGCCGCGCAACGCAATTTTCGCCGCGCCGCCGAGGTGGTCAATATCAGCCAACCCGCATTATCCATCCAAATCAAAGAGATGGAGGAAAAACTGGGTGCGCAACTGGTTGAACGGCAGGCCCGCGATGTGATTGTTACATCCTTTGGCCAAATGGTATTGGGTCATTGCAAATCCATTCTGCAGGCCGCCCATGACATGGAACAGCAGGTTAAATTTTTTGCAGGACGCAGCGCGCGGTTGTCGATTGGTATGATCCCCACGATCGCGCCTTATCTGTTGCCCAATGTCTTGGCGGATTTGCGGTCGCGGGATGTGGCATTGGATATTCAAATCCACGAAGCAAAAACAGAACACTTGATCGCTGAACTGCGCTCTGGTGATCTGGACGCCGCGGTTATCGCGCTGCCGTCGCTATGCGATGATTTACACGATGAATTCCTGTTTGAGGATCGTTTATTGCTGGCCGGAACGCAAACGCGCCTGTCACGTTATCCGCAAAACTTGCCGGCATCGCAGATGTCGCAGGGGCAGTTATTGTTGTTAGAGGATGGCAATTGTTTGACGGATCAAGCCTTGGATGTATGTGGACGCACCCGCGCGCATCCCCAAATCAATATGGGGGCGTCGTCAATGGCGACACTGACGCGGATGGTTGCGGCTGGGTTTGGGGTGACTTTGGTGCCTGAATTGGCGGCATTGGCCGAACGCTCGGCGGCAGGCGCGCTGGAACTGCGCCGCTTTGACGGGGTGGAACCCGCGCGGCGCATTGGATTGGTGCGCCGTACCAGCACGCCTGCGGGCGAATGGTTTTCAACCTTGGCCACGCTGATCCAAGATGCAGGGACATCTGTCATTGGCGAATGCCGAACCCAGATTTAGCGTGTTTTTGGTGCCAGCTATGCGTAGCATGCAAAACAGAATTCCAGTTCAGATACTTACATGCCGCAATTTCTGTGATATGAAACACCCAAAGAACAAGGAAATCTGTTGTGCGTGATCTAAAAATCCCTGAAAGCCGCCATCCAGAAAAGGCGCATCGCCCCGATAATGCCCAGCCCCGCAAACCGGACTGGATCCGCGTCAAGGCCCCCGGCAGCGAAGGGTACAAGCGCACGCGCGACATCGTGCGTGAACATAAATTGGTCACCGTATGCGAAGAGGCAGGATGCCCAAACGCGGGCGAATGTTGGTCGCAAGGACATGCAACCATGATGATCATGGGCGAAATCTGTACCCGTGGCTGCACATTTTGCAATGTGGCCACCGGTCGGCCCGATACCTTGGATCAATTCGAACCGGGCCGCGTGGCAGATGCGGTTCAAAAACTGGGTCTGAACCATGTGGTCATTACATCCGTGGATCGCGACGATTTGGCTGATGGGGGCGCTGAACATTTTGCCCAGACCATTCGCGCCATTCGTCATCGCAGCCCCGATACCACAATCGAAATTCTGACCCCTGATTTTTTGAAATGTGATGCATCCGCGCTGGAAACCGTGGTTGCGGCGAAACCGGATGTGTTCAATCACAACCTAGAAACCGTACCCGGCCTATACCCCGAGGTGCGCCCAGGCGCGCGGTATTTCCATTCGCTGCGTCTGTTGCAGCGGGTCAAGGAACTGGATCCAACGATGTTTACGAAATCAGGTATCATGGTCGGACTGGGCGAAACACGCCAAGCGGTTATGCAGATCATGGATGATATGCGCGCGGCGGATGTTGATTTTCTGACCATCGGACAATACCTGCAGCCGACACCCAAACACCACGCGGTGGATCGTTTCGTGCATCCCGATGAATTCGCATCCTATGAAAAGGCCGCCTATGGCAAAGGGTTCCTAATGGTATCGGCCACGCCGCTGACACGATCAAGCTATCATGCTGGTGACGATTTCGCACGTCTGCGCGCAGCGCGTTTGGCAAAATTGGGCTAGGTTCGGATCACAGATCCTGCCTGCCCAGCAGGTCATTTAAGATCGGAATAAATTCGTCCGCATCACGGGAATGGGGGTGCAAGGTGCGTAGGTGTTTGAACGCATTCAGCGCCTTTTCGTATTCGTTTAGGTGCATGTTGATCAAACCCAATCCCGATATCGCCCCAAAATGACGGGGTTCGCGTTGCAGGGTTTCGTAAATATCTGCTTCGGACCCGACAAAGTCACCGGCCAAAAACCGTATGGTGGCGCGTTTGTTCCACGCTTCGGTATAATCGGGAGCTGCGGTGATGATATCGGTTAATATCAGATCCGCCTTGGCAAAATTATTGCGATCCATCGCGCGCAGGGCTTGTTCCATTTTGGGGCGCTGGTCGCTGTTGGTTTCGGGATATAACCACAGTGGCCAAATTTCCGATACCAGTTCATTGGCGATTTCCGGGGATGGTGCCTGTTGCAATTGATCCAGCAATTCATCCACGTTTTGCGCATGAACGGGTGCGCCAAGGCACATCACAACACATAAAATTTTCCAAAACCATTTGAACATGGCGCTGTCCTTAGGTAACGATACACCATAACTAGACCATACCAAATGGGTGTCAAATATGATCCGTAAATATATATGGCCACTGATTTCACCGTTTTTCAATGATAAACGGTTGGAACCCTATCTGGTCGCATTGGGGACCATTTTGGTGATTTATGGTTTGGGCTATACAATCTGGGGCGTTTTTGCGTCCGAATAACACCGATTTCGCGCAGCACGTGCGCAGTTGGCGGGCAAGCCATGCAAACAAAGGCATAATTACAGATCAATGACAGACCACCCCGAACAGCCCCACGATCAAGCCGATCGATTTGCCCGTGCCCGCGAAAAACAGGCGGTCGCTTTGCTTGAGGATTATGTCGAGCTGATTGGCGATCTGATCGCTGAGATGGGCGAAGCGCGTGTTGCCGATATTGCCGAACGCATGGGCGTGGCCCAGCCCACCGCGACCAAAGCGATTGCGCGCCTAAAACGCGAAGGTTTGGCAACATCGCGCCCCTATCGCGGGGTGTTCTTAACCGACCAAGGGGCTGCATTGGCCGATCGGGTGCGCGCGCGCCATCGGACCGTGGTGCAATTGTTGATCGCAGTTGGCGTTCCGCCAGAAACCGCCGAATTGGATGCCGAAGGGATCGAACATCATGTGTCCAAGGCAACCTTGGCCGCCTTTGACGCGTTTTTAGCGGAAAAACCCTAGGCGCGTTTGGTGATCCAACCGCCTCCAAAAATGCGGCTGCCACCCGTTTCATAAAATACACAGGCCTGACCGGGGGCCACGCCCTCTTCCGGGTTTAGCAATTCAACCACAGCTTCGGTGTCGTTGATGGGGCGCAAAATCGCTTCGCGCGGGGGGCGGGTGGACCGGACTTTGACGGAAATGTGCCATTCGCTTTTCGATGTCAGGGGGGTATCACCCAACCAGTTGACCTGCTTAATCGGGACATGGCGGGTTTTTAGATGTTCTTTTTCGCCCACGATCACGTGTTTTTTGTCCACGTCCAGCCCAACAACATACAGCGGTGTTGCCAGTCCACCGATCCCTAAACCGCGCCGCTGGCCGATTGTGTAATGGATCACGCCATTGTGCTGGCCCAAAACAGTGCCGTCCATATCCACAATATCACCGGGTTCAACCGCACCAGGGCGCAATTTTTCGATAACACCGGCGTAATTTCCATCGGGTACGAAACAAATGTCTTGGCTATCGGGTTTATCGGCGACGACCAACCCATATTGCGCCGCCAGTTCACGCGTTTCAGCTTTGGACGCCAAATGCCCCAAAGGAAAGCGCAGGAAATCCAGTTGATCTTGGGTTGTGGAAAACAAAAAATAGCTTTGATCGCGGTTGGCATCCGTGGCGCTGTGTAATTCGGACCCATGCGGGCCGGATTTGCGTTGAATATAATGCCCCGTTGCCATGCAATCGGCATCCAGATCTTTGGCCGTTTCCAACAGATCCTTGAATTTTACCCGTTCATTGCAACGGATGCAGGGGACAGGCGTTGCACCCGCCAGATAGCTGTCGGCGAATTCTTCGATAACGGCATCGCGAAAAATGTTTTCATAATCCAGAACATAATGGGGAAACCCCATATCCTCGGCCACGCGGCGCGCATCGTGAATGTCGATGCCTGCGCAACACGCGCCTTTCTTGGCCAGGGCTGCCCCATGATCATACAGCTGCAATGTCACGCCAATGACATCATAGCCTTGAGATTTCAGTTGGGCTGCGACGACAGAACTGTCCACGCCGCCGGACATCGCGACAACGACGCGCGTATCGGCGGGGGGTTTTGCAAATCCCAGTGAATTGACGGGGTGATCCATGTCGTTGGCCTTTGGTTACAAGTTTGGCTGAAATATAGGAAAATTTGAAATATTCACAACCCCACGATTTAAGCGGCTGTTAACCCAAGCGCGGCATTTTTACCCCGTTCACAAGTATGAGGGTCACAATGAAGGAGTTATCAAGCAGGCCTAGGGTTGCAAAGTTGCCCGATGGGCAAATTCTGTCGGTCGCCGATTTACCACACGCGAATTTATCACGCTGGACTGCGTCGCGGAAATTGGTCGTCGTGCGATCCGTTGTCTATGGCCTGTTGACCCAACGCGAAGCGTTGGAGCGCTATGGCCTGAGTGAAGAAGAATTTACCAGTTGGATCAAGCATTTTTTGGATCATGGTCACGATGGATTGAAATGCACCAAGCTCAAAGCGTATAGACAGCCAGAGGTTGTGTTGGTAAAAGTTATCAAGCGGTAACCTTGCGTTAACCAATTCGGTGCAAATTACAGCAAGAGTGTAAAGCAGGAGGCTTGAATGCGTGTATTATTGGTAGAGGACGATCCAAACACAGCGAAAAGCATTGAAATGATGCTGACCCATGCGAATCTGAATGTCTATTCCACCGATCTGGGCGAAGAGGGTATCGATTTAGCGAAACTATATGATTACGATCTGATTTTATTGGATTTGAATCTGCCCGATATGACGGGCTATGACGTGTTGCGCCAGCTGCGTTTGGCGCGCATTTCAACGCCCATCTTGATATTGTCAGGCAACGACGATACCGAGGCGAAAATACGTGGCTTTGGATTTGGGGCCGATGATTATTTGACCAAACCATTCCACCGCGAAGAATTGGTCGCCCGCATTCACGCCATCATCCGCCGCAGCAAAGGGCATTCGCAGTCAATTATTAAAACGGGCCGAATTGCGGTGAATTTGGATGCCAAGACGGTCGAAGTTGACGGCGCACCTGTGCATTTGACGGGCAAAGAATATCAGATGTTGGAATTGCTGTCCCTGCGCAAGGGAACGACATTGACCAAGGAAATGTTTTTGAATCACCTTTACGGTGGAATGGACGAACCCGAGTTGAAAATTATTGATGTGTTTATCTGCAAATTGCGCAAAAAATTGGCTGTGGCGACAGGGGACGACTCCTATATCCAAACCGTTTGGAGCCGGGGCTATGTGTTAAAGGATCCAATGCCAATTGGCACAGGCGTTAATACATTCGCGGTATCGGCCTAGGGCGCGGATATCGCGTTAAATTGCGATTTGTCACTGGACGCAACGGGGTGCGGGAACTATCACTGGGATAAACGATAGTGATAGGACATCTACGCGTGACAGAGGCAACCGAACCGAAAGATTTGACACCAGAACAGGCGCGGCAGGAATTGGCGCGCTTGGCCGCGATTTTGGGGGGGGCAAACCTAGCATACCACCAAAATGACGCGCCAGATATCAGCGATGCAGAATATGACCGGCTAAAGCAACGCAATGCCGCGATTGAGGCCGCGTTTCCCGATTTGGTCCGTGACGACAGCCCCAGTTTGCAGGTGGGCGCGCCGGCTGCGGATGGGTTTAGTAAAATAACCCATACTGTGCGCATGATGTCGCTGGCCAATGCGTTTGACGATGATGAATTGTTCGATTTTCGCGACCGGATCAAACGGTATTTGGGTCAAGAGGATGGCGATCCCATCGCCTTTACGGCTGAGCCGAAAATTGACGGGCTTTCACTTAGCCTGCGCTATGAACAGGGTCAGCTAGTCTCTGCCGCAACGCGTGGCGATGGTCAGGTGGGCGAAAACGTCACCGCCAACGCACGCACGATTGCCGATATTCCCCATACCATCGAAAACGCCCCCGATGTCCTAGAGGTGCGCGGCGAAGTGTACATGTCGCATCGTGATTTCGCCGATCTAAATGCACGCCACACCAGCCGCGGAGGCAAGGTGTTTGCCAACCCCCGAAATGCGGCAGCAGGATCGTTGCGCCAGTTGGATGCTGCGATAACGGCGGATCGCCCCTTGTGTTTTTTCGCCTATTCTTGGGGGGAATTGTCACAGCCCTTGGCGGATACGCAAATGGGCGCGATTGAACGGTTGGCGGAAATGGGGTTCAAAACCAATCCGTTGACCCGACTGTGTGACAGGGTTGAGGATCTGTTAGACCACTATCGCATGATCGAGGAACAGCGTGCCACGTTGGGCTATGACATTGATGGTGTGGTCTACAAAGTCAATGACTTGGCGCTGCAATCGCGTTTGGGGTTCCGCGCTACCACGCTACGTTGGGCGATTGCGCATAAATTCCCCGCAGAACTGGCATGGACCACATTGGCCGGCATCGACATTCAGGTGGGGCGCACAGGCGCATTATCGCCCGTTGCACGTCTGACACCCGTGACTGTGGGCGGTGTGGTGGTTTCAAACGCGACGCTGCATAACGAAGATTACATCATAGGTCGTGATGGCAACGGCGACCCCATCCGCGATGGCAAAGATATCCGCGTGGGCGATTGGGTGCAGGTCTATCGCGCAGGCGATGTGATCCCCAAAATTGCCGATGTCGATTTGACCAAACGCCCCGATGCGGCGCAGCCTTTCGTGTTTCCTGACCAATGCCCCGAATGCGGATCCCCCGCCATCCGAGAAGAGGGCGACGCCGTACGCCGCTGCACCGGCGGCATGATTTGCCCCGCCCAAGCGGTCGAGCGGTTAAAACATTTCGTATCGCGCAAGGCGTTTGATATTGATGGATTGGGCGCTAAACAGATTGAAATGTTTTACAGTGATGACGTGCTGCCCATTCGCGAACCGGCCGATATTTTTACGCTGGAAACGCGCGATGGTGCCAATTTGGCCAAACTAAAAAATCGGGACGGCTGGGGCGACAAAAGCGCGAAAAACCTGTTTCAAGCCATTGAGGATAAAAAACAAATCGGTTTTGGAAAATGCTTGTTTGCCCTTGGGATTCGCCATGTGGGCGAAGTGGCGGCAAACCTGATTGCCATGCATTATGGCGATTGGGACAGCTTTGCTGTGGCGATGCAGGACGCGCAAAACCCTGACAGCGCGGCCTATCACGATTTGATTGCGATTGATGGCTTTGGTCAGGTGATGGCGCAATCGCTGTTGGCCGCCTTTGCACCGGGGGCTGAACGCGATGGCATCGACCGATTGGTCGCACATCTAACGATCCTACCTGCCGAACGCCCCAAAACCGATGGCAGCCCTGTGGCCGGAAAAACCGTTGTGTTCACAGGCACCCTAGAACGGATGAGCCGGTCTGAAGCCAAGGCCAAGGCCGAAAGTTTGGGCGCCAAGGTGGCCGGGTCCGTATCGGCCAAAACTGATTTATTGGTCGCAGGTCCCGGTGCTGGCAGCAAAGCAAAGAAAGCGGCCGATCTGGGGATTGAGACCATCGACGAAGAGGGATGGCTGACCCTGATTGAGGGGCTATGACAAAATCACGCCCGGAAATTTTGTATCCTTTGTTCGGAAATCTGACGGCTCTGGCAGGCGTTGGCCCCAAGGTGGCACAAAATTTTGCAGGGCTGGGCGTGGAAAAACCCCGCGATCTGTTGTTTGTATTGCCCCACAGCGGGATCGATCGACGTTTGATCGATACGGTACAAAATGCCGTTTTGCCCGCGGTTGTCACACTGCGCATCCATGTTTTGTCACACAAAGCCCCGCGCACAAAATCGGGGGCCTATCGCATCACGGTCAAAGACAGCGCCACCACATTGCAGTTGGTGTTTTTCCATGCGCGCGGTGATTATTTGCAGAAAATCCTGCCCGTCGGCCAAGATCGGATTGTATCGGGCAAGGTGGAATTATTCGATGGGATCGCACAAATGGTGCATCCCGATCACATTGTTCCAGTGGATCAGGGGGGGGATATTCCCCCGTTTGAACCTGTTTATCCACTGACTGCAGGGGTCACGCAAAAAACAATGCACAAAGCAACGCGGGCCGCGTTGGAATTGGCACCCGAATTGGACGAATGGATTGATCCTGAACAAAAACGCACGTCCCAATGGCCCGATTGGGCCGATGCGCTGCGTCAGGCCCATCATCCAAACTCTGTCACGGATACGGCCCTGACGGCCAAGGCGCGGGTGCGTTTGGCCTATGATGAATTGATGGCGCATCAATTAACGCTGGCACTGGCGCGCCAAGCCATGCGTAAAACAGCGGGCATCACCACCAAAGGGACAGGCCATTTGCAATCACGCGTTTTGGCTGCGTTGCCCTATAAACCCACGGGCGCGCAAACGCGGGCCATTGCTGAAATAACAGCAGATTTGGCAGCCCCCGTTAAAATGAACCGTTTGCTGCAGGGCGATGTTGGTGCGGGCAAAACCTTGGTGGCGTTTCAAACATTACTGATTGCCGTTGAGGCAGGCGGGCAGGGCGTGTTTATGGCGCCCACTGAAATCTTGGCGCGGCAGCATCTTGAAGGGTTACAGCCTTTGGCGCAGTCCGCTGGTGTTCACATCGAAATTCTGACCGGACGCGACAAAGGCAAGGCACGGGCGGAAAAATTACGTTTGCTAGAAAATGGTGACATCGATATTTTGGTGGGCACACATGCCGTATTCCAACAAGACGTCGTGTTTCGTGATCTGCGCATTGCTGTCATTGATGAACAGCACCGGTTCGGGGTGCGTCAACGTATGGCGCTTGGCGAAAAAGGGCGCGCAGTCGATGTTCTGGTCATGACGGCCACCCCCATTCCACGGTCGCTGTCCTTGGCGCAATACGGCGATATGGATGTGTCGGTATTGGATGAAAAACCGCCCGGTCGCAAACCAATTATCACGGCTGTGATTCCAACATCGCGGATGGATGAAGTCATCGCCAAGTTGCGCGGTGCCATAGCTGAGGGCCGCCAAGCCTACTGGGTCTGCCCCTTGGTCGAAGAAAGCGAAGTGTTGGACTATGCCTCGGCCGAGGAACGGTTCAAACGGTTGCGCGCTGTCTTGGGCGATGGGGTGGTCGATCTGGTGCATGGTCAAATGCACCCCACCGAAAAAGACGCGGCCATGGCTCGGTTTCAATCCGGCCAGTCCAAGGTATTGGTCGCCACCACAGTCATTGAGGTGGGCGTGAATGTGCCCAATGCCACCATCATGGTCATTGAACGGTCCGAAATATTTGGCCTGGCCCAATTACACCAATTGCGCGGACGGGTGGGGCGCGGTGATGCGCAATCGACCTGTTTGCTGTTGTACCAAGCACCATTATCGGAAAGCGGCCAAAAACGGCTAAGTGTGTTGCGCAACAGCGAAGATGGGTTTCTGATTGCCCAGACTGATTTGGAAATGCGCGGTGCGGGCGATATGATCGGCACGGCCCAATCGGGATTGCCAAGGTTTCAGATTGCCGACCTAGAGGCGATGACAGGCCTGATGGCCACGGCGCAATCTGATGCGCGCAATTTATTGACGCACGATTCCGATCTGACATCACCCCGCGGACGTGCTGCGCGTGTTCTACTTTGGTTGATGGAACGTGAAAAAGCAATTCGTTTAATTTCAGTGGGTTAGCCAGATATTCGTTTATTGTTTGTTAAATGTTCTTAAAAAGTTCTTTACTTGAGGTCAGAATCATGAGAACAAAGTGGAAACAAACAGGAAGGGTTATCGCAATGTTCACAGAATTGAAAACACTTACCACCACTGCATCACGCAATTTTATCCAAGATATGGTGGGTGCTACCGCATTGATCGTTATGTTGGTCAGCGCATTGCATTTGCCCAGTTTCCTGTAAATTAATTACCTGCCCAGTCTGTGCGATCTGTTTTTATCCCTTGGATGCATGCCTATCCCAAACACAGGGGATCGTCCCAGACCCCTGACCATCCTATGATCGCTCAGAATGTCTCCGCCACCGATGAAAATCGTGTGGCGGTTTTTTATGTGGTTTTATGGGATTGGATGTCGTCAATCGCCGCCACCGCCGCATCCAGTGTCAACAGAATCGAGGCATGGCGATTTTTGTAATCCTTGGCGGGCAACAACACCTCTAACCCGTCAAAGGGGGCAGAGGGGACCGGACCGTCAGATTTCAGCATGGCATATAATTCATCGCGCGCGCGGCGAATGTCGGCCTCGGTCGTGCCTAAAATGGCCTGTCCCACCACGGCCGCTGCCGCTTGGCCCAAGGCGCAGGCTTTGACATCTTGGGCATAGGCGCTGACATGGCCATTTTCCATGTCCAGATCCACTGTCACAGTCGATCCACACAGAGGCGCGCGTTTTTTGATCGTCGCCTGCGGTGATTCCAGCCGATCCGTATGGGGCATATCAGCCGCCAGCCCCAAAATACGGGACGAATACAGGCTGATCAGATCACTGTCGTTCGACATGGCTTTCCCTTTCTGCTGTTTCCCCATAGATAGGGTGCGGTACCGAATTTACAAAGGCATATACAATGGAAAACTTTGACGCTGCAACGCTTAGATACAATCGCGATGGTTTAATCCCTGCAATTGCCCAAGATGCCGATAGCCATGATGTGCTGATGATGGCGTGGATGAACCAAGAGGCGGTTGAAAAAACATTGGCCACGGGGCGGGTGACATATTTTTCACGCTCGCGCCAAGCGCTGTGGATCAAAGGGGAAACATCGGGTCACGTACAGGAACTGGTGGATTTGCGCTATGACTGTGATGCAGATTGTATTTTGGTTGTGATCCGCCAAACGGGCCCGGCCTGTCATACCAATCGGCGCAGCTGTTTTTATCGGGCCGTGCGCAATGGGCAGGTAATTGAACTGTCTCAGCCAGAAAAATAAAGCCCCGCAAAAGCGGGGCCAATTTTTAGAACGGGATTTCGTCGTCCAAATCACGCGACGGCGCGCCGCCGGACGATGACCCACCGCCAAAGCCACCATCGGATGGTCCATTATCATAACCACCACCGCCACCACCGTAGCCGCCATCGGATGGGCCACCATAGCCACCACCACCTTGACCGCCATTGTTGTCACCACGACCGTCCAACATGGTCAGGGTTGACGTGTAGGGACGTAAAACAACCTCGGTTGAATAACGGTCCGCGCCGGATTGGTCCTGCCATTTACGGGTTTCAAGCTGGCCCTCGATATAGATTTTCGAACCTTTGCGCAGGTATTGTTCTGCCACACGCACCAAGGGTTCTGAAAAAATGGCGACCGAATGCCATTCTGTGCGTTCGCGGCGTTCGCCTGTGTTGCGGTCTTTCCAGGTCTCAGATGTGGCGATCCGCAGGTTGCACACTTTGCCACCATTGGGGAAATTGCGCACCTCTGGGTCGCGGCCCAAATTCCCGATCAAAATTACCTTGTTTACGGATCCAGCCATTCTACGCTCCTACGAATCTTGTGTCTTGCGTCAACCTTACACCATTCTATGACGATGAATAAAAGATTAAACTTTGAAATTAACCTTGGGATTTTCTGCTGGAAATGGGAAGTTGAGGGTTGCAAAAATCAAAAACTCAATCATTTATGGTGTATGTTTGGGTTGAAACGTTTATTCAGTGTGGCAATTTGTGCTGTCGTTCCGCTGTCGGCCGCGGCAGATGTGCGCATGGGCCAGTTTGCGCTGCTAGACAAACGCGAAAAACCTGGATTTTCTGTACCTTTGGATCCGCCCGCTGTTTTTATTCCCCCGCGGCCGGGCGATGTACCACAAGGTTTTGAAGACGTTGGACCACATCTGGAAACGGCACAACGCGCGGCTGCGCAATTTGATATACCGCAGCAACTTTTTTTGCGGCTGATCGAACAAGAAAGCGGTTGGAACCCACGCGCCGTGTCGCATAAAGGCGCAATTGGCCTGACACAATTAATGCCAGAAACAGCGCGTATATTGGGTGTCGATCCCTATGATCCCAAGCAAAATATTATGGGTGGTGCGCGCTATTTGGCAACGCAATATCGAACGTTTCGAAATTGGCGTCTGGCTTTGGCGGCGTATAACGCAGGGCCGGGTGCGGTGCAAAAATATGGTGGTGTGCCCCCGTTCAAAGAAACGCAAAATTACGTTCGCGCCATTTTACGCTAACACGATGCAGGCGCCAGTGTGTCAATTTTATCGGTCACCCGATAGGCGATCAATCCAATCCATTCGCGCAACCCGTTGTTAAGGTCATGCAAATGGTTGGCCAAGTCCCAATCCCACCTGTAAGACACGCGATAGTCCGTGGGATAGGGGATCAAATTTTGATAACCTGCGGCGCAAAATACCCCCATACTGCGGCGCATGTGATATGCGGATGTGACCAAAATCGTTTGCCCATGGGTTGGATCAGACCCCATGGATTGCAACGATTGCGCCGTGTTTTTTGCATTTTCATATGTGTT
>Ga0181584_10000426_pt1 | contig 29910 bp, 19 predicted proteins | sample 071ome_30_FD_132462 | JGI IMG/M metagenome (GOLD analysis project Ga0181584, IMG submission 132462) | Coastal salt marsh microbial communities from the Groves Creek Marsh, Skidaway Island, Georgia - 071406AT metaG (megahit assembly) | ecosystem: Environmental > Aquatic > Marine > Intertidal... | reverse complement strand
TGGCGCGTCGTGGGGGCGGGGACGAAATCGAGGGCCCCGGTCTCGGCTGAGGGGGTGGGGGGGGGGGGGGGCCGGGGGGGGCCGGGGGGGGGGGGGGGGGGGGGGGGGGGGGGGCGTTGGGGGGAGGCGTAATCGAAGGAGAAGACGGGGATGGTCGCAGCGGGGCAGATACGGGCGAGGAAAAGAAGGAGGAGGAGGAGGATGGGGAGGTGGCCGGGACGCCGTACTGGATGGCGCCCGAGGTGGTCGAGCTCCAGGACGTGACGGTGGCGTCCGATATATGGAGCTTGGGGTGCGTGGTGATCGAGTTGCTGACGGGGCGGCCGCCGTATTTCGACTTGCAGCCGCTGAGCGCCATGTACAACATCGTGCAGGACCCGCACCCGCCGCTGCCGGCGGGCGTGTCGGAGGAGCTGGAGGACTTTTTGCTGCAGTGCTTCTCGAAGGATCCGTTGCAGCGTCCGTCTGCGAAGGATCTGACGAAGCATGCGTGGATCGTCAACAGCAGGAGGACGGTGAAGTCTGTTTGGGCGGACAGCAGCAGTGAGTTTGACACCGACATGGCGTCGGTGATCGAACGCCTGCTCGCCAGCGAACTGGTCTCGTCCCCGTCGAAAGACCGGCGACCGAGTTCGTCCACTCTGAACGCGGAGGATGACCGCGACGGCGACGACGACGGCGACGACGACGACGACGGCGACGACGACGACGACAAAAACGACGACCGGGTGGTGCGAGGAAAAGATGGATGCAGAGGCAGAGGGGCCAGCAAGACGGCGTATCGATCGATGGATCAACCCAACTCGGACACGAACGAGACGAACAGTGCGTTCTTGCAGGCAGTCGATGCAGACCCGACGGGAGCCGACGCGCTCTCGTCCCTTTCCGTGACTGGGACGCTGGCAGGCGCAGGCGCAGGCGCACGTCACGCACCGACCGAGGAAGATGCGGTGGACCTCAACCGACAGGTAGAATCGCTCCGGGCCGTGGCGACGTCGAAAGAACGAAGCCTTGTGCAAGAGGCGGCGGCCGCCGCGTCGGCGAGGGCCATCGATGGGCACGTGAGGAACGATCCCTCGCTCGCCGAGACGTTCTACCTTGCCGATGGCCTGTCCAGCATCAGAGAAATCCTGGACGCGCAGTCGGAGCGACTGGTGGGCCCGTGCTTCGACCTGCTGCTGACCCTTGCCGACGCTGACGTTACGATACTGGAACACGCGTGCTCCTTGGGTTTGGTCCCGGCAGCCATGCGTTTTGCCCTGCGAAATTTTTCCCTGGACCTCCGCCGCCGCGCGGGTCAGCTCGCCACGATGCTGGTCCGCGGCTCCCCGCACACGGCGACCATGTTTGTGGCGTGTCAGGGCATTCCGTTCGTCATGGCACTCATGGACGGCGACGGAGACGATCTCGAGCTGACGTCCGTTGCCGTGTCGGTCTTCTGGACAGTCCTCCGGAGGACCATACCCGTCCCTGGTGAAGGACAACGGCAACGACAACGTCCTTCTTCGTGGCCGAACCAGTACCTCCGGCTGATGGTCCACCACGACCTGCCGGCAAAGCTCGCAGATGCCGTGGTGCGCGCGCTCGACGGCCCCGGTCGCCTCGGGGACGCGACCGCGTTCCTCGATGCCGCCATCAACCTGTATTCGGCCATGTGCCGGGGCGACATGGTCGTCAAAGCGCGCTGTGCGTTGTATCGCGACAGATTGTCGACGGTCGCTCCCAGACTGCCGACAGACACGCAACGTGCGCTCGAAGCGGCCCTGTCGGCCCTCTCCGAGTGAGGGCGAGTGAGGGCGGGAGGGTGGCGGGGAAGCGGGGAAGCGGGCGTATATTCCGTACTGGGAATTAAATACGTTTCTATCACGACAGCATGCCGGCTGCAGCATTTCGTTTCTCGCGACGTAGCTGGATCTTCCCCTTTGTCTCCACCACGACGCCGTGCTTTGCGGCCCGCTTCCGTCCCTTCCCCTCGCCTTCTTCGTCCCGTTCCCTCTTCTCCCGCTTCTTGCACACATCCAGCGCGTCCAGGAGGGACTTTCCGTCGACCACGATGCCCCGCGTCACGCCCCTCGTGTCGAAGACGGCTCGGGCGTCGATCTGCCGGTGCTTGGGCAGGCGGTCCACCGCCTTTGGCGGTGCTGGCGGTCGGTTCGCTCCTTTCGTTCGCTTCTCTAATCGCTCCAAAGCCTTTTTTGACACGGCGGGGCCCTTCCGAAACAGTCGAATCGACGCCGACTCCTCAGGTTTGTGGCCTGCTTCGTCGGCGGCGGCGGGTGAGCCATAGGCGCCCGGGACGTCGCCGAACGCGAGCGCGCCGTCGATCACGCGTTCGAGGACCTCGCCAATTTTGGGGTTCGGGGCGGAGGACGTCCTCGACGCCACGTCCCGCTGCTGCTCGCGCCTGGGGCCACCCTTCTTCCGACTGTCCGCGAGCGCTTGGTCGGTCGCCTCGGCGACGCTGGCAAACATCTTGGCGCGCTCGGAGTCCGAGCTCGAGTCTGATGATGATGGTGATCCCATCGTGAGTGTGAGTGTGTGAGCGGGGGACGAGCGCGCTCACATTGTCTTCAAGAAGTTTTGCGAAAGCGAACGGTCCGGTTTCAGACCAAAACTGGACTCTTTGCCGACGTGATACGCACACACACCACACCAGAGAGAGGGATGCCGTTCTCCACATATCCACAGCGCAGCTGGCATGAGGAGTTGCACAGGGCGCTGGAAACTGTTGCAAATTCGCTCTCGTCGAACGTTGCAAGCGCGATTTCGTCGCTGACGACGACTGGCGGGGAGATCGGACACGCGAGTAGTATGGCACTGGCGTCTGTGAGCTCGCACCTGGCAGCGCGGCGGAGCACGGTGACCCGGGCGACCAAGCGGCCCGACAACGAAGCCGTGGGCTTCCTGGCTGCCTCTCCCGCCGAGATAAAGGCGCGGCTGGCGGGCGTTCCCATCTACGCGGTGGTCAACGCGAAGAAGGAATTCATTCTGGTGAGCGGGGACGACGATTCCGAGCGGCAGATGGCCCTGCTGTTCTTCTCGGCCGCAGACGCGGCCGGGTTTGAGAAGACGCTGAAACAGGAGAATCCCAAGTTGGGGAAGAGCGCGCAGGTGCTACCCACGTCTTTGGAGGCCGTGTATGAGCTCGTGCAGGGCAAGGGAGGCTTGGTCAAGAGCGGGGACAAGGAGATCGACGTGAGCTTCCGGTTCATGCCCGACAGCAGGCAGGTGATGAACGCGCTCGAGTTGTACAAGACGGCGGGCATATCGAAGGAAGGGTTCGTTGGCGTGCCGCTGTTCCAGGCCGAGGGACTCACTGTGCGGGGCGAGCAGAGCAGGTTCACGCCGCTGTTTTTCGCCAAGGAGGACGTCTTGCATGCGCTGAAGGACACGCAGGCGAACGCGACAAGCGTGGCGGTGGACGAGCTGCAGGGCAAGATTGATCGATGCAAGAAGGAGATGGAGGAGAAGCCGGAGAAGAAGGGGGAGCTGTCGAAGAGGCTGGCCGGATACGAGAAGCGGCTGAAGGAGGCGGGAATGAAGAAGAACCCGGAGACGAGGATCGACGTCGGGAGCTTCGAGGACGTGTTGGAGAAGATGATGAACGATAAGGGCGGAGCCTGGGACGACGTGGTGTTCGTGCCATGCGGGTCGTTGGCAAAGTGATTGTTCGAGACTTTAACGCAACTGCATGTGTCCATGAGCAGACGGTAACGGTAACGGCGAATCCAGAGCCGACAAGGAGCGAGCAAGCGAGGGATAGTAAAGAGAGGCAGAGAAAAAGCATGCAGACTCGACGCACGCGAGGCCGAACCGCCGAGGCCTCGGCCGGCGTGGACGGAGACGTGAACATCAACAGCCCGTACAACGATGACATCGAGATTGTCATCGACGATGACAGCGACGGGGACGGCGCTGGTGACGCGGAGCCTGGCCCGAGCCCGGGTGACGCTCGCGACGACGCGGAGGCCTCCGCCTCGACTTGCCTCCTGGACGGCGCCACCCTGGATGCCATCGCAGACATCTTTTCCGGTGCCAAGAAGGGGCGCGGGACGAAATCGAGCACTAAGAACGAGAAGAAGAACCTGGCAGCGAGCGTGACGTGGAAGCCAGACCTGCTGCTGCCACAGCGGGATCCAGACCCGTCTGCGTATCGAACGCTCCAGACAACGACGACGGCAAAGAAGGCGCCGCCCTCGAAGAAGGAGCTCTCGAAGGAATGGTTCAGGCTCCCGACGCAGGAGATCACGGACGAGGTGAAGGCCGATCTCCGCGTCTTGCGACTGCGTGCGGCGTTTGACACCAAGCGATTCTATAAGAAGGACGATTCGACCAAATTTCCTACGCAGTTTCACGTCGGGCGCGTCGTGGAGCACGCGGCCGACTTTTACAGCAGCCGCCTCACCAAGAAGCAGCGGAAGGCGACCATGGCCGAGGAGGTCATGCATGACGAGTACCTCAGCGCCGTCCGGAAGAAGCGGTTCAACAAAATCCAAGAGGAGGCCACCTATTGGTCCAACAAGGCGAGCAAGGGCAGGAAGACGAACAACCCGAGGATCAAAAAGAAGCCGCCACGGAAGAAGCACTAGAGCTAAGCACTAGAGCAAACGTCCGCTCTACGTGGTCTTTTGTATTTCCTACCTTGTTACACCGTTTAATCGTTCTCAGGCCGACTCAACAAAGGGCTTACGCAACGGTGAAGCTGTCGAAGGCTCCCTCGGCCTCGACCTTGGCTCCCTTGAACCACCTCTTGTCACCGATCTGGATCTTCAGGATCCAGAGGTCTCCCTTGGAGACGGTGGCGGCGACCAGCTGGTGGCGACCTCCCTCATCTCCGTCAGCGGTCCTGCAAAGGATGTCGTACTTGTAGTACTTCTTCCCGTTCTTGTCGGTGGCCTCCTGGACGTCGAGGACAGACGCGGCGGCGACCTTGCCCCTCTTGAATCCTCCCTCGGAGATGGTGTCTCCGCCGAAGGCAGCGGTCTCTCCGAGCAGGTACGAGTTGTCCTGGATGAACTTGTCCGGGGAACCCAGCTCGTCGATGGATCCCTTTCCGACCTTCTGCTGGATGACCATCAGGTTGTTGACGGCGTCGAAGTTATCCTCGTACCTCAGCACGACACCCGGGAAGTCCTTCTCCTTGGACGGGTTCCACTTGGACGGGAGCAGCAGGGCGAATCCCTCTCCGGCAAACGGAACAAAGCCAGACTTGTTGGTGATGGTTCCGGCGAAGACGCGAGCGGCATCACCGTACTCGGCGTTGGCGGCCGGGACGGAGGTCAGGGCGGCGGCTCCGGCGAGCATTCCAAGGGTGGCGCGGCGGTCGACCTGCGTGTGTGAGCGCGCGAGTTGCTTTCGTAGTGAGTTTGCGAGTCGAGCGATATCCTCTCCGTTCCCACCGATAGCGCCGTGATTCGGCGCGATCCCCGCGCTGATGGCATCACAAGTGATCACTTGCGACGTATGCCACGCGCCGGGCGAGTGCGACAAGGGAGGAGACGGCGAATCGAGAGGGAAATCGAACCTCGGCCTTGACTGCGACATTCCTCTTGGAAGTCTGGACGGTGGCCACGCGGGCGGCGGTGATGGATGAAGAGAGCACGGTGTTCATACTGACGATTAGATGACAAAGAAAAGTGGCCGCGAGGGAAGCTTGACTGTGCACGAGACCCAGATTTGCCAAGCCTCATCCTGGCGCGGCTCGCTCATCCCCGCACAAAAACCAACGCCAGCGGCCGACCACATCCACTCGCCTGCCGATCCCCGCCTCCGACACGTCTACTGGCGTTTCGATCGACCCGTGCAGGCCACTCGGCCGAACGATTTGGCCCCCTGGGCGAACGATTGGCCATTCGCCCCTGATGATGCGCGACACCTTGCTCGCCGTGGCCGGATTTTGCGGACATCCCCTCCTGCTGCTCCTCGAGACGCTGGTCGTCGCCATCGAGGTACTCACACAGAAGCTCTGGATGCTGTCGCTTCCGCCCCTGGAGCGCATTGGGATGTCTGACGGGGGGGCGGACGGGAGGCCCGCTTCCGACGGCCGCGTGTGCATCGTGACGGGTCCGACCAGTGGCATCGGCAAAGAAATAGCCTCCGAGATGTACCGTCGAGGCTATATGGTGGTGCTTGCTTGCCGGAATCGCGCCAAGGGCGACCAGCTCGCGGCCGAACTCCACCGCAGCAAGACGGGGAAACGGGGGGGAAGGGGGGGGAAGGAGGCCCCGCCGCCCTTGGTTATGATCCTCGACGTGTCGTCGCTGGCGTCCGTGCGGGAGTTTGTCGACGAGTGGAACGAGTCCGTCAAGCTTCCCGTGCACGTGCTCGTCAACAACGCCGGTATCTTCAGCATGTCGACGCCCAGGGAGGAGACACGGGACGGATTCGAGTCGCACATGGGTACCAATCACCTTGGACACTTTCTGCTGAGCGAGATGATGCTTCCGTGGTTGAAGAAGGCGCGGCAAGAGACGGGTGGACCGGCGCGGGTGGTCAACGTGTCCTCGAAGCTGCACCGGATGGGTCGGGTGCACGTGGACGATCCTCACCTCGTGGAGAAGGGGAGATTCAACTCGCTTGCTGCGTACGCGCAGAGCAAGCTGGCGCAGGTGATGTTTGCGAAGGAGTTCAGTCGGAGGTACGACGGCGTCGTGCGGTGCTTGAGCGTCCACCCGGGCGAGGTGCTGACGGACGTCGTCCGGTCCCTGCCCGGCGCGATGCAGCGGATGTACAAGCTGGTCATGCGGCTGTTCCTGTTGACGCCGGCTCAAGGTGCGTGTGATCGTCGATATGCGTTCATAGTCATCATCTTGGTTTTCTTCGTTCGTTGTCTGTTTGTTTTGTTCATTCGCGCCTTTTCGCTCGCTCGCTCGCTCGCCGCAGGTGCCAGATCGGCTGTGTTTTGCGCCACCAGCGCCGACATTGATGGCGACGCGGCGTACAAGGGCGTCTTCTACGTCGACTCCGACTGTCGGCCAGGCAGCCCCAATCGGCTCGCCAGTGACAACGAGCTCGTCGACTGGCTGTGGAAGTGGTCGACGGCATCGTGTGGCCTGTAATCCTCCAGGAAGCTGTAACCCTCCCTTGAAGCCTTCGCCGCTGTCGTTATTGTCATTGTCATCACTGCCACCACGGTCACCATCGTCGCCATCGCTTCGTCCTGTCAACAACATTACAAATCGTCGTCCCCCAAGCCGCAAGCCCACTCACGTCCGTCCAGCAGCACCGGGTTCCGTCCGTCCAAACGAGTCAATACTTCTTGTCGCACACGTGATCTAGTTCCTGGGGGATCCCGGGCTGCGCGAGCGGGCGCGTGCAGCCGCCGGAGAGGGGGACCTGGAGTACGCCCTCCTCGGCGAGGGCGACTTCGAGCGCCTCGGCGACCTGCTGTCGCGCCTCCTGGGAGACGGCGACCTGCTGTCGCGCCTCCTGGGAGACGGCGACCTCGAGCGCCTCGGGCTGTACGACCGATCCCTCCTTCCCGGCGGCGACCTCGACCGATACCGGCCGCCACCTCCACCACCGCCGCCCCTCGGCCCGGGCGGCCCGAACTTGTCCTCCTCCACCCGGATGGTGGCCTCGCCAAACCTCCCGTGGAAGTGGGACCCGTCCATCTCCCTGATGGCCCTGTCCATATCGCCCGGCGTCTCGAACTCGACGATTCCCAGCGGACCGTCCCTAGAGCGCTTCACATCCGCGTACAGAGGCGGCGCAATCTTCCTGAAATGGTCCTTGAGGTCCTGCCACGACGTGCCGTCCGGGATGCCCCGCACGGTGATCCTCAGCCCCGTGGCCCCCGGCGGCGGCCCGCGTCCGCGCCTGTCATCGAACCTGTCCCTCCGCTCGGGCCGTCCGCGGGCCACCTCCACGCGCAGCCTCGCTCCCATGAAGTCCCTGCCGTCCCTGTCGCGCACGGCATCCTCAGCATCTCGGTAGTCTCCGTACTCGATAAAGGCAAAGTTTGGGGGCCTCGCCGGCACCTTGATCTCCAGGCCCACGATTCGGCCGAACTTCTCGAAGTACTCGCCCAGATCACTGCGGGGATCACGTGGGTCGAAGGTTCAAGGAGGGGGTGAGAGTGAGATTTTCGCGGCTGCGCTCGTTCTCGCCATTCGCGGCCTCCTCCGGCGTCGAATCGGGATGAAATCGACACATGGGCCGGAAGCGCGACGGTCCGGTCGACAGGTCGCGGGTTTGCGAAGAATGAGGCGGATGAATGTTCGAACGAATCTGGCGGGCGCCAACCCCAGAATCTGACAGACGACATACCGCTCCCTGACGTCGTCGGACAGGTTGCCCACGTAGACCAGCCTGCCGTCGTCTGCTGCCTGCCGACTTGCATAAGACATCTTGAAAAACGCAGAAAATGCGAAGAATGAATGACAGGGCCCCCCCTTCTCATTCGTCGTCAGTCCAAAACGACGGGGTCCTTCCTTATACGACGCTCGGTGCCGTCGTTGACTTGCCGGAAGGAACGGCGAACGGAGCGGGGGCGCAGAGAGCCGAGAGATGGGCCTGTTTCGCGGGTCGTCCGGCGTGGTGATTCCGAAAACGACGAAAGAGGTGGACGTGGCGGTGAGCAAAGCCACGAGAAACTACCTGCCGGATGACTGCCCCAAAGAAAAGCACGTGCTGGCCCTGAAGGGCGCGCTGGAGACTGGGGTCCAGCGCTCGTACGTGGCCGTCTCCCTTCTCCACAGGCTGCACGGAGCCCACGACTGGGTGACGGCCGTGAAGACGTCCGTGGTGATCCACAGGCTAATCAAGGAGACGCAGCCTCCGACCCTGTTTATGGATGAGTTGTGCAAGGCGAACGGGGCCGTCGATGGGGCGGGCCTGATGGCCAACGCCGGGGTATCCGGGGCCGTCGCGGCGTCCGGCAGGCGGCGGGTGTATCCCCTGCAGATGGACGGCTTTTTGGACACGAAAGCAACGGAAGGGAAGTATGACTTCTCGGAATGGGTGCGGGCGTACTGCAAGTTCATGGACGAGAGCCTGGACACGTACTACCACACGGCCTGGTACACCGATCTGGAAAAGTCTGGCAACGGGTCCAAGATGCGCAGCATGTCGATTGAGGACCTGTTGGAGACGCTTCCGCGGGTGCAGCGGGTGCAGCGGCGGCTGATTGACTGCAGGCCGACCGGGGCGGCTTGTCAGAACGACAACACATTGCTGGCCCTGTCGCTGGTGGTACGTGAGTCGTTCAAACTGTACAAGGCCATCAGCGAGGGCATCATCAACCTTGCGGATAAATTCTTTCAGATGGATTACCACCAGGCCATCAAGGCCCTGGAGATTTACAACGAGGCGTGCCATGGCTGCGAGGACCTTCAAAAGTACCTGAGCGAGCTCGGCCAGCTGGACGCCGTCAAGCGGGTGATCGAGTTTCCAAAGATGGAGGTGCCGCCGCGGGACTTTCTGGACGTGATGAAGGATCACATCAAGGACCTCAAGGGAAACGGGGCAGCGGGGTCCGGGACGACGAGGAAGGGGCCCCTGCGGCAGCGACGGGTGGGGCTCGGTGGGGATTCCGAAGGACAGGCCTCGGGGCTGTCCCTTTCGTCCACACGGGACGGGTCCGGCATCGTTGTCAGAACGACGAGCGTCGGCGATCAGGCGGCGAAGGACGAGGCGAAGGACGAGGCGAAGGACGAGGCGAAGGACGAGGCGAAGGACAAGACAGCGGCGAAGGACAAGACAGCGGCGAAGGAGGGGCCGAGTCTGCTGGATTTTGGCGACAGCGTCGAGGTCGGGATTGGCGCTGGCGTTGGCGTCGAGCAAGAGACTGCCATCGCGCCACCGCCCGAGGAGGACGTGGACCCGTTCAAGGGCATGTCGGACGTCGATCTCCTACTTGGGCTGGATGTGCCCGCCGTTGTCGAGCCAACAGCGACAGCGACACAACAAACGAACAATAATCCGTTCGCGTGACCCATCCGTGAGTTGACGTGTAAGTAAGCAACCTTCGGGGACGCACAGAGTGACGAAAACGGTGACAGAAAGCTTCGATCACGCTTCTTCATGGCGAGCCGGGATAGAAAACGGCCTCGGCTGCACGAAATGACGCCGGAGCTCTACCAGACGGTCATCGACTCGACAGTGGGGAGTATCAAGAGCGTCTTCATCGAGCAGGGGATCTCTGAGTACGGTTGAACCGCGTTTCCGAGTCCGAATCGTTCTTGATCCACTCACTCGTCGTCCTTCGACTCGCTCCGCACACCGCAGGGACGTGCTGCGCGAGCTGCGCGCCTTGTGGGAGAATAACGTGAGTCGATCGGGTGCGATTGGTGAGTATGTGGGCGCGGTGAAGACGGAGATGACCGCGGTGGGCTCGGGGACGCCCGTGGGCGCCAGCGCGCTGCCGAAGATCGAGCAGCCGGTCCGGGAGACCGAGCCGCCGCTCAAGGTCGACGAGTCGATCAAGGTCGAGGACGTGGCAGATCAGGGCCAGGACCGGGATCAAAATCAGGCAGATCAGGACACAAAGACACAGACCGACCAGACGAACCAGAAGAACGAGAACGGCAAGCGGAAGCTCGAGGACTCTCGGGGAGATGGGAAAGGGGGGACCGAGGGGGAGGAGGGGGACAGACAGGACGACAAACAGGAGAAACTGGAGAAGAGGCCGCGGCAAGATGACGGTGGTGGAAACGCCGATGCGCCAGGCGATGAGGAAGCGGGGGCGGATGACGAGCTGCTCGGCTCTGACCTGGACGACAGCGAGATTGGCGAGCTGGACGACGTTGTCGGCCAGGACGCGATGGGCCAGGTCGACGACAATAACTCGGCCAACATGGTGCTCGGCGCGTTTTCAAAGGTGAGTAGGTCCAAGAACAGGTGGCGAGTGATGCTCAACGGGTGCGTCGCGAGCATCGGCGGCAAGGACTTTCTGTTCAAGAAGCTCGGTTTGGATTTGGAGTGGGCCTGATCGACGCCTGAGGAGTACCTTATTCAATGCTTAACCCGTAATCCGTAACCCTCAACGCTTGAAGACGTCGGCCAGCGCGCTCCGAGGAACCTTGTGCGTCGACTTGTGGTCCTTTCGCCGCTTCCGCGAGTCGACCTTGTTCGAGTACTTGGTCTGCGTCGACTTTTTGATCGCGGATCGGATCGCGTTTGGCGACACGTACTCCGGATTGTCGTAGATGATGGGGCCGCCGAACGAGCCCGAGAAGATCTTGACGGGGTTCAAGCAGACGCGCGGCCCAACCTCGATCAGCGTCAGGTCGTCCGCCGCGGTGACCTTCCTGTCCGACGACACCTGATAGTTGCGGATCCAAACGCGATTGTCGACCACGCTGAAAGACATCACGTGGTCGAAGAAGGGCTTTTTCTTGTGATTCATGGGAGGCGTGGCAAAGATCTGGCCCAGGACCTCCTTGATGAGCTGCAGGTGGGGCTCTGCGTCAAAGTTGGCGTCGAAACTGAGCACGGGCCGCGATCCCTTGAGATGATTGCCGCTGAGCTTCAGCTCGGCCATGGTATGCACGTTGGTCACGTGGAACTTGATGGACGGCCCCGTCGGCGTCTTGGCCGTCCACAGGTAGAGGTCCTGGTGCTTTCTCGTCTCGAAAAAGATGGTCGACGTGCACCCCTTCAGGTCAGCCACCTCGTTGATCACGCCACGATCCGTCTTTGTGTCGAGTTTCGCGTCCTTCTTCGAGTGCGGGAGCAGCTGGAGGACGTCCAGCAGCAGGTGCCGGGAGCGGAACGTGATTCCCCGGCTCGAGACGACCAGCACCTTCTCTTTGTTCTTGTAGTACGACGTCTTGCCCGGTCTCTTCGTCTCCACCGTGGTGGTGTTGGTGGCTGCCGACTTGGCGGCGACTTGTCGCGTGTTCTTGCTGCCCTTCTTCTTCGCCATCGTCAGGTCGGGACGCTTTGCATGCGCGGTCTCGCGAGTCTCTCTCTGAATTGAACAAGGTCACTCGGCGGCGCCGCACGTCAATATCGGTGTGGTCGCTGTTGTCGTCGTCGAGTGGCGAGGAATGAAGATTTTCGTTTGATCAGACGAGTTCATGAACGGCCGACACGCATCCACATCCTACGAAACTCTACGTATCGGGCTCACGCCACGGCGAGCAAGACGTCGCTATGTGCTGAACACGGCATCACAGTATGAAGAAGCTGATTGATTGCGCTCCCTCCCCAATGCGGCGGGCGTGTCCCTCTCTCTCTCTCGGGCCCATCCTCCGGAGACCGACGACGCTGCGGCGAGCCGGTCGCGTCGACAGGGCCTCCCCCGCGCGGAAGACGACGCAGGCCGTTATGAACGCGAATTCATCCACCGCGAAGACCATCAAGGTCTGCGGCGTCACCTCCCCCGAGGACGCCAAGCTGGCGTCCTCCGGCGGCGCCAACCTCATCGGTATGATCCTGTGGCCCAAGGCGGCCAGGAGCGTGTCCCTGGAGACGGCACGGGCCATCGCCGAGGAGTCGCGGCGACACGGATCGGAGGCCGTGGGCGTCTTTGTCGACGAGTCCGCCCAGACCATCGCCAGCGTCTGCGACGCCGTCGGCATCACGTACGCCCAGCTTCACGGCGACCTGGCCAGAGCGTCGTTCAACGATCTCCCGGACCACCTCGGCGTCATTTATGTCGTGCACGCCGACAGCAGCGGCGCCATCCGGACGGCCCTGCCGACCCGGACCGGGGATGGGACCGGGACTGGCGCGCGAGAGAGAGGGGCCCCCGACTGGTACTTGGTCGACTCGATGAAAGGAGGCAGCGGGGAGAAGTTCGACTGGAATGCCGTCCAGCCCCCCACGGGCTCCAAACGCGGCTGGCTCCTCGCCGGCGGGCTCACGGACGAGAATGTCGCCGCCGCCATCCAGACCACCCGGTGCGACGGCGTCGACGTCTCCAGCGGCGTCTGCGACGAAACCAAGCTCAAAAAGGACCCGCGGAAAGTCGAAGCCTACATCCGCGGCGCCACCCAGGCCTTTGCACAACTCGACATGTGATCGTGGAGTAACAGAAGAAAGAATGGCGTTTGTATGGGCGTGACGAAAATTTAGAACTGGCGAAGACCAGCCTCGACCATCATGCGCTTCTCCGCCGCGCGTGCCTCCCTCAGGCTCACGCCCGCCTCCACGGTGCGCTCCCTCTGAATCGTCAGCAGCTGCGCCACGCGCTTCCTGAGCGCCCTGTACTGGGCCGGCTGGTACTCCTCGCGCTTGGCAAACTTGATCCTCATCGTGAACATCTCCTTCCTCAGCCTGTCGACCTCTCCCTGGATGGCCTCCGGCGAGGCAAACTCCGTCCTGCGCGCGTGTGAACGAGGAGCGAGCCAGTGAGCCAGTGAGCGCGAAATTCCCGTGTACCCCCGCCCGTGACCGACTGGCCGATCGCAACGCCGCACGACCGTCGCCAATACCGATGAAATCCACAATGTGCTATGGCCAGCCCAAATCCGACGGCGAAAACGGCGAGAAACTCGCCATTTCCCGTGCCTACCACATGGCCTCCCCCCTCCGCCTTAAAAGCACGCCACGTACCTCAATGCAGCAGGGCTGGCCTTGGCAGCACTCTGCTTCTCCGCCTCGTCTTCGGCCCGGATCCTCATCGAGACACGGCCCTGCCCCTGACTGCGCTGGACATTTATCGAGGTCACGCGCATTCCCATGAAGGCGGGGCGGGCGCCCATCGTCGTCGTCTGTGCCGCAAGCATTGTCCGTGTATGTATTTAATTGGCCCAATTGAGACTGGTGACGACGGATGAACGTGGTGAACGGATCCCGAGGCGTCAGTCCGACTGACGGTCAGCGGCGGAATTGGCTCCGCTTTCTCGTCCCTTCTTCCTCCTCTCGCTTCCATTGCATTTGTTGTGCGTATCGGCAGTGCAGAACGACAGAACGAAGACACACACACGATGGAGCTCTGCGTCGGACAGAGACCGGCCGGCGTACGCGGCGCTCCCTTTCGTTTCGCTTCGGACAGATGCAAACTCCAACCATGTTACCGTCCGAAATTGGCGGTCGCGGGTGGAATGCACCGTCGGCGTGCTGGAATCGCGTCACGGACGAGTCATCGAGCCTTGCCTTGCCTCGCGTCGGCGTCGGGAAACGGGCATAACGGGCATACCGTCGAGGGCGAGTCGACCAGCACGAGCACGAGCAACACCTTGAGGCAGGTGGTGATCGGTGCGTCCGTGTTTTCTGCGGCGATTTTCAACGGGCTGTTCGGTCTGGGCGTCGGCAAGGGTCACGCGGCCGGGAACGAGGGCGAGGCGAGTGGGGCGGGAGCACCATCGACGGCCGAGGCACTGGCGTTCGGCCGTTCTCGGTACAGGGGAGACAGCGGGCGTTGGTCGTGCGATATTGCGTCGGCGACGACGCCGATGAGTCCGGAGGAGGTGGACGCGGAGACTCGGGCGGCGATTGCGCGGGCCGGGAACGAGCGGATGCAGAAGCAGATGCGGCGGGCCAAGCACAAGTCTAAGGGCGGCAAGCTGGTCAAGGACCCGAGCAAGTCGCGCGCTCCGGATCCCACGGCGATTCCTTCCAATAAGGAGATTGAGAAGATGGCGTTGCAGTCGGCGTGGAGGCCGGACAAGCTGAAGGACATGACGTACACGCAGTTCTGGAACCTGGTCGAAGAGGGGCGGGTGGAGAGCGTGCGGTACACGCCAGACAGGAGGTCGGTGGTGGTGAGGACGAAGGCGAGTGCGCCGGGTGGGGCGAGGACCGAGAAGGTGGGGCTGCCGTACGACCCGGAGCTGTTCGATCACCTGATCAAGCACGGGACGTACATCGAGCCGACCGAGCACAACCCGGCGCTGTCTATCGTGCACACGATGGCGAGGCTCGTCTTTCCGGTGTGGTTCTCGTTCCTCCTGATCAAGTTTGCGTTCCGAATCGGGCGCAAGAAGAAGAGGGACAAGATTTTCGGCGGGGCCAAGCTGGAGTCCATAACGGCGAAAGACTCGAGGATCACGTTTGACGATATCGCCGGCATCGACCAGGTTAAGGCGGAGATAACCGAGGTGGTGTCGTTCCTGAAGGATCCGCAGCGGTTCCTGAGGCTGGGCGCGAGGTCGCCCGCCGGCGTGCTGCTCGTCGGGCCCCCGGGCACGGGGAAGACGCTCCTGGCAAAGGCCATCGCCGGAGAGGCGGGCGTGCCGTTCTTCTCCATCGCGGGTACGGAGTTTATGGAGATGTTCGTGGGCGTTGGAGCCTCGCGCGTGCGAGACATGTTCCAGCAGGCCAGGGACAACGCGCCGTGCATCCTGTTCATCGACGAGTTTGACGGCCTGGGCAAGGCGAGGCAGTACGGCGGCGCCGGGAACGACGAGTCCGTGCACACCATCAACCAGCTCTTGGCAGAGATGGACGGTTTCGAGGATAACACGGGCGTGGTCGTCATGGCCGCGACTAACCGCCCCGCCGCGCTCGACCAGGCGCTCACGAGGCCGGGGCGCTTTGACAGGATCGTCCATTTGCCGCTTCCCAACGTGGAGGGGCGCATCGGCATCCTCCAGGTGCACGCTCGAGACAAGAAGGTGGATCCCAACATGGACTTCTCCAAGCTGGCCAGGGCCACGGCCGGCTTCACGGGCGCCGAGCTGATGAACCTGATGAACCAGGCGGCCATCATCGCGGCCAGGCAGAAGCAGCCCTACATCTCGAGCGACGAGGCGTTCGAGGCGCTCGAGAAGATCCACAGGGAGAAGTTGGGTGGATCAATCACAGCCACGGAGGTCGAGAAGGACACCATCCCCGAGCGGATGAGGCGGACCATCGCCATCTACGAGGCCGCCCGGGCGCTCGTCGGGTACATCACGCCCAACTTTGACGAGATCCAGCGCGTCAGCGTCTGTCCTGGCGGATTGGCCACTGGACACACCTATTTTTTGCCCATGGAGGAGCGGCTCGAGTCCAGGGTGACTACGAGGGCGTATCTGGAGAGCCGGATGGTCGTTGCGATCGCCGGACGGTGCGCCGAGCAGCTCGTCCTGGGCGAGGCGAACATCAGCACGGCCGGCGCCGCAGATCTCGAGCTCGCAAATTCGATAGCCAGGGAAATGGTGTATCGGTGCGGCTTTGGTAAGCGCACGGGGCCCGTCGCGCTCATGGACAACGAGGAGGTCTACCTGAACCGGTCGCGGACGCGTAAAGTCGCAGACGTCTCCACCGAGATGGCCAAGGTGGCCTACGAGGACGTCGTCGAGCTGCTTGAGGGGGCCGAGGCGAAGGCATACTGGGCGCTGTCGTCCAACTACGACGCCCTGGAGAAGCTTTCCAACGTCCTTTACGAGCAGGAGACGCTGACGGGCGAGGAGGTCGCCGAGCTGATCGAGTCGTGCAACCCCACGAAGTTCGTCGCGCCGTACGTCTCCGGATTCAGCTGGAGCGCCGACGGCGAGCTGGTGTGGCCGGACAAGGACGCCAACGGCAGCGGTAGCTCGGCCAACGGCAACAGCGCCACGGGCGGGTCGGGGTCCAAGCCGTCGTGGTGGTCCAGCAAGAACCCGTACGAGCCTCGAAAGGACACCGCCGACCTTCTGGGCGAGTACAAATGAGAATGCATGATGTAACTATGTTTGGTTGGTTGGTTGGTTGGTTTTTCATCGAATACCGTTTTCATTCATATCGCCGTCGTTGGCCGCCCGCATGATCACGACGCCCAGTTCGACGAGCGCCTCGACCCGGCCGGCGACGGCGGGGCCCTCCACCTCGGGGTTTGCCGCAATAATGAACGTCTTGAGCCGCGGGAACGGGCCGTCCGCCGCGACTGCGTGCGGCAGGGCGTCCAGGACGGTCAGCATGTCCGCCTCGGGAATGCCGTTGCCGGATATGTCCACATCGCGCAGCGCGTGTTCGCTCGAGCCTTCGTTTGGTTTCGACTTGAAGGCGTGCACGAGGGCCTGGGCACCCGCGGCGCCCAGGGCGCACCCGTGGAGCCGCAGGCTCTGCAGGCGACGACACCGGCGCACGCTCAACATCAGCGCGTGGTCCGCGTGGTCGTCCGCGTCGTTCTTATCGTCATTACCGAGGTTGTTGCCCCCGGCGTCGACCTCCACGCACACGGTGTCGTCGCCACCGCTGCCACCGCTGCCACTACTGCGGCAACTGAACCCGTCGAGGAGGGCGGCGACTCCGTCGGAAGACGCGCCACATCCACACACGTTCACATACTCTAACTTTGGGAGCTTGCCGGACGCGATGCGCTCCGCCAAGGCGCGCAGACCGTCGTCGCCCGCCCCCGTCGAGCCGACGTCAAGGCGACGAAGCGACGGCGGGAGGACCAGGGCGCCGAGGCCGCCGGGGCCCATTGCCGAGTTTCCGTTTAGGGACAGCGCCTCGAGTGCCGTGAGGGCTGATAAGCCTCTCGAGAGGGCCGCGGCGCCCCGTCCGTCCAGCGCGTTGCGGTCGAGCTCCAGGCGCCTGAGGGCGTGGGCCCCTGGGAAAGCCTCTTCCATCGCCTGTGCGACCAGTGTCCACTCTTCGGCACGTTGCAGGCACGCGCACAGCTCCAGAGCCTCGAGGTCGGACGCACAGCCCAGGAAGTCCGCGACGCCGCGGCCGCCGAGGTCGTTGTCCGAGAGCATCACCTGCCGGATGGCCGCACTCGCCCGCACGGCCTCGCTGAGGGGGCCGCATGACGCGCTCGTCAGACCTTTTTTCTCCAGGTCCAGCGTGTGCAGCGAACGGGACCTCCGAAAGCCGTCGCAGAGCGCGACGAGCGCCTCATCCCCGAGCGTCGAGTTGCCGATCGACACGTGGCGGACGCCGGCGTTGCTCACCAGTCCGACCGCCAGTGACCGCGCCTGGGTGCTCGAAACCGGATGGCTCGACAGGTGGAGCTCGGCCAGCGTCGTGTTGGCGGCCAGCACCTCGCCGAGGGCCCGGGCGTCCCCGTCGTCAAAGCGCCGGTTGCGCATCAGGTAGAGGCTGGTCAGGCCCGGGTCGTTGCGCCGCAGCCTTTCGACGATATCGTCGATGCCCGTGTTTCTCGCAGTGCCCCACGCCATGTATATATCGCGATTGTGTGTCAGTGTGTCGGGGGTGGGCCTCTCGCGCTGCGGACTGGGAGGGTGCCGGTGACTGATATGACCACGATTCGCTCGACGGTCGCCGCCGCGCCTCCGGGGAGACAAAGACGGAGAGGGAGAAGGAGAGGGAGAGGGAGAGGGAGACGACAGCAGAGGTGTCTGCTCCGAGAAGGGCAGCCTGCCTCCTGAAAATATTCGAAATCGGCTCGTTCGCGTTCTCTCTTGTTGCTTGAACGGCGGCGGTCGCTTGAATTGTTGTCCCGTACAGACAGTGTGTCGAACCCGAGCGGCGGTGAGCGTGGGCGATTTGGGGAGCGAGAACGGACACAATGTCCTCGCGGCCTCCGATGGGCGGCAAGGAGCTGCTGCTCCAGAAGAACGCGTCGCTGGCCGGCCAGGTGACGGCGCAGCGGCGTGAGATCAACGATCTGCGGAAGCGACTCGACACCCTGCAGGAGACGGAGACCAAGTGGCAGGACACGACGGCCTGCGTGAGCTCCCTGTGGGACGAGCTCAACCAGACGATCAGCTTTCTCCAGTTCCAGGCGGGCACGGACAGCGCTGGTGGTGCGAACGGCGCTGGCGGTACGAGCGGCGGGAGCGGCGGGAACGATGCGACCCCGGCGCTCGACGAGGGATCGGCGCGGGCCCTGCTGCACGAGGCCAACCCGTTCCTGGCGCACATGCTCCAGGCGTACCTGCCGGACGACCCGGTGGCCAAGAAGGCCGCGGTGTCCCTGGCCGAGGATCTGACGGCGACGGAATCGGCACTGAGAGCGAGGATGAGGGACACGATGCTGGCGGCGACGGCCGTGCTGCGTGCCGTCGACGGCTTGTCCGGCGGGAGCGACGGCAACGCGTCGGCGATCCGGCCACTACCGGGGCCCGAGGAGAAGAAGCTGAAGTCCCTCGTCACCATGCTGAAGGTGGAGAACGGCAGGTTGCTCAAGGAGTCGCTACTGGACCACACGGCCATCAAGGACCTCGAGGCCAACGTGGCCGACAGGGAGGCCGAGCTGCTCGTGTTGAACCGGCGGCTGGCCATGGCCGAAGAGCGAGAACGAGGCGACGACGGGGGCGACGGAGGCAAAGCGGGAGGCGGCGGAGGTACAGGCGGAAGCCGCAAGGCCGGCGACAAGGACGAGGACAACGACGAGGACAACGACGAGGACAACATCAAGCAGCAGAGCAACAAGCGGCAAAAGACGGATGACGGCGAGCCCCGCGTGGAGCTCGACCTGGCCATCAAGGAGGTGGAGCGGCGGGACAAGCAGATTGCGTCATTGGAAAGGTGCGTTCCGGGTCGCGCGCGTGCGGGTTGCCCGCCGGCGCCTCTGCGGCGGGCAAAAAAAGTGTCGATATCGAAGTCTGGCGCGCTGATCCACTGCGCTAAGGCGACAAGCGCAAACTCGTCGAGACTGTCTGGTCGGACCAGGCTGGTTTTCTTCATCGCCTACGGGGGTCGAACCCGTGACCTCCAGATTCCAAAATCGCTTAAGCAGCGGAAACGGGCGGATTTCCGCGGAAACTGAAGGCCGCAAATAGCCCGCGCCTCACTGCCCTCTCCGTACACAAACTGTCTTTCTCGCAGCGAACTGTACGCCGAGCGCCGCGATAGGGATTCTCGGGCCGACCGGGCCCGGGCGGAGGCGAGCGATCGGCAAGCTCGGATCGACGCGCTCGCCCGGGACCTCGAGCACGTCAACCAAAGTCTGCGCGACGCATACAGGGAGCAGGACCGGCTCAGCGGCAAGCTTCGGGACGCGTCTCGGGACATCGATCGCGGTTCCAGGGCCGTGCGGCGCGAGTCGAGGCTGGAGAGCGCGCTCTCCAAGCTCGAGGCGGACGTCAAGCGCCTGCGTTCGGAGCGCAACGCGGCCGAGGACCGGCTGCACAAGCTGGAGCAGGGCACGTCTGCCGAGACGTCGACCGAGATCATGCAACAGATGAAGGGCATGGAGTCGGAGATGAAGATGCTCAAGGAGGCGATGGCGTCGCACCGGCGGGCGGCCGAGGCGGCGCCGAGGGCGACCCCCGACGCTGCCGAGCACGCCGCCAGGATGGCGCACATGCAGGGGCTCGTGGACGCGGCGTCCTCGAAGCTGAACCACTGGATCGAGCAGTATGCGGACCAGGTCAAGGTCAACGAGGAGCTGCGCTGGATGCTCGCGGTGGGCGAGGGGAACGGCAAAGGCAATGGCAAGGGGTCGGCGTCCGACCAGGACATTCAGGCTTTCATGAAGAAGGAGCTCCCGGCGCTCGAAAAGCGGCTCAAGGAGGCGCACGAGGGCCGGACGTCTGACGCCGGGAGGGCCGCAGCCGACAGGCTCGCCAAGGCCGACGAGGAGCTCCAGGGCGCGCGGGGCCGCCAGGCGGCCCTGGAGGCCGATCTGGAGCGGGCGAATGACGAGGTCGCGTCGCTCAAGGAGGAGTCCGACATGTTCTGGAAGGAGATGGACGGCATCAGCGAGGCGTACGAGGCGTCTAGGGAGCAGAACGCGCGGTTGTTGGAGGCCATGACGAAGCGCGACGAGGACAACGCCCGCCTGATGAGCGAGGCGGCCGCCGCCACGAGGGAACGCGCCGTCGCCGAGGAGGAGAAGGAGAACGCAGTCACCAAGATGCACGACGCCGAGCGGGAGATGGTCGAGTGGAAGAAGCGGGCCGAGGACGTGGAGCGCTCACACGCCGAGACGTCAAAGGAGTGCGACGCGCTGAGGATGGACTGGGCGCAGAGCAAAGAGCGCGAGATGACGCTCCTGCGGGACATCAAGGCCATGGAGGCCAACGTGGGCACGCTCCGGGAGCAGCCCGACGCCGCCAAGCGGCAGGTCGAGGCGATCGAGGCCGACAAGAAGAAGCACTTGACCGACCTCAAGATGGAGAAGACGCGGGCCGACCGCGCCAACGCCATCCTGTCGGGCAGGAAGGACCTCAAGCACCTGGCCACCGACGACAAGGAGATGGCGGCCCTCCGGAAGATGGTCAACTGCAGCGTGTGCTCGACGCGCCTCAAGGACCGGATGATCACCCGGTGCAACCATCTGTTCTGCTCCGAGTGCATCCAGGAGAATCTGGCCTCGCGGCACCGCAAGTGCCCAGGTTGCGGCGGCAAGTTCAGCGAGAACGACGTGCAGCCATTCTTCTTCACTTGATGGGAATAAAGAGAATGTTGATGATGTTGATGATGCACTTTACCGTAAACCCAGATCAGAAGTCGCCCGTCGCCGTCGTTCTCGGTCTGGACTTTGAGGGGACGAACGGCGTCTGCTGCACGCCCGGCCTCGCCACCGCGCCGTTGCCGTTGTTCGTCGCGCCCGCCGCCGACATCTTTGTCAGAACGCGTGAGGCGTATTTTGCGGCTGAACTGCTCGCGGACGGGTCGCACTGGATGCCGTTCATCACGTCGGCGACGCCGAGGGCCTCGAGGGTGGCCCGGCACGCCCAGTGCGCGGCCAGGTTGCCCAGCGAGAACAGGGAGATCTGGAAGGCGGTGGATCCGGCCAGCGTCGAGCCATCTCGCGTGACGATCCCCAGAAGAGCTTCCACGGCACCGCATGCCAGCATCTCCGGGACGAGCTCGCCCGAGTTGCGCACGAGGTTGCCGAGGGCCCCGGCCGCGTTGGCCACCGTCCGGTCCTCCTCGTCCTGCAACAGGTGGACCAGGGTGCGAACGGCAGGTCGCAGGTCTTCGTATAGGTAGTCACTGTGGAATCCGGCGTTTCCGATGGCAAAGCACGCGAACTTCCTGGTGGACTGGTCGCCGTCCTCGCAGAGGTCGACGAGCGGCGGCAGGACGCCCAGCTCTCGGATCGACGGGTACGCCGCGTCGCTGTGGCGACAGAGGTTGCCGAGCAGATTGCAGGCTCTCGCTCGCACGCCACTGGACGTCGGGTGACGGAGCAACGGGGGAATCAGGGGCATGATGCCAGCCTCCAGGAACCGCTCGACCTGCGATTTGGTGGTGGCGGTCCTGGCGAGCTGCGAGACGACCAACAGCGAGCTTCCGAGCATCGAGTCTGGGTTTCGATCGCTCAGCAAGTTCTCCAGCACGGCCCTGTCGAGGCCTCCGGACCGCGCGAACGCCACCACCGCCTCGTCCCCGAACGCGAGCGCCATCCTGGCCAACACAGCCGCACACGACGGCAGGATGCCGCTCGCGGTCGCGATTGCGGTATTGGCGCCGGCGGCAGACGATGGATCGTTGGTCGTTGCCGTCGTTGCCGTCGTTGCCGTCGTTGCCGTCGTTGCCGTCGTCACTGCGGCTGTCAGCGCCGCGTTCGCCCCGCCGGTGGTTGTAATAACGACGCCCGCATCGGCTTCGCGGAGCATGCGCACCATGTACGGGATCAGTGCGGACAAGTTCGTCGATCCAGGGTCTCCGCCCGTCACTGCCGTGAGCTGTCGCTTGAAGGCCTTCGCGACCGCGTCTGGATCGCGGCACAGCATCGGGCCGTGGACCCACGGCGCCTGGAAGATGGCCAGCACGGCGGCCCGCGCTGCGTCCCGGACGGAGATCGCCCGCTTGTCCCCAGGGCCGTAGAACGCCGCGGTATAAGCCGCGAATTCGGGCGAGAGAAACGCGACGAGTGCCTCGGCCAGCCCGTCGCGCGCGGCCATCCGCTCGAGGGTGTCGGCGTCGTTCTCGGCGCCGACCTGGAGCGTCTTGAGGCACGCCGCAATTCCTGACGGCGACAAGGAGAGTGGTCGGTGTTTCTGATCGTTCCCGTCGGTACCCACATTGTTGTTGGGTACGGCGGCGCCCCCTGAGCCGTGCGCGTCCTCGTACGAGAGGACGGCGTCCATCGCGGCGGCGACGAGTCCTGACGTCGTCGCTTGCTTGTGATCCAGCGTCGCGATCGCGAGTGCGAGCTCGAATGCGCCGTCACGCATGCACGTCGTCGACGGCAGGCCCTCGGCGGCGGCCAGCCCCCGGCCCTGGTGGCCCTGGTGGCCTCGGTCGACGTCGCTGCTGCAGATGGACTCGATGACCGCCAACTTTCCCTTGAGTCCGTTGAGGTGCGAGTAGAGGGATCCCGCAGACCAGTGTCCGTTGAACAACAGTATGTAAGAGGCGATCGCGCCGCAGGCGGCCGACGAGGCGAGGAGCTCGGCGGAGGAGGACAGGACGGGGATCCACTCCCGCTTGACCGCTGCCGACAGCCGTGCACCACATTGCTGCTCCAGAAATGCGACGTCGCTGCCGGTGCAGGTCGCGGCGACGCCGTCGAAAATCTCCTTGCCGAGGAGCGCTGCCGCGTCTCGCCTCGTGCCGTCCAGGATGCCGTCAGGGATCCTGGACATCATCAGTGGCCGTCCCAGCCGCGGCTCCAAGCGCACCAGACGAATCGCCATCGTTGCGAACGGGCTCTTCGATATCACGCGCACCAAGCTCTTGACCGTCTCCTTCGATTCGAAGACGTATCTCGCCGTTAGGTTCCAGAGACCGAGGACGCTCGTCGTCGGACCGCTCGACGGCGTTTTGGACGCATCTCCTTCCTCGTCTTCCCAGCGAGGCCATCGCACGTCCATGCACGCGCACCCCGCCACGCCGTCATGCACGCAAGGCAGCAGGCTTGCCAGCGCCTTGAGCGCCGAGAGGACGAGCTTGTCCTCGGCGCCCACGCTGCCGCCCCAGGCGGCGTCGTAGTCCTCGATGCATCGGCATATTCTTCCGGGTAGCTTCTTGGCAACAAACCTGTCGACGAGCTTCTTTGCCATGCTCCGCGACGATGGACCCGGTGATGGCCCCGGTGATGTCCCGGTCGAAGAAGAGGGGAGCAGCGCACACTGGGCTCTGACAGCCCACGCTCGGATGCCATCGCAGCCCTCGATTGCGACGGCCCATGATCCTCTCGAGCTGATCAGTTCGGAGCACAATGAGACCGTTTCGAGGCATACGACCCAATCGTTGCATTTCCTGAGAGCGGCGGCGGCGGCGCCCGCAAACTGGGGGCTCGTGCCCACGCAGAGGTGGCCCGCCTTTGCCAGTAGCACCAGCACCGACGTCAATTGCCCCGATGGGTCGACCTCGTGGAGCGGAACGCCGTCGGGGATCCTGGACATGACCTTGTCGACGAGGGTCACGACGTACTGCGTCTCTTGCAGCTTGCACCAGGCCGTCAGGCCCCGGCCTCCGGACGGCGGGTTGAGGGCACTGGTGATGGCTTCGAGGATCGCTGGATCGGTCACAACGCGGGACGGTTCCTCGATGCCACGCTGAACGCGCCGCTCTGCGTCTACGAGCAGCGCGATGACGGGCGGACTCTGCGGCAGGGGCCCCGACGGGAGCCTGTCCGCGAGGGCCGACCCCATCGGCCCGTCCGAAGGCGACAGGGACCCCTGGGGGGACGACCATTGGGGCGGATTCACGAAAGTGGGTTCCTGTATTTTGTTCGATCTGTTGTTCGACCTGACGTTAGACGCGTCTGCGCTCGTCGGGATCGGCGAGGCTCGCGGGACTGCCTGCGTCGCGGTGGTCGCGGTGGTCGCGGTGGCGGTCGGTGGCGTGGCGGTGGCGGTCGGTGGTGTCGCAAGTGATGTTCTCGTGGCGACTGCGTTTGTCACGTCCGAGGCATCGCCGTTGTCGTTGCAATTGCGGGTGCCGTCGGCCAGCTTGCGGGTGCCGTCGGACCGGCGGTCGGACCGCGTTGATCGCGTTGATCTCGACGAGTGTGATCGTTCCATCGCCAATTGACCGCCATTTAGCCGGTCGTCATCGGCCCGGTCGTCGCCAGAAGAGACAAAGGGGTGCCGCGCCAGCTCTGGCCAGCTGAGCCGCTTCTTCGGGTCCTTCTCCAGCACCCCCTGGAGAAAACTCTTGAAGTTCCTGGACATTGCAGACGGGAAGACAGGTGCCTCGTTCACGATCTGCTTGATCAGTTTGTAGATCGACGTCGTGTAAAACGGCGGCTTGCCGACAAACAGCTCGTACAGGATCACGCCCATCGACCACACGTCCACGGCCGGCGTGTAGGGCTGCTCCTGGACCAGTTCTGGCGCCATATAGAGCGGCGTTCCTTTGATGGAGGTCAACACAAACGTGTCCTGCGACATGGCCCTGGCGAACCCAAAGTCGCACAGCTTGACCGTCCCGTCTGCCGATATCAGGATGTTCTGGGGCTTCATATCGCGATGAATGATCCTGTTGGAATGCAGGTAGTGCAAGGCCGCAACCAGCTGCTTGGCTATCGTCCGCACAACCTCCTCCGACAGGCTCGTGTCGGTCTCGAGGATCTCGAAGAGCTCGCCCTGCGCAAACTCCGTCACCACGCAAAAGTCGCTCGGCGTCTCAAACGCGTCCAGCATCTGGATGATGTTCTCGTGGCGCAGCGTCTTCAAAATATCAATCTCCTGCCGCAATCCTTGGATCTCTTTCTCCTTCTTGCCCGCCTTGGGTATGAGCTTGATCGCGACGGTCTGGAGGGCGCCGACCTTTCGGGCCTTCCAGACCTGCCCGAACGAGCCTTCGCCGACGACGTCCACCATCCGATACATCCCGAGCAGCTTTCCCGGGACGACGCTCATCTCGTCGTCGTTCTACTCGTCGTCGTTCTACTCGTCGTCGTTCTACTCGTCGTCGTTCTACTCGTCGTCGTTCTACTCGTCGTCGTTCTACTCGTCGTCGTTCTACTCGTCGTCGTCACCGCCGTCGCGCGGTGCGCTGCGATCGCTCCCTGTCCGTCTGTCCGCTTGCCGCTTCCGGTCGTCTCGAATCGACTGAAACGAACCAGAACGCGTTCGCGACACGACACGCCCGCTCGGTGTCAACGCACGGCGTGCTTTTCGAGGGTGATCTTCGTATATGTCGATCGAACGAGTCCGAGGGAGAGAGATTCGTCGTCGCCTGGAGAGAGGAACGCAAAAAAAATTTGAACTCGAGTTTGTCAGTGTGTGGATTTCAGCGCGCCCTACTACTCCCTACTACTCCCGAGGTACATATATATAGCTTGCTGTCGGCGAGGTCAGGGACAGGTAGCCTCGCTGCGGAACGAACCTGGGGGCGATCGAGGATCGAGCACCAAACATCACCAGGCCAACAACGCGCGGTCTATGACGCAGAGCAGCAGCATCCTCCTCAAGGGAGATTCGACGGACACCGTTGCCGAGTTCTTCGAATACGCCGTCTGCAGCATCTTGTATCAGCGCGGCGTCTATCCCGCCGAGCAGTTCGAGGCGAAGAAGGCGTTCGGGATCAGCGTGCAGGTGGTCAAGGATCTGGGCCTCAAGGCATATTTGAAGGACGTGTTCACGTACTTCACGTCTTGGCTCAAGACCGGGACGCTTCAGAAGACGGTGCTGGTGATAATGGGGGCAAAGAGCGGGGAGGTGCTGGAGCGGTGGTCTTTCGACGTGAGCGTCGCAGGGGGAACGGAAGTAGAGGGCACAACGACGGGAAGGATAGAGAGCGACCGAGAGCGGAAAACACTGCAGGAGATCCAGGCTATCATCCGACAGATCACGGCCTCCGTGACGTTCTTGCCGCTGCTGGAGGAGACGTGCAGCATCGACCTGCTGGCATACACGGACAAGGATGCGGCGGTCCCAGATGCGTGCGAGGAGAGCGACGCGAGGATAATTCCAGACGGGGCAAACGTGCAGCTGAGGTCGTTCTCCACCGCGATGCACAAAGTCGAGGCCGTCGTCAGCTACAAGCAGGACCTCTGAAGAGGTAGGTACTGTCGAGCGTCGAGCGTTTGTGACTTGTCAAATCATTCTCCGAGCATCGTGGCGATGGCCATCGCTGCGATGCCGCCACCGCTGCCGCCTGCTTTGGGTTCGTCGGCCGAGTCCTCTTGGTCGGCGCCCTCGTCACCGTCATCACCTTCCTCGCCGCCATCGCCGTCGTCGTCATCATCGTCGTCATCCCCGTCCTCGTCGTCCCCGCCCTCGTCATCCTCGTCCTTTTCTCCCAAAATTGAGTCTTTGACGAACCGCCGCAACGGCGCCAGCGAGTCGTCGGCGTTCCCGTCCACGCCATCGCTCCCATCCTCGGCCTGCTGGACGCACAACTGCGCATGCAGCATGGCCCTGTCGGCGATTTCTTTCTCCATACTTTGCCGCTGCTCATGGTCGTGGCAAAGGAGCACCAGACCCAGCATGCCCACCCGGTCCGCGGCCTCGAGCTTTTGCCAAACACGGGAGTCCAGGAAGCTCGCATATCGCTGAGCGTTCGCCGCCGGTCGTCCGCTCGATGCGCGGACGAGCAGACACGCGTACCGGCACATGAGGTCCTGTCCCCGCTTTGTGATGAGCAGTTTGCCGCACAGTTCTTCGACGTCCGACAGGTCCCTTCGCGACAGGCGCCACCGCACGTACTTGGCGATCGGCTGGAGGACGGCGACCACGCGAGCGTCCTTGGACATCACGAGGCTGTCGACGTACATGTCGTACACGCGATCCAAGCACTGTTCCACCCGATTGAACGACGCATCGGAAATCGATATCTCCGAGGACCTGGGCAGGAAGGCCTCCGGGCGCAACGAGCCCAGGTCGCTGGCGGGGAAGGCGGCGTTGGCCTCTTCGAGGGGCAGCAGCATCAGCCTGGCGCGGCAGTACGACACAATGTCCGTGAACTCCGTCAGCCTGAAGCAGTCATTTTTGTTGTTGGTCAGGAACGACACGATTTCCTTCAGCTTTGCATCTCGGCCCAGGTTCCCGAGCAACGCGACGTACTCGAGAAGGGCGGCGCGGTTGGTCACCAGCAGATGAACCCGGGTCGTGTCCAGACCATTCGTCCCGATGCCTGTGTTCTTAGATTCAGGCTTCGATGCAGCAGGACACGGCGTCGCAGGGTACCTCAATCCCGTGGCGACGTCCCGCTCCGCCTCCAGCTGCGTGGGGACTTGGACGACGGCGTCGCCCTCGCCGCCCTCCGAGTTTGACTCGGTGCGCCTCCGCTTGACCTTGCCGCTCTTCGCGTTCTTGGGAACCTTTTCCACCACCTCCCCCATCCCGAGCGCGAAACTGCGGTTCGTTCTGTTCGAAAACAGGAAGTCGAGGTGGTCGCACCTCGACCTGGCGTCGACGAGCGGGGAGGACGCGAGACGGAGACCCGGTTTGTAATAGCTGGAGTCCGTTTCCGTGCACCATTCCATGGCCCTGACGGTATCATGGTATATCTCGGCAACATCTGCTTCCATCCACGCCGGGATGACGACCGTGGCGGTCGTCCCTGTCGCCAGTGACGTCTCTGCTGGTGTCAGGGATGTCGGCGCTGCGGCCGGCGCTGCGGCCGGCTCCGATGTCGACCCCGTCACCGCGAGTGCCGCCGTTGAGAATTGGTACATCGCGCAGAGGGACTTGGCCTCGTCGTCGAGTGCAGCACCCCCGCGTTCGAGCAGCTCCATCCTCGCGGCGTGCAGCTCGAACAGGGGGTCGATGAACGTGATCCCCCTCGGATCCTGCCTGGCCAGCTCACACGCGTGAGCGAGTGCCGTCAAGTACTCGCGTGGAGGATGCCCCAGAAGTTTGGAGCAGATTCCGATGAACATGTGGTTCGAGTATTTGTTCGGAGAAAACCTGGTAGCCGCGATGAACGCCGACAGGGCCGCCTCCAGCGGCTCGGCGGGCCGACGCTCCCTTGCGCAACGGACTCCCACGCACTCGATGCTTTCGGCGCTCTCGTTCATGAGCGCGCGTCCGTAAAACTCAAACATGTCCGCGAGGCCCTCCTGGCGGCCCTCGAAACCCTCTGACTGAGACGCGACTTCCTCGTCGGCGCACGCGCCGGCGATGCTCAGGCACCAGTATGCCACGTTGCGTCGACAAAGCAAGTCGGACGACTCTCGGTCCGACGGTACCCGTCCGTCCAAGAAGTACAGGAACTTTGTCCTCTCGTAGAGCCTCTGATAGAACTCCCCGATCGCAAACCAGTGGTCGGTCGTCTTGGGGTTGAAGGCCAGGTTCCACAGGTACGGCTCGATCTCGCGCTCGAGGGCATCGACGTCGGCCACGTCCGTCAACTTGTCCATGGAGCTCGCATCCAACGGCGTGATCCTGGTCTTGAAATCGAAGATCGACTCAAACACCTCCCGGAGCCTGGGGTCGATGACAGGCGCCCCGAGCGACCCGGTCGTCGCAACGCCGACAACAGCAGCAGCATCGTCCTCGCCAGCACTTCCCCCATTGTCAGAGCCGCGACGGTCGACAAACGGAACAAACGGGCTCTGCAGGTCGGTGGAACACGGGTTCCCCGGGCGCTGCAAGCCGCACTTCTGTATCGCGGCCACCATGTGGGTCTTCACGTGGGACGGAAGGCAAGACACCGCCACCGCATAGCACTGCTCGACGAACGGTCCCGCCCTGTCTCTGAGCTTCTTGGGCCCGAACTCGACGAGTTCCTCCACGCACATCGGCCAGATCGTCGACATCTCCTGCTCGGTCGTAATCGAGCGGGGTTTGAAGCCCTCCAGCGATGTGTTGTACGGTGTGAACTCCGCATCCAAGTCCAGGCGAAGGTCAAACGCAAACCCGAGCATTTGCTTAAGCTGGTTGACCAGCATCGCAACGTGCGGCGCCGAGTCGCTGATCTTGGAGAGGATCTGGCTCAGCAATGGCGTCGCAAAGTACGGGATCATCGACTTCCGGCCGAGCAGCAGATTCAGTGATCCGAGCTCCCGGAACAGGCGGTCGAGGATTGGGACGGCATCGTCGTCCCCTTGGACGGTGCCGCCCACGTCTGCCCCGCCCTCCGCCGCCGCTGCCGACCGGTCCACCACCACCAGCGCGAGAAAGAATGCCGACGTGTAGGTGAGGATCGTAGAAACCGCGTCGGGCGCCTTCCGGCTTCCTTCCAGGCCCGAAGAGGGTCCGGCAGAAGGGCCGGCAGAAGGGCCGGCAGAAGGGCCGGCAGAAGGGCCGGCAGAAGGGCCGGCAGAAGGGCCGGCAGAAGGGCCGGCAGAAGGGCCGGCAG
>Ga0181584_10000424_pt1 | contig 29995 bp, 28 predicted proteins | sample 071ome_30_FD_132462 | JGI IMG/M metagenome (GOLD analysis project Ga0181584, IMG submission 132462) | Coastal salt marsh microbial communities from the Groves Creek Marsh, Skidaway Island, Georgia - 071406AT metaG (megahit assembly) | ecosystem: Environmental > Aquatic > Marine > Intertidal... | reverse complement strand
GCTCCCCGACGGGAGCCGTCATGAAAACTGTACCCTCAACGCTCCAAGATTGACGCAGTTTGGACGGCGTTCTAGCCTTGAACTCAATCAGCACGCCATTTTCGTTAGTCCAAGAAACAGAATATGCTTTCGACAACAAATCCTCAATCTGTTCGTCGGAAAGATCTTGTCGACCTGCGCCATCTGGTATTCCGTTTTCAACCCGCCAAACATCCCAAGGACGCGCCTCAGGCGAACCGTAAACTTCCTCCATCACACGACCAAGTTGCTCACGCCTCTTAGCGCGAACCCCAGCAATAATTGCATCAATCTTTGCGCGATCTTGAGAACCGTCAACTCGGTCTACGATATTTTGCTGTGCTTCACGTCTTAACCGCTTCTCGCGAGATTGTGCTGCATCACGTTCAATAAGATTCCGGAACGCAGTCGGTCTACGAATACCACGACGATCCAACTCGTCACGGATTGCGTCAACACGATTAGCCATCTGACGGTTACCGTCACGGGAGTTGAGAAGTTGATTACGGGCGGCAAGACGGATAACGATCGGGTCATCTGCGTCGCGGTTCAAAGCCCGAGAGATCTGCCCGCGTGCTTGCACCTCATCATGCGCCCAACCGATCTGTCGGGCAAGGTTTGCAAGACGTGTATCGCTTAGCGTTCTAAGATCATCAGCGAAATAACGTTCGTTTTGCACTTGAATATCACCGAGACCCAAACGGATATCCGACAGCGCTTCACGATTCACTTCACCCTGTAAACCGTCAGGAAGAATCAGATTACGGAACGCCTCTGGCGTCATCCCCGGCAACTGGCGTCGAACAACCTCAAGTCGCTGATTTGCTAGTTCCTGAGCAAAACCCATGTTTGCAGCATCCGCTTCAGCAAGATTTCTGAGAACAGCAAGATCTGCCGGAATATTATTCGCCGCCGCCATAGCAGCATTCGCATCAGCAATAATTTCCGCGTTGATTCGCTGCTGACTATCGCCACTCAAATCTTGACGAAGGCGACCAAATTCTGGTGGCCTGATCCGGCGCCGCTCATCATCCAACTCAACGATCCGACGCATATCACCAACATTTACACCGAAACGGTCAGCCATCCGCTGATTCATCAAATCGGCCTGATGAGTTTTCAGCGCTTGGAAGAACGCCCGTTGCGCGGGATTAGCGTCAGCGGGTGCTTGGCTTAGACCAAAACCATTTTCGTGGAGAATCAACGCTGCCTGCAACGCCTCAACGCGCTCATCAAATGATTTTTCACTATCACCGAAACCCTGACGGACAAAAACATTGAAACCTTGGTTTAGCGCCACATGCTGGCGAACCGCTTCGCGACGGTGAAATGCGTCAAAGTTCGGGTCGTTGATGTTAATGCCGGGAACAGCAGCAGCCATCTGACGCTCAGCACCCTGAACAAACTCGTTTAGCCGTTCACGCTCACCATCATCGATATCAATGTCACCGTTGTCGGCAAGGCGCAGACGCTGCGCAGCGAAATCTCGGCGAGCGGCGAGATCATCGAAGTCGTCCAAGAACTGGCCGACCTCAACAGGAGTCATCTCGCGGTCACCGTCAAAGTTGTTTGCCAACTCATTGAAACGCGCAAACCCATCAAAGTTTTCAGCATCACGTTCGGCTGAATCAGGAAGTTTGTCCTTCCTCGGATTAAGCCCCTTCGGTGCATCTGAAACACGTGGAGCAGCACCAGCATCAGGAACACCCAGCGGTCGCCCATCAGGACCAGAAGGTGTACCAACCGGATCAACAGCATTAACTGCCGGTGGTTCCGTATCGCCACGCTCGCGCCGCTTCAGAACAGCAAGCCGACCTTCCGCAATTCGGATTTGCTCCCTGTTGATCGCAATGTTCATTTCTAGAATTTCACGCTCTGCCGGGCTCAGGTCAGGGTTCGCGTCGCGGCGCGCTACCGAACCGTCAATTTCCCGTTTCCGAACAGAGATTTCCCGATCCAAAGCATCAGGATCATTCCAACGTTCCCCCAGCCGCACCATCGACAGGCTGGCGGTCTCTATAGCAAGATTTCGCCCCGGGCCTCCGCGACGCGACTCCGGCCAACGCTCACGGCTATCAAGTTCAAGACGATTGAAAATGTAATCCCTGTCAGGTGGAGTGTTCGCCCCAAAATCTATGCTGCCTGCCACATCAGCAGCCTGCGCTGCCTCTTCCCGCATCGCCTCGTCTTGCCTGTCCAATCGCTCGTCGCGGCCAGTGCGACGGCGGGCACGTGGACGATCAGGACGTTCACGACGAGCAGGACGCTCACGGCGAGGAATAGCACGACGGCCACGAATCGTTCCACGCTCACGGAATTCATCCATGTCCTCCCGACCCCAGTTGCCGTCATCAAACCCGCGTTGACGCATCTCGTTGAAGATTGCTTCCTCAACCATCACACGACGAGCACGCTCCGCCTCATCAACATCGTCATCAACCGGCTCCCAATCGTTTTCGATGAAGTCGGCAAGTTCACGGTTGTTCATGCCGCGAAGACGATTATTCAAATCGTCACGTTCGGCGTCAAGGTCGGCTTCCTCGGCAACCGGCGCTTCAGGCGCAACGTCGGCTTCCGGAGTGACATCACGCTCAGGGGTCACATCAGCGGCAGGTGCCTCGGGTGTCGCATCTGGCGCCGCCTCCGCCTCAGGGACATCTTCCCCGTCAGGGCGAGAACGCTCAGTTTCAATCAACTGGGCAAGATTTTCCGCCTCGGCACGAATCCTGTCATCACGTTCACGATCCCGATCGTTCGCATCCGGATCACGCTCAGCGTCAAGACCCATCTCTTCACGAACAACACGCTCAAGACGATCAGCCAAATCACGCTGGGCAACAGAACGATCGCCAGACCGACGGCGACGACGGTTATCACCCTCACGTTCGCGAGAACGTCCACCATCCTCACGCAACACACGTTGCGCCGCACGCTCCAAAGCGTTCGACACGCGAGCCACCATCGGCTCACGATCCTCGCCGCGACGACGACGGCCACCTTCACGACGCTCAGGCTCATAATCACCGACAAGCCTTTGAGCAAGACGCTCAATAGCGTCACGAATCCGCTGAACAATTCCTTGACGTGGCTCCGGACGCTCACCAACACGCTCACGACGACGAGCACCCTCTGGACGGGGAGCACGACCGGGGAACTCTGGGGCAGGAGCCTCAGCAGGTGTGACTACACGACGACGACCAGTGCGTGACTCGCGTTGAACAGGTTCAGGAGTTAGGTCTCGTCGCCTCCGACGCCCACCAGCGGACGGAACCAGATCACGTCGCGGGCTCGGCACATCAGGCCGTCTCCGCTCCCTACCGGCACCGCGCGGAACAGGCTGATAATCACCAACGAGACGTTGCGCTGTGCGTTCCAAAGCATTCGAAACACGGGCAACACGACCCACACGGCGACGGGCACGCTCATCGCGACGAACCGCACGCTCGGCCCGACGACGAGCACGACGACGATCCAAACCTTCACCGATGTCATCCAAACGACGACCGGCCCGCATGATGGCCCGCCCGATACGACGGGTCAATCCGCCGCCACAACCACGACCGAAACGATCAGTGATACGACCGCCGTACATCGTTCCATCCGGGCAACGCCAACCGCCGCCGGGCCCGATGTCCGGATCAAAAATCGCACGATTCTTTTTCACCTGAATGTTCAGGGTCGAAAGTTTTTGTTGCGTGTGATGATGGTTCGCTTTGTAGACAAGGATCGCTTGACGTTGCTCTGGGGAGAACGACGACAAAGGCTGCGAACGAACATTGCGGGGAGCCGAATGCTCACTCTTTTCCCTCAAACTCTTAGCGACAAATCTGACGCCCATGGTCGCATGACGTTCCCCGTCCTGAACCAACTCAACCTTTTCGATTTGCTGAATGTCAGTTGTAACGCTCATGCCAAACCTAAGATTTGAAGAATCGCATCACGCGAAGAAGAGAGATTTTCAAGACGTGTTTCAAACAACTCTTGAACGATCGAAAGATGATTTTCTTCCGCTTCACTAATAGTACCGTCAGCAGACAACTTGGCACGGTAATCATCCCAAGAAAAAGCCTGAGCACGCTCAATCAAAGAATCAAAAATTTCAACAGCGATCTGCTTCTCTTCATCAGACGCCTCACCGAAAGTCTTACCGTAAGCCTGCGTCGTGTCAGAGAAGAAGTCGTCAGGACCGATATTGCGACGCTCAGCCAACTCGTCCTCATCCAAACCGATCAAAGCGGCGGGAGGGCCAACAGTGACAACAGCCTCAGACTCGTCACCGACACGGACACCAAGAATTGAAGCAGAAGTACGGCCACGAGTATCGGTCAGCCAGTCTGCAACCTGCGTAGCCATAATCGCAGCGTCAGGAAGATCAGCAACGGAAAGATCATCATCCACCTCAGCGCCCTCAACAACCCCATCAGGTGACCGGAAAACAAACGGGCGATCTTCCCCGTCACCAGCAAACTTCACCGCAGGAGCCTGAACCCCAAGTTCACGCAAAACATCAGAAGTCAAATGAGCCGAAATATGCTCAAAGTCTGCGTTCTCCTGCTTCAACAGAATCTTGCGGCCATCCTCCGCCTCAAACAACGTGAAACCGTTGCCAAGATCATCAGACTTGTATCGTTCAGATTTCTCCAAAGCCTCCATCACAACAGAAGGCTCAAGATCGGCAATCAAACCACCCTCATTCAAGTGATCAACTGCCGCATCAACCGAACCAATCTTTTCCTCAACTGAAGGAGCAACACGCTGAGCCTCACCGGAATCGTCAACCTGTTCCGTGTCCGCCTCAGCGACCATCTCCTCCACGCGCTCCTCAGGCGCATCAACAAACGCTTCGACAACCCATTTCGCCTTCCCCTTACCCTCACCAGAAGAAACATCAGACTCCGGGTCCTTCACATCACCAAAATCTTGCGAGAACTCAAACGCACCATCAGACTTCTCGGCAATGAACTTCAGTCGTGCGGCAGGATCATCATCGACAGACATTTCTGCCGCCGTGTTCACATCCTTGCCAAGTTGCCGACGTTCCCCCGTCGACAAATCCCGGGTCCGATCCAAACGCAACTGAACACCATTCGGAGTCACATACACCAACGACGTGACACCAGTATTCGACAAGAAACCAAGTTCCTCGCCACCAATCGCATCCGCATCACGAACCGACTGCACAAACGCAGCACCCTCCATGTTCCGGTTATCAGGAACGCCACGCAACTCGGCGCTAGAAACAACCGGCACCATCAAATACCCATCACGGCGAACCAGAACTGAAGAAGCACCATCCTGATTCTGGACAGCCTCAACAGCCTGCTTCACACCAGTCGAACGAGACTTATCGTCACCATCACCGACACGAGGAACATTCGCCGCACGACGAACCATCAACTCAACATTCGGGGTAGGAGCATCAGACTCAATCGGCTTCGCCCGACCTCCGCGTGCCTCAACATCAACCGTGGTATCAACACGAGAGGAACGGGTACGGAACACAGCCTGACCCAAAGTTTCCCGCAAAGACGGAATATCAAACAACTGCTTGCCGCAAGTCGTGAAATTCGAATCAGTAAAACGCCCACCGAACTGAAAACCCTCAGGACACCGATAGCCGCGCTCCGGCTTGCCCGGAACACCACCACGACCAGAACCACCACCCGGAGTCAAAGCCCGAGCAATACCAGAACGCACAGGGCTACGAACAGGACTGATATTTCCCGGAAGAATCGTGGATCCAACAGCCTGCGCAGCCTGACCCGCACGCCCAGAAGAACCAACAACACCAACAACCTTCGAAGAACGATTCTTCAACACACCGGAGCGATACAACATCCCCTTGTACTGAAGCATCTGCTTCGTGCCATCAAGCGGAGAATAAAAAACATCCGTAGGGGCATCAACAACGTCACGAACATGACGTGTCCGTTTCCCGAACGCCCCCACGCTCATCTCAACACCCGCAACCGCAGTCCTTGGAATCGCCCATCAGATCGTGAGCAACCCAGTTCCCCTCTTCATCCTGACCCTCGTGAACCCAGTTCTTGTCGTCGCGAAGATATGACATGAACTTGCCTTCCATCTCGGCAAATTCAGACAGAACATCCATCGCATACTTGAAGTCACCCTCAGTCACGACATAGTTCTCGTACTCGTCCATACCCTCAGCGGACTTCTTGCCACGTCGGAATCGGCGGGCCAGACGACGCTCCCATTCCTTGTCGGTCCATAGCGAACCGCCACGACCCTTGCGGATCTTCCCACGACAATTCTTCATGCCCGGATGGTGACAACCCTCGTTCGGCCACAGACCGGTTGTCTCGTGATGAAGCCATGCGCAGATTCGCTCCAACGGATACAACTCTGGATGATTCGCAAGAATGCGACGGCAACGACGAAACCCGCCCGGCTTACGCATGATCGGACGCCAGTAGCGAAGCAGGCGCTCAAGGTTGCCTCGGCGAGGGCCGTAACCACGAAGAATGTCACCCGAAATGCGCTCCTGTGGCAAGTCAAGAACGGACTGCAAAGCAGGAGGTGTTGGTGCCTTCACATCTTGGTCTTCAAAATCACTCACTGGTTGCCTCCCCGTCGCACCCGCAGTCATCTTGAGAAAGTGCGGCAAGCCTTGCGTACAAGGCTTCACGAGAAGCCGCAAATTTCTCACGAATCAAACGAACGCGCTCATCCTCATCGTTCAAGACGACACGCTTAACGTTCCCACCGACCCGGGTTTTGTAACTGACATGCTCAACAACATGAACAGGTACACCGAACCGATGCCTTCGAACAGACTTCTTGCTGACAGCGGCACCACGGAGAACCTTCGAACGATCAAAAGCAAGTTTGATACGCAGGGACGCCGTTAGATCATCCACGTCAACAATTCTTTCTGGTTTGGCGCCCGAAGGCGCAATCTCAGATGTAGTCCTTGAAGTCTTCTTCAGCGGCCATCATCTGGAACTCAAGGAGGTCCTTCATCAGGCGAGCCTGATCTCCATCCTTGCCTTCCTCATCGGCGGCCTCTTCCTGAACCTTCTTCGGAACCCAGTTCTCAGGGATTAGTTCCTCAAGGCCAAGATCCATGGCACGCTTGATGATGTGGGCCTTCGTCGCATCCTTGTCCTTGGCGCGACCGTAAGCCTGAATGGCGTTGCGAAGATCGGCCTCGTCCTTGATCGGATACGAGCCGTCCTCCATCGCCATGCCTTCCTTAGCCATCTCTTCACGGGTATCGTCAGAGTAGGCGCGCTTCAGAGCAAGTTCAGCAGCCTCAGCCTCAATGTCTTCGGCTTCAGTGGCGTCATACTCGTCGTAACCGAGAACGCTTCCGTCAAGAGCGACGTACACGTCGTACGACTTGCCGTTCACCGCGTCGATCTCAAAGACGTACGAGTCGTAGCCTTCGAAGATGTCGGTGTCAGCCTGAACAACCTCACCCTTGGTGTCGATCTCTGATTCGATGACACCCATGGCAACATCCTGAGCGGCCTTGATGTCGATGAAGTTCGGCTGCATTTCGCCGTCCTCAAGCGACTTGCCACTGATGCTGTTCTCAAGATCCTTCATGTTGAGACGATGGAAGTTCAGCATCTCGCCGGTTGAACCGTCAGCGATGATTTCGAAAGCGTTGCCGTCCTTACCGAGAATGTCGACAATGAACAGGTCGCCGTACTCGCCGTCACCGGTGTAACCGGAAGCAAGAACCTTGCCGCCGAACATGCTGAGCGCCATGCCTTCAACATCGGCGATGCCGGGCATGTTGTCCTCGGCGGCGCAGCCACCCGGACAGTTGGCGCAAACTTCACGCGAGTTCGGATACGCCTTGCGGTCGAACTGGCAAAGATAGGCATCGTCCATGTCTTCGATCTCATCGCTCTTCTCGCCAAGGGCGGAAGTGAGAGCAAGACGGCGCGCCTCAGCGCTGGGCTTGAGCATGAAGCCTTCTGACTTCTCCTCAACCTCTTCGTCCTCGGCGGGAGTCTCTTCGGCGGGAGTCTCTTCGGCGGGAGTCTCGTCGGCGGGAGCGTCTTCGGCAGGAGCGTCCTCGGCCTCGTCCTCGGCCTTGACCTCAACCTCGGCGTCATCGGACTTAGCGCCAATGAACTCGCGGCGCTTCTCGTCGTCCTCTTCCATGCGCTCCTCAAGAACGTCATTCATCTCGTCGGAGTACGCCTCATTCGGCTTCTCCAATGGCTCGCCGGAAGCCTTCGCCTCAACAGCCATCGCGCCACAAGCGCCGCAAACCTTGCCGCCCTTGTAACCGCACTCCTTGGCCTCAAGACCCTTGGCGCAAGCGACAACATCGCCATCAGCGCTCACCTTGACGATGGCCTTCTCTTCCTGCTGATCCATTTCTTCGTTCTCCTTGTACTGCATGGCTCGTGACAAGCAGCCCTTTGGATTGGAGCACCCTTCACATGGAGTCATGAGTTTCTGCCCAGAAACCATGCACAGGTACTTATTGCCGATTTTTTCTAACGCTTTTTCATCGCTCATTGGGTTAGTCCAGTTTATCTAAGATGTAGACATCGTGGGGTAAGCATTTGCCTGCCCTTACTTTGCCTGCAACGTCGACTTGTAAGACACTAGTGCGTTACCTAGCGCCTCATTGAACATTCCAAAATCACCGTCAATTGACTTGATGATGATTCCGTCCTCAACCACCTCGGTGTCAGCACCGTAGTAGTCAAGAACTGGGTCAATGAATGACTTCAGTCCGAAAAGTTCTTCGGTTTCTGCCGGAATTCCAACAGGCCCATCCTTGAGTTCAATCTCGGTGCGCCCACCAGCAGCGATTACATCTTGAAGAAGATCCATCGCCTGTTGCAACTTCTCAAGGTTGCTGGCGCTGATAACGCGACCAGCCTTCACCTCGGTGTCAAAGGCGTCGCTCTTCATCATCTCACGGAGACGAGAAAGAACGTCGAATCTGCGACCGCTGCCACAGCCACCCTTGCCGCCACATCCGCAGCCGCAATCCTTCTCCTCTTCGGGCTTGCTGTAACCTTCGCCGCCCTCGGAACCGTCCTCGGCGTACTCGCCTTCCTCGTCACCGTCTTCGATCACGGTGTAGAAGGTGCGGACGCGAACCTCTTCGGGCTCGCCGAACATGAACTCGCCATCGACGTAACGGAACATGACTCGCATCGTCATGGGTTTGCCATCGTGCATGTGGTCAAACACGACACGGCCCCCGCGAATCTCACGAACCTTGGCAGGTCCGCCGAAACGGCGGGCGAGAGCCTGAGTCAGACCCATAACCATTCCGCCGTATTGCTTCTCGTCAATTTCGGCGAAATCGTCGTCTAGGTCAAAATCGGCTGACTTCTTGCGACGCTCATCAACCTTTGCCATCGCTTCGCGAACCACGTTCTTCATGTGGTCCTCGCCCCGGCTCCCAACCGCAAGCCATTTGATTTGCGCGATTACGCCGGGGAGGCGAAAGTCGTCCGCGTGCCGGGCCACCCACGCCTCGCGCAATTCTAAGGCGTTGATCTGATCCGGGGTTGTCGCCCTGCCACCCTCGTCGGCGATTTTGGTGAGGATGCTGTACTGGGCGTTGCCCTTGATGTTCCCGCCTTTTGCCCAAATCTCTGGATAGTCCTCTTTGATCCGTGCGGCAAATTCCCTGTCGAACATCTTCCACTTGCTTTTGCCGAAAGATGTTACTTCGTCGTCCTGTTTATCGGCCTTGATCGAAATGGTACCAGTTAGTTGATTAGCCCCATGCAGAACAGGCGAAACTTCATAAAGTTCAACTTCTCGTAACAAATTAGCCTGACGCTGATTATCATAAATAGCGTCAAGAGTCTTGTAACCGATCGACCACTCCTGCTCTTCACCATAGAAAGAGACATTCGTGAACGCTTCGCGACCCTTCTCGGACTTCAGGTTGAACTGAACGCGGGCATACAGACCGCCAATCCCAGCAGACTTCATCTTGGCTGGAAGGCGTGGATCGCTTGCCGGAACTTCGTAAATGTCCAGAACCTTGCCGATGGGGTGATTCCAGTCGTGGCCCCAGACAACGCGAGGCTTGCGGCGCTTCAGGCTTTCTGTAAAAGCACCCGGAAGTACGATGTCGCCAACGCTGTCCTTGTTGCCAACGCCGGAAACGAAGCATTCAACAATGCCCTGCGCCTCATCAACGTTGATCTGGCCGGTGATGGCCTTGAACTCCGTTGCGTGGTCAATCGTGTTCGCCGAATGAATGGCGTAATCAACAGGCATTGTTCACCTCTCTAGAAGACGTGAACTAGATGATAGCCGTGAAGTGCCACCCCTCAGGGTAACAGCATTTTCAGTAAAACTTTACTTTACAGAAATTATCGCCGGAAAGACAGACGGCAACGACAATTGATCGTCAAATGCGGAGGAGCCAAAGGATCACCCGGGAACCTCAACATTGAGTCACCCGCCACGAAACCATCATCAATTGCGACACTCTTACCGTCAAGAACACGGTGAGCGTCACGAACACTGGAATCCTTACGTGTCCGCCAAATCTTCCTCGGAGATCCGACCTGACGAGAACCAAGATAAATACCCGCGTTCATCGCAGTCTGAGACTCATGCTCCGCAATTACACGGCGCCTCTTACCAATCAAATTCGCAAAAATGGCAGCCAAAGCAGCACGCAACAAACTGTTACGAGAATCCTCGTCCTCGTCCCCCAATGCCATCGCCACAAGAAGAGCCGCAGCAACTTCATCCTTCGTGGTCTGGTTCACCTTTTGCGTGCGGGCAACCTGAGCATCAAGATATTCCTTCAACTCCTCAGCATCAGGCTCAGAGTCCATCTTGGCTTCAAGGCCAACCGACTCGGCAGCCTCATTAACGATCGCAGAAAAAATAGGACGGAAATCTTCCTCAATCTGACGATCCCAAGCATCCGAGTCGAAAATTGCTTCAACCTCAAGGGTGCCTTCACGGATCGCCTTGCGCGACTTCGCACCCAAAGCCTTCTCAATGATCACCCGTTGCTGGCGCTCAAAAAAACGCTCCAAGGTGCGGTCAAGGATCTCCGCCCAACGATCAGATGTCTTTTCGGCTTTTAAATCCCACTCCGTGACAGCCTGATTCTCAGACTTGGTTTCGATGTCATCCAAAGAGTAGGACAACTGGCCCTCGGGCACCGGCTCAATCATCGATTCTGGGGCGCCGCCATCAGCGGCAGCAGGAGCAGCCGGAGCACCCGGAACCTGCTCACCGCCAGCAGGCGGAGCCGCCTCCATTCCCGGAGCAGCAAGTTCACCAGCAGCGCCACCCGGAGCAGGAACGCCGCCAGCCTCCGCGATCGGAGTCTGTTCTTCCACACTAAACGGCTTCTCCGTGTTCGCAATCGGAACAAGATTCGGGTTCCAAAGCAACTGATCGGCGATCTCCGACTCAACCTTCTCACGGCCAGTCTTGTCGCGGTACTCATTAACGCTGATCAAACCCTGCTGCAACTCGTCCATCAGGTAACGCTGGCGTTCCTGCTTGGAAATAATCAGGATAGGAACCGAGGTCGTGTCGAAATCGATGTAGTACTTCGGATCAAGGTCATCCAAGGCTCGGGCGATCGGCTCCAAGTGGGGGAGCATCGTCTCCATCCAGAAGACACGTAGTTCCTCGGCGGCGTTAGAGAACGTCCGACCTGAAGCGTTTCCGATGACCGACTCCGGAACACCAAAAGCGGCAAGGATTTCTTCCTTGGTCAACTGCCTCATCTGCACGTAGGCAGCATCACGAGGGTTGGATGCGGTGTCTACAAAGTCGGCACCATCGTCCGAAGAGATAACCCCAACAGAGCCAGCCCTGTTCAGATTTCCACGGAACCTGCTTCGCAACTCGTCCTTATCTTCCTCATCGATCTCGCCTCGGATAACCAGAAGACCGCCCGGACGACCGTCGTTGAGCAAGAAGTTGCGGTTGTAGATGCGGGCAAGGTTCTCAATTTCGATTGCGATACCAGCCGACTCCATCGGAGTGAGCGACAAGTACGGGTCAAGGGGGTGTGGGCGCCGCAACCAGATGACACGCTCCGGCGGAAGAACAATTTTCTGCCCTTGAGCAAGATCTACTTGGAAACCTGCAACAAACTTGCGTGGATCAGGAATAGGGGAGGTGTGCTGCGGTGGGAGCAGGTTCAGCGCAATCACATCACCGTTGCGTCCCATTACCTTCTCAATAAAAACTCCACGAGTGGACATCAACATCTGGCTTGACATCCGGTAACGGAAAATGAACGAGTTCTCGCCCTCGTTAGCACGCGAGTTCAAGATGTCAAGAAGTTTGTTGCTGCGGTCAACAATCTGACCGTTTGGATTGTTGTCCTTGCGGAGCACCATCGGAAGGCGCGCTTGGTTACCGGCAATCGCATCAATGCACCGGTTCACCCAAACAACTTTCTGCATACCTTCCCGGTACGCACGTTCAATGTCCCAAGAATCACGATACGGACGGCCAGCAAGACCGGTGTTTACTGATACCGGCGCTCCCGGACCAAGGGATGCTGCTTTGATGCTGTTGGACCGCGCATCCTTAGTCTCTCGCGAATTCCATGCCATGTTTAGTCAGATCCCAAGAGATAGCCGAAAACCCCACAGGCGACGCCTGCGGTGATAAAACCTGCTGCGGGCAACAGCAAAGCCGCACCCACTGATGTCAATAGTATAAATGACAACATGAGTAAATTGGCGGTGATGCCACGCCATCTCATACTTTTTAACTTGTCGCGGAGTCGACGCACGTCCACCTCGTCTTTCAGAACCTATACTAACCTAAGTATCGGTTGCTCGGAGAGAAAATGTCTGACTGGAACAAAGTACTCAAATATTTGGAGCCGAAGCCACCACCTTACTGCCCCGAAGAGCCATCCATCACACAAAAAGTGTTTCTTCGAACCTACGCCCTAGAAGCACTCTTCGGCGGGTCGGCAGGCGGAGGCAAATCCAGCGCCCTGCTGATGGCAGCACTCCAATACGTGGACACCCCCGGATACAGCGCAATCCTCTTCAGGCGCACCTACGCTGACCTCGCCCTCCCCGGCGCGATCATGGACCGCTTCCAAACGTGGATCGCTCCAGAAGATGACATCCGATGGAACGCCAACAACTACACGGCGATTTTCCCGTCAGGGGCACGCATCTCGTTCGGATACCTCAACAACTCGCAGGACTATCTACGTTACAAGGGTGCCGAGTTCCAGTTCATTGGAATGGATGAGGTCACCGAAATCCGAGAGTCCGACTATCGCTACCTGTTCTCTCGCCTGCGCCGCCCGGCATCAGGTCCACTGGCGCAAGTTCCGCTAAGAATGAGAGCCGCATCAAACCCAGCACCCAACTGGGTTCGGCAAAGATTCATTGTGGAGGGCCAGCAGGAGGGACGGATCTTTGTTCCATCCAAGTTGACGGACAACCCCGGCATCGACGCTGCCTCATACCGCCAGTCACTCCAAGCGCTAGATCCCGTTGAACGGCGACGGCTAGAAGAAGGTGACTGGTGGTCAACAACTCTCGGTTCGCTTTTTGACAGAGAATCGTTTGTGCTCATCGATCCACACGATGTTCCGGAAGTCAGTTCGATGGCGCGTGCCATCAGGTTTTGGGACTTGGCAGCAACCGAACCCTCACAGTCCAATCCCGATCCTGACTGGACAGTTGGCACACTGATGCTGTTCGACCAAGGTGTCGCCTACGTGCTTGACGTGAAGAAGGCTCGTGTCCGTGGCGAAAAGGTGGAGCAGATGATTGCTCAAACCGCCTACGAGGACGGCCATCAGGTCGCCATCCGAATGGAGCAGGAACCGGGCTCATCCGGCAAAGCATTGGTCGATCAGTACGCACGTTACGTTCTTCCCGGCTACGACTTTGCTGGGATCAGAGCAACCGGAGACAAACTGACTCGGGCGCGTCCGTTCGCTGCTGCTGTCGCCAACGGTAACGTTCGCGTGGTGAGGGCGCCTTGGCTGACCGATTGGTTGGACGAGTTCGCTTCGTTCCCCGAATCAGCGAACCATGACGACCAAGTGGACTCCTGTGTGGGTGCGTTCACACATTTAACGGGATTGGGGTTGCCTCAGCGCAAGCGGGCGTCTATTATCGTCTGACGTACAGACACCACCTACTGAACAGGAAAAGTACATATGTCTACACCCCGGCCTGAATGGTTGGAGGATCACAAGAAGCGGATCCACGAGTTGTACGAGCATGTTGTGTCATGCGCTCAGGAAGAGTTGGCGCTGGAAGATGCGTGCAACATCCTCGTTGATCTGAGCAACATGAAAACCAGCATGGCGTTGATCTACGACGAAATGTTGAAGAAGGTCAGCGACCTGATGGAAGAGGAACCTCTGATTCAGGTTGAGTCCGGCCACAGCATTGAGAAGAAGTGGTCGAAGGATCGGCGCGGATGGCGCCACAAGGAACTCGCAGAGGTGGTTGCTTCCCGTGTCACCCAGATGTCTATCGACATGGATACCGGCGAGCGTCTAATGTCGCACGAAGAGATCGCGCGAAGGATGCTGGATTTCGTCCAGCCTTCTTATTGGAGGGTTTCGGCCCTTGAAGAGATCGGAGTTGTTGCCGACGAGTATTGCACTGTTGGTGACACCAAGGCGAGCGTTGTCGTTCGCAAACCGAAAAACAATACTGCCAAGTGAGGGAATGAACATGTCTGATTTGTACAACCAACTGTCAGAGCCTTTTCCACCAGAGATGGAGAAAACGCTCAGCAAGGGCGGAACCCGCCTTACCTACATCCCCGTTTCTGAAGTCATCACTCGCCTGAACCGGGTGTTCGGAGTCGGAGGCTGGAGCAGCAATATCGTCTACTGCAAGAGAGACGAACTGGACCCCGACTACATCGTGGCCTCAGTGACGCTCAGCGCGCGGGTCGCCGACAAAAACGACTCAACTGGCGGCTGGATCGGTCACGACGGCATCGGCGGTCAGAAGATCAAGCGCACCAAGAACGGCGACATCGTTGATCTCGGCGACGAGATGAAGGGTGCTGTTTCCGATGCGTTGAAGAAGGCGGCACAGCAGTTCGGCATCGGCCTGTACCTTGCTCGCGATATTGAGGCGATGGAAATTGAGTTCGCTCAGGATGCCGAGATGGAAGCATCAAACATGCCGAAGAGCGAGTTTGATGAGAAGTACGAGCGGTTCCTTGACTTGCGCAAGGATTTCTCGGAGGCGCAGATGGCGGAACTTCGTGAGTGGTGGAGCGACTACTCGGGTGGTCGCCCAACACCTAAGCGTGAGGACATGACTGTTGAAGAGGTTGATCAGATGATCGTTCAGGCGGTCAGGATCAGTCTTGGTGGAACGCTTGTCGTTAAGGGCGACGACTGATGGCGTTCACGGCGCCGCCACACCTGTCGCCTTCCTCAATCAATTCATTTCTTTCCTGTCCCCTGAAATTCAAGTTCTCCAAGATTGACGGGATGGTAGAGCCTCCGACAGAGGCAACCCTAATGGGAAATTTCGTACACGAAATTCTTGAAGAACTGTACGCAATCCCACCAGATGAAAGAACAACCGATTTCGCAAAAACTATTGCACGTCGGTTGTGGGACGAGTCGTACAGGGAGAAAGTGAACCGCCACGTTCATCGGAGTAAGCACAACGAGTTGCGATGGAAGTCATGGTTCTGTGTTGAAAATCTTTGGGGTGTAGAAAACCCGCAAGAAACAGAACTTGACGGAATCGAATACGAACTGAACGGTGACCTTGGCGGCGTCCGGTTGAAGGGTTTCATCGACAGGTACATCATCAACGAATCTGACGGTCGCCTTGTTGTTGGCGACTACAAAACCGGTAAGGTGCCATCACCGAAGTGGGAGGACGACAAGTTTTTCCAACTTTTCATCTATGCGGCACTACTGAAAGAACTCGGTGTTGGTGAAGTTTCAGAAGTAGAACTGATCTACCTGAAAGCGCCAAAAGTTTTACGTCGACCAGTAAATGACAGCGACTTGCAGCAAGTAGTTGAAACAGTTGTTGACGTAAAAAATAAAATCGATCAACGATGCGAAGAGGAATACTTTGAAACAAAGAAATCACCCTTGTGCAACTGGTGCCACTTTAAGCGCATTTGCCCGGAATGGACATGATCTATGAACATGACAGATGACACATTTGCAAAACTTGTTGCCGAAGAAGTCAAGAATCGGGTAAACACCGAAAACAAGAAATATCTTCTTCGTAAAGAGAACTGGAACCGGTGGGAAAAATCACTCATCGCTCTCGTTCAAAACCTCAACAATCAAGTTGAGGACATCGAAGACGACATCAACGCAGACACCGAAAGGTACTCCCAAATTGAGGGCGGATCAGTGCTGCTCAGTGAAGCGCTTTCCGCTTACGAAATGCGGAAGAAGAAGATTGAACGCTTCCGCTTCCATGTCGAAAACCGTTTGACTCAGGTGAGCAAGATGATCGCTACTGGAGTCGAAATGGAGGACGACGTGATGACAAGACTCATGACACTCCAGAAAGCCATCAAGAGGCACAAGGAGTTGATGTACGAGTACGACCTAGAAGATACAGTTATCGACCGCGCCCTGTGGTCAGCCCTAGAAGGGAAATGGGAGTTTGAGTCAATTACTAGCAAGGACATCAACGATGAGTGATACCCAAGCATCTTCCGCAAAAGTCAACAAGCACAGTCGAACCGGATACGTACAAGGATGCCGGTGCGAGGTGTGCAGGTCCGCTAACCGGGAGTACCAGCGCAACTACATGCGTAAATGGCGCAGCCCGCAAAACGCTGAGACAACGACAACTTCGTGATGGAACGCGGGAAGGGTTTGAAACGAACCGGAAGGCTCAACCCTCGTTCTGCGAAAACAAAAAAGAAATACGAAGAACGTCGCCCGTTAGTGGAACGCCTTCTCTCTGAACGCTCATGGTGTGAGGCGTGCCCAGTTTTTGCTGAGCATGACCACAAACCAACTTATGTTCGGCGCAGAAGCGTGGATGTTCACGAAATAGTTCGCCGAAGTCAAGGCGGCTCCATACTGGATGAGGCTAATCTGCTGTGCGTGTGCAGAGACTGTCACCGTCGAATCGGGAACTATCCGGAACTTGCTTTCCAACTTGGCTTAGCGAAACACGGGTGGGAGCGATGAGGTCCATCATGGGGCTGGACTTGTCTTTGACATCCACGGGCTTGTCGTGTGATGGGCATACATCCACTATTGCGGTCGGGTCAAGGGGGGCGCAACGACTCTTTGATATTGAAGCACGCCTCAGAGAAGATCTATCTGCCAAGGGTCTGCCCGGAGTTGTTGTTGAGGGGTATTCGTTTGCTAGCCGAAACAGTCAGGCTCACGCGATCGGGGAACTTGGTGGCGTGGTCAGACTTCTGCTTCACAAGTTAGACATCCCTTACGTTGAGGTGCCGCCAACAGTGCGAGCCAAGTTTGCTACAGGGAAGGGCAATGCAGGAAAACACGAAGTTGTATCAGCAGTATCCGCTAGGACGGGAATCGTCTGGTCGGGAAAGGGAGCGGACGACGAGTGCGACGCTTTCATCCTTGAGGAAATGGGGCGTGTCGCTCTCGGACGGGGGAGATACGAGTGGCCAGCAGAGAACAGGCAGGCCCTCACCAAAATCGACTGGTCAGAACTGGAGGCGTACTGTGGCAAGGAGTAAGCCGATCTCGCAAGTTGAGATCGAAGAAGAAATCATCCGTCTCACTTCGCTGCTGGAGGAAGAGACTGAAGCGTTCGAACAGTTGGCCCAGCACGGAGCCGAGCGTGAAGCGATGTACAAGTCATCGTGGGCTAAGGAGTATCTTGCCGCCAAGGGTTCAATTAAGGAGCGTGAAGCGTGGGCCGACTACAAGTTGGAGTCGCTGATTTATGACCACAAGATTGCTGAAGCGTTGGTGAAGTCGAAGCGGGAGAAGTTGTCATCGTTGCGAACGTCAATTGATGCTCTTCGGACTCTTGCCGCGAATGTCAGAGCCCAGACCGGCTCATGATTCTTCGACGGGAAGTCAACTGGCTTCGCGTTCTTCCTAATTTGGCAGAGAACTTTTCCACCTGCGCGAAGAAGCAGTATGCGGCTGTTGTTTTGTCACCGCATGGGCGTGTGATTGGTTTCGGTTACAACGGTTCACCTCCCGGAATGGGTCACTGCAACGAAGGGCATTGCCCTCGTCTCCATGTTGACTCTGCGAGCGGAAGCATTTACGACAACTGCATTGCGCAACATGCGGAAGCGAACGCTGTCCTCTGGACCGATCCTGCGCAGAGAACTGGCGCAACACTGATCGTGAATGGCCCACCTTGCTTTGGGTGCGCTAAGCAGATTGCCTCAAGTGGAGTAAAACGTTTGGTGTGTTATGTCGATCCGGATTATGCGGATTGGACTAATGTTCGGGCGTTCCTGTTTAAGGCCGGTGTCCATGTTGTTGAGGCACCAAAGAATGTGGAGTTGTAACCATGGCAGAGAAAATCGATAAGTCAATCAAAAATCTGGCTGTAGATATTGACACGCTGATGCCGCTTCCGGGCAATCCGAGAAAGGGCAACGTGGAAGCGATCATGGCTTCATACGACGAGTTTGGTCAGGTGAAGCCGATCGTCGTTAGGCCCAATGGTGATGGGACATCAACGGTCATCGCGGGGAACCACCAGTTGGAGGCAGCCAAGCGTCTGGGCTGGTCAAAGATCGCGGTTGTTCAATATGAGGTTGACGATAAGCAGGCGACTGCGTTCGCTTTGGCAGATAACCGCACCAACGAGATGGGGCACACGGACCCAGAACTACTCAATGAATTGTTATCCACTATTACGGATGACTATGCTCCATTTCTTAGTGAACTTGGATGGGACGAATTTGAACTAGCCGCAATCGAAGAACAATCATGGCGGCTATCGAACACAGAAGAGGTCGGCTACACCCCACCGGAAATCATCGACCTAAATTCAACCAAACAAACCACGGCGCCGTCTGTTGAAATCTCCGAAGAGGGAAACAAGATTGTTCCCACAGGCGAAGTTGACTCACGTTCCGTTGCTGCCACAGGAAGCACAAGCATCGGCCAATCAGGCTCCACTCAAGCAGTAGTTCAGTACACCCTTGTTTTCGATGACGCCGACCAGCAAAAGAAGTGGTACAACTTCATCCGTTGGCTCAGGTCCGATGTCGGCTACGACGGTGACACAACTTCCGAGAGACTGATGAACTTCATTGAGTCACACGCCGACTTCTGAAGTTGCTTCTTCGCGGCAAAGCCGCTAAAATCAAGGCTGTACCTACTATCCGGAAGGAAAACATGAAACTTTATTACAACGACGACTACACAAAAACTCGTTACAGTTTTGACACAACCAGAAAGTCAGAACTAGTTGCCAAGCGCGCCGAGGAACAAGGGTTCGAAATTGCCGACCCATCGTACGCCTACGAAAAGACCGAAGCAGTCATCGCCAAGGTTCACGACGAGGAGTACGTCAACGCTGTCAAGACCGGACTGCCACGAAGCCTCGCCGAGTCCCAAGGATTCTCGTGGGACGACGACATGTACACAACCGTGTTGGCACACAACGCAGGATGCGTCGCTGCGGTAGACACGGCAGCGAAGAGTCGAAGCATCGCTGGCACCCTGTCATCAGGACTTCACCACGCCAAGCACAAGCACGGATCAGGCTTCTGCACGTTCAACGGTGTTGCCGTCGCCTCCCGATACGCCAACAGCGTCGGATTCAACAACGTGCTGATTTTGGATTTTGATGCACACTGCGGTGGCGGCACGTACAGCCTCATCGACCACAACAAGAACACCCACGTCGATGTGTCATGCAACTCTTTCGATGCTTACAGCAGTGGAAAGAACAACTCTGATCTACTGATGATCGTTGACGACAAGAACAAGTACGTCGACCGCATCGAAATGGTGCTCTCTTACGTCGCGGGGATTGGCGCAGGATTCGACTTCGTTATCTACAACGCCGGGATGGATCCGATCAACAGTGGAGTATCGCGTAACGATCTTGCGGAGCGTGAAGAGTTGGTGGCTGGAGCAATCAAGGAATTGGGCGCACCAGCAATGTTCACACTTGCCGGTGGCTACTCGTTCGGTGGCTTCACCATGGATGACATCGCAGACGTTCACATGATGACAGTTGACTCGCTCCTCGGGGTTAGGGTCAACTAATGGTTCAAATCCTTCAAGGGAAGAAGCACGGCTCCCATTCGACATACAGCAAGGGGTGCCGATGCGAGCCATGCACTGTCGCCCATCGCATTTACACTCGCGACATTCTTCGCCGGTACCGGAGGGAAAAGCAAGGTCTGGAACCGTTGCGCGACCCAAAGTACATTGACGCCACCGAAACCCGACTGCACCTTCAGTACCTTTCGAAGAATGGGATGGGGTCAAGCACTGTCTCTGAGTTGACCGGTATGCACTTGACCAACATTCAGAGAATCCGTACCGGAAAACAGGCCAGTGTTGCTGTGGAGACAGCGGACAAAATTCTTGGAGTTCACCTAAACCTGTACGGCAAGAAGGAATTCGTTGATTCTTCCTACGCCAAGAAACTTGTCAAGGAAATTCGCGATGCAGGTTACCTGTTGGCAGACATCAACAAGGCACTCGGCATGAAAGCACTTGGCGGTGCAGTTATTACCGGCGATTACATTCATTACGAAAAGATGTTGAAGATTGAAGCCGTACATTTCGCTTTGCTTCGACATCCGCCGAGAGCGCTAAGGCCATACAGGTTCAAACGGTTGAAGGAAGGCCAGTGACACGTCAACGAATGTTTCTAGACATCTCGTGCGTGGATGCTGCACGGGAACGCATCCGACATGTGTACGACACGTTCGACACAGTGTGCGTTCAGTTCTCTGGCGGCAAAGACTCAACGGCGGTGCTGTATCTGGCGAAAGAGATCCACGAGGAGCGAAACCTCGGACCAGTAAAAGTCATTTTCCGTGACGAGGAGATGGTGTCTCCTGCCGTCGTCAAATATCTTGAAGAGGTCCGCAACTACGACTGGGTGGACATGGAGTGGTACTGCCTGCCGCAAGGTCAAGAGATTTGGGTGCTGGGTCGCAGGGAGTACTGCTTGCTGTGGTCGCCAATGAGAGCGTCGGAAGGACGCCTGTACCGGGAGATGCCTGAGTGGGCGATCCGCGCCGAACACTTTGGGTTGGACCCATCGACAACAATTCCTCAGTCCATTGACTATTACACGATGCAGGGGAAGAAGGGGCGCACAGCGTTTCTGACCGGTGTTCGTGCCAACGAGTCGATGATCAGGTATCGGTCCTGTGTTCAGAAACTCCACGAGAACTACATCAACGTTCCGTACCGGATGAAGAAATCCATTCCGTTGAGATTTGCGAAAGTGATCTATGACTGGACGACAGACGATGTTCTGAAATTCATTTCCGAGGAGCACAACGCCTCCTACTGCGAGTACTACGACCTTGCCGCGATAACTGGATCAAACACGCGGGTCGGCATCCCCCTTCACGCTGTGGCGATTAGAAGGATTGGCGATGTGGTTGCAACAGAACCAGAGTTCTACGACCGGCTGTACGAATGTTTCCCGCAGATCGACGCGCAGAGACGTTGGTGGCCGGAGTATGACATTGAGAGAATGATCAAGGAGTACGCATCGCGCGGATGGCGTGGCGTCAAAGAATGTATTGACGACAACATTCTCACTCCGGGTTTACATAAGCGCGGGATGGCATTTGCTGCGGAGTTCAGAAAGAAGCATGTGAAGGATCCGAACTCGTATCCTCTTCACTGGCTGATCCGCAACATTCTGATGAATGAGTTCAACATCACATCCGTCAACCCCATCGGCCCCAAGACAAGGGCTTACGCGATGCAAATGGCCGAAGCGGATGAAATGGCCAGTCTTGACGCACTAGATACCGTAGATGACACGAGGTGATATGAGCATGTATGAGATGGTATGGATCGACGGAACCGAAATTTTTCCCGGCCCGTGGCGGGCCACATATCTATTGAAACCCGATATGGAGGTATTAGCCCGGTCTATGGCGGACTATGGGTGGCTACAGCCGATCGTGGTTCAGCGCTCCACGAACAGGATCATTGACGGTCATATCCGATGGGAGATCGCCGGATCAGTGAAATCTGTACAGAAGGCGCACAAGGGCATGGTGCCGGTCATCTATAAGGATTGCTCAGACACGGAAGCCAAGTTGATGCACCTCCGTCTCAACCGAAGCAAAGGTTCCACGGTTGCGAAGAAGATGTCACGCCTTGTTAGGGACATTGTTTTCTCCGGCGCGTACAAGGAGAAGGACATCAAAAAGATGTTGGCGATGTCCAGCGACGAAGTTGACATCATGATGGATGGGACACTGATCAAAAGTAGAAAGATCGCAGAGCACAAGTATTCGCGGGCATGGGTTCCTGTTGAAGCGCCAGCGTCCGCAACTGAAAGTTCTGCTGTTATTGAGCGCCCACCGAACCCCGACAGATGAACCCACAATGCTATGATTTATCTGACTTTACGGAGGACCGATGCCTACCCCCAGTTTCATTCCAGATGTAGAGAGGCCGGACGAGCGCGGTCGGCCAGCATGGTGGCGTCGTGCCCTTGCCGCAACTCTTCGTGGCTTGAACAGACGTATCGGTGGAGCGGGCAACCCGGAAGGCGCAGTCCGCGACCTTTTCCGCTGACAGGGCATAACTTCCTCCAATCGCATCCAATCCGCACTTCGGGTGTGGTAGGTTTCTGACAAGTCGCGGTATTAGGAGCATTGTCGGTGCCAAAGATTCCAACAATCGGTTTTGCGTCGTCTGACTGGTCCAGATCAATTTCAACTCCCGAAGGACCGGTTCCCGGAGGATCCAACTGGATTCGCCTCCAGCAAAGCCGCCCCTACATGAAATATCGGTCAACTACCGGCCTGCTCGTTCACGATAGACGGCAGGGCTTCGGTGTTCTTGACTGGTTCGGCAAAACCCATTACAACCTTGATGTCATCGTGATACAACGACTCATGTTCGAAGATCTCGTAGACAAAATGGAAGATCGTAAAAAGTTCGGCCAAGTCATCATCAACGACATTGACGACTGGTACTGGGGTCTTCACAAAGACAACCATGCGTACAGGCTGACCCACCCAGATAACAACAAAGACGAAAACATCGCCCACTACAAAAACATCATCCAGCAGAGCGATGCCGTTGTCGCGTCAACACCGTTTCTTCAACAGAAAATGTCGGAAGATTTTGGCTGCGAAAATGTTCATCTAGTTCACAACTGCGTCAAGGTATCTGACTTCACTAGACGGTACATGCGCAACAGAAAACCGGTAGTCGGGTGGGTTGGTTCAACAAGCCATCGATCTGGTGATCTTGAAATTCTTGACGGGGTGTTGGATAACCAGAAGTTTCGTGTCCATCACTCGGGTCATGTTGATGGAACAGCATGGTTTGCGGACAAAGTTGGTTTGGATCGACAGAAGGTGTCCAAAACGCCGATGCACCATCCGCAACAGTACGCACGCCTTTCATTCCAGTTCGATATCGGTATTGCTCCTTTGAACGATGTTCCGTTCAATCACGCCAAATCGTGGATCAAAGCCATTGAGTATGCCGCTGCTGGGGTTCCGTTTGTGGCATCGAACCTTGGGGAGTACGCCAGACTCAAGGAAGTTTACGGGATCGGGCGCCTAGCATCGAACCAAGATGAATGGAACGAGCACATTTTGGAACTCACCAACTACTCGGTGAGAAACCAAGAAGCAAAGAAACAGTTAGATCTTGTCAAGCGCGAACTTGATGTTCGTGTAATGGCGCAGAACTGGGACAGCGTTTTAGAGAACTACATGTAGGTAAACCTGCGGTGGGCGCAAACCCTGTAAAATCAGAATGGAATCATCTGTCGCCGCCTGCGAGGTTGTCAAATGCTCGTCACCCAGACCGAACTTGAGCGTTACATGGACATCAAGTTCTCCAACCGGCAATCCCATGCCGCAACCTATGTTCTGGAAGGACTTCAGAGCGAACTTGAGTCGATTCTTCGCCGTCCGGTTGAAGTCCAAGAATTTACTGAAACTCACAAGGTTGAGTACAACAACGTAGGTATTCCGAACACGTCGTTTTTCTACGACTATTCGTTGGACACCACTGGCAACGTCCTCGCATTCCTTCAACCTCCTTACACCTACTATTTGAAGAACTCGCCAGTCGTTGCTGTTTCTAGCCTCACCGCAACCGGACCAGATCCCGGCTCAGCAACCGTCTCCCTCACCGAGGGGCGAGACTTCACTGTTCTCAAATACGGTGTTGACGTATACCGGACGTTCGCCAACGACACCTTGAACATCACCTACACTGCCGGTCTTGCGGGGGACAACATCAAACATTTCAAACTGGTGATCCTTCGGGCAGCAGCACGAGAGATGCAAAACATGCACGATGACGTGGTGGGCATCAAGGATCTTGAAACTCGGAATGTCGCACCGCTCACCACAGGTTTCACTCCGGAGGAAGTTCAGTCACTGCGCCGCTACCGGCGCATAAGGATTTCCTGATGAAAGTCAAAATCGACATTGACTGCGATGCCGATGGTGTGATCCGGCATCTTCAAGCGATGCAGGCTCGGGCAGGAAACTTCGCCCCCGTGTTCCGTGATGCGAGAACACAGTTGGAAAAAGCCAACGCAGAAAACTTTTCGACAGGTGGTCTACCTGTCGGTGGCTGGGATCCCCGGAAGCGTGATTATGCGTGGCCGATCATGCGTCGAACCGGACGACTGTTCAGCAGTCTCACAAATCTACGTGGGGCACCTAACGTCATTACTGATGACTACGCCCAGTTCGGAACGAACGTGGAGTACGCCAAGTTCCATCAGTACGGAACAGAGAAGATGCCTGCGCGTAAAATCGTTTTCAACCCGACGGGTTTCTCGCAGGAAACCGCTCGCAAAGCACTGCGTTGGGTAACCAGAGGTGATCTACCGTGACGATGCAAGGCGCTTGGCGCGCAAAAGAGTTTGTAAACGAATATTTGCGGGAAGATCTACCCGACAGACTGTTGACGTACCGCAACGCATGGAACGTTGACGACGAAAATCTCCCCGAGCCTATTAAATATCTCGTTTACGAGCCAGTTGCTCTGGACCGGTGGCCCACCCTTATCACCGTTCTGATTTCAATGAACGGTCTGACGCGAGACGGATACTCCACAAACATGGATCCGGTGTACCGCGTCGATTACGCAATGCGAACCTACGTCTGGGTCAAAGACGACGACTCCGAACAAGTCACAGCAAAACGTGATCGACTCATGACAGTTGTTCGCTCCGCATTTCTTGACTCGCCAAGTTTGAATCGTTGCGCCCTGAACGAAGGGTTCGATGTTGTTCTTGACGAAGGGTCGATCCGAGAGGAATATTCAGACCTCACCATGATCAAAGGTGAGCGAGTTATGGCTGGCGGCTATGTCGCGTACACGCTAACCATTGAAGAGAAAGTCGAAAGAACCACAATTTATGAAGCGAAGTCACCTTCAGCATCGGTAACTTACGAAACAGAATCAGAACTGCTTCTACCTTTACTGAAAGACATAAATTGATACCTTCCACTACAGCAGTGCTGCATCGTGGACAATATATGCGAGCCCACGGGCTAGTTGCAAAAGACCAGAGCCACTTTAGGTATACTTTGAGAAGCATCCCCGAAAGAACGACACGCTTGGGAGCGGAGGAAGCCACATGCCCGGCATTGTAGTAAACACAGCGGTTCGCACCGGACCGTCAACCACGAACATCAACCCGACTGCAACCATGTTCATGGTTGGTCGGACCGAGCGTGGAACCGAAGGTACGCCAACCCTGATCACCAGCCTGTCTCAGTACGAGACTGTCTACGGCGGGTACATCTCCAGCGGCGCGGTTCACCAGCAGGTCCAGACCTTCTTCGAAGAGGGTGGCGCTCAGGTGTATGTCTCCCGGATCACTGGCGCCAGCGCCACGTTCGGAGAACTCACCGTCACTGGTGGAGGCGGCGACGCCCTCACCCTCACCGCCACCGGTCAGGGCTCATGGTCAAGCAACCTAGAGGCAGAAGTTGTCGCCCTCGGCAGCGGCTTCGCCCTCAAGTTGTACCTTGACGGCGATCTCGTCTACTCAACCGGCGAAGTGGCCACCTCGGCTGCTGCCGCCAACAAGTTGAACGCCGCTACCGCGACTGGTGCGCTGTACGCCACCGCTGTTGCCGGTGCCGGAACCCTTCAGGCTTTCACCAAGGACGCTTTCAGCGCCGGTGACGCCGACGAGAGCGGCATCGTTGACTCGGACTACACGACCGGTGTCGACAACTTCAGCGACGATCTTGGCCCGGGTGCCATTGCGGTTCCGGACGACGGCGGTTTCAGCGATCGCACCGTGATCCACGCTGCGCTTATCGCTCACGCCGCCGCGAACAACCGGATCGCCCTTCTTGCCTTCGGCGAGAATGATTCGGCTTCGACGGTTGAGAGCGCTGCCGCAAACCTGAGTGCTGGCTCCAACGCCGAGTACGCCGCCGCCTTCTTCCCGTGGGTCAAGATGACCACCGATGCGGGCACCACCCTGACGCTTTCCCCTGAGGGTTATGTTGCCGCGAAGCGTGCGCTTGCCCACAACGGGATCGGCGCTTGGACCGCTTACGCGGGTGCCAACTCTGAGGGTTCCTACATCACCGGGCTTGCCAGCGCGGTCAGCAAGGACACCGGCGACAGCCTTGACGAGAACCGGGTGAACGCCCTCCGTCTCATCAACGGTCGGGTTCGCATCTACGGTGCCCGCTGTCTCTCGGCTGATGAGGACAACTTCCGGTTCATCACCTCCCGCGAGATGCTGAACTACGTCGTCAACGGCGCGAAGAACACCCTTGAGGATCTGATCTTCTCGCCAATCGACGGTCGCTCGGCCCTCTTCTCTGAAGTCCGCGCCCGACTGGTTGCGCTCCTTGAGCCAATCCGCATCGCTGGCGGACTGTACGAAGCGTTCGACAACACTGGTCGCCGTATCGACTACGGCTACTCAGTGCAGGTCAACGATGCCATCAACCCGCTGAGCCAGTTGGCCGGTGGTCTAGTCAAGGCGAAGGTCGGTATCCGGGTTTCGTCCACCAGCGACCAGATTCAGGTTGATGTCACCAAGTCCAACCTCACCGCATCAGTAGTCTGATTAGGAGCAAAACATGACTAAGTTGGCTCAGAGGCAGATTGTCGCCACAATCGTCCCCTCTTCTGGCAAGAACGTCGAAGTTCCCCCGAAGATGGGTGCCGATGCTGGCGTCCAGTACTTCGCTCAGGTGAGCGGCGGCGAAATCACCGCTTCCGTGGAGAAGATCTACGTTGGTGGCAAGTTGTTCCCGGAGACGCTTTGCGCTCCTTCTGAGATTGGTGACCTCACCGTCACCCGTCACTACGATCGTGATGTCGATGGCGACTTCCTGACGGCGGTCCGTCAGATGGTTGGCCGCGCCTACTACGACGTGACCGTGAAGGAACTCAACTGCGACATTGAGAACCCGCAGGCCACCCGGGTTTATCCGGAGTGTCTGCTCGTCGGGCTCACCGAGCCTGAGGGTGACGCCGCTTCGGGTGCTCCCGCCACTTACTCGCTGACCTTCAGCGTTTCGACGGTGGCTAGCGCCCCCAACTGACAAACTGTCAACTTCAGAATAAAGGTCTAGGGGTGCCACTGGCGCCCCTTTTCCTATGCTAGGGTTCTGCGCTATGAGCGATGAACTTTACGAAGTTGAAGAAGAGGCTGCTCCCGAGAAGAAGCCGCCTCGTTCCTCGTCCGGCAAGGCTCCCACAGTCCTTGACCAGTTGAAGGAAACCCTGTCAAAGAAGGTTGAGCGCCCCTCAGTCTTCATTGAGGTTCCTGAGCGTGCCAACATCACGATTCAGGTTTCGCCGAACATCACCCAGCATCAGTTGCGTTCGTGGCGCAAGAATGCCGGTGAGGACACTAAGAACGGGATGGATTCCATCAAGTTTGCGTGTGCCGTCATCGGTCACACCACGACCGGCATCTTTGTTGGTGACGAGCAGGCAACCGACGACAACGGCTACCCGTTGACATTCGGTTCGGATGCGATTCTCAAGATGACTGAGACAAGCCGTCCGATTCCGGACTGCGTGCGTGCATTCTTCGGTATCGACCCCCATTTGGAGGCTGCGGCCCTCGCCATCCTTGAGGCTGCCGGTTACGGGGACACGGTGGAAACCGTGGACCCTACGAAGATGTCCTAGACGATCTCGTCTCGGACGCACGAATTCAGAGCGCAGCACGGCTGGGCGAACTGTTCGGCACAGATCCAATTCGTATACTTGACAGCAGTGATGAGGAATGGCTGATTAGGTATGCCTGTGCTAAAGTTATAGAGTCGGACAGAGCCGAAATTGAGCGTCAGCGGAACGCAAAATAGGGGCTAAACATACTCTGTAGCATGGGCGGAGTTCGCGTATGGCGGACAATGAAAATGTCACAATTCGCATACGTGTCAGGGCTGATACCAGCCAGATCGACCGGGTACAGCGCAAACTAGCGGCCCTATGCGCGCAGGCCGACGCCTGTGAGAAGCGTTTCAATGCGTTGGGTAACCGCATTGACGACATGGGCAAGTCGATGAAGGATTTGGACAAGCAGTCCCAATCCACGACGAACCGCATGAAGGATCTTGCCAAGGCGCAAGATGACGTAAATAAAAGAACCCGTGATAACGACAAGGCAACGAGTCGTGCCAGAAAAGCCCAAGATCTGTTCTCGCGTGGGAGCAAGAAGTTGGGTGACATTCTCGGCAAAACGTTGCGTCTCGCGCTGAAAGCGGTTCTTATCGAAACGCTCGCCTATGCGGCGGCGCTTTCATCCGTCAACCTGCTCCTCAAGACTGGTTCATTGCTGAACCGGGCGTGGACCGCAACTGTTCGTGGAGTTGGTGTAGCCGCAGCCAACGCTGCTGCCGGTATCGCTGCGCTTGCCGCGACGTTCGCTGCCGCGATGCGTCAGATGGCTGCCGCTCAAGCCTCTGGCGGTTATGGCGGCAACTTCACTGCCGCGTCTCGGGCTTTGCGAAGCGTCCAAGGTGACGCTCAACTTGCCGTTTTTGGTGTGGAGTCGTTGACGGGGGCGTTCGCTGCCGCTTCCCGTAACGCTCGCGTCACTAGTTCAACAGTTGCCGGTCTTCGTGGCCTCACCGATTTCGCTGTTGCTTCGGGCGACATGGAAAAGGGTTTGCTTGCCGCCGCGAACGTCATCTCGTTGTTGCAGAAGGGTGAGGCTGCGGGTGGAGAAAATCTTTTGTCTGCCGCCAAGGAGTTGGGTCCGCAGTTTGAGAAGGCGTACAAGGATGCGATTTCTGGTGGGAAGAAGACGAACGCTCAACTGATCCAGTTGTTGGCTTCCGGCCAGTTGGCGCAAGATGCGGGTATTGCTGGCACTGCCGCGAATGTTCAGGGCACCCTGATCGGCCAATTGAAGTCGTTTGCCACGGAGATGCAGTTGATTTTCGGTGACCTTGGCCAGAGTTTCATCGGGCCAATCCAAACAGCGTTCAACGCGGTCCGCAAGATTCTGTATCGAACGATTTTCCAAATCACTGGAAACCTGAACGCTTTCGCCAACGGGCCGTTCATCGATTTCGTTGTAGGCGCTGCCGACAAGATCGGCAACCTGACCGCGAAGTTGTTCAACGAGTATCTGCCGATGACCCAAGAGGTGTTGGGTAACTTTATTGACGGCTGGCGGAGGTTTACCGATTTCTTCAGTCGCACCACAGGTCGGTTCAAGGCATGGTTGGAGAACTTCTCTGACGCTGGGGCAACACTCAACCGGTTCTTCGGTGAGATTCTTGGTGCGATAGGTGGGGGTATCTCCAAAGGTTTCGACAACTTTGCTGATCTGATTCTTCGCAACGAAGACAATTTGATGGAATTTGGTAGGGCTCTGGGCGATCTGATCGGTGACATTTTTGAACT
>Ga0181584_10000420_pt1 | contig 30058 bp, 29 predicted proteins | sample 071ome_30_FD_132462 | JGI IMG/M metagenome (GOLD analysis project Ga0181584, IMG submission 132462) | Coastal salt marsh microbial communities from the Groves Creek Marsh, Skidaway Island, Georgia - 071406AT metaG (megahit assembly) | ecosystem: Environmental > Aquatic > Marine > Intertidal... | reverse complement strand
GGCGCCGTACGTCTTGATCGTGTGTGAGATGAAAAGCTGCCCCATCGTGGCCGCAGCAGAGAGCGTCAGAATGCTTCCCAGCGCGTCCGGATGCCTCATCACGAACGAGATGGCGTCCCCGAGCTGTCCCGCGCTGATCAACCCGAGGGTCGAGAATCCAGCCGAAAAGGCCTGCACGTACATAATCTGGTTGAAGATCGTCATCTGGTATCCCTTGAACAGCTTATCCTGGAACGTCGACGTGAATCCGTCAAACGCCAGGTAGCCCAACATCAGCATGACGCCAAACATCGACGAGTTGCTCCCGGCGTGCTTGGACGTCACCTCGCCCGTCATGATGAACACGCTGCAGCCCAGCGTCACCGCCGCCGCCACCACGTAGTCCTTCGTATTGTACTTTTTACGCATAATCACCGACCCCCAGATCATCACCGGGATCATCTTGGCGCACTTACCCAGCGTCTGCACTGGGAACGACACGTGCTTGAGCGCCTCGTACTGACAGAACGTCGCCACCACGTTCGACACCGACACGGCCGCATACGCCTGCGGCGGCGCCACCGGACCGAAATCCTGCCCACCCGCGAGCAGCATCCCGGCAGCCACGGCCACCGTCACCAGCCGGTTGCACAGCACGAGCAGCAGCGAGTACTTGAAGCGCTCGCCGCCAAACGGCTCTTGCATGATGCGTTCCTGCAAAGAAAATGTGGACGTGGACGTGGAAGTGAGTACATCGTCGCACTCGACGACGAGCCTCCCGTCAGCAACAGCAGGGATCCGATCTCGGATTCGCTCGTACCTGCAACACGCCATAGCAGACCAGGCACCCGATGATACCGGACACACAGAATGCCACGTGTGCTTTATTGTTCGCCTTGATCTTGGCCAACGCGGCGTCAAACAGAGCCAGGACCATTGGGATGTTTCTCTCTCGTGTACCGAGAATCTGTTCGAGGCTGTCTCGACCACCGCTCTTTTCAGGCGCGCGCGCTCTCGTCTCGGATGGGGACTGAATTTGAAATAGAAGCCGTGCGAAGCGCGGAGGGTGCACGTCTTTTCCAGACGAGGACTGGAGGCTGTGCTCCAACGAGATCGGTCCCTCGTTTTCATGCAAACGCAAACTTCTCAGGAGACGGATACGGGAGGCTGCCGTCTGTCGTCCGACACACACACACACACACACACACATAGGTACAGATCTCCTTGTGTGTTGTAGCGCGAGCGCCGTCCCTGGAATCACTCGCCAATGCCCACGACCAGGACGGGAACAAGGGCGACGGGCAAGGCCAAGGTGAACAAGCCAGCTTTGGCTTCGAAGACCACGAACAAGACCTCGAACAAGACCTCGAAGAAGGCCGAAAAACGGTCGGAAGGCACGCGGAGCTCCCAGGGGCAGCAGCTGCGGTTGCTCAGCAAGCAACTGAAGCGGGCGTCGGCGGCGAGCGGGGCAGCAGCCGTGGTCTCGCCGAAGAAGCCGGAGAAGTCGAAGAGGGGCAAGTCAAAGTCAGGAGGGCTCGCAAATAAGAAGAAGAGTCGCGAGGCGATCATCGCGGACAACCTCGCCTACCTTCGATGTCTCTCGTAGTCGCGGTCGCGGTCGCGACGCGTTGGGCGCCTCGAAGACGGGCGCCGACGGGAACCGAACGAGGAACGAGTATCCTACCACGGACATCACACGCGGTCGGTCTCGCGAACGCTCGCGCTGGGGCGTTCAACAGCGGAAACGGGAGCGGCAGCGACAGCCAGGAATCCCTAGCGGACGTGATGTCGAACATCTTCTCGGGCCTGGAAGCGCTGGCGAACCAGTCGTCCAAGAAAGGCGCAACTGCGCCCTCCGGGGCGCATGTCGTCGTCGAGGAGCTCACGTACCACCCGCCGTCCTCGGACGTCCCGCTGCTGGATGCCGTCTCATTCTCGATCGAGCCCAACACGATCGGCCTCGTGTACGGCTGCTCGGGCGGGGGGAAGTCTTCCCTGCTCCACGTCCTCGCCGGCCTGTCGGAGGAGACTGCCGGCGCCGTGTCCTTCTCGGGACCCGGTGGTCCGGCGCTCGACTCGACCTCCCGGATGAAGGAGGCCGGGCTCGTCTTTCAGTTTCCCGAGCGGCACTTCGTGGGACGCACGCTGCAGGACGAGCTGACGATCGGGTGGCCGGTGAACGGGCCGGACGCGATGGTTAAGCAGCAGATGCTGACGGCAAGGACGTACCAAGTGCTGGACGCGGTCGGGCTGCGTGGAATGCCGCTGGACACGCCGTTGGAGACGCTGAGCGGTGGGTATAAGCGGCGCGTGGCGCTGGCAGTGCAGCTGATTCGGCAGCCTCGGCTGCTGCTGTTGGACGAGCCGTTGGCCGGGCTCGACTGGAAGGCCCGGCACGAGCTGGTGGGCGTGCTGGAGAAGGTGCGCGGGGAATGCACGGTGCTGGTGGTAAGCCACGATCTGGGGGAGGTGGCGAGTTTGGTGGGCGGGAGGTGGAGAATGCATCGGGGTGGAAGGCTGGCTGCACCCGGATAAGGGCCACCCGCTCAAGCCTGAACCGACAGCCTGAGGCCAGCAGTTTAATTCAACATTTTACTCTGACTGACTGTCCAATTGGACCAAGCTTGACAGCGTTTGCTGCTCAATTTGTGCTCCGCGGCAGTTACGCGTGCGCCAATTTCGTCCAAGGAATTCTTGGAATGGCCACGCAGTCGTCCCTCGCTCAATCTCAATTTCATTTTTGCCACGTATTTGATTTATATCGATCTGAATACTTGTCCGACCTGTCGAGGGAGACTTCGCTGATTTTGCGACATTTGCTGGAACCTGACTCTGAACGAGAACGGCACCATGAGCCAGAGGGAGTCCCCGTTGTCGCAGCCCGCCACTCGTATCGTCGGCTTTGATATCAGCCACGACGACGTGCGGAGTCGTGTCGTCGCCAACAGCGGCAACATCGGCAACATCGGCAACAGCAAGGACATGCACAACGAGTCGCCGACGTCCATCCTCGAGCCATCGCCGACACCGAGAGGACTGCACGAATCGTCCACCCAGGCGTCGATGGCGTCGTCGCAGAGCAAACTGTCTCTGTACTCGTCGCCCAGCAGCGGCGCCTCGATGTCGCAGGATGCGACCGGCGCGAACGACGAGAGTCCGCCAAAGTCGTACCTGGCGGAGGAACTAAAGCGGCACGCGAGCCTGAACCTCGACAACGGCAGCAATGATAACGACCATCATCTCAAGAGAAGGTTGCCCCGGCTCAAGATTCAACGAAACTAACGTGGGGGACGCAGCCTTTCTCGGCGTCTTTGACCGCATTTGTGCGTCGACGCTGTCGTCGACGCCGCGCTCGGCTTGTGCCGAGGGCGGAGTCCAAATTTCATAGCCTGGGGAACGTCCTCACGGCAGACCATTTATATTGCACTGTTTCGACATATCCATCTATAGTTTGTCCTCACAAGAATTGTTTGGGGTGGCCGAACGTCGGCCAGCCGACGAGCTTCGTGAGTTTTTTCCCACTGTCACATTAATATTCCTGCAGACACGATCAAGACGAGACCAGCGTCCTCCGAGCACCGATGGGTGGGACGGTGGGGGTGGGGTGCGGGGGTGGGGAGCGGGGTTGGGGAGGGCGGGCTGGGTGCCCCCTCTCAAAAAAACGATTTTCCATGCCGACGAATCAAACGAAGAGGTACATCCGATGCTGACGATCTGATCAAACGATCTCGTAGCCAGCGCGCGGCGCCGAGGCGGTCAGCGACGACCGACTGGAACCGACCGCGAGGGCGACTCGTCAAGTTCTGATTCGCTCGTTCCACCCCGCCACCACTGCCACCGCATCCATCGCAGCGCCGCTCGCTCGTCCACGCCCGCAGGTATCGCCTCCTTCATAGGCAAAACTTCGAATTTATCTTCCATGTCGCGTCGCTGATTCTCTACTCGAGGGTGTGGCTCTGGCACACGACGCCGGCGGCAATGTCGCTGCCGGGGGCCACCGGCTTTGGCTGGTTTTTCCGCTACCTGACCTTCTGCTCGTATACCCTTCAACTCATCCAATTTGCTCTATGCGTGCTCTGCCGGATACTCCCCTCGCAGCGGGCCAGACTCGCGACCTCTATCGCGGCAGACCGTCTCGCCTGTGCGCTCTTCGGCCTCGCCAACATGATCTCGGCCATGTTTTACACGATTGAGAACGCGGGTGGCAAGGGTCTGATCGATGCTGCCGGGCGAGGAGCCAAGCCCTGGTGGCTTGCCGAGACTGTCCACGCGCTCAACAGCGTCATCGCGTGGATCGACCTGTTCTTGGTCGAGGACCGGACGTTCCACGGCCATTCGAAGGTGCTGATCGTTATGTTTATCGTCGGGTATTGCTCTTGGGCGCTGATCGTGAAGCACGTGTACGGGGCGTTCCCGTACCCGCTCATGACGCTTTTGCCGTTCCCGTGGGGCTTCGTCGGCCTCGCGGCGGTCGCGAGCTGCATCATCCTGCTCGTGTTCGAACTCGGCAAGAGACTGAAGGACTCGCAGCGAAATGGCGAAGCGCGGAGACGAGATGCCGCGAACGGTGCAACGACAAGAGCTGCCGCAAAGGCAAAGGCGACATGAAATGAACATTGAAAAATTGAAACTTCGTACAAGTACAAGTACAAGATAAAACACCGCCCTAATCGAGCTCGCCGACGACGTTCGAGCACTGAAGTCTCCCGATGGGCTCACGCAGGCAGTTGTCGATCGCCGCGACGGCGTTGACGATGGCCACGTCCTCGCCGTTGTCCTGCCAGTAGAACTTGGTGCCAAACTTACCCGCCAACTTGGACCAGAAGCTCCGCGGCACCTGGAAGTCCACGTTGTCGCCGACGTTGAAGTTCAAAATGTTGCCCGTGTTGGGGTCCGCCACAAACACGATGGTGTCCCCGTCGACGCCCCAGTAGTCCTTAATGGCCAGGCCAGGGGTGTCCGGGTAGTTCTGCGCGAGCACCCTCAGTTTGATTCCGGTATCGGCCTGGAGCGCCTCGGCGCGCTTCTGGATCCGCTTTTCCTGGCCGTCTGAGAGGAAGCCAGCGACGTCGATGACAAAGGTCGACGAGCCCGGCGTCGAGGGGAGGAGCTCCGGCTTGTTGACTCCCTCCAGCCGGGCGAGCGACGGCGAGGCCATCAGGGAGAGGGTGGCGGCGCCGGCCGCCAGCGCCAGGGCGAACGACCGCGCCGGCGTCGTCTCGGAGACGGAATCCTCGGACGAGATTTTGGCGGACGCGCGCGGGGCCGATCGCGCGGATCGCGCGAACCGCGCCGCTCCAGAGACGGCATGGACCGCGTTCCGTGTCTGGGGGTGAGATGGGGACCAGCGCATGGCCGTCGTCGCAATGCAGGTCTGCTTCATGGCTGAACCGGGCATATACAAACAACTTTTTTTCGAACTGCCGCCCACCCACTGCCTCTATCAAACGACGCACGCACACAAACGGAGCAGCATGGCACCACCGAAGACTGTCGACGCCGAGGGCGCGAAGGACCAGGACGCGAGCCTGAACGAGACGGAAGAGGAGCTGGCGCGTCTCAAAGCCGAGCTCGCCTCGATGGAGGCGGACGAGGGCGCGAACGGCAGCAAAGACCCGGCGAACGGGGGCAACGGCGCCAAGGACGACGCGATGGCGACGGACGACGGGAAGGGGGAGGTCGATTCGCGGAGCGTGTACGTGGGCAACGTGGACTATGCGGTGACGCCGGAGGAGCTCTCGGCCCACTTCAACGGGTGTGGGACGGTCAACCGCGTGACGATTCTGACGGACAGGGGCGGCAATCCGAAGGGATTTGCGTATGTGGAGTTCCTTGAAGCCTCGGCCGTCGAGTCTGCGTGCCTGCTCGATGGCTCGGAGCTCAAGGGGAGGAAGCTCAAGGTGAGCCCGAAGCGGACCAACGTGCCGGGGATGAAGCAGCACCGAGGGCGGGGACGGGGGCGCGGTGGTATGCCGTTCAATCCGATGATGGCGATGATGGCGAGCATGATGGGCGCGAACCCGTACATGATGCAGGGCGGCGGGAGGGGACGGGGGCGGGGCCGGCGCGGCGGAAGGGGCCGAGGTGGCGGTGGGGGGTACTCGCCGTACTAGAGAGAGAGAGAGAGAGAGAGAGCGAGGGCGTGGCGCCGTGAATACTTGACGTATTTGACCGAGATATAACGCGGAAAAACGTAGACATTTGATCGGCTATGGACCGACCTCGAGGTCGTCTGTGCTGTCCGTCTCGAGGAGCTCTTTCAAGCCCTTCTCGAGCCGCGCACAGGCGTCCCGACACGCCTCGGCGTCCACGTTTCCGAACGCCACGCGAACATATCCCGGCGCGCCGCACGACCCCCCCGGAATGACGCACACCCTGTGCCTCCGGACCAACCACTCGACCACCTTCATGTCGTTGCGGTGATTCTCGGGCAGCCTGCAAAACACATAGATCGCCCCTTCGCTCGGGGCGACGCTGTCGGGCCCCAAGCAACTGACGGCGTCCAAGACCATGCGGCGGTTGGCGTCGATCAGCCTGACCTTCTCTTCGACCCACCCTCTCCCTGCGTCCAACGCGCCAAGGCTCGCGTACTGGCTCAGGATCGTCGCGCAGATCGGCACCGTGTCCTGGACCTTTAGCATGCTCCAACCAAGGCCCGGGTTGGTCTCGTCGAGCGACCGCTCCGCCAGCGGCGCGTCCCCGGGGCCCAACCCTGCCTCGTGGTCGTACGCGAGGTAGCCCTGCCGCCACCCCATCATCCCAAACGCCTTTGAGAACGAAAATATGTTGACCACGTGACGTCCTCCCACACACGCGTGCTCCCGTCCGTCGAAGACGAAGTGTTCGTAGGTGTTGTCGACGACGAGCCACACGCCGTACCGGAGACACAGCGCCGAGATCTCCTCCAGTACGTCCTCCCCCAGGAGCACTCCCGTCGGATTCGACGGGTTGACCAAGACCACCATCTTCAGCTGCCTCTTTCCTCCATCCGCCCTCGCGCGCAGCTCTCCCTCCAACCAAGCCACGTCGGGCCGAAGCGTCCCCTCCTCGTACCCACCGATCACCACGCTCTCGGGCCGACAGCACATCTGGATGGCCATCTTGTGATTGAAATAGAACGGTGCAAACAGCACTGCCTCGTCCTCCGCGTCCATCAACGAGATGACGACGTTCGCAAAGGCCTGTTGCGCCCCATGCGTCACAAAGACGTCGACGTTCGTCAGCTTGTTCTCCTTCGCCAGCTTTTCCCGGAGCCGAGCCCGCAGTTCCGGAATACCCTCGTCCGCACCGTACGAGTTCAAGACTTTCTGCGTCGCAGGATCCGAGAGCGCGGCCTGCACGCGTTCCAGGGCGGTCGCCGGCGGCGCGTAGTACACGATGCCCTGGGCGAGCGAGGCCGTGTTGGGGACGGACTGCACGAGCCGCCGCATCTGCGCGACGATCGGGTCGTCCGTGTTGAGGATACGCGACGAAGGGAAGGAAGCAGACGAACACGGAGCAGAAGACGCGCTCCGGTCGAGGTAATTCGGGCCGGTTTCGTTCAGCGATGCCATTTTCTGCGTCAGGTTCGCTCGACGCGGTCGGTCGCGATCTCCAGAGAGACCCCGAGAAGAGTTGGAGGTGATGAGCATGCCCGGGGGTTCACCGGAACAAGTCGAGAGAGCGAGAAGGTTTTGAATGGAGTTTTCCCACTCGACGATTGCCCAAATGACCGCCGGGAAGAACCGTCGTCGAAGGGGCCGGGCGACTCGGAACGGGGCGACTCGGAAGAGCGCAGAGAACCGCGGCGGATCGCCGGCGCCAACGCTCCTGCCATCGCCGACGGAGGACTGTGGCGCCGGCGGGCGAGCCGGCTCGCCCGGTGGGCGGCTCGCCATGCGCTCGACCGGGGCCTCGCGCGGCTTCCAACGCCTCTGAGGAAGGCGATTGCATCAACGAGCACCGGGACCCTGCCGCTGGACCGAACCCGGCGGGACCGACAGCCCTTCGGGTGGCCAGGCCGCGGCGTTGGCGGCCGATTTGAAATTCCCCGGAATTCACCCGACAGAACTTTTACATCTCTCAACCGTGTACGTCTCTGCCTCTGATGATAAATATCACAATACGATTCGGCGGCCACCCGCGCGCGGCGCCGGTCGCAACGACCGGAAGTGGGCCTTTCAATGATTCTCTGTGATTTTGGGGGCGTCTGCCCATCTCGCTCGTCGCGGTTCCGCCGGTCGAAACCGACGGTCAGACTCACGTATCTCGTATGCCTGCGCCAACTAACTCGTCGCTCGCATCGATACCCACGGACAGGCCGATTAATCGAGTGTCGGTCGAGGATTTTTTCGTCTCCACTGTCCGCCCGCACGTCTGTTCACGCACAGCACCTCACTGCTCGCCAAGCCATCAACTTCGTCGTCCGACTACAATAATAACGTTAAACGTGTACGTGCCGCGTCGTGTCGTTCTCTGTAGCTCGAACGCTCGCTCACTCGCTCGCCCCGACCGGCTCGATCACGCAGCAATGGATATCGACACGCAACCTCCCATGGACGCCGGGAACGAGGCCCCGCCCCCCTCGGGAGACAAGTCCCAGGGAACTGTCAAGTGGTTCAATGTCACCAAGGGCTACGGCTTCATCACGCCGGACAGCGGCGGCGAGGACCTGTTTGTGCACCAGTCGGCGATCTTGGCCGACGGGTTCCGCTCGCTTCGCGAGGGAGAGGCTGTCGAGTTTGTGGTTGAGACTTCTTCCGATGGCCGTGCCAAGGCGGTGAACGTCACCGGACCGGGCGGCAGTGCGCCAGAGGGGGCGCCGAGGAGGAGGTTCCAGAACGGCGGCGGCTTCGGCGGCGGTGGTATGGGAGGCTACGGCGGAGCTCCCGGGGGCTACGGTGGCCGCGGAGGAGGCTACGGCGGAGCTCCCGGATACGGCGCCGGCTACGGCGGCCCGCCGAGGTTCGGCATGGGCCCGCCTGGGGGGTACAGCCAGGGTCCTGACTACGGCGCCCCGGGAGGGGCCCCGCCGCCGGGTGGGTTCTACTGACTGGGCTAACGAATGTATGAGGCGCATATGGAGCGTACTATGGTACTGGGAGCATGGGCAGGTAGAAGGAGCATAATCGTCGAGGACCGCGCGGAAGGCTTGGCGGACGGGTAAGAACAAACAATCACGATCGGCCGGTTCTCGGTCTTTCTGTCAGCCGCTAGGGGCGGCATGTGTATGTATGTAAGAACGGAACGACAGATCACGAGCCCCCCTCCCCCCTCACTTACGAGTGGCTCATCGTTTCGGACGAGGTAGAGGGAGCTCCCCGCTTCCCATCATTCCCATTCCCATCATGGCAAAGTCAGCTTTAATCACCGGGGCCACCGACGGCATTGGACTTCACACTGCTCGGAAACTGGCAGCAAGCGGCGACTTCCGGAATTTGATCGTGCACGGAAGAGACACCGAAAAGCTACGGAAGGCCAAACTCGAGATCAGTCGGGTGGCCCCTCCGGAGCTGACAGTCCAGACCGTTCAGGCCGACTTGGCGGAATTGAGCCAGGTGAAGGATATGTGCAAAGAGTTAACGGAGCGGCAGTCGACGGACGATCGGTTGAGCCTCCTGATCAACAACGCCGGCGTCTATAGCCCGGAGCATGTGAGAACGATAGACGGCTTCGAGTTGACCTACCAAGGTACCGCATTGGGACCGACCGACGTGCGCCCACGAGCCGTCTGACTCTCACTCTCGCTCTCGCTCCGCACGGTTCGCTAGTCAACTGCCTGGCGCCCCACATCATCACCAGCATGCTCCATCCCATCGTCGACGAGAAAATCATTCACGTAGCCTCGATCTCGGCGAGCAGTTCGGTCGACCTCGATGCCTACCGCGCATCAAAAAACGCCGCATCGTCACACCGGGCGTACTCTGAAAGCAAGCTGATCAATGTCCTCCAGGCCTGTGCGTATGCGGAGCGGCTCGGGAATCTGATCGTTCAGTCGCTCGATCCAGGCACCGTCAACACAAAGATGCTGCTGGCCGGGTGGGGGGCTTGTGGGATCGACGTCTCGGCGGCGGACAACCAGTTCAAGTTGGCGACCCGGGCCGGCGACTCTGGCGCGTATTTCGTGAACGACCGGCAGGCCAGGTATCCGAGCACCATGTGCACCGACCGGGGGAGCCTTGAAATGTTGCTCAAGGTGCTCAAAGAACACACGGGCGTTGGTTTGTGACGGCCGGCTGCCCTTCAGAACCACGGCGTTGCTCTTACTTAGGGAGATCTCCCTCTAGAGGGAGGGAGACGGAAAGAGGGAGACGGAAAAAAACAGTTCGCAAACTTGAATTTCCAGCGTATTAGGCCACATTACCGACACAATGAGGAAGCACTTACACCCAGTTCTGAAGAGGGTGACGATGGTGGCGAGGAACGGAGCATCTTCCTCGTTTCAGTCCGTCCTGAACCAAGATGCCCCACTGTTCCTCACGGTCGACAAGCTCCTGCACCCCGCCTGGACGGGGCAGCGCGAGGGAGTGAGCCTCGAAGATGAGCGGATGCAAAAACTTCTGAGCAAGTACGAGACCTGGGGCGACGCCCTCAAGACGGACAAGCTCGCCGATAAGTCAGCCTGAAGACGTCCACCCGACCGCTGCTTCCCACCTGTTCGCAAGAAAAGCTTCTCGCCTCCAGGCCTCGAAATAGCCGCTCGTCGACCAGCTTTGAGCGGCTCTGATAGGCCATCAGAGTGACGCACGCGGGGTTGTCCGCAGCGACGCGCCGGATGACCTCAAGGAGGGGGTCGACGAGGTCCGTGAGCCACACGACGTCGGCGGCCAGGACCAAGTCGCACGGCGTGCCCAGGATCTGACCCCGCGCGGGCAAATCCGTCCAGTCCAAAGTCATGGCCTCAACGCGATCCCGATCCCGATACGGACCCCGATCCCCTTCTCGGTGGAGCCCGAGGCCCAGGACGTCGCGATTCCTGGCGAGTGAGCAAAGCAGACAGTAACGCGAGCGAGTTAGGGCTCGCGAGCGGACGTCGGTCGGCACCAATACCTACCGTTCGATGTTAGCCCGGAGGTTCTGCAGGCACGGAGCGACGTCGGTCAGCATCACGTCTGCGTCGGGGAACAGCACAGCGGCGGCGATGCCGGCCAGTCCGCACCCCGCCCCGAGCTCAACGACATGTTTCGGCGGCGTGGTCGGTCGGTATGCGTGTTCGAGGTAGTCGACGAGCACGTCAGAGCCGTCCCAGACCCTTGTGTGGGTGGTTTGCCGTTCTGCCGAATTCGGCTTCAGTCCGTTGGGTTCTGCTTCGCTGATGTAAATTCGACAGCCATTGACTGTCCAGCCTTCATCAGGCTTCCTTCCCTTGTGCTTGGGACCCTCCAACAGAAGCATTTCAGCCTGACAAGCCAGCGAAACAAATGGAGGTTAACAACCTCTGTAGCAAGCCTAGTAAGCTCGCGGCCCAAGGCTGCACTCGTCTATAGGTACATGTAGTATTAGACGACGTGTACACACACAACAAACAACATCTACACCCTAGTCCAGGTTCCGTGACAGGCCCGCGCCGGTGCCCGCGCTCGACAGCTCGACCGAGCTCCACCGCCCGAAGGCGCTGCTCGCATCGTCGCGGCTGGACGCGGCGTCGCCGTCCTCGAGACGCTTGAGCTCCTCCCGAATGAGAATCTCGGTGGTCTTGACGACCTCGGCGCAGCTCGGGCGATCGCGCGCGTCCTGACTCCAACATTTCGTGATCAGACGCTTGAGCTGGCCGGGGGTGTCGGGGTCCATCCATGGCCGCTTGCCCTCCATGCCAACCATGCGGAGGATCTGGAACATCATCGCCGGCTCGTCGTTGGGCCACGGGTACTGCCTTGTCCACATCTCGTTGATGATGCAGCCGAGCGAGTAGACGTCAACCTTCTCGTCCAGCTTGCCTCCATTTAGCTGCTCTGGCGCCATGTACATGATGGTGCCGTTGAAAGCAACGGTGTCGGACAAGAACGTCTTGTCCACCTGTTTGATCTTCGAGATGCCAAAGTCCCCGATCTTGGCCCTGCCCGTCTCGTCCAGCAGGACGTTTCCTGGTTTGAGGTCTCGGTGCGCGACGAGCGGATGCAGGTACGCGAGTCCCTCGGCGATATCTTGGGTGATCTGGAGGATCTGGATGTAGCTCAGGCGCCGGCGGCGCGGGTCGTGGATCTTCTTCGAGAGGTCGCCGCCGCGCATGAGCTCCATGATCAGGCAGCACTTGTCGCGGTCGTCCGTGCAGGCGCCGAGAACCTTGACGAGGCGGTCGGAGTCAAACTTGGACATGAGCTTGATCTCCTTGATGAGCGCCGAGTAGGCCGACTGGCTGCCACCCTGCTCCTCGTCGTCGTTGTTCGAGGGCGGGAGCTTTTTGACGGCCACCTCTTCGCCCATGTACTTCCCTTTGTACACCTTCCCGTAGCCGCCCACGCCAATGACCTTGGTGAGAGTCTTTTCTATGCTCTTGACCGGGACGTGCATGTCGATGCTCGGCACGGAATCGTCCCCGATCGCCGGGAGCTCCATCATGGACGACTCCAACGGTTTCTCGACCTGCACGCTGCGACGCCTGCGAATGGCCTCGGCTGCAATGATGCTGTCATGCACAGGATCCATATAGCCGTCCCACGAGCGGGATCGAGAGAGGGAGCTCGCCGGTCGCTCCAGGACCTCGGCCGACGGCGAGGTCTGCTCGAGCGACAGGTGCGGCATTGACGGGCTCTTTGCGTGCAGGATGGAGCCTTGCGTCTCGCGGTGCAGCGGTGCGACACCCTTGTATCCCACAGGCGCCGACGAGCGAGTTTGTCTGGGCTCGAGCGGGACTTTCGACAGCGTGTCGTCTTCGCCCTGTTCAATGTCCCCTGAGTCGGCAGCGGACGTTCCCGTCGTCGCCCTCGTAGTCTTAGCCGCAGTCCGAGTCAATCCCGGCAGGGTCGCAGCGACCGCAGCCGCCACCGCTGCGAATGGCGAGAACGGCGCGGTGTCGTCCGGTCGGCGGACCTGCTGTGCAGCAGCAGCCCGAGAGGTATCGAGCCGTTGATGGATGGAGACGTGCCACGGGAGGTCTCTCACCGAGCTCAACGCCTCCTTGGGCTCGCTCGACGCCGCGCAGGGGTCCATCCTTCTTCTCGAGGCCTCGCGTCGCCGTCGCCGCACCCACAACCAGAGGCCAGCGGCCAGCAGCACAGCCGCGAGGACTCCCAGCACAACACCAATGACGACTCCCGTCGTGCTCGACGAATTCGACGAATTCGACGAAGACGACGGCGACGACGGCGACGACGGCGACGACGGCGACGACGGCGTCGAAGAAGGAGGCGTCGAAGAAGGGGGCGCTTCCGTGACGGTGGGGGTCGGGTCGCAGTTGGTGAAGGCCGGCAGCGGCGGCGAAGATGCCGGGTTGCCCCACGCAGCCGTGTCCCCGGCGAAATTTTCGCAGTAATCCACGTCCGCAACGGGCCAGGACGACAGGTCCTGGTCGAACGCCGACGCCAGCTCGAACATGCGAGTCATGCTCGTCACCGCGCCCGTGTTCCATTGGTTGCCAACGGTCGGGATGGCCTGGTTGAAGGCCGAGGCGTTGTAGAACATGTAGCTCATGTCCGTCACCGCAGCCATGTTGGTCCAGGCGAGGGCCTTACCGCCGTTATTGAAGGCGGTGGCGCCGGCAAACATGGAAGCCATGGTCGTCACCGCCGCCGTGTTCCAGTCGCTGACGTCCTGGTTGAATTCACTGGCTTCGTAGAACATGAAACTCATGTCCGTCGCGGCTGCCGTGTTCCAGTCGCCAATTTCCTGGTTGAACTTCGTGGCCCCCTTGAACATGTTGTCGAAGCGCGTGTTCTTCGACATGTCCCACGACCCGAGCGGCTGGTTGAAGAGCGGGGCATCCATGAACATCGCGTAGGCCTTGGTCACCCCGGACATATTCCAAGCGTCCAAAGGCTTGTTGAACGCGAACGCGTCGCGGAACATGTCGCCCATCGTGGTCACCGAGCTCACGTCCCAAGCGCTAATATCCTGGTCAAAGACGGCGGCGTTCCAGAACATGTCCGCCATATTCGTCACCTTGGACACGTCCCAGTCCCCTATCGGTTGGTTGAAGGCCGTGGCACCGCCAAACATGGCATACAAGGTGGTCGCCGAGCCCGTATTCCAGGTTCCGATGGGCTGATTGAACCCAGTCGCCCCGTAAAACATGCCGCTAAAGTCCTTCACCCTGGACGTGTCCCATGCGTCGATGGACATGTTGAAGTTCGCAGCGTTGTAGATCATCCAGCTCATGTCTTCGACGCTGGACGTGTTCCATACGCCGATGGGCTGATTGAACGGCGTGTCGCGGAACATGTACTTCATGGTCGTCACCGCACGCACATTCCAGCTGCTGATGTCCTGGTCGAAGCTCGTGGCCCCGCGAAACATCCCCTCCATCGTGCGCACGTTCGCCACGTCCCACGAGTTGATGTCGGCGTTGAACCCTGCCGCGTCCTTGAAGAGCTCCGAGAAGTCCACATTGTCCGTCGTGCACGACGTCTCCAGCTCGCCCCACGACTCGGACTGAACCAAGGCGAGCAAGGCTTCCCGGCCACGTTTCGTATATGTCACACCGTTCACCACGCCCGTGGCGTTGGGCGGCGCGCCACGGCACACGACCGTGACGCCGTTCGGCGCCAGGCGAAACGGAGGATACTCCTCTTGTGCACCCACCACGTCATTCCGGACGACGAGACTGAAAACAAGGCTCGCCCAGAGCCAGACCGCGACCCGCGGGGGCAGCCCCGCGCCACTCAGATGCGCACGACAATTGCACATCGGTGAAGGGGTTGGGCGTAGCGCAGACGTTCGTTTTGGGATTTCGATTCAGGAGAATAGGAGAAGGGAGCTTTTGAAGCAGCGCGTTCATCCCTCACTCCCCCTCCCAGTCGCCGATGTGGAGCCAGTTCAAGAGCTCGCTGGAGTCCATCCGGGACCAGGCGCTCGATGCCTACGCAGATCTCCAGGGCGCGACCGCGAACCAGCCGGGTGGCGCGTCGACATCCCGAAGAAACCTGTCGTCCCTCGCGTCGTCCTTCGGCGCTGCCCACGGCATCGTGGTCGAGTTCTCCGATCGGTCGGTGCGCGTGATGGAGCAGATCGCCGAAGGCGGGTACAGCACGGTGTTTCTGGGCGAGGACGTCGTCGTCGACGTCCCATCTTCTGCCGCCACCGTCCGGCCGCGGCGGTACGCCGTCAAGCGGATCGCGTGCGGCGGGAAAGACCAACTCGACGAGGCGAAGAAGGAGATTGACGTGATGGAGCGGCTTGGTTCCCATGCGACGACGACGACGGCGACGGCGACGACGACGACGGCGACGACGACAGCTTCGAACGTGTTGCCGCTCTTGGGTTGGACGCGGACACGTGGCGGCGACCTGGACTACGTTTACATGCTGTTCGACCTGTATGACGGCAACGTGTGGGACGTTATCCAGTCTCGCATCCAAGTGGGGCGGTATCTCAGCGAGGACGAGCTGTGTGGGGTCTTTCGGCAGCTGTGTCTCGCCCTGGACGCCATGCACGCGGCGGGCATGGCGCATCGTGACGTCAAGCCGCACAACATCCTGCTCAAGGACGTGGACAGCTATCCGTACGGGAAATGGAGCAAGGTGTCGTCGTCGCCGGCCGTGCTGATGGACTTTGGGAGCGTGACTGACGAGCGGGTCGTGATTGAAGACAGGAAGAGCGCACTGCAGACGCAGGAGAACGCGGAGCGGTACAGCACCGCGCCGTATCGGGCGCCGGAGCTCTGGGACGTGGCGTCGTCGTGCGTGATAGACGGGAGAGTGGACGTGTGGGCGGCTGGGTGCGTGCTGTATTATATGATGGTTGGCGAGACGCCGTTTGAGCGGATCTCCAACCAGGCCGGCGGGTCGCTGATGTTGAGTATTCTGAACGGGAGCTTTACCTGGCCCGATCGGAACAAGGTCGAGCTGTCGGACAAGTACGTCGGCATCGTCGAAGCGTGCCTGGCCGTCGACCCCGCGGCACGGCCGACGATCCGCGAGGTGCTGGCCATGATCGACGGCGGGAGGCATGGTATCGTTCGGCGTGTGCGTACGGTCGAGGAGACGGCAGGCGAGCCTGTGTCCGTAGAGCCACTGGGGGCGCCGTTGCAACGGCCTGACGCTGTGCCGTCTGCGCCGCCGGTGCCGACAGCGTCAGTGCCTGACGCTGTACCGAACTTGATCGACTTGTAATCTGATCACACGTGTAGTATAGAGTAGTATAGAGTCTCAGAATGCTGGAGTTGTCGTTTGTCTCATGGTCCGTCTACACTTGTCGGTCTATCCTTTGTCTCGTCCAGTCTTCTCAGTCGTCGTCGTCGTGGTCATCGTCGCAGTGGCTGACGTGATCGTGGTTGATGCAGACGTTCGAAATGCAGTCATAGTCCGGCGTCGTTTCGGAGGACGATCCGTACGGGCGAGCCTGGAGGTACGTCGTGCTCCCATCGATCTCCGCCTCGATCACCATCCCCCAGACCCTGTCCTCGTATCTGTTCTGGCAGACGAGCGGGACGCTGATCACCTTGAAGGACGAGTCGGACTGCCCTTTCCTCTTGAGGTAGGTGGAGACTGCGCCGTCCGCCCACGACTTCTCGGTGGCGTCGTCGAGCGAAGCGTCACCATAGCTGGAGAACGCCTCGTACCCGCAAGAACTGAACGCTTTCGGCAGGTCGCACGTGGTCGTGGGGGACGCGGTGGAGTTGGTCGCGTGGAGGTTTCGCGCGCTCGTGCAGGAGACAGCGAGGGCGGCGATGACGAGAGCGTTGGTGGTCATCATGGTGGTGTGGAGCGTGGGGCGTGGGGTGGTATCGGGTGTGGAGGGATGTCGTGGAGGAGCAGAAGGCGTGAGAGATTATATTTAATGAATGCCGGAATTGCTGACGTCACGCTTTTAGCGGCGGATTTTCCGAGGCCCTCGGAGGACGCGCCTCGGAGGACGCGCCATGGCCATGGCGCGTGCCGTGGCACAGATGGCAAATTCAGTTATCCGAAACGACCCGTTCTGGACTCCTCGAGACGTTCCGTTCAGAGAGAGAGAGTACATCCCGTAGACATCCATTCGTGTGTCTGCTAGCTATTCGCGTGCGTGGATGGGCGAGAGAACGAGAAGGGACAACGAACGACTCGTTTGAATCCCTGTTCACAGGGTCACCCCCGCACACGATGGAGACCCTCGAGGCCTGGTGGAAGAACCAGAAACGCTTCTGGACCAAGGCGCGGAAAAAGACCAAGCAGTCGTGGGTTTCGTTCGTCGAGGTGTTCGACTTCGACCTGTTCAGCAGCCGCTCTTCGAACACGAACGACAAAGCCCAGGCGCCGTCGACGCATGGCTCGTCTCCGCTCAAGACGCTGTTCGGCTACTCGTACGGAGAGCCCCCCGTGAAGCAGAAAGCCCCGGCGCGGCTGAACAAGAACGACATCGCGTCGGCGCTGTGCACCTACGTACGTCGCGACTGGCGCTTCCGCTTCCTTCCCCGGCTCAACGACTCGCTCACTCACTTGCAAAACACACAAACAAAACAAACGCATCCAGTTTCCCGAGAACGCCATCGTCGTCCTATGTCGTCAGGATGGCTCGATTTGCGCGAGCGAGAACTATGCAGCTGGCGGCCTGCCCGACGACGAGCTGCGGAATCTCGTGCTGGCCGTCGACGTGGTCAAGACGGAGGAGACGCGGGACAAGGCCATCACGGAAGGGCTTCAGTTCGCGGGGAAGCGTTTCGAGGTGTTCCAATTCCATCCGCCGCTGGTCTACGGTCGGACGGCGGCGCCCAAGCAGGACGTCAAAGACCAGTGGGGCATTGCGGTGGTCCGACACCAGGTTTCCGACACGGACCACGTTATTTTACGGAGGGACCGGGAGAGGGAGAGGGAGAGGAAGACGGTCGTCGGAGAAGACGACGGGAGCGACGACGGCGACGGTGCCGTGGACGGGGCGACGTGCAAGACGGCGTACCTGGCGGTCGCCTACCCGCTGCCGTACACGTCGGCCTACATACTGACACAGGCAAAAGCATTCAGTTCAAAGTTCCTTTAACACGTGTTGACGTTCGTGAGATCCCACAGCGTGCCAAAGGCCTCGTCGGCAAAGTACTTTCCGTCGTCCCGGGGGCACGGGCGACAGACGACGTCGATTCGCTCGTCGCCCGGCAGCGTGAATGACATGGCGGAGCTGTGCAGGTAGGTGCGATCGTACTCGCTCGCGTCCAACGCGTTCGCGTAGCGCTCGTCGCCGAGGATGGGGGCGCCGAGTGATTTGAGCGCGACGCGGATCTGGTGGGTCCGGCCTGTCAGCGGCTTCACAACGAAGAAGTACAGGCGGCGCCCGTCGTCGGCGACGTAGCTCGTCGATTCGAACTGCGTGACGGCCGGGTCGGTCGTTCCCCTCGTCAGCTTCCAAGAGCCCCGCCGCGACCTTTCCATGTCTCCCGAAACTCGCCCCATCTTCTTCTTGGGTTTCCTGTTCGACAGCGCGACGTACGTTTTGGCGACCCCGTCCGACTTTTGTCTGGGCGGCGCCGAGAAGAGGCCCTGCAGGTGCCGAGCCGTCTCGACGTTTTTAGCCAGGAGCAGAATGCCGCTCGTGCATCGGTCAAGACGATGGCACGGCCAGAGGTCGGTGTTCTGGCGAACACCGATTGAGAGTGAGAGATTCAGGGCGTGCGAAGAGAGAGCGCATGTCGGTCGAGTTGCACACCCACCGGCCGGTCGTCCAGAAGTCGCTGCTTGGTTTGGTGGTAGTAGCCGTCGTGGCTGTCGCTCGAGTTTGCGTTCAGCGACCAATGCGGGTGCTGCAGCGAACGAGCGAAGCGCGTAGCGCGAGTGAGAGAGTCGGGGCGTGCGAGGGCACGTCGGTCGAGGTCGATACCCACCTTGTTCAGCACCAGAATTCGTTCGGTTTCCAGCACCACTCGCGGCGCAGGCAGCGCCAAGCTCATCGAGATACTAATGAGGATATGTAGGATACTCTCCAATACGTATTTTGCGTGTCACGAGAAATGAAAATGAAATGGCGCGTCCGTCCGACGACACGGCGGTCCCCCCCACAAACCTACCGCCACGTGTGGCTCCAGAACGTCAGCACGACGGCCTCGGGGAATTCCTGCTGGCAGTGCTCCTCGACCTCCTCTTTGTACAGCTGCTCCATCGGGCACGCCTCCCAAAGACGCAGGTTCTCCTCGTGGATCTTCGGGTCGACGCCCTGGTCAGTCTCCGCGTGCCAGTCCGACACGAACACCTTGCCAGACTTGATAATCTCGAGCGTCGGGTCCCCGCCGTCGCCGTGGATGCCGTTCCACGCGTCCACGGCCTGCTTGAGCAACAGCGGGCCCGCGATCTGCTCGATCTGGGCACTGCCGCCCTTCTCCCGCAGATCTTCCATCAGCTCGACGGCGCATTTTGAGAAGAAGATCCAAAACGGGTGCCCAGACGCGGATGCAAACCAGGCGTTGGGCAAGTTCTGCGTGAAGCTCGTCTCAGGTCCCATCTCGGCGACGTACGCCTTGCGAGACCCGGGAGAGAACAGCGAGTCGACGGGCCGCAGTGACCACGTATCCATGTCCGCATACACGCCGCCGTACTTGTGCATATAGAGCCCCCGGCAAAAGTCGGCTCTATTGATGTTGGCCGGGAATCGGTCGTAGGTGTCGAGGAACTGGGGGTAGTGCGTCTCGACCAGCTCCCTGTTGTCCTGGTCGGTCCAAAACCAATACTCGTACCCGGGGTTGTTCTTCTTCCACGAGCTGGACCACATCTTGAAGTCTTCCTTCACTTCAGTCGTCTTCCACGACTGGTGCACGATCTTGGGCACCCCATGGCCGACCTCGCCCTCCATCTCCGCGTACGCCTCTGCATACATTTTGCACACGGAACGCTCGTCGCGCACGTGCTGCAACCAAAAGCCGAACTTTTTCGCAGCGAGCCCATCGAGACACCTGGCGAGCGAGCGAAGCGCAAGAGGGCGTGCGAGTGAGAGGGCGCGAGGGCGAGCGCAGGTCGTCGTCGAGGCGGAGTGAATGATCCGTACGTCTGGAGTCGTTCCTCCGTGCTGATCACCCCCGAGGCATTGGATCGAGGCCCCCGCAAGATCACGAGCTGCGACTGTTCACTAAAGACCGCCCACAAGCTGATGACGACAAATGCGACGGCGAGCGCGACGTAAATCGCTTTTCTCTTCGTCAATGATTTGCTCCGTCCGCCGTTCGCCAGTTTCTCGAGAACGAGCGCATTGGCGGTGCCCGATGCCAGCATGTTTGACGCTGAATATCAAGTTGAACCCGCCGGAGCCGCGGCAGAAGCGCTAGTTGAAGCTCGATCGCCGAAATTTTTTATGAAACCCGTGTCGCTCGCAAACGGGCGGAGCTCGCAGTTGCGTTACAGAAGGAAGCATCGCGACAACGACTACTCGTCCACGATGAGATCGGCCCCGGTGCTGACGTCCGGCACGTAGACCAGGTCCTTCTCCAGCCGGTATGGCCGCCGGGACGCCGGATTCGTCACCGTCGTCAGGACGCCGAGCGCCGCGAACGACGCCATGCCACCCGCGAGCCACTTGAGTGCATACGCCGCCGACACCTGGTTATATTCGTCCAAACACGGCTCCGGGTATGCCGTCCCGCAGTCCCACGTGAGCTCGTCCTGTTCTGCCAGGGGCTGGGTCGGTGCCTGCGAGGGTTTCAACGGCCCGCCTCCCCCTCCTCGTACTGCCAGCGCCACCTTCCTTCCCTGGTTGGCGCTTCGGCGAAGTATGATAGCCGACATCGCCGCTCAATGCCCGATGCAAGCGTGTGTGTGGAGAGACTCGCCGAAAAGAATTCGTGGTGATTGTCGGATGCCCAGTTGTTGCGCCTTCTCTCTACTGGTACCCACGGATCGTGACCTGTGGTCGCGCGGATGGTGCGGCCGAAGATGCAATAAGTACGTTGTGTGTGAGAGACGCCAGGTTACAGCTCACTGATCATCAGTCGTTCGCTAGAAATCCCAGCATGCCTTGGCCCCGGCCAACACGGTCCACTGCCTCGACGTGTCTCTAACGGCCACGACGCCCGGTTGCACCACCATCCCGCTGCCCAGGTCAAACTCGGTGGAGAACTCGATCGAGTCGGGATCGAGCGTCGCTCCCGTGGCCGCGCTCACCTTGCCGACACTGGCGACCCACCTCGACGTGCCGTCCCGCAGCGTGTCGCCGAACGACACGTTCCACGTGGTGGCGTCCGACGCGGCGCCTGTCCGACGCAGCATGGAAGACAACGAGCTCGATGCGGCCCAGCCGTGCACGGCGAAGTTGTCCCCGAGGCTCACGGCCACGGTGCCGGCGACCTCGCCGGGAGACGCCGTCGGCGACCCGTCCAGGATCGGAAGGAACCGCGCGAGCTGCTGCGACAGCATCGAGTCGCCGTTGGGCCCCTCCAGCATCGATATCCCGAACGAAAGCCGCTTGGTCGGCGCCACGATGGCCTGCAGCAGAGCTCTATCGCCCTCGCTCTCCTCCTCGGCGCGGAACACGGCGCCCGTCAGCCACATCCGCGGCATGCTCATGGTCGCGCCCACCGTCGCGCCCCGTCCTCGGCTGTGCATCAGCGGGTTGCCTTCGGCCGTCGCGTCCGTCAGTCCCCGCCCCGCGAACGGGTTCAGCGTGTAGGTCACGTCGTTTCCTCTGGCGCCAAACGGCGCCAGCGACACCCGCAGGTTGTTCAGCAGGCCGCACGAGTAGAGGACTTTCTGGAGGTTGAACTGTTCCTGCGACGCGCCGTCAATGTTGATGTCGGTCAGGATGAAGTCCCTGCCGTTCCTGAACCTGCCCCGGGACTGCAGCGTCAGCTGCGTGCCGAGTTGCACCCCGCTGTCCACGACGGCCTCGAGGTTTTCTGCCAAGCTGGACCACATGAAGCCGCCCCCGAGCGTCAGCCGACCGCCGAGATGCGACGGCGACGAGGAGGAGGACGGGGACGACGACGATGCCGATGACCCAGCGTTTGTCGTCACCCTCGACGCCCCCACGACGGCAACGGCACCGGACGACGTTCCGGACGACGACCCGGCGATGCCCAGTCGCCGCTCCACCTCGGCGAGCCTCGACTGGACGTCGATGTCCTTCTCGAACAGCTCGCGCACCAGCCGCTTGAGCACCGCAGTGGGCTCTTTCACGTCGTACTCAGCCGACCTGAGCAGGCCCAACGACCGCAAGACGCGTTTCGCGTTCTTTCCCGTATACTCCAACACCTTGGGAGCACCGATCACGACCGCCAGCAGCGCGGCGACGATGACGAAAGGCCTCGGGTTGGGGCCTCGCCGTCCGCTGTCTCCCTCTGCGAAATCGTCGTCCCACCCGTCCCCTCCACCGAAGTTGCCGCCGCCGTTGCCCCCGCCCATGCTGCCTCCGTCGCCACCAGCCAGCGCCTCGACCGATGCAGCCCGGCGTGGGACCTGTGCGTGATGGGCGCCCAGATTGGACTTGTACTTGGAATTTGAACGGGCTGCAGCCGGACGCCGAGGCGCACAGTGCCCCATCCCTCCCACTGGAGCGTGCACTGTGACGATGCCAGCAGCGTACATCATCTTTGGTTATGAATATCACATCATCGAGCACAACAAACGCCTCGTTCTTCGTATCGATCTCGATCCTCCCCTCCCGCCCTTCCCACCCTTCCCGCCCCGCCGCCCTCCGTCGCTGGCACGCCACGTCCACGCCGGCGACGCATCACCGTAGACGCCGACCATGATCGCCGCCAGCCGCGGATCCCGCCCGATCAGCTCTTCCCTGCTTGTGACTCCGCTCGTGACGTCTCGCCGTCTCGTTGCACGGAACCATGCCTGGGTCATCTCCGCCCAGTATTCGTCGGCGTTTTGCATGCAATAGCTCGTCAGGTCGTATGCATTGCTCCGACGAGCCGCAGCGTACGCGTCCTTGATGTCCTGGTACCAACTGGTCTCCCTGAGGCCCAGGTTCATCACCGTGTGCGCCAGCTCGTGCACCAAGATGCTCTCGTCCGGATACTTCGGGTCCACCAGTCGCCCAGGCAAGAGATTCTCCTCGCCCACAGACATGACTGGGCACGCCACCGTCGCACCCAGCCCACGGGTTCCGTCGTCAAACGTTCGAGCGGGGCCGACCGTGACAGCCTTTCCTTTCAGGTGGCGATGGGCGGCCACGTCTGTCGTCGCCTGCCGGACGCCGATGACGGCAATTTCCACACCGACGCCCCTCATTGCGTCGAGGACGACCACCCTTGACGTTTCGGGCATCGCATCGAAAATGGACGAGACGCACTCGACGCAGGCGGCGATCGACTCGTCGCTGACCTCCGGGTCCGCCGTGACGACGATGGCCCCGCCGTGGATCTTCCCCCGGACGGGCGTGTCGTGGAGGACGTGGTGCGGAATCAGCCGGTGATGGTGGCGGTGGTCGTCGAGATTTGGACCAAGGACGACCGTGCTGTCTCCGGTCGGGGCAGCGAGGAGCAGGATCGGGCGCCCGAGGTGGGCGCTCGTCAGCCTCCATCTGTGCGAGGCGTACGTCTGCTGCGTGTAGATCTGGCGAACGAGCGTGGAGCGTGGAGCGTGGAGCGTGGAGCGAGTGAGAGAGTCGGGGCGTGCGAGCGCACGACGGTCGAGGTCGATACCCACCTGGTCCGGCGCCAGCGTCGCATAGGCCACTGGGTCATTTCCGGCGTCTGGTACCCACACCAAATCGACGGGGAGGGCTGTGCGATTGTGAAATCGCAGGAGCACGGGGCACCGAGACGAGCTCGTCATTCGTCAAACAAACGAACTGTCGATCCATGGCGAACTCACCGGATCCATTCTACGTCGGGTTTGCTATCTCCACGTACCAGTGTTCGGGCGACGATGCCGTGGACCCGGCGAAAGAAAGCAACTGGTTCGTTCGTGCAGTTCCGAACCGATCCGCTCACCACCCGCGCCTCACGACTCACCACGCACCACACGCACCACACGCACCACACGCACCACACGCACCACACGCACAGGGGCCGGTGGAACGACACGTGGAAGGACTGGCTGGGTCGCACGAAGATCAAGGGCGGCAGGACGTGTGGCATCGCCAACGACTTCTGGAACCGGTACAAGGAGGACGTCGACCGAGCCAGAGAGATTGGCTCCAACGCGTTCCGTCTGTCGCTCGAATGGAGTCGGCTCCAGACGTCACCGGGCGCGCCGCTCGACCCGGAGGCAGTCGCTCGTTTCCACGAGATCATCGACTATCTGAAGCGCAACGACATGGAGCCCTTCCTGTCCATGCACCACTACGTGCATCCGCAGTGGTTCGAGGACTTGGGGGGCTTTGAGAGGCTGGAAAACGTGCGGCACTTTGTCGACTACGGCAAGCTGGTGATGCGGGAGTTTGGCAGCAAGGTCAGGTTTTGGTGCACGTTCAACGAGCCGGGTGTGGCGTCGTTCGCGGGGTTTGTGCACGGCTCGTTTCCCCCGGGCAAGTTGGGGAGGATCCAGGGCTACGGCGAGCACCTGCGCAACATGCTCATCGCCCACGCGGAGGCGTACGATGCCGTCAAGGCCATCAACCCGGACGCCTCGGTTGGCATCGTGCACAACTGGTTCACGTTCGAGCCAGCGCAGAACTGCTGTGGTTTTTTGCCGTACGTGCCGCCGTACGTGACCTTCATGGCCGGCCTGCTGAACAGGATGTGGGGAAACGACATCCTGATCCGGTTTCTGAAGACGGGAGAGTTCGACTACGATCCCCTGTGGGGGTGGTATGGTCGGGTGAAGTACACGCACCCCAGCGGCGCACCGGGGTGCGACCACTTTGGGCTGAACTACTACTCGCGCGGGCTCATGGACTGGAAGCTGCAGTCGGTCGCCAACCCTTGCGAAGTGATGACGGATATGCCGTATGCGCTGTGGGCAGAGGGACTGTTCGGGGCCCTCGACGGGATCAGCGAGCTGGGCGTGCCCGTCTACATCACCGAGACGGGGTGCGCCGACCGCGGGGACGCCGTCCGGCCCGTCATGATCGAGACGTACTTCTCGGCCATCGAGGAGGCGAGGAGACGGAAGTACGATCTTCGAGGAGTGCTGTATTGGTCGCTGGTCGACAACTTTGAGTGGGCTTTCGGGTACACGATGAAGTTCGGGGTTGTGGGCTATGACGAGGACGGGGAGGAGCTCGAGCGGAGGGAGAAGGAGGCGAGCTGCGGGCTGCTGCGGCACTGGTTCCAACGGCTCAAAGGGCTGTAAGACCGGTCGGCATTCCTTATCGTTCAGCTTTCCCCGGCGCGCAGTCCGTCCCGAGAACAGGAGTCCAAAAATCAAAAGCGTAAGAGCAGAGGACGCGGAGCTCGACGTGCGCAGAGAAGAGCGCGGGACCTTTCCGGACGTGACAAAAATGACACGCCCCCCTCTCCATCCCCTCCTGCTCGTCGTCGTCGGCTTCTTCTTCTTGCCGCTCGCGACCCTTGGCGCTGCAGCTCGCCGAGAATGGACGCCGACCAACTATCCCAACCCGAAGCGGGACCTGTCGCTGTGCGGCCGCGCGGGGCGCGCGTCGTCAATCTGCGATCCGGACGGCGTCCTCACGGAAAACACGAAGAACAGGATCGAAGGCATCATCCAAGACATCGAGCGAGGCGAGAGTCCGTACCGGCTTGCACCGTGCGGGTCGAGCAGTCCCGAGGGCTACCACGCCGCCGTCGCGGTGATGAATAAGATGAAGGTGGAGGAGGGCGAGCAGCCGGCAGCGGTGGCCAAGGAGTTCGCCAAGACGCTGCACGCGCGGTGGGGCGTTGGGTCGTCCGAATGCGACAACGGGGTCCTGATGCTCCTTTCCGTGGACGACAGGCAGGTGTTTGTGTCGACCGGAAAGCAGGCGCAGCGCGAGGGGCTGCCGGACGATACGCTGGCGATTATCGTGTCGTGGATGGTGCCGTATTTGAAGGACGGTGCGTACGGTGAGGCCGTCGTGCGGGGCTTGACCAACGTCGGACTGGCCCTCTCCGGGTGGGACGTGGCGAAGGACGACTCGACGTGGGATATCGGGTTGGTCTTCTTCCTCATCGTGCTGGCATTCATGCTCTTCTCCATCGTGCAGTCGATTCTCCAAGCACGCAAGCGAACCAAGCGGCTCAAATCGTGCAAGCAGGTGCTCGAGAAGATCAAGGACGAGCAGGACAGGGTGGTAAGCCGGGAGTGGAGCGAGCACCGGACCTGCCCGGTGTGCTTCGAGGCGTTTGGCGAGCCGGGCGAAAGCAGCGAGGCGACGACGGAAGAGGGCAGCAGGCTGCTCGGTGACCCCGACAGGAAGCGCCTGGTGCTGCAGTGCGGCCATTGCGTGTGCGAGCCGTGCTTGAAGGAGTGGATGGGGCGGAACCGCACCTGCCCGGTCTGTCGACAGCCAGTCGACGACGACGGCGGCGCCGACGCCGACGGCGCGGGACAGGCGCCGAGCGGCTCAGGTACCGCGGGGCGCGTGCCTCGCGACAGCTTGGCGAGCGAGGTGCTGGCGGCCGACCTTTTGTACAGACTACAGCGGGCGCAGCGTCTGTACCCCGAGTTCATCACGGACGACACCGTGCGAGGGTGGCACCGTTCGGGTCGTGACACGGGGAGCTTTCGGATGGACCGGTGGGTGACTGACCAGGTCACGGTGGCGCGACAGACGAGATCGGGAAGCCACGGGTCGACGTCGACCTCGTTCGGGGGCGGCAGGGGCGGCGGGGGCGGAGCGGGGGCGAGCTGGTAAAGGAAACCGTTATTTGTCATTTTCGCAACACCGACGTCCCTCGGTACATACATCTACCCATATACATACCTCGCTGCTGAATGATTGAGATTGAAGGGGGATGGGAAAGCAGACGTTCTACCTCCTTCGCTGCTGCGAGTGCTCTCTCTTTCAAAATCACATCGAACGCAAGGACGGCAAGTGGAAATGCGTCTGCTGCAACGCCCCTCAGGCGTACGACAGAGTGTACGCCAAGTCCAACCTCGCCAAGGACCTCCGGCCGCTCGCAGCCCAGTACAACCTGAGAGGCATCGCCGCGATGGCGGAAGCGGAAGATGATCGGGGCGATGATCTCGAGCCGCGGCAGACGGACGACTGGCAGCAGGCCGAGGCGGGACCAGTCGGCGACGCGTGGAAGGAATTCGGCGACGAGAAGGCCGACGACGAGGTCGACGGGAAATGCGAGCGTGCCGATCGACCAGTCTGCAGCGACTGGGAGCGGGACTCGGACGCGCGGCGGATCGAGGAGCAGCGGGCAAGGTTTGCGAAGAAGTCGCGGCGTGAGCGGACGGGAGTGGACAGATCGCGTCCCGCCGCGGCCGTCGCAGCGGCCGGCGTCCAGGATGCGTGGGCGGCCGTGCCAGAGCCTGCCGTGACGGCCAAGCTGACCTGTGCGGGGGGTGAAGCACGGAACGAGAATCATAACCGGAACCGGAACCGGAACCAGATCCAGATCCAGATCCAGAACGAGTGGGATGCATTTTTGAGTGATGATGAGTGACAGATGCGAAGCTCTTGGAGTGCGACCAACACGATGTGGGATGATGATCACATCGTTCAAACTCCCCTGCACTTCAGTTTTCGTTCGTTTTTAGCAGCGCGTGCGCACGCTCAATTTTGCCACTTCTAGATCTGCGACTGCGTGCCGAACGGACGCACGAAGTCCGCCCAGTCCGCCTGCCATTTCAAACCCTTCAGCCATTTCAAATTGCAGTTTGCGCTCCGACCGACGTCTCGCTGTCCCGTTCGCCTGCAGATGGAGATCTATTGTGATTTTAGCGACCGTCACACCGGCGACGCGGCCGCAAACCCCCGCCGCGACGATTCAAATTCAAACGATCGCCCGCCCGCCTCCATGGAGCCTCCTCCAGCAGACAAGCAGGACAAGGAGAACACCGCCGCGGACGGCCTCCGCCTCCGGCCGCCGTCGCACAGCAACTCGGACGCCGAGGAGGACCTCAAGGGGCGCCGCAGGGCCCAGCCGGAGCGGTCCCAGCGGACGGTTCTGGAGGACGTGACGCACAGGTACCACAGCAGTAGCGAGTCTGACGATATGCTGGTCGAGACGGTGGACGACGGCGAGGTCGTGCAGCCCGTGCAGCCCGTGCAGCCCGTGCAGCCCGTGCGGGAAGTCCAACCGGGGCAGCTGGCGAGGGCGAGGTCCAGCCCGACGAGGAAAGCAAAGAGCTTACGGATGAAGCGAGTCGTGGACAAGAGTTTCACGAGGAGAATGCGGTGATTGATGTCCCTACTTTGCCTTGGCGTCCGCCGCTATCTTGTGTAAGAGAGGGCTCAGCTCTTCGTAAATCGTCCACACGAGCGCCGTCTGCAGCGTCCGCTTCACACTCCGCGGCACGCTCCCGACAAACAGACTCCGCCACCCGTCTGTCCGAACGATGCTCCCGAGCACCGCCAGCGTGCTCGCCGGCGACGCCAGACTCAATTGTATGCGAGTCCGCACCACGTCGAGCGGCTGTGTGACGAGCGTCGCGCCCACCGCCGCCACCATGGAGCTGGAGAAGTTGACCGCGGTCGTCGGCAGGGACGCCATCAGCTCGTTCCGCTTGGCCCGTTTCTGGAGCCGCGTATACAAGAGATAGTATATCGCCGAGAACGGCACATTACTGGAGATCGTCGGCACCAGGCCGACATAGAGACCGCGGGCGCCTTCCGTTCGAAATATCGTCGTCAGCGCGTGGACCTGGCAAACGACGCAAGGCACCAGTGAGAGAGAGAGAGCGTGCCAAGGGGTGGCGCGCGTCAGCCGCGTCAATTAATACCCACCGTGTTCTTGTACACAGGAACCGACCGATTCACGACGTCCGCCGACCCCACATACTCCATCCGCGTCTTGACGACCGTGATCGGGCACGACACGAGTGCAGCCATGGCCCGACTGAGCCCTCCGGTGAGCACAGCCCCCATCGGCGATAACCGCGGCCTGCCCCACTCGTCCCGCGTCTCGAAGAGCGGCTTCAGCGACTCGAGAAAGAAGAAGTGGAGCCCGGCCCCGACGCCGAGTCTGATCACGGTGGGTTGGGTCCCCCGCCAAAAGTCGCGGACGCCGCCACCTTTGAGTATCCTCTGAAACGTCTTCAGCGAACCGACGTCGGCCATCCCCGCGGCACTGTCGGCCTGCATCCTCGTCCGTATCACGTCGAGGGGCTGCACGCAAGCGCTGACGAAGGCGCCCGACACGGACCCAGAGAGTGCCGACGCCAGCTTGGACTTGGGCGCTTTTTCTGCTCTGGCCATTGGATGCTTCTAACCCTTGCTTCTCACCCTTCTACCGCCGCGTCATGATGACAATCAACGCAAGTACCACTGCGAGATGGAAGCCGATGCGCGTTGGAAGCGCCCAGGTGCGTGCGATGTGCGAGCGCGAATAACGCTACAACAATAAGTGGGGGGAACGTTTCCAGTTCGGCTTTCATACCGAAACCTGTCATCTGGACGGAATCCCCCGAGGGTACACCGTTGGGGTTGGATAGACGCGTGCGAGGAGACCGGCGGCGGTCACGCCTCCCTTCGTGTGTGTCTGCATGTCGTCGAGCCGGAAATCTCGCCAGCGCTCGCTGCGCAAGACGCGGGCGACGTCAGACGATGACGACGAGCAGCCGCAGCCAGTCATGCAGGCCGCCGACATCATCGAGGCGCGCAAGCTCAAGAAGAAGGAGGCCCGGAAGCAAGCGCTGCTCGGTGGCAACACGGGCGTGGGCGCTGGGGCATCGGTCGACTTGATGGCGGGGCGGTCCACGGACGAGTACAGCAGTATCTCCAAAATGAACGCGATGGCGAAAATTTTGAACGTGACGATCAGCGGGTCCTTTCGGAAGGACAAGGACCAGGCGGACGACGGGCGGGTGTCGATGGGCTTTGCTCGGTCGCTCGCTGGCGGCAGTCTGGATGCTGATGATACGGGGGAGCGTGCCGGGCACGACGATGCCGATAACGATGCCGATAACGATGACGAGAATGGGGCGTTTGCGATTCCGGACGACGAGGCGATACGAAAGGCACGGCAGAAGCGGGAAATGCTTCGCAGCGGCCGCAG
>Ga0181584_10000418_pt1 | contig 30130 bp, 17 predicted proteins | sample 071ome_30_FD_132462 | JGI IMG/M metagenome (GOLD analysis project Ga0181584, IMG submission 132462) | Coastal salt marsh microbial communities from the Groves Creek Marsh, Skidaway Island, Georgia - 071406AT metaG (megahit assembly) | ecosystem: Environmental > Aquatic > Marine > Intertidal... | reverse complement strand
TTCGACGTTCGCTCTGCCTGGGTCTCGCCACGACGACGTACTCAGACACGGCCCCAGCGGTAACCTCAGGAGCGTCAAACTCGGTTTCACACGCCTCCTCCTCCTCGGGGGCCGGGACGACGACGGGCTCCGAGTCCGCCTTCGCGGCTTTCTTGAATCTGGCCACGGCGACGATTGTGGCCAGAACCGACGCGATAGCGAGCTTTGCGATCATTGTAGTTTCGTAGAGATCAAGTCTGGGAGCTAGACGTTAAACCGAGATACTTTGTGGTCGACAAGGTGGCGGACGAGGCGGGGTCGAGGCTCGAAATTTGAATTTCACCGCCTAGAAGCCGTCGAAGGCCCGCACGCAGGCCGCCGCTTGCATTCTCGGGCCCTCCCCGGCGTAGAAAGAGGTGCATCCTTTCATCGTGTTCTCGTCGTCCTCGCGCGTGTCGACCGGGGGCACGTACGGCGCGCGGACGTCGCGCGCCGCCAGCGCAACCCAGTCGAGGCCGTCGAACCAAGGGTGAGCTTTGAGGGCCGTGACGGAGGCGACACCGAGGCGCTTTCCGGGGGTTTTCACGAGCAGCTTGGAGATCAGGTCCTTGAGACTGTCGGAGAAGTACTCCGGCATGTGGAAGGCGACGTTGGCGATGTTGCGGAAGAGCACCATCCTGTCGTCATCGGTGAACGGGGGCTTGCCGGCGACCATCTCGAAGATGAGGATGCCGAGGGCCCAGTAGGCGAGGGCGTGGGTGTGCCCCGGCTGCAACACGGTCTCTGGGGCGAGGTACTCCGGGGTGCCTGGCGCAGTGTGGCGGAGGCGACGACGACGACGTCGGGCGTGAGAGAAAGAGAGAGAGAGAGAGCGAAAGGGGCACAAGAAGGGCGTATTTGAAAGTGAGTGAGCAGGACGAGGCGCTCCCACGGCCTGCGCCGCGCCGGCGACTAGAACGCGTACGACGACGACAGCAACATCGACAACGCACCGCACATCGTGAACGACTTTTTGCCGCGCTCGATAACCTTGGCAAAGCCAAAGTCCGTGAGCATCGCGTACCCGGAGACGTCCAGAAGGATGTTCTCCGGCTTGAGATCCCTCCAGGCGATGCCGGACCGCTGGAGCTCCTCGAGCCCGAGGACGACGCACGCGCCGTAGAAGCGTGCCTCGGCCTCCGACAGCGGCCGGTCGCGCTCGGACAGGTAGTTGAAGAGCTCGCCGCCCTCGACCAGCTGCATCATCATGTAAAGGTGGGACGAGTCCTGGAAGCTCGCGGCGAGCGACACCAGGAAGGGGGACTGCAGGTGCTCCATGACCTCCTTCTCGCGCACAACGTGCTCGGTGAGCCTGCTGGCGATGACCTTCTCCTTCTTGATGCATTTGAGGGCGTACTTGATGTTGTTGGCATTGCATCGCACCAGGTACACCTTGCCGAAGGCTCCCTTGCCCAGCACCCGGACGAGCTTGAGGTCGGCCTTCCGGAGCTTGAGGCCGGCCGGCAGCCTGTGGCCCTGGCCGCCCATCGCCTGGGCGTCCAGCTTGCCGACCTTGACGCTCAGCGACTCCAAAACGGACGGTGAAAGCTGTTTGAAAAAGTCTGCGCGGTGGAGCACCATGACCTTGAGCGGCGTGGTGGCCTTGACCGTGGCCATGCGGGGGTCGCGGCGGAGAAGGGCCCGCTCGCCAAAGCAGTGGCCGGGCCCGAGCTGCGCGACCTCCTTGTGGTGGCCCTTGAGAGGCGACGAGGATTTGATAACCGAGCAGTGGCCCGCCTCGATGACGAAGAACTCGCTCCCCTCTTCGCCCTCGCGGAAGACCACCTCGCCCGACTCGTAGGTGCGCTCGGCAAAGCAGTCGCAAAGGGCCGACAGGTCGCGGCGCGGTAGCTCGACGAGCAGCGGCACTTTCTGCAGCTTGTCGATCTTCCACATGTTTTTGAGCTCGTTCAGATCGCCCAGGTACTTCCTGAAAGTGGGCACGTCCCCGCGCAGGAGCAGCAGCGCTCGGTCGCTCGCCAGCGGGCCGCCACCGGTCCCGCCGGCTCGGGTCCCAGCGATCGCCGAGGCGCCGCGAGGCCGGTTGCTGAGCAGGGCCATCTCGCCGAAGCACTTTCCGGCGACGCACGTGGCGATGGTCTCGCCGCGCGCGTCGACGATGTCGCACTCACCGCGCTCGATGATGTAGAACGCGTCCCCCGGGTCGCCGACGCGGAAGACGGCTTCTCCCGGGGCAACGACCACCTGATGCATCTCAGCCGCCACCTGGAGCAGCTGCGCCTCGCTCAGTGCCGAGAAGGCCTCGGTGTTCTTCAGCACCGAGTACGTCCACGCGTGCTGCAGGGATCCGAAAAACTGCTGGAAGGGTCCGCGCTCGATCGAGAAGACGGACGTGAAGGTGGTTGCGATGATATCCGCGTTTCGCCTGTCCCCGTGGATCAGGGCCCGCTCGCCGAAGTAGGCGCCCGGTCCGAGCTCCGCGACCACCTCGCCGTCGACCGCCACCGACACGCCGCCCTGGTCGACGATGTAAAACTTGTCCCCGACGTCGTTCTGCCTGAACACAAACTCGTGTTCTTTAAACTCCTCGAGCCGCATGACGTCCGCCATCTGCCCTTTGCTCTCCACCGGAAGCCCCTCGAGCAGCGGCACGGCACCGAGCGCGACGACCTTGCGCAACTCGACGTGCTTCGTGAACGCCACCTTGATGGCCTGATACACGTGTCGCTCCATCTTCCACAGCTTTCCGGCGGTGACGGCCGTCACTGTCGCCGTCCTCGGTGACTCGTACATCGCGCCAATCTCCCCAAACCCTTCCCCGGCCCCGCACCGGCCCACCTCCACGCCGCCCTTGCTCACCGCAAACGCCCCGCTGTCCACGATGTAAAACTCGCTCCCGTCTTCGCCCTCCCGGATGACCTCATCCCCGGCCTTCACCTGGACGGGCGCCATGGTCTCCATGATGGCCTGCCTGGTGACCATCGACAGCCCCTCGAACAGAATGCTCGAGTTGTTCGTCACGGCGGCCGGGGTCGCCGTCGTGGCATCGGAGACGCTCGAAGACATGACGTCGAGAATCATCTGCGCACTCTTCTGCGAGTGGGCATACCGCGTGATGGAGACGTCCGCGAGCGAGTGGATGGCCTGGGCGGCGACCGCCAGCCGCTTGAGCTGGGTGCTGGCGCTGGCGGCCCCGCTGACACCCGCGGCGGCGTTGACTTCCACCCGTTTGGTTCTCTTGGAGGACCCATTGCTTTTCGCCGACCACTTGGAACCAGCCGCTCCCGTCTTCGAACCAGTCGTCCGACTCGACCCACCCCCGTCAGCAGGATCGGCCGGCGACGGGACGCTGAGACAGGACCCCATCGGAAATCATGTACGATATTTTCACAGAGCCTCTGAACCCTATGACACGTCTTTGTTCGTTTCGTTCGAGCTCGGAATGACCGAAACCAAACGACCACTGGTGGTTGGGCCGGACGTGGAGACGACCTCTCGTTTGGTGGACGCACCGGTGATCGCGACCGAGGCAAACCACCACGAGGTCGCGACCGATCTCCCGAATTCATTCATCAGTATTTCATTCGTCATACAGACACGCTTTCAAGCAACGGCCATGCGGCAGCGCCAACAGCTGTTCGAGCGGCTCCTCGCGCTCGGACATGTGAACGGCGTGCAGGCATCCGGCTCGTTTTCGACGACGACGCTGCCGTCCACGTCAGTCTCCCTGGCGCCTGCCGCTGCCACCACCGCGGGTACACAGTCTTCAGGTGCCCACACGCGTCGCGCGGCGGCCTGGAACGGCGTGATCGCGGCGGGTTCCTTCGCAATGGTCGGGGTTAGCTACTGCGATCGGGAGCACAAAGAACAGTCGGGACAGTCGGAAACGAACCCATACTCGCTGGAGGGCGTGGTCCCATCGACGTCCTTCCCGAAGACCATCGTCATCTACCAGTACGAGGTGTGCCCCTTCTGCTGCAAGGTCAAGGCCTTCCTCGACTACAACGACATTCCCTACCGGGTCGTCGAGGTCGACCCCCTTGGCAAGTCGGAGCTCAAGTGGAGCGAGTACAAGAAGGTGCCGGTCGTGCTTTTGGACGATACCAAGCAGGTGAACAACAGCTCGTCCATCATCAGCCAGCTGAGCGTCGACCTCGAGTACTCCAAAGCCACCAACAGGTCGTGGTTTGCCAACAAGTCCAAGGCGTCCGAGGCAGACCGGCAAAAGTCCGAGAAGCAAGAGACGTGGAGAAGGTGGGTGGACGAAAAGCTCGTCAAAGCAATCACCGTCAACATCTACAGGAACGCCCGGGAATCCTTCCAGACGTTTGACTACATCACCGACCACGGCAACTTTGGCTGGGCGCAGAAGAACGCCGCGCGGGTCGTCGGCGCGACGATGATGTGGGGCTTGAGCAACAAGTTGAAGAAGAAGTACGGCATCGAGGGCGACGTGCGAGAAGCGCTCTACAGCCTGGCCAACGACTGGGTGCGAGCCATGGACGGCAGGCCGTTCATGGGGGGCGACCGCCCCTCGCTCGCCGACGTCGAAGCGTTCGGTGTCATTCGGAGCATCGTCGGCATGGACACGTTCAACGATCTGCAGCACAACAGTGACATCGGACCCTGGTGGGCGAGGATGCTCGAGGAAGTCGGAGCGAGCTCGAGGAGGGAGTGACCCCCCCCCCTTTTTCCGTCTTTCGGTAACTTCAAGACGTCGTCGCAGTTGTGGACCGGTATATATACCGAGATATATACCGACTACTGACGACAGGCCGGCCGGACTGAATTGCCTCTCTCGTTGGTGGGAAAACAGCGGAATCTGCATACCTACACATCTCCGAAATTAACGAAACCCCAAGATGACCAACTGCTCGGACGCCAGTTGGGAGGGTTCAATCGCGTGTACCAACACGACGGTGTCGGGGAACAACATCATCACGGCCATCGTCATCGACGCCATCCTCGGCCTGTTGTGCTGGTAGGTATCCCACCCCCACGAAACGCTGCGTATCCCAGCTCGCTCACACTCGCTCGCTCGCACCTCCACTGTCTCGCGCGTCAGGATCGGCTTTGTGCTCTGGAGAGACTTCTTTCCCGTGTACAGGGGTCGCGAGATTCTTCCCGGGGTGCGTTTCAGGCCGCCAAAGCTATCGCTGAAAGGCATCGGGCGGTACTGGAACTGGATGTGGCCCTCGTTCGGGGTTACGGACACCGAGTTCCTCAAGTCGGCTGGGTTGGATGCGCTTGTTGCCGTGAGGATTCTCTCCTACGGACTGGCGTTGTTCCTTCCCGTCGGGGCGCTGGGGATCGCGATCCTTCTGCCCGTCAACTATACCTCCAACGGGCTCATCCAGGACGGCTATGCCCCCGAGAATACGACCAGCAGCGGAAATTTGACGTATATGTTCGCCCGGATGACCATATCCAACATTCCGAACGGGTCGCCGCTGATGTGGATCCACTTCTGCTTCTTGTTCTGTTCTGTCGGGTACGGGTGCTGGCTCATCACCCTGTACTACGAGGAGAACATCTCGCTGCAGCATACCATGTTTGCGTCCTACATCAGTGACATGAAGAAGGGGATTGCCTTCGACCTGAGTTCCGGGGCTCAGATCACGGACAAGGACGGGCGTCCGTCGAGTGCCGCGATCGACCGCCTTTTGGCCGAGTCGGGCATCGAGTTGGGAGAAGGCCAGGCCGAGGAGCTTCAAAAGGTTGCCGACCAGCTGGAAGAGGGATCGGTCAACCGTCGTGTGGCTTCCATGATGGATCCGGAGAACGACAAGCTCCTGGCCCAGGCGTTCAGGCAGACTGTCCAGAAGCCCGAGAAGGGGCAGCTTTGGCCGGTGAAGCGGCCGACGCCCTACACCGCGTCCAGGCCAGAGTTCGCCGGCAGGTATGCTGTGCTGGTCATCGACGAGCCGAGGAAGCAATTCAGGAAGTCGGCAACCGTCAGCATGATGCGCCGCTCGAAGTCTGGCATCGACCGCGAGGAGAAGAAGCAGGGTTGGTGGGCCCGACTGACCGGGGGCCTGTTCTCCAGTACGATCGACCCGGACGACGGGGTCATCGGCAGATCTATGACCATGTCCGAGCCGTCCAAGGACGGGGACGAGCCGGAAGCGGAAGCGGAGGTGGCCACCGGCGTCGAGGCGCACCCGTCCGAGGGCGGCCTGGTGGAGCGCAAGGTCAAGACGTCGTGCTGCGGGATGGTCAAGCAGAGCGACAAGCAGTTCCAGAAGGAGATGACAGACCGTGCGCAGCGCATGGAGTATATCGAGAAGACCTTTGTGAGGCTCTTCGGCGATGACTTCCACGCGATCGTTCCCGTCTACAACACCGAGAAGATCGACGCGCTGATCGCCCGTCGGTGGGCCATCCAGGCGAAGATCGTCCGCGTAGAGCGCCAGATTGCCTTGGAGGAGGGCAAGGTGATCAAGGAGGGCAAGAACAGCGAGCGCAACGAGGAGAGGAGGCAGAAGCGCCTGGCCAAGCTCAGGGAGAACGTCGAGGCCCTCAAGGAGAAGGACGCTGCCCTGGATAAGCTCGTGGCCGAGGAGAAGGAGCAGATCTTCCTCAACCCTGCGTGCGCTTCGTTCATTGCCGTGTTCCACTCGGCCATGGCGGCGGCGACGGCGTCGAACATGAACGCCAACCCGATCAGCTGGCGCGGATTCCACTGTGTGCCGTGCCCCGACCCCGAGAACATCAACTTCCCGGCCGTCTCCACCCCGTCGGCGGCCAGGTCGCACCGGACCATCACGTCCCTGTTTTTCATCATCCTGGTGATGCTGTTCCCGTTGGGAATTTTCACCGGAGCGGCGTCCCAGCTGGAGACTGCCATCTGCGGCGCGCCAGCTGGCGCGACGGCGTCGGCCTCGGCCAGTTGGATCTGCAGCGAAAACTTCTGGGCCCAGCTGATCATGGGTGTCATTACGGGTCTTATCCCCCAGCTGCTGTTGACCCTCTACCAGTCGGTTTTCCTGCCCATCTACATCATGTTCTGCTCCCAGGCCGAGAGGAAGCACGTGTCGCTGTCCAAGCTCGACCTCCGCTGCGCCCAGCTGTTCTTCCACTGGAATGTCTGGAATTTCTTCATAGGTTCCTTGCTGGGTGGCACGTTCTTCAACGGTATCAGGGAAGCGGTCAAGGATCCGTCCTCGATCGTCAGCATTCTCGGAAGCGCCATCCCGGCCGCCTCGAACTACTTCATCAACTACGTCATCCTCAGGGCGTTGACGATGACGATGTTCAGGCTGTTCTACCCGCACGCCTGCGTTGGTATGAATATCGCGCAATGGTTCTTCGTCATGCCGAAACCCAAGACGCCGATGGACTTTGCCAGGTCGCACCCGCTGCGCAACTGCCGTTTCTCGCGAGACCTTTCCATCAGCGTTCTGACCATATTCGTGGCGAGCTGCACCTACAGCGTGATCTCGCCCTTCATCTTGGTTTGGACCATGATCTACTTCTGCCTGATGTACGGATTTCCTCGACCGACGTGCGCTCGCACGCCCCGACGCTCACTCTCCCACTCGTTCGCTCGTTCGCCAGGTACATGGTCTGGAGGTATCAGCAGCTGTACGTCTACCAGTCGGTCTATAAGTCCTTCGGACAGATGTGGACCTTCTACGCCCACAGGCTCGTCGCCGTCTACGCGCTGACGATCCTCTTTACGGCGATCATGTTCCTCATCAAGCAGGCCTGGTGGCAAGGCGGCTTTGCCCTCGGCCTTGGGGAGCTCCTCATGCTGGCGTTTGACAAGTACATCTCGTTCAAGTATGACTCAGTCGTTCATGAGACGCCGGTGGAGCTCCTCGAGGCCATTCCGCGTGCCAACTTGGACCTGCAGCAGTTCATGCCGGCAAGCCTGCGCGACGACCAAGACGGCTGGTACCTCGAGTATGGCAAGGCTTGGCAGGGTTGGGGGGCGCCGCGCTACGGGTTCTAGACGGCTCACGGGCAAGACGCTCAATATTGTGATGCATTATACATTGATTGATTGCTCAGCTAGCGAGAATTAGAATTCGACGATGTCATCGTCCTCCGCCTGCACCTCGTCGGTCTGCGTCTCCCGGTAGTTGCGCGATCCGCTCTCCCGACGGGACCGCCTGCGCTCGCGCGCAGCGCTCTTGTCGATCCGAGCCTCAAAGTCTCCCTCGTCCGCCATGGCGAAGCTGATGCGGCGCTTCTGCTTGACGCCCGTCGACTTGGGCGTCGACTTGCTCGGCTTTTTGAGGACGCCGCCCTTGGACTTCTGGCCCTGCGCCTTGAGAACGTCGCAGTACTCGTAGAAGAGCTCCCAGTCTCCGAGATCGTCTCCCGTATCAGCCGGAGCGCCGGCTTCCAGTCCCGCCGTCACCAGCTTGTCGAGGATCGACGCAGCGTCGCCGCCCTTGACCTTGACGACAAAGTAGGACGCGCCCTGCAAGAACTCGAGGTTCTTTGGAGTATCCTCCAGCGCCCAGAGCGCGGCCTTCTCCGCGACCGAAGAGAGTGTCGACGTGGCGTTCAGCGCCGCCTGGCTCGTCGCGATCTTGTGCGACAGGTTCAGGAAGGGCTGGATGGCCTTCTCCGCCAGCTCGGCCCGCTGCGCGTCCGGGAGCGTGGAGACCTCCTCGCAGTATCGCTGGTAGCACACGCGCATGGCGTTCAGGTAGACGTCGGTGAGACAGTGCGTGTCGATGGCCTTGAGCTTCTTGAGCAGCTCCCTGAAGGCGCCGGAGGACTCTGCTGGCGCACTCGGGTTCTCCCAGTAGGACAGCAGCTTGGCGCCCAGCTGCTTGTACTGCCTGATGCCGATCGAACAGCAGACGCGCTCGACGATCTCGACGGCGCTAGGCAGGCCGTCGGTGCCGTCCGTGCCGCCGGCGTCAAGGGCGCCGACCAGCCTCGGGTCGCAGACGGCCGCCTCCATACCGCTCCAGAAGACGTCGATGTCCTCGTCCAGCGGCGTGTAGCCCAGCTCCCGCAGATGCTCGGGCAGCGTGGCCGCGCAGAATACCGTGAAAAGATCGGCCAAGCTGGCGGCGGCGGCGGTCGCCACGTCCGACCAGCCGGCGGCGACGGACGTCAGGATGACGGCCTGCAGGGCGCACGACAGGTCCGACACGGCGTCCTTGATGTTGCACACAGCGATCGCGTGCTCCTCCGAGCTCACACCGTCCTTGATATTGTGCACCAGGGAGGTGTCGCCGATCGCCAGCAGGAACAGCGACCGCGAGGCGTCAAACACGACCCGCGGCGGGAATCGCGCCCCCTCCGACGCCAGGGTCAGGATCTCGCGCAGGCCGGACCGCAGATCCACCTGGTGGTCCTCGAACGACGTCGGATTCGCCTCGAGAAGGCAGAAGACGTGCGTGAGCGCGCTCTTGATCGTGAAGAGCTCCTGGCTCTCCTCGGCGCCGCCAGACTCGATGTAGGCGGCCGTCATGGCGCCGATGGAGTCGACGCTCCCGTCGCCGCCGGCCCCGAGCCGCCTCACCAGCTCGACGGCCGACTGCAAGTCCTCCAGCGCCTGTTCCTGTGCCTTGGAGAACACGGCGCGCGCGATGTCCCTGGTGTTGACCTTGCCCGTGTCGGTGCAAAAGAAGAGGGCACTCGAGCATGCGCGCACGCACTCGTGGTCGGCGTGCCGGAACATGACGTCCCTGATCGTCTCCATCAGCTTGCTGAATATCGCGTCCTGCTTCTTGAGCGAGTACAGGTCCACCATCATGAGCGGCACCGTCCTCACCAGCGTGGCCGCCACGGTCGGATCCGACTGGAACTTGTTGATGAGCGGGTCGAGCTCGTTCTGCAGCAGCAGCGTCACGTTCTGCTTTGCCATCATCTGCAGCTTCTTCCTCTCCTTCGTCTGCTGCGCGCGGGACGTCGGCAGGATCACCGCCGCCTTGACGGCGCACAGGAAGGTCATTGCGAGGTCCCGCATGGCGCTCGCGTTCTGCTCGGCACGCTGGCCGTCGCCGCCCGTGCCGAACAACGCAGCAGGGACCTCCCGCTTCAACCAATCGACCATCAGCGCCCAGTCACTCAGGCTCTCGAGCTTCTCCGACAGCGACGAGATCACAAAGTGCACAATCTGCTCGGGCAGCGGCTCGTTCGGCTGGCCCCTGGCCTCGGCCAGCGACCTCAGCGTCGTCAGCACGCCCGTGATCTCGTACTCGTGGCTCGAAAACGTTGCGTTAGTCTTCGTCGTCGACTTTGACTTCGAGCCCTTGGCATTCTTCGCCGTCTTGGCCTTTTTCCCCTGCCTGCCGCCGGCACCCGTGGCACCCACCGTCCCCGACGTGCTGCAGATCTCTGCCAACACCTCCTCCCCTCGCGCCTCGACCGCGTCTTTCCCGATATTCTTCACCATACCTGCCGCCAGCTCGGCCGCAGCAACCCGCAGCCGCTCGCTCGGATCGCTCAGCAGGTTGAAGACGTTGCGCCCCCTCGCGCTCCCCAGCATCCCCTTCTGCACGAGCACCGTCACCAGCTCCGTTCCCACAACGGCCACGTAGTCCTCCTTGTCCTCCATAAGCTCCTCCATGCGGTCGGCGAACCGTGTGGTGAAGTCCTCCAGCTGCAGCGCGTTCTCCTCCCTCCCATACACCCCCCGCACCGCGTTCACCGCCGCATACCGCACCACGCCGTCCTTGTCGCTCAGCGCCCACCCCAGATACTTCAAGTACGTCATCGACAAGAACCTGCTCGGATACAACCCCATCCAAGCCCCCAGGGACCCCACGACCGTGCTCCGGATCTCCGAGTCCACGTCCCGGAACCGGTTCGAAAACACGCTCGTGAAGATGCTGTCGCTGAACGACAAAATCTCCTGGAGAATCCTCCCGCACACGTCTGCTTGCGCCTGAAACGCCTTGATCGACTGCGCAGACGCCTTCTTCCCCTTCTTGCTGCCCCCGTCCTCCATCTGCTTGAGCACCGACTCCCGCACCGCGTGCTTCTCCGCCGCCACGTACAGCAGCGAGATACTCACCTGCGCCGCCGTCATCACCGCCACCTTCCGCAGCTCCCTAATCTTCGACGTCGACAGCACCACCGACAGGTTCACCAGCGTATCGACCACGGAGAAATCCAGACCCTCGTCCCGCTTCCCCAGCTCCCTGATCACCTTGTCCACCAGCTCCCTGTAGCCGTCCTTCACCGCCTTCCCACCCCGCCCCGTACTCACCGCCTCCACCCCCTTCTCCTTCACATGCCCCTCCACCCGAGCCGATATCATCTCCAGCCCCTCGCTCGCAATGTCCACCCCAGACACCGCCATCGACACCACCCCCGCAATCTGCAGCATATACGTCACCATCTCCCCCACCGCCTCCATCTTCTGCGACGACCCAGCCGATCCACCGCTATACCTCGCAACCCACGCCGTCGCAGCACCCTCGATCGCCTGACGACCCGTCTTGGTCGCCACCAACAGCGCCGTCGGCCCGGCAAACGCCTCGCTCACGACAATCGTGGCGGCGTTGACGGTATCGACTGGAGGCTGATGATTGGGCTGCTTGGGATGACTTTGCTGTGCCGTCGCTGTCGCGCCGCCTGTGCCGCCGGTTTTGCCCACGGACAGCCCCCCACGGCCCGCGCCCTCCGCCTCGGCTGCAGCCTCGGGGTGGAGATGATCAAGTGGCGCATCGATCGAGTCGTCTTCCTCCACCTGGCTCGTATCCATCGTATCCATCCTGTCGTGGCCAAGAACAGACAACGCAACGTCAGAATGTACGATAGAAATGCAAACAAGGTGGTGGAAACGGGCGTGATGACCAAGACGGAATTTGAATTTGAATCGAGCCGTACCGTTCCGCAGTCTCGTCCCGGGTCGCCCGTTTCCTGACACCGACCATGACTCGTTTCTCCTTCTCTGCTGTGAACTCTTCCGCGCGTGGTTCGTACGTTCGTATACCTCGGTATGTCTGATACCCGTTTCGTTTGTATGAATTTTCAGTTCAAATTTTCCGCTTCCCTCGATGACGAGCCGCGCGCTCATTCCACGCATGCCGACACTGTTCTATACGTATACGTATACGTTACGTCACGCGACGACGGCATCCCCCGCTTCATCCCTGCTTCATACCTCCCCACGCGCGCACGTCCACGCAACAAACGAGCGGAGTCGTCGTCGGGTTTTCTCTCTCTCCGAGTCGTCGGGCTGCCGTCCGGTCACGTTCACGGCGGGCAGGTGGCGGGTGCTGGCTGGGCGGGGGCACGGGGCGACTCGGGATGATGATGACGTGTATGCGTTACGGGTCGGGTGCGATCTGACGCAGGAGGGGATCGGGTCGGCGTACGTTGTTGTTGTCTGCGTTGGGTCGAGGGCGGTCGAGGGCGGTCGAGGGCGGTCGAGGGCGGTCGAGGGCGGTCGGTCGGTGGCCCCCCACGTGTTCTCTCACTCGCGCCGCTATTCTACCGATAGGTACGTGCATCTGCCGTTCTGCAAGAAGAAGTGCCTGTACTGTGACTTTCCGGTGTTGGCGGTCGGGAGCAAGCGGTCGTACGAGGGTGACACGATGATGGAGGCGTACGTGGACGCGGTGGTGCGGGAGATTGAGATGACGCCGCCGTTTGATCCTGGTAGTCGGAAAGCAGAGGGAACGGAGGGAACGGAGGGAACGGAGGGAACGGAGGGAAGGAACGGAAGGAACGGAACGGATCGAGAAGACGACGGTCCTCGGATCGACACGCCGCTTCGGACGATTTACTTTGGGGGCGGCACGCCGTCGTTGATCCCGCTCAAGTCGCTGGAACGGTTGCTTGGGGTGTTGCGGAGGCGGTATGGTGCGGCGCGGACGCAGGAGATTACGATCGAGGCGGACCCGGGGACGTTTGACCTGGCCACGATCAATGCCTACAGGGACCTGGGGATCACGAGAATGTCCGTGGGGGTGCAGGCGTTTGACGAAGGCTTGCTGGCGCGGTGTGGGCGTTCGCATGGTCTGTACGATGTGTATAAGGCGATCGACGATATGCACGCGTCGTCGATGCCGTCGTGGTCGCTCGACCTGATTTCCGGACTGCCCGACCTGGACCTGGGGCTCTGGGAGCGGAACGTGCTCTCGGCGATCGATGCGGGGCCGAAGCATATCAGCTCGTATGATTTGCAGGTGGAGGAGAATACGCCGTTTGGGAGGCTGTATCGGCCGGGGGCGGCGCCGTTGCCGAGCGATGAGGATGCGGCGAGGATGTACGGGATGGCGAGCGGGATGCTGCGGGGGGCCGGGTACGGCCATTACGAGTTGAGCAGTTATGCGCTGCGGGAACCCGGGAAAGATCATCGGTGTGGGCATAACGGGGTGTACTGGGACGGGGGTGGGTACTATGCGTTTGGGATGGGCGCGGCGAGTTACGTGGGCGGGGTCAGGGTGGTGCGGCCGCGGGCGTTCAAGGGGTACATGGGGTGGGTGGACGCGTTCGGGGAGCGGGTGGCGGCGGTGGAGGAAGGCGAGCGTGGGACGTTGTTGCCGCATGTGGACGGGGTGCGTGCGACGGGGGAGGACGTGCTGACGGACGAGGTGATGCTGCAGCTACGGAAGGGGGGCGGGTTGCGGCTGCGGGAGCGGATCGTGGACCGGTTCACGCGGGGTGAGGTGATTGGAGACGTGATTTTGCGGGCAGTCGAGGAGAGTGTGCAGCGGGGGCTGGTCGACGTGGAGGTCGTCGAAGAGGAGGATACGGCATCGACGAAACCGAAAGAGGTCGTCGTGCGGCTGACCGATCCCGACGGGTTCCTGATGTCCAACGATGTGATCTCGGACATCTTTGTGGCCCTCGACGAGTTCAAGCTCGACTGCTAATGCCTGCATTGTTTACAAAACAACAGTGCAACAGTACAACAACTAGTCGACCTTGTTGTCGTTCACCGTCCGCGCCGCACGGCCGTACTTCTTGAAGTCGTCCGTGAAGCGCGCCGTCAGTGCGATGATCGTCGCGAACAGATTATAATCCAGCACCTTCATGAGCAGCCTGAAGCCGACCGCGGTGGGTCCGATGTCGCGCCAGATGACCTTGCCGATGCTCGCAAAGATCGCGTCCGGGAGCTCGTCCGGGCCGACAGCGAGCTGCTTGAAGAACTCCAGCGCCCCCAACTTGTGTGCTCCGTCGTAGAACCGGGTCGCGACCGGGGAAGGGTGGACAACGCACACGTCGATGCCCTCGCTCCGGACCTCGGCCGCCAGCGAGGCGCCGAACGAGGAGATGAACGACTTGGTCGACGCGTACAGCACAGAGTACGGGCTCGGGATGGCTGCCGCCGCGGACGACGTGTACACGAAGCACCCCTTGAGCTTCTTCGCGAGCAGCCGCTGGAGGAACAGGTGCGTGATCTGCACGGCAGACGTCGTGTTGCACTCCAAATTGGCCATATGCTTCTCGAGATCGTGCGACTCGAAGAAGCCCGTGATCATATATCCGGCATTCAGGAAGCAACACTGCACGTCAATGTCCTCCGTCGCCTTGGCAATGGTCGGGAGGTAGCCCCGGCTGCCCAGGTTGACCCCGACCTTGCGGAACTCGACGTCAGGGAAGGACGCGACGAGATCCTGGAACGCATCCTCCAACAGCTGATCGTCCAGGGCGACGAGGACGACCTAGCGAACGAACGAGCAAACGAGCGTGAGGGTCGCGGCGTCGGTGAGATCCGGGGCGGTGCGCACGTCGATCGACTTCAACACGCACCGACAGGCCCTGCGACGCCAGCCGTTTGGCGATCGAGAGGCCGATGCCAGAGGACGAGCCGGTCACGAGCGCCCAGTTCGCCTTGTACGATCTCTTGAGGTTCTTCGTCCTGAACAGCGACAGGAACAGGTGCGGAACGAGGTACCCCAGGAAGATGGCCACGCAGGCGTAGAAGGAGAGCTTCTCGAGGATGGCCTGAATGAACGCCATGGTGGATCGGTCACGCTGTCCGATGGAATGCAGCGACGACGACGACGACGACGATTCTCCGTTCCAGCCAACGAGGGCGCGCTGATCGATTGGTCGATTGTGTACTGGCAGGTCGCTGGCGACGAATCGGTGCCGTTCAGCGCCAGGCGTGGGGAACGTGCGAGATAGAACCAAAAATTTTTAAATGCGGAGGGACGACCGGCCGCGTCTGTCGACGTTTCTGCGTTCGACGCAGCGGCATTCCTCGTCGCTCCCGTCCCCTGACGTCCTATACATCGATGCTGTCAGGACGCTGAAGGAGCGGGGCGAGGGGCCGACCGCATCCGGTCTCGTGAGACAAATTTTCGGGCGAGCAGGGTTCGGCGACGAAGCGCAGCCAACGGCGACGAAGTCTGTCCGCGCACTCGCCGCGGAGTTCGTCCGGTCGGTCGTCGTGATGCTTGGCAACGACGCGTCGGCCTCGTTACTTGCCGAGGATATCGCCATCTGCCTGTGGAAGGATCCGTCGTCCGAGGTGCTCCGTGAGTACGCTGATGGGTCGGCGACTGCTGACGCCGCGCGTGCTCGTGTCCTCGCGGCGCGCGAGGCGCTGGCGTGCGCGTGCGCGGACCTTGGTGTCGTCGTTCCGACGGGGCCGGGAGCGATCGGGGATGGGGGGGGCGACGAGGGGCTGCGGCCTGACGCGTCCGTCGACGCCGCGCCGTCCCCGTCGTCCCCGTCGACTTCTGACGTCGTGCTGTCCATCTGCGGTGTGAAGAGGCTACCGAGCTGGACGTTTGAGAAGGACAAAGCGAAGTACGACATCACGAGTCCGATGTCGGCAGCAGAGTCGACGCCGCCGGCGATCATCACGGAGGAGAACGAGGCGGAGGCCATGCAGGCGGCGTTCGGGGCCAAGGCTGTCGTCACCAACGAGGAGGTTTCCGCCGTGTGGATCACCAACTGGGTCGGAAAGGCGATGGGCGGCACGCTCGGCTCAAAGGATTGCGAGGATGTCGGGACGCGGGTCGCCCTGCTCGTGCTGAACGACGTGCCGGACGAGGGGCTGGCGGCAGAGCTGTTTGACCTCATCGGCGACGCGGTGTTCGAGCACGCCGAGGAGTTGCTGGTCCAGCGGGATAACTTGCGGCGGAATTTGCGTGCGGGCATCGAGCAGCTCGTCAAGGAGCAGGAGGAGGACGAGGAGAAGACGTCCGGGCCGAGCTACGGCACGCGGTTCTCGATCATGTCCGAGTCGGAGCGGCTCGCGATGAAGCAGGAGCGAAAGGACCAGCGGAAGCGCATGGGGAAAGCAAAGGGTGGACAAGGGGGTGGGAGAAAGGGCGACGAACGCCACGGCGACGGACACGCGAGGGATGCGAAGGGCGCCGATGACTTTCTCTCGAGGTACGGGCTGGGCGTGCTGGTTGACGCGGAGGTGGCGCGGAACGAGGCGCGGAGCAAGATCGTGCTCGGCAACGGGATGGAGTTCAGGCTGGGTGAGGGACGCGGGAGGCAATCGTCCCTGCCAAAGGGGACCGTGCGGAACGTGTACAAGGGCTACGAGGAGGTCAAGGTGCCGCCCGCCAAGAGCGGCGGCCTCAAGCCGGGCGAGGTGCTCGTCGAGATCGCCGAGCTTCCCGACTGGGCACAGCTGGCGTTCGAAGGATACAAGAGCCTGAACCGGATCCAGTCCAGGATTTACCCCGCGGCCTTCTTCAGCAACGAGAACCTGTTGGTCTGCGCGCCGACCGGCGCCGGAAAGACCAACATCGCGATGACGTGCGTCCTCCGAGAGGTCGGGCAGCACATCGAGGACGACGAGGTGGTCGATCTCGGAGAGTTCAAGATTGTGTACGTGGCGCCGATGAAAGCCCTTGCGGCGGAGATGACGTACAGCTTCGGAAAGCGGCTGGAGCCGCTCGGCCTGACGGTGCGGGAGCTCACCGGAGACATGCAGTTGACCAGGGCGGAGATGGACGCGTGTCAGATGATCGTTACGACGCCTGAGAAGTGGGATGTCATCACGAGAAAAGGTGGGGAGGTGTCCATCGCGTCCAAAGTGAAGCTGCTCATCATCGACGAGGTGCACCTTCTGAACGATGACCGCGGGTCGGTCATCGAGACCATCGTGGCCAGGACCACCCGGCAGGTTGAGACGTCGCAGTCGATGATCCGGATCGTCGGTCTCTCGGCGACGCTGCCGAACTACCAGGACGTAGCCCAGTTCCTCGGCGTCAACGCGCAGACCGGACTGTTCTACTTTGACGCCACGTACAGGCCCGTCCCCCTCGAGACGTCGTTCGTCGGCGTGACGGAGAAGAGCTTCTTCGCGCGCCAGAGCGTCATGGACGAGGTGTGCTACCAAAAGGTGCTGGATTCCTTGCAGCGCGGTCACCAGGCCATGGTTTTCGTGCACTCGAGGAAGGACACCGGCAAGTCGGCCAGGATGCTGGCCATGAAGGCGCAGCAAGGCGGCGACACGGCCGCCTTCGACTGCTCGGCGGTCGACAGGTACGATCTCGTCGCCAAGGATGCTAAAAAGTCCAGGAACAAGGAAATGCTCGAGGTGTTCGCCAGCGGCATCGGCATCCACCATGCCGGCATGCTGCGGAGCGACAGGACGATGATGGAACGCTGCTTCGCGCAGGGCCACATCAAGGTCCTGTGCTGCACGGCGACGCTGGCGTGGGGCGTGAATCTCCCCGCACATACCGTCATCATCAAAGGCACGCAGCTCTACATTCCCCAGAAGGGAGGGTTCACCGACCTGGGCATGCTGGACGTCCAGCAGATTTTTGGGCGCGCCGGACGGCCGCAGTTCCAGGACATGGGCGAGGCCTCGATCCTGACGTCGCACGACAAGCTGGCGCATTACCTTGGTATGATAACACACTCGGTGCCGATCGAGTCCAAGTTCGTCGACGGGCTCGCGGACCACCTGAACGCCGAGGTGGCGCTCGGCACGGTCACCAACGTGCGGGAGGGCGTCTCCTGGCTGGGCTACACGTACCTGGTCGTGCGCATGCGCAAGAATCCGCTCGCGTATGGCATCTCGTGGGAGGAACTCGCCATGGACCCGGAGCTGGTCGACTACAGGCGGAACCTGATCACCCAGGCGGCCAGGGCGCTGGACCGCGCCAGGATGGTCCGCTTCGACGAGCGCAGCGGCAACATCTACACGGCCGAGATGGGACGCGTGGCCTCGCACTTCTACCTGTCGAAGAACTCGATCGAGGTCTACAACGGCCTGCTCAAGCCCTACATGAACGAGCAGGACGTCATCACGATGATCTCGATGTCGTCCGAGTTTGACAACCTCAACGTCCGCGAGGACGAGCTCCCCGAGCTCGACACGTTGGCACGAGGGTGTGACTACGAGGTCCGAGGGGGTTCCGAGACCAAGCACGGCAAGGCGAGCATCCTCCTCCAGACCTACGTGTCCCGGGAGAAGCTCGAGTCGTTCAGCCTGATCGCCGATCTCAACTACATCTCACAGAACGCGCCGAGGATCTCGCGGGCACTGTTCGAAATTTGCATGAACAAGGGATGGCCTTCCGCGGCCGAGGTGTGCCTGACCGTGAGCAAGGCGCTCGAGTGGCGGCTCTGGCCGACGCAGCACCCGCTCTGGCAGTTCGAGTCCTTCCTCAAGCCCAACATCATCGAGAAGATTCAGGACTATGGGTTTGACCTGATGCAGCTCAAAGAGATGAAAGCAGACGAGATCGGCGCGGCCCTCCGGCACCCGAGCGTTGGAAGCAAGGTGCTCTCGGCCATCGCCAACATCCCGACCATCGAGATGGACGCCGCCGTCGTGCCCATCACGAGGACGGTCGTTCGGATCCTCCTGACCATCACTCCCGACTTCAAGTGGCGGGAGAGCGTCCACGGCAACTCGCTGCGGTGGTACCTGTGGGTGGAGGACAGCGAGAACGAGCGCATCTACCACTCGGAGGTGTTCACGCTGACAAAGTCGCTGTGGCGGGAGGGGACGCAGTCGATCGAGTTCCCGGTGCCGGTCACGGAGCCACTGCCTTCGCAGTACTACGTCAAAGCCGTCTCGGAATCTTGGATCGGCTGCCAGGCGACGGCGACCATCTCGTTCCAGGGGGTCATCCTCCCCGAGCAGTTCAGCGCCCACACAAAGCTGCTGGACCTGGATCCGCTCCCCAAGAGCGCCCTGCAGAACGAGTTGTACGAGTCCATGTACAGGTTCTCGCACTTCAATCCGATCCAGACGCAGGCGTTCTACCAGCTGTACCACACGGACGACAGCATCCTGCTGGGAGCGCCGACGGGGTCCGGCAAGACCATTTCCTCCGAGCTGACGCTCCTGCGGCTGTTCAGCGCCCACAAGGGCATGAAAGCCGTATTCATTGCCCCTCTGAAGGCGTTGGTCAAAGAGAGGATGAAAGACTGGGGACAGGGCTTCGCCAAGCGCCTCGGTCTGAGGATCGTCGAGCTGACGGGCGACGTCACGCCGGACATCAGGGCGCTCATGGGCGCCGACATCATCGTCACCACGCCCGAAAAGTGGGATGGAATCTCTCGCAACTGGCAGAACAGGGGATACGTCCGCACCGTGGGCCTCGTCATCATGGACGAGATCCATTTGCTCGGCGCCGACCGCGGGCCCGTCCTCGAGGTCATCGTCAGCCGGATGCGGTACATCTCGGAGCACACGAAGGTCAACGTTCGTTTCGTTGGCCTTTCGACTGCTCTAGCCAACGCGCGAGACCTTGGCAACTGGCTCGGCGTCAAGCCGCAGGGGCTCTTCAACTTCAAGCCGAGCGTTCGGCCCGTCCCCCTGGAGTGCCACATCCAGGGATATCCCGGACGAGCTTACTGTCCACGCATGGCGACGATGAACAAGCCGGCATATGCGGCCATCCAGACGCACAGCCCGACAAAGCCCGTGCTCATCTTCGTGGCGTCACGCCGTCAGACGCGTCTGACGGCGATGGACATCATCACGTACGCCGCTGCAGACGGCAAGCCGCGCACGTTCCTCAACATGGACGATCAAGAGATGGATATGTTGCTGGAGACCGAGAACGTGCAGGACGCCAGCCTCCGCCACACCCTCCAGTTTGGCGTCGGGCTGCACCACGCCGGTCTCTCCGAGCGGGACCGGACCCTCGTCGAGCGGCTCTACGTCGGCGGTCAGATCCAGCTCTTGGTGGCCACGTCGACCTTGGCGTGGGGGATCAACTCGCCGACGTTCATGGTGATCGTGAAGGGTACCGAGTTCTTCGACGCGCCATCCAGGCGATACGTGCAGTACTCGATAACCGACGTCCTGCAGATGATGGGGCGGGCGGGCCGACCGCAGTACGACGATCACGGAGTGGCTGTGGTCATGGTGCACGAGCCTCAAAAGTCGTTCTACCGCAAATTTTTGTATGAGCCGTTCCCCGTGGAGAGCTCGCTCCACAAGCAGCTGGACGACCACCTTAACGCGGAGATCGCCATGGGCACCATCTCCAGCAAGCGGGACGCCGTCAACTACCTGACCTTTACCTTTTTCTTGCGCCGCCTCCTCAAGAACCCGGCGTATTACGGTCTCGAGGCGACGGACGAGGCCTCGGTGTGGGCCTACCAGTCGAACTTGATCGACGACGTCGTCCGCCGCCTCGAGGGGGCTCAGTGCATCGAGATCATCGACGGTGGCAGTGAAGGCGACGGCGACGGCGAAGACGAATACCGGTCAACGCCCTATGGGGAGATTGCGTCGACGTTCTACCTGCGGTACGAGACGATGAAAGTCTTGGCGTCGGGGCTGACGCAGTCCATGGACGTCATTGACGTCATCCGCGTCATGTGTGCCGCGAAGGAGTTTGACGAGCTGCCCGTCCGGCACAACGAGGACGTGCTCAACGCCCAGATGATCCCGCAGCTTCGTCATCCGATGGCGATCCACCAGGCCGACAAGCCGGCGTGCAAGGCGGAGATCCTGGTCCAGGCGCACTTGGACCGGCTCCCGCTGCCCGTCTCGGACTATGTGACCGACACCAGAACGGTATTAGACTCGACAACGCGCATCCTCCAGGCCATGATCGAGGTGATTCAAGAGCGTGGGTGGTGGCGTAGCTGCTACGCGGTCATGCGGACGGTCCAGTGCCTGATGCAGGCGACCTGGGGGGCCGCCAAGGCAGGTCGGGGCCGGGGCCGCGGCCAGGGCAACGCCAGATCCAACTCCAACGCCAGCAAGGCCCCAAAGGTCGCCTTTTCGGCCACGTTCAACCGGTCTGTCTCGAAGACGACCGTCGAGCTGACGGCCGTCTCGAAGGACGCCAAGCCGAGGGGCGCCAACCGTCCTCGCAGAGCCTACGCGCCGTGTTTTCCGAAGATCAAGGAGGAGGGTTGGTGGTGCGCGATCGTCGACGACAAGACGGACTCGGTCATCTCGTTGAAACGGTTCGCCGTCGTTGGGGCCAAGACCACGGTCAAGATGCCTCTGGATGTAGGCGAGGCGCTGGCCCGACTGTTGCACGAGGGCCGCGCGCCGACCGTGCACGTCGTCAGCGATTGTTACGTGGGGGTCGATGTTGCATTGGAACCCGAGGTGGTCGAAGCGTAGTCGTCATGCCTTGCTCGATGTAGACGGCGACGTGTGCGTCCGATCGGTGCCTCGCAAGGCCTGTAAAGCCTTCTTATTTCTTCGTACGCGACTCGACCGAGATCATCGACTTGTCGAGCCCACACTCGACAAAAAACGAGGGCAGGTGGTGATCCCCGGTCCGCTTCGCCACCCAGTCACCCAACAAGCAGACCTCGAGTGAGCCAGTCCTCGACTCGGCCGCGGCTACCACAAAGCAGTTGGTCTTCATGCGCTTGGCCAGCGTGTCGGACAGCTCCTTGCCCTCGAAGCCGTACGCCGCAAATCCCGTCACCACCGTCGTCACGCGCCCCTGCCGCTTCATGACCTGAATTTGAAGCGGCGCGAGGGTTCCTTTGATCTGGACGCTGGTCGTCTTCCCCGTCGCCTTGTCAACGCGCGTCAGCAGGTTCACCGGCGTGAGCTTGCCAATTAGCCTGAAGACCGAGCGAAGCGCGAGTGAGAGTCATGGCGAGCGAAGTCAGCGCCTGCGAGGGTCCGGACCGGACGTTCGCGTGTCAGTTTCGAAACCCACCGCTTGCGGATGTCGCCATCCGACACCGCGGCCGGGTCGATGGACTCGCGCTCCTTCTTTCCAAAGAGCTCCGTGAGCAGAAACTCGTCTACACCTGCATGATCGTAGCTTCCGCAGTACGCCTCGAGCCTCGCGTCGATTTCCGATCCAGAGATCAGGGCCGACTTGTCGGGCAGCCCGAGCAGCGGAAGGAACACCGTGGGAGACTTGTACATGATGATCAGGCTGCTCTTTGGCCGCCCGTCGTCAGTGCCGCCACCGCCCTCGCGGTCGTCGATATTGAGCTCGAGCGGCGCGTACGAAACAATGGCCGGGTGCTCTCGGTCAATGTCGGTGATGGACAGCTCCTTCCGGACATTCTTGAGCACACAAATTCCCGCATTTGCGCACTCTTCGAGGAGCCGAGCGCCCCGCTTCCACTTCGTCCGCTTCAGGTCCAAGGACGCCATCCCTCTGGGTTTCAGCGGGCCCATCCGCTTCGTAACGAACGTGTCGATCGTCATCGGCAGCTCGCCCGCCCGCGTCGCCTTCAGTGCCCCCACCGCAATGCTGTACACCACGTCGTCGAGCGTTGGCGCGTCCCCTCCGGCCGCTTGCTCCCCGTCGCCGTCCCGCAGCGTCGCCTTGTCGTTCAGCTCTCCAGCCAGACCGTCCGCCCCCGCTGTCGCTCCGAAGGGCTCGACGGAAGTGCCCGTGAAGCCAGCATTCGGCGCCACTTTGTCCCCCGTCTTCCACAGCTCGTCGCCGTGGTAGTGAATCGAGACCAGGCCCCGCCCCGAGAAGCCCGCCTCCTCGGCCTCTCGCTTCGAAACGGACATCTTGCCGACGGCAAACGGCACTGCGTTCCCATGCACCCGAACGGACAGCACCTGTCCGCTCAGGAACGGCAACGCCTGGGACTCTGTCGAGAAGCCCTGCAGGAAGAGGTCGGACCCCCTCAATAGGCTCGAGCTGACAGCGCAGGCGTTGACCTCGATCGACGGGATGATGTCCGGGAGGACGGACAGCGCGTAGACGGTCGGCACGGCCGCGTCGAGGTGATCGTTGGTGGGATCAAGCAACATCGGGTTCCCGTCGACGTTGTAGTAGACGACGCATCCCTGGGAGAGCTTGGTTTTGGTCACCGACTTGCCCGGAAACAGCTCGTTCCAACTCTCGTCGTCGACTTGGGGAAGGAGCTTTTGGACGGCTTTCTTCAACGACTTGACGTCTTTGCCCCCGAGCGCCGTGCTTCTCGATTTATCGACGTCTGAAGGCTTCTTAAACATGATTGGTCGTCGATGCTCGCTGACGTGCGTATGCAACGAAGTTGCAGTTTCAAACTGGTGTCTGGTGTACATCATGCAGGCCGCCTCCCTCCCTTTTACCTAGACCCTCGGGGCGCTCGAGGCGCTCGAGAAGCTCGCAAACAGGGCCATGTTCCGCTCGATCTCTTTCAACTCGCTCGAAAGCGCGGCGAGCGTATCCTCCAGACCCTGTGCGCTCTCGTCGGGGTCGGCGGCGAGTGCCAGTTCTGGTGCCGTGCCGTTCTCCACCGCTTCCAGAGCGACCTGCTTGGCCAGCATCCTGTCTAACACTTCCTCGTCGCCGTCCTTTCTGGTCACTAAGGCGAGCAGCCGACGCTGCGTTCTCTCCACCGCCGTCAGCTTCTTCCGCAACTCGCTCAGGAAGGCCGTCGAATTGGACACGTCGACCCGCCGACGTCGCTCCGACTCCTCGAGCATGGAAGAGAGCTGCTTGACGCGGTTCTCTGCCGCGCTGATGCGCTCGTGCGTGCGCTCCGTCGCCGCCTTGCTGATGACGCGCAGCCGCACGAGCTCCTCCCTGTCCTCCAGGAACCGCTGGAGGACCGTCTTTGCGCTGTCCCGCTTTTTCTTCGAGGGTCCGTTGGCGTTTGGTGTCGTGGCGGTGGATGGGGCGGCGGTGGCGGCGGCGGCGGCGGCCCTTCTCGACGATCCCCTCTCTGCGTCAGTCGCGTCCGACCTCCCACCACCAGTCTCCCCGGCCAGCGCGCTGATGACAAAGTCTTCGCCAAACATGTCTCTTCCGTACGTCACTAACTTCGATTGGAACGCCGCCAATCTCGTCTCGACCTCCTCGATCGACGGGTTGACCGAGCTCGCCATCGGGACCGGCTTTGACGTTCGAGCTTCGACGTGCGACGCTGCGACGGCAACCGGACGCCTCGTGTTGGTGTCTTTGCTCCTGTCGATATCACCGGTCGCAGGTGACCGGTCGGAATCAAACGAAGAAAGAAAGCGACGGGAGTCGGAAGACGAAGGAAGAAAAAACAAGGGTCTTGGCGGTCAACGCGTCGCCTGCCTGCAGTTGACCGAGTCTTTCAGTTTGCAATTCTCGTTCGCAGCTGGCTGTCGATCATTCGGAGGGCCCCCTGAATTTTCTCCGACGAACCCGAGCGCGTGAGAATCTCGCGCACCCGCGACACGTCGGCCACGTTCCGCCCGGCGCCCTCGCCCATCGCCGTGGCCGCCCCCACCGCCCCCGCCAGCGCCAGCGTCGACTCGATGTCCGCCTTCCCCTCCTTGCACAGCCCGAACCCGAGGGCGATGGCTGCCGCAAAGCTGTCCCCGCACCCGACCGTGTCCTCCACCTCGACCTTGTAGCCCGCTTGCCGGTGGACGCGCCCGGTCGTCCTGTCCCCCAAGAGCGCGCCCCGCTCCCCCATCTTCACCACGCACCACGACATGCTGCTATCCTCCCACTCCATCAAGCGCCGCACCGCCTCCTCCGCGTCTTCGGTGCCCACGACCGCCCCGGCCTCTTCCTCGGTCATCAGCACCACGTCGGCGATCCGCAACATCGACTGGAGGGCGTGCCGCCGCACGCCGCCGTCCGCGAACGTCCAAGATCTGGGACCGGGATCAAACAACACCGCCGCCCCGTGCGCCTGAGACACGCGCGCCGCGCGCAGCACCATCTCCTCGGGCACCTCGTCGAAAACAAACCCGTTGACGAACACCGCCCCCGTCCGCTCCAGGGCCCGCTCGGCCCCCCCCGACAACGTCGCCACGTCTTCCCCTCCCAGCAGCGGCCAGGGCCCAAAGTCATACCGACTACAGAACGCGTGCTCGTTCGTCTCCTTGTCCACAAGCACGTAGCAGACCAGCGTGTTCTGCAGCCCTCGCCGCTCAAACAGGCTATCGTCCAGCATCGTCGAGCAGATGACAGAGTTCTCCTGCCGCAGCACGTTGTCCAGAAACGCCCCGAACCCATCGTCCCCGATGTGCCCCAGGGCCGCCGTGCGCATCCCCAGCCTGGCCCCGGCGATGAGCGTGTTGGTGTTGCCGCCCACCTCCCAAGCCGTCTCTGGCGGCGGGTGCTGCGCCAGGTACTCCAGCAGCGCCTCCGACTTGGGCATCCCACGCGCCGACGCGGGCAGCGTGTCCAACGGGACGATCACATCGACGCACAGGTTCGAGAGGGTGACCAGGTCATAGTCGTAGTCTACGGGGTGATGATCGGCTGACGATCGGCTCGAAAACCCGATTTCGCGTCCGCGACGACCACCACGACGACGACAACGACGTCGTGGTGACGTCGACGATACGCCTATCCGGTACGGGGCAGTGTGGGGGTGGGAGACGAGAGAGAGACCCCGCGCTGCGCGTTGAGGTGGTTGAATGGATTGCATCTGCCTTCTCCTGTGTTTGTTTGTTCGTTGCAGCCACCGAGGGCCGGGTTATGATATGGAGTAGGACTGGATGGATAGAGCGAAACGTGGACGTGGATGTGGATGGTTGAGATTCCCTCAGCTAGCTGCAGCGGCACCGAAAACGGTGGTCCACATCCGTTTTTTTGTTCTTACCGGAATTCCGGTACCTTCGAAGGTACCGGTACCTACTAACCTACTACTAATCTACTACTAACCTACTACGATGCTCCACGTGCTCTCCTCGATTCGGTTCGTGGGCCTCTCCTTGGTACTGTGCCTGGGTGGCCATGGTATCTCGACAGCGCGCGCGGAGCACGAGAACCGTCGCAAGGCAGAGGTCTACCTGACGGTGCACGATATCCCCGTCTACGGGCCAGAATCCGATTCTTCAATTGGATTCTTCAATTGGACGTTGCGCAACACGGAGAACTGTCGCGTGTCGCAGGACAAGGTTGATCACGTCGCCTCGGTGCTCGCCGAGTACCTCGACTCGGACTTGGATGGGGAGGTGGACAACAAAGATGTGCTGAAGAAGATGAAGAAGCAGCGGGCGTGTATTGTCGTGGGCTGCATGGACGAGCCGCTGCGGATCGACGGCGTCCAGTGCCAGGAAGTGTTTGACGAAGAGATTCGACCGGGGTCTCGTGGCGACAGGTTCGATGCCACGTTGGAGGAGGTGCTGCATCTGGTCTCTCAGAACGGGTATGCGATCGCGTATCCGAAAGTGTATGGAGAGAACAGGCGGAGCAAGATTGGGAAGGCGATGAAGAAGGCGAGAGGCGGCGTGGTTGGCGGGGGGCGCGATTCGTACCCCCCGAATGCATGGTACACGTACGATGATCGCACGTGCGACGGCCGGTGTATGGTGACGGAGTACTTCTACTGGGGGCTGACGAGTTTGCTTGGCGGCCAAGATTACCCCGGTCGCCTCGAACAAATTCGGCAGGAGTGGCCGTTGAACACGAAGGCAAAGGTCAAGAAGGGAGACCGCGAGCTGTACAAGCTGCTGTGGCGGGATCGCAAGAAGTACAAGTTGCCGTCCAGACTGCCCGATGGGTACTTTGTCGAGCGGGCCGCGGAGGACGGCAAGAGTATCTACGAGAAGTGGCCGAAGATCTTCAGGCGGCGGTGATGATCTTGGGTTGCAGCGAAGAAAGAAGGAGCAATGAAGAGAGCGAGCAGCAGGCAGTTTTTAGTATCAGGGTTAGTATTCATGCGAGTCCGCTAGATGACGTTGTCAGGATTGTTGCTGTCGGTCTCGCCGTCGTCGGGGACCATGACGTCCTTGGGCACGCAGCGCCCCAGATCGGCCGACCAGACGAACCCGGGCGGGCACCCCGAGGGGTCGGTGTTGTAGTTGTTGTTGTAGTTGTCGTTGTCGTTGTTGCTGCCGTCGGGGACGATCACCTTGCAGATCCCGGCCGCGTCCTTCCTCCTGCTTCCACGTGCGAGCTTGCCAGAGGTATAGAGCTCGCAGTCTCCCTTGTTCATACCCGTCGCCGTATACTCGTACGCCATACACGGCGCGTCAGCCTGGCATTTCAGACGACAGGCTGCGGCCAGGCGGCGATGACTTCCTCCCGTAAGGGGCAACGTGGCGTAAGGGGCAACGCTCGAGCTTATCTGGCGCGCCCGCTTTGGCTTGGAGCACCGCTTCTTGGCAGTTTGCGCAAAGGCGCTGCTCGAGAAGAGGAAGACGGCCAGGACGAGGACGAGGAACTTCGGGTTGAGCATGGTCGTTGCGTGTGCGGGGATGCGTGTGCGGGGATGCGTGTGCGGAGATGCGTGTGCGGGGATGCGTGTGCGGAGATGCGTGTGCGGAGATGCGTGTGCGTTGAATCTGAGTGGACAAAGATGTGCAAAAGTTTTAGAATGCGTGAGCGAGCGCCAGCAGTCGTTTTTATCGAGTCGGGAGGCCGAAGAAGAAGCTGAAGAAGAAGGTGTAGGTGCTCCCTCGCTGACGTGTATGCACATGACGTGACACGGCTTTTTTCAATATTGAAGAACATCAATTAATTGAAGAACCCATCTTGCAGTGCAGTAGCACTTGTTTCGTTACGCTCGTCCAACGCTCGTCCCGTTGCAGTCGGTGCGATACCCCACATTTTCCTTGAGAACTCCGACACCCGACACCCGCTCCGGTTCTCCAAACGGACAGGCGTCGCCCCCCAGGTAAAGCCAGATAGAGAAACCCATGAAGTTGACACACTCCCTTCTCTTTGTGCTGTTGGCCCTCCTCGTGATGAGCGGCTCGGCCAACGCTGCTCATGGCCGCAGGCACAGGAAGTTGGAGCAATACGGAGGTAGCAAACGAAGGCTGAATCAGTACAAGTAGAATAGAAGGCCACGAGTATAGATCGATGAACACGCCATTCATCGATCGATCGATCGATCGATCGAACGTCGGCCGCAGCATTTTTCCTCGACTCGCCCACGCGTCGGACGCTGCCGACGTCGTGGATCTGGTCATGTATGACATAAATAGCGCTCAACGAAAGTAAAAATCAAATAACCACCATCACCGTCATCTCATTCCTCCGTGCTGAACCCGCCGTGCCCACGCTCGATCATCCGCCGCAGCCGCTCCTCGACCGACTCGGGCAAGAACTGCTTCACGCTGTCGAGGATCCGGATACTCGGGTCCAGCTTGCTGCTCCAGCCTTCGAGGACGACGGTGCTGATGATCACGTTGCTGACGACGCCGGGGATCTGGATATTGTGCTCCCGAATGGTGTCCTGGCGAACGAACGAACGACCGAACGAAGCGCGTAGCACGAGTGAGAGAGTCGGGGCGCGCGAAGAGCGAGCGCGTGCCGGTCGAGGTACCAATACCCACCATCATGTCGCCGATGATCGCCTGCGTGTTCTTCCGCAACTGCTCCGGCTCGAGCTTCTCGAAGAGCGCGTGCATCTCGCGCTTGAAGCCGGTCGCGTCGTCCACTGCGTCCGCAAAGCTCAATATGCTCTCCGCGATGCGCTGGCCGTCCATCCGAGTCAGCGTGTCGAAAAACTGCACCAGGTTGCCCTGCTCGGCGTCTGTCAGCCTCGTCGTCATCCCCACGTCCAGCAAGACGATCCGCGGGATCTCGATGTCCAGCTTGAGCGCGTCTGCCACCTTTTTCAGCCACGTTCCTTCCTGGGGCGAGTCCAAGTGCACGAGAATGTTGCCCGGGTGAAGGTCGGCGTGGATCAGGTTGTCGTGGATCAGCATCTTCAGGTAGGTCTTCAACCCCAGGTTCGCCAGCGACGCGTTGTGCGTCGACTCCTTGTCCAAATACTCGCTGATGTGATCGCCCGTCTCGAAGCTCTCGACGAGCACGTCCTCGGAGACCATCGAGGACGCCAGGGGGAACCGCACCCTCGCCCACCACCACTTGAAGTTCTTGGCAAACGACTCCAAGTGCTTGGCCTCCGACCGCAGGTCGATCTGTTCCCGCATGGGCGCCCCGAACTGCATCAGCGACTCTTTGATCTGCGCCGACGCCAGACTGCTCTTCCCCTTGTTGAGGAACCGGATGAACTTTTCCGTCGACGACGCGAGAAAGTTCATCAGCTCAAAGTCGATCTCGATCGATTCCTTCACCGCAGGATGCCGCACCTTCACGGCGACCACGGATCCTTCCTTGAACGCGCCCGGGTTGGACGCCGTCGACGCCAGCCGCGCGCCCTCACTGCTCAGCACCGCCCGGTGCACCTGCGCCACGCTCCCGCTCGCCACCGGCGCCCTGTCGAACTCTGCGAACAATACATCGACCGGCACGCCGAACTCGCCCTCTACCACGTCCCGCGTATGGTTCCAGTCGTGCTCCGGCGCCTTGGTCTGCAGCTCTTGGAACGCGCTGCAGACGTCGCGACTGAACAGGTCCGGCCTCGTGGCCGCCCACTGGGCGTACTTGATGAACGCCGGTCCCGCGCGCTCCAGTGCGTTCTTCAGCTGCACGGAAATCCACCAGTCCGCCCACTCCTGGTTGATGAAGAGGAGCGGCGAGAGGATGATGGCCGGCAGGAACGTGAAGGAGAGGTGGAAGAAGCGGTGGACCAGCCGGTAGAACGGGTACGAGGAAGGGGCGGATGCAGCGTCGGATGCAGCGTCGGATGTGGAGGTGGACGATGACGCCGCGGCGTCCGCCATCGGCTCGATCCGCACGGCGCGCTCCCTCCCTGTGGAGAGGGAGGTCGCTGCAGCGAATCCGAGGCATGCCGAGCCCGCGAACAGGACCTTCCGCACGTCGCCCCCGAGCTTCGTACTTGTATTTATGATGGCATTGTATGCCCGCGAATGCGCTTGCCTCGTGTGGGCGGTGGTAGTAGCCTTCGACGCCAGATTAGCCTCAAAAGACGACTGAAAAATGGACCGCCCGGCGCCCACCGCTCGCCGCCGCTTCGAGAGCTGCGTGGCAATTCTTAGCATTGGAGTACAAGAGGAGGTTTGATAAATAAGAATACGGCTGGTGTGAGAGAGCGGGAGGAGGGAGGAGGG
>Ga0181584_10000401_pt1 | contig 30515 bp, 22 predicted proteins | sample 071ome_30_FD_132462 | JGI IMG/M metagenome (GOLD analysis project Ga0181584, IMG submission 132462) | Coastal salt marsh microbial communities from the Groves Creek Marsh, Skidaway Island, Georgia - 071406AT metaG (megahit assembly) | ecosystem: Environmental > Aquatic > Marine > Intertidal... | reverse complement strand
TCCCCTCCCTCCCCTCCCTCCCCCTCTCGCCACGCCTTGAGCGCCTTCTTCAAATTCTGATTCGCCTGCGTGAACAATTTCTTCCGCAACAGGATCACCCCCAACTCGTAGTAGTCCCCCGCAGACGCCTCCTGCATCCGAACCCGCTCCCCGATTTCCTTCGCCATCTCGTCCATCCCACGCTTCGAAAGCACTTCCCGAACAACCACAATCGCTCCAAAAGACAGGAAACCCAGCAACGTCATCAAATAGATCAACTGCACCGGAAGCTCCAACCCGTCTGCCAGACCCGAGATTGCCTCGGTCGGCAACGACTGCGTCGTTGCCGAGAGCGAAGCGAGCGGAGGCAGCGCAGGCAGCGCTCCTGCGCCCACCGACCGATCGACCCTTCGGGTCGACGGCCGCACCGCGAGCGGCGAGACCACGCCGGCCTGACTCTGGCGTCCGCGCACCCACCTGGACATTCCGGACGACATTCCGAGCGCCACCCCTCGCGCCACCCCCTCGCGCCCCCCAACACACATCACTCGACACACAGACATCATTCACACACGAGATCAAACAAAATTAACGCTCTAGAGCCCTGTCTTATTCGCGCCCATTATCTCGCTTCGGAGCCTGATCCCTTCTGGGTCGTCACCGCTGGCGCTCGGCAGATAGACCCCCGCTCGGCACCGCCCTCTTCCCCATATCAAATACCACATACGAATCTACCTTCATCATGCAGACTGCGTTCGTTACCAAGCCCCGTGCGTTCCTCGTTCCGGCCAGGGCCCCGTCTGCCCGTCAGGGCCATCGCGTGGTCGTCGTCCAGATGTCCACGCCGAAGCAGGAGGATGTCGCTTCGGCGATTGAGCAGGCCAAGGACGCGTGTGACGGGGGTGACGCCGGAGAGTGGTGCGTTGTTTGAAGCGTGCGGGGTCGATGTCTTATCTCAGCGAATTCGGGATTTGCCGCGGGATACGTCGCGTTTGGAGGGTCGGGTGGGCGTGTTTGGATGTATGATTTGGTTGGTGTGGGAGGGGAGGGGGCTGGGGGCTCGGGGGCTGGGAGGGGGGTGGTTTCGGTCGTGCGGGTGTTTCTGGCTGGGATCGAACCTCGAGATTCGGTGGAATTGGCGAGGGGAACCTGCTCGTTCGCTCGTACGCTCGTACGCTCGTACGCTCGCTCACGCTGCTGGTTGGCTCGTTCGTTCGTCTGTAGTGCTGCTGCGTGGGATACCGTGGAGGAGCTGTCTGCGGCGGTGTCGCACTCCAAGGCGAGTGGGCCGGAGGACCCGCTGGAGAAGTTCTGTGAGGAGGACCCGAGTGCTGATGAGTGCCGTGTGTACGAGGACTGAGGGGTGAGTAGCTCGGTGGCTGCGCGTTGAATCTGTTTGTGTTGACCGCGTGTAAGTTTGCTTTCGTTATTATTACGAGGGTGGTCGGGGGGTACCGGCGAGGCGAGGGTGGATCCTGGGTTGCGCCGATCGCCAGGCGCACGCGAGCGCTCCGGTGTCGACCGCCGTCATCGGCATCATGGCTATGGTCATTCCATCGTATGGCAGTAAATGGTATTACATGAGGTATGTATACGAACTGTATATACGGTCGCACGGAGCGTGAATAAGTAACGTAAATTGGCAGTGTGAATGGGCGCCGATGGGCGTCATGATGTTGATCGATTCTTCTATTTGTTGTTTCTGTTTGTGTGTCGTTCTCCCGCAGACGCGCTGGGGTTCCATGCGGTCGATGCGTCTCGCCCGTCTCGTTCGTCGGCGAGGAGGCTTTGGAAGTGGTAGGGGGAGAGGTCCGTTTCGACGTGCTGGAGTTGTTGCTGCTGGCTTGCGCCCACGGCAGTCCAGTGGTGTTTTTATTGTTGTTCCTGCTGCTGCTGCTGCTGCTGCTGGTTCAGCGATAATTCCATCAGCTTCTTGAGGACGGCCTCGCGGTGCAGGATCTGGTCCGATGCGTGCGGATGAGGCGCCGCGGGTGCGACCGACTGGCCGAGTTCTTGCGGGAAGCCTTGACCCGTCGAGCCGAAACCGAATCCCTGGACCGAACCGCCGCCGACAAGGACATTGTCAGTGTATCCCAGGGTGGGCCCGAGGGGGGCACTGGCCGGAGATCCGATGATCCGTCTGCCCCCTAAGCTCCCCCCGTCGCTCCCGATGCTCCCTCCGTCGCTCCCGATGCTACGTCGGTCTCGGTCGTGGGACAGCCTGTGGATGACAGAGTCGGCGGGCGACACGGGCGGTATGAAGCCGTACCCTTGGACGTACGTCGGCTGCCAGTCGTCATCCTGGGCTTGCTGCTGTTGCTGACCTCCACTTCCACTTCCACCAACGCCACCGCCACTGCCACCAGCACCGTAATACGAGAGCGTGGTGTCGGTTCCCCCGATACCGTATCCCCCGATGCCGTCAGTGCTGCTGCCCCGGGAGCCGGCAGGGCTCATGGAAGCAATCTGCCTGAGGATCGCGAAGCCCTTGAAGCGACCGTTGATGATGTCGGAGATCATGGCGACGCTCATGCGGACCGACTTGTCGCTGCCCGTGATTGTGACCTTTGACGGGTCGGTCGACTGATCGATCTGGATCGACGTGTTGGTGTACTGCTGCAGTGCCTTGATCGTATCTCCCGCCTTTCCGATCACGCGCCCGACCATCGAACGAGGGCACGCGAGGGCGACCGTCTGGTGCTTGTCCTCACTGCGCAGTGCTCGCTGCTGCTGCTGCTGCTGCTGCTGTTGGACACGGACGTCTCGGTCTGGGGAGTTTGGACGCGACGTCTGGCCGAGCGCCGCGTTCCCGTGCATCCTTCCGGCCTGGTGATGGATCAACCTCGCGTCGGCGCTCAGCCTCCCAACGAGCCCGTCGAACGATTTGCTGGAATCCACCGAGCCGTCACGGGCCGAGCGCCCCAGCATTTCAGCGGATCCTCGAGATGACACGAACGGTGGCGGCCTCATCCTCCTCCCGAAGTCCGACCCCGTCGAGCCACGCCTCTGCCACAGGTCGTCGCTCGCATCGCTGTTTTTTCTCGACGACAGGCCTTGGCCGCTGTCCAACGTCGGCACGTCGTCGGTAGAAATTTCCGATGATGGAAAACTGGACGATTCGTAATTCTTGCCGTGGACGCCCTTGTCGCTGCTCTGCTGCTGGAGCATCTCGTAGCAGTGGCGCTGGACGTCTTCGGGTACGCCCAGCTCGCTCAGCGACGCCATCACATCGTTGATGTCGACGGTCGCACGCTTTCGACCTCCACGTGACTCCATCTATGCGTCTGCGTGTACACAATAGAAAAACATGCGAACTGCGGCGGGGCGGGAGGGGTGAGCGAACTGATGAGCGAGAGGGGGCGAGGGAGCGAGGGAGCGAGGGAGCGCTGGGGCGTGTCGGAGGTGGGCGGTGTCGCGAGCGGAGGGTTCTGGCCCAGAGAACCAGAGTTCCGGGAGCTGTCCGCGATAGCACCGGCGATCGCGTGGGCATGTTTCTTCATCAAAAAGATGATTCCGAGCGCGGAGCGTGGTGCAAACGGGAACCGTCACGGGCCGAGCGGCATCACATCATTGGACGCACGGATAGAAAGGAAAAAAAGGAAAAACAGGACAGGCGTCACCTGTGGAGGCGTGAAACTGCCTCTAGTCAGGACAGTTAACTGTCTCTAACGTTAGAGAAAAAAAAAAGAGAGCACCAGCATGTTTTGCTCGCGACACTTAATCGCCCCGGGACGACAAGTACGACGATGTCGTCCCCCAACGGTGTCGGGCCCGACACCGTTGGGATTTTCCTCGCAACCCGGCGCGCGCGGTCTCGGCCGTTGGCGGCCGCCCGGACGCCTCCTCCTCAACGCTTCACCAACCTCCAAAGGGTTCCCTTGTCCTCGGTCGACTTGGAGTACGAGAACTTCTTGCAGTTCTTGCTCAACGCGAGGTACCCCTTCCGCTTGGAGGAGTACAGCCGCACTTTGGAACAGTCACCGGCCGTCCGAGGGACGACGCTCCATTTCCAATTGGAGCCACCCAGCTTCATATTCTTTCCCGGCGAAGACGCAGCCAACGTGCGATATTTGCATTCCTTGAGCTCTGATCCGACGATGGAGACGCTGCGGGTGCCGTCGAGCTGCCAGTCAAGGCTGGTCTTGCCGCGTTTGATCTGTTTGGTCGATCGCAGCTTGATGCTCTTGCTCTTGCTCTTGCATCCCGGCTTGTAGCTGTAGGTGAGGTAACGCTTGGAGCACGGGGAGTAGAGCGGTCGGATGGCGTACTTCCCGCTGATCGAACAGGAGGACGTGCCGGTCTTGGTCGGCTTGCTGCCCTTGGTGGTGGACACCTTGTCCATCGAGGCCTTGGCGCCTGGAATGATCTCCTCGACAATCTTGGCGCCTTCAGCTTCGGCGACGGAGGCCAGGGAGCTGGCGGCGGCGTTGTTGGAGGAGATGGCGTCCGACGACGTGGTCACGACCTTGAAGTCCGCCTTGAGGGAGGCCGAGGACCCGTTCTGTTGGAGGCTTCTGCGCTTGGACGAGTCGCAGGTGACTGATGCCTTGCACTGCACCTCGCTTGGGTCCATGCCGGCGGCGGCGATGGATTCCTTGCAGAAATTGGCCGCGATACCCGCGCGATCCGAGGCCGAGAGGGACGAGCACGGCTTCTTCAGCTTGATCGACACTTTGACCTCCACCCTGGGGCTCATAATTGCGATCGCTTCCTCCTTCGTCAGCGTCGTGATTGGCGTTGGCGACGGTTTCGGGGAGGGCTGCTTTGCGACCGGGGGCAGGGGGAGCGGGAGGGGGGACGGGTCGGGGGTGGTCACCGGCTCTGGAGTCACCGGGGCCGGTTCTTCCACCGGCGTCGGGACTGGCGTTGGGTCTGGCGTTGGGTTGCTGGGTAACGGGATGCCGCCGCCGCCACCACCGCCGCCACCGCCAAAACCACCACCGCCACCACCGCCGCCACCGCCGCCACCGCCGCCACCACTCACCGGCGTCGGCGTCGGGGTCGGCGACGGGACCGGCGGGGGCGGGGGCGGCGCCGGGGCCGCCGGCAGTCCGGTGCCGCTCAAATTGATCTGGAAGGGACCTGCGATGGTTTGAGGGTCCCATCCCGCGATGCCGTAGAACAGCTCTCGGCCAGGCCGCAGGTTGATGCCGCTCACCTTGTCGGGTCCTCCATTCATGCCGCAACCGTCGTCGTTGTAGTAGCACTCGCAGTTGGATGTGCCAATGACACAGTAGAGGACGACTGAAATCGAGTCCCAACTGGACGACTGGGTGCAGTCGTCCACGTTGAGGGTGCCAGACGTGGGCAGGTTGGTGACCTTGACGATGAGTTTCGCATCCGGGCTCTCCATGTAGGCCTTCGCGTTCTGCGACGCGCATTGCGACACGAACGTAGGGTCCAGCCGCGTCGGCGAGGAGGGTGCCATGTTGAGGTTGAGCACCGAGCTCAACTGCGGGTAGTAGCTGCCGGCCGCAAACGTCCGGTCGAACGGCATGGGGTTGGTGTTGCCCGGCGGGGGCGGGGGCGCGACCAGTACCGGAGGATTTGCCGTGTCATAGACGGACAGTTTGAACGACCCGCTGGTCGTTGCGCTGCTGTACGGCATGATCACGGAGAAGTATTCCACGCCGGTGGTCGTGTTGTCGCCAAACGACGCCGTACCCCAGGGAATGTTCTTCACGATGTCACCGCCCGATACGCGACACCCGTCGTCATTCTCGTAGCAGATGCAGGCGGAGAAGTCTGTCGTATTCGTCTTGACGGGGCACGCGAGGAACGCGCTGATCGTGTCGATCCTGCCGCCGGGCATATCGCAGTCGCTCGAGTCGAGGGTCGCCGGGGCAGTGCCAGAATACCCACTTACGTCGATCTTCGTGATGACCTTCTTGTAGCTGGTGGAGAGCATCCTCGACGACCACTGTGTGCCACACTTCCAGGCGATGCGATCATCAATGGCCGTGGTGGTGCCGGTGGAGATATCGAGCGCCGCCGCCGAGGCAAACGGCAGCGCATTGACCGCCAGGGTACTCTGCGGCGTCAACGTGGCAGCTGTCCGGGGAGGCGGCGGCGGGGGAGATGGCGGCACCGGGACGGGCGTTCCGGGCGATCTGCTGTTGACGTAGTTGACCGCGGCATAGACGTTGAGCCGTTTCCCGCCAGCACCCAATCCATTCAGAGCCGAAACGTAATCCCCATTGTTCATCAGGATCGTTTTCAGTTGCGTGGCCGTCAGGGACGAATCGAGACCGCGGAGCATCGCGGCTGCGCCAGCGACATGGGGACAGGCCATCGAGGTCCCTGAGTACGAGCTGTACGAGTTTCCAGCCACCGTCGACATGATGTACGTACCAGGCGCGAAAATATCCACGGAGCTCGGTCCATAGTTGGAAAAGTATGCCCTCGCATCGCTCTCGGTGGACGCGCCGACCGAGAGGATGTTGTCCAGGGGGTACCCCTGGGGGTAGGACGGATAGGTGTCCGTGTCTTGATTTTCGTTTCCTGCGGCAGCAACGAAAAGATGGCTGTTTGTGGCCTCGGCCGTTTGAATGGCGCTCTTGATGGCCTGCGAGGCCGACCCGCCACCCCACGAATTGCTGCTGATGGTCGCGTTGGCCTTGTTGACACACCAATTGATACACTCCAGCGCATCGCTGGAGCTGCCAGAACCAGAGTCACTCAAGAACTTGCAGCCTGTCAACTTGGCGACCATGTTGACCCCGGCTACCCCGATGCCATCGTTGCCCTTCGCGCCAATGACTCCGGCACAGTGGGTCCCGTGGCCATTGCCATCCATCATATCGGCTTGGCCGGTGATTGCGTTGAATCCTTTGCTCAAAGGTTGCGGGTTATTATTCGTGTCCGTCCAGGTCCCCGTCGCCAAATTCGGCACGAGATCGGGATGGGCGTAGTCGATGCCGGTGTCAATCACGCAGACGAGCACGTTTGACGCGCCCGTTGTTATCCCCCACGCCGACGGCATGTTGATCTTGGCCATGCCCCACTGCGAAGAATACCTCGGGTCGTTCGGGGTGACCGTCACCTGCGACATTCGAAGGATGTAGTCCGGCTCCGCGAACGCCACACTCGGGTCGGATAAGGCGAGCTCGATCGTGGACGCAATCGTTTGGTTCGCCGCAACTTCCGCGAGCAGGACGCCCTGCGACGTTCCTTGCAATTCCTTCTTGATTTTGACCTTCTCCTTGAGGGAGACGGGCGGCGCCTGGTCGGGAGACCTCAACGAGATGATGACGGTCCCGTTCACGACGTCCGGGTCCTGTTCGAACGTCGTATTATACTGGGACGGCAGGTCAGGGCCTGCGACTGGCGACAGCGCCGGGGCCTGCGCCGGGGCCTGCACCGGGGCCTGCACCGGTGCCTGCGCGGGTGCGGGTTGGGCCGGAGCTGGAGCGGGCGCGGCCGCCGGTGTGTTCGACGAGGCCAAAGACGCGTCGTTGGACGCCTGCGTTTCACTCCCGGCCGGCGCCGGCGCCTGCGCCGGGGACGAGGCCGGGGACGGGGCCGCGGGGCCTGCCACCTGAGCGTGCGTGGGGAGAACTGCCCCCCCGATACAAAGGCACGCCAACCAGTACAGACTGAGCATGCGGTGTAAAAACATGATGGGTACGTGTCCAAGACAAATATTGAGTGGTAAATGCGAGGGAGGACGTCGACGTCTTGGTCGAGAATTCTCGAAGTTCAGCCTTGTGCTGAATTCTAATCTTTTCGAGCGTGAGTTCGCCAAGCTCGGCTTCGCGACTCCGGAGAGGGGTGTCCCTTCGAGTGTAGACCGAAAGACGCTCTATTGGGGGGGTAAAGAATTTTACACTGTCGGTGAAGAGCTGAACACGTTTGTCGTAGCCCTTTCGGCAGCTGCGCCCGCGGCTTCCAGGTTGCACCCAGGTTTCAGCTCGTTCGCAGTTCCCCGATAAAGGGACGATAAATTCATCGTCACGCTTTTCCTCGTATCCGGTCGAAAAACTCCGTGTTCACCTCTCGACAGCGCGCCTCTTCGCAGCCGACCACGACCTCGACCCCGGCCTTTCGCAGCCGCGCAATGCCGCCCCCGTCGACGAGTGGGTTCGGGTCGCCGACGCCGATGACGACGCGCCGAATGCCCGCGTCGATCAGCGCCTGTGAGCATGGCGCCGTCCGTCCGTAATGATCGCACGGCTCGAGCGTCACGTAGGCCGTCGCACCCTTTGCGAGCTGGCCGGCCGCCCGGAGTGCGTACGGCTCGGCGTGCGGGAGACCGGCGCGGGGGTGGTAGCCCTCCCCGACCACTTTGTTGGACGCCGATACGATCACACACCCGACCCGAGGATTCGGGTAGGTGCTCGATGCGTCGCCTGGTGTGAGGGAGAGGTCTATGGCCCGAGACATGTAGTTCACGTCGTCTGGGGAAAATTCGGCGTTCTCTCTTTCTCGGGCCGCGCTGGAGGCGCGGAAACTCTTCGTCCGAGCCCGTTGCAAGGCACCCGGACCGGGACCCGGACACAGAGCGCGGGGAGTCCGCAGAATTCTAACAGGAAAACCCATTCTTCTCGTTTGACGCAACGACAACGTTTTCGTTTTGACCCACCTTGCGGCGAGTGTCACCGACACGGCCGTGAGAGAGAGAGAGAGAGAGAGAGAGAGGACCACGTACAGAGAGGGACAGGTGCTGTCGGCGTCGGCGGAACAAGAAGGGCGAAGAGAGGACGACCGCGGATCCGTGAGCTAACCACGACGGACTAGCCAAAGCGGCCATGGCGTCACCGGCACCTGCTTCCAGTGCGGAAGATGGGTCCCTGTTTGCGAGCTACGAGCGACAGTATGCGACGACGTCCACGTCGGTCGCCACCGCGCTGCGTCAGTTGCAGGCGTCCGGGAGCACGGCGGAGAAGGTGCGTCAGCTCGAGGGGCAGCTCAAAGATGCGGAGATGGTGTTGCAGCGTATGGATATGGAGGCGCGAAGTGCGACGCCGCAGTCGGCGTCGATGGCCCTGGTGAAGAAGGTGAAGGACTACAAGCGCGACCACCAGACGCTGCTCATGGACGTGCGTGCGGCGGGGCGGGGGGCGAGTAGCCGCGGTGGCGGTGGGGGTGCCGGTGCGGACTCGGTGGAGAACCGGGCAGAGCTCGGGCTTTCCGGGTACAAGACGGAGGCGCAGCAGCAGCGGGATCGGATGCTGACGGCGACTGACCGGTTGGAGCAGACTGGGGAGCGGATTCGAGAGGGGCGCAAGCAGCTCCTCGAGACAGAGGTACGCGTTTTTGTGCTCTTCAAAGGCCTTTCGGTGTCCCGCGGGCCGCTGCGTGCCGTTGCAGCGCCGTTTCTTTGCTCCGCGCTTGGCTTACCACTGCGACCGACGTCCGAACGTCCGAACGTCCAGGCGATCGGCGAGGACGTGTTGAGTGAATTGCAGCGCCAGCGGGAAGCGATCGAGCGGTCGCGGGGCGCGGCCGCCGACGTCCGGGCACGGACGTCGGCGGCCGAGTCGCTGGTCGACAGGATGTCGCGATGGTGGCGACTTTTTTGACTCGACGACGTCCTGATTGAAAGTTTACTGGTCGGCACTATACTCGACAGGAGCTTGGAGTTGCCGTGCTGTCGGACTTGCAACGCCAACGAGAGAGCATCATGCACTCGAGAGAGACGCTGGGCGCCGTCGACGCCAACGTGGGCGTTGCGAGGCAGGTGCTCGCCACGATGTCGCGTCGAATCACGCAGAATAAGCTCATTATGTATGGGGTGATCGCCGTGCTCTCGGGTGCAATCCTGCTGCTGATCTACGCCAAGGTCAACTCGTGAGGGACGGTCGAGGGGCAATTGTTTGGACCATTACGAAAGATCACTATATCCAACGTTACGTATACTACAAAAGCTACTGCGCCTAGACCAGCACGCCGCACAGCGCGCCGCACACGCCGCCCAGACCCCATCCGCCGGTGCCCGAGCTTGTCAACGCCCCCTTGATCTCCTCCTCGCCCAAGATATCGCCCCCGAACGACACGTCGACGCCCAGACACGACAGGTCCTTGATTGCGACCGTGGCGGCAAAGCGGATGCCGCGCTGCACGCCAAGACAGCCGATTCGCACGGACATGCGCGAACGGTGCCCGGTGGCGTCGTACTGAGAAGACACCGGCACGAGCTCGCAGACATTGCGGCACTCTGCGCGGATGCCATGGAGCTCCCTCGCCGCGTTGGCTGCCTGCGTCATCTGACCGACGAGCGCCTGGATCACGCAGGCCAACGCCTGCCGCTCGCACGAGAACGAGCAGGCGTCGCGCTCGGAGAAGAGGCGCATCGCAAACTCGTTGCGGGCTCCGCGGGGCATGACGACGATGGTGACACCGTCACTGCCATTCGAATAGTTGACTTCCATGGCGAAGGCGTCGGCTACGTTGATGCAGCAGGCAAAGTCCCCGTGGAGGGCGCGGCACGACTCGATCTTCATGCCGCTGCACTTCTCGTACAGCTTGAGCTGCTTGAGTTTGTCGGAGATGGCCTCGTCGTCCATCAGAAGGAACTCCTCGGCCTGTTTGGCGCTGCTGAACGATTGCCTGGCCTTGGCCACGGACGCCGAGGCGTTCTGAACGATGGCGCGGCCGTGCTGGATCTCCGCCTCGAGCTCCGCGCGCTCGGCCTCGATCTGGGTCAGCTCCGAGTCCAGGTTGTTCGCCGACGACTCTATCTGGGTCAGCCTCTCCTCCCTGGCGCGGTTGGCCGCGATGATGTCCGCTGCCGCCTTCCTCGCCTCACGCAGCCGCTCGACCCCCTCGGCCCGGGCGGCAAGCTCTCTCCTCTTGGCGGCCATGTACTCGCGTTTCTCGGCGATGAATTCGGCCGCGGCTTTGGTGATGCCGTCTTGGTGCTGCTTGACCTGGTGGAACCATGCCACGTCCGCCTTGAGGCCGTCGAGCGCCCTGGAGAGGCGGCCGTGCTTGCTCTCTTCCATCTGGCACCGGACGTCTTTGAGGAGGGCCGTGGCCTTGGCGCGGCATGCCTTCTTCAGCGACGCGACGTTGTTTCTAAGTGCCTCGAGCTGCTCGTAGGACGACGTCTGGACGTGCCTGAAGATGGCCGGGTTGGTCTGGCCGAGCATGACCTCGAGGTCGGCGGCGCTGCCACGGAGACGCTGGATCTCGCTCTGCAACGTGGAGATGGCCGTCTCGAGCTCCTCGATGTTGGGCTGTGTGATACACAGCAACGAGAGGGACTCTTTGACGTTGGTAGGCACCGGGTTGGGCTGCAAGTCCGCGTAGTTGATCGACGCCCCACGCCGGAGGTTGTCCAAGAACTGCACCTCGACAATCTTGGCAAAGTCCTGGAACGTGATGGGCGGCAAGTTAGACGGAGTGAACCCTTGACTCATCCTCCCGGTCGCCACAGCCGATCCCGGGTACCTCGCCGCGATGGCCGACCCCGGTGGCGCCATCGAGGCGCTGTTGGCCGGGTTGGCGTTGGAAACCAGCGCGTTGGTCCGCATGGGCGTCGTCATGTTGTTCTGAGCCTGTATATTGTGCGCGGCGTGCATGCCGCCGATCATGACGGTCGTCCCGCCCGTGTTGAGCGTGTTGAGGGACGTGCGCCTGGTGACGCTGCCGGGCGTCGTGCGGCCCATGCTGGCGCCGATGCTCTCCCTCGGATTGTTGCCGGTGTAGTTGTTGTTGCCATAGGTGCCGAACGAGCGCCTCACGTTACCGTTTCCGTTGCCGATGGACAGAACGCTCTGCCTCCTGTCGCTGCCAGACGGCGAGTGGAACGACGCGGCGGGCATCTCCATGTCCTCCGGGACGGGCAGCATCGAGCTCCGCCTCGACTGCTTCGGCGGCGAGAGTGCCGACATCCTATTCTTGAGTCCAGCAAGCACGTCGAACGTCTTGACGTTCATGCTGCGCGGCGAATCGTCGGCCAGCAGGTCCTCCTCGTCGTCGTCACCACCCTGGTTTGCGGCGGGAGGATGCGCGGGAAACGCGCCAGCCGTCGACTTGCCCGCCACGCCAGCTTCCGCGCCCCCACCGACCCCACCGCCCATCATAGACACGCGGCGGGACGAGATGCTCACGCGCCTGGCGTCCACGCTGACGCGCCTTGTGCTGGCCGTCCCGAGGCTGCTGTCGGTGAAGTTGGGACTGGATTGTTCGAGCGCCGGATGTGCAGCACCGCTCTGTGCGCCGGCCGCTTGTCCGAAGGCAGGCGCGGCCCAGTTGACGGGCCCCTTGCCGTTGACCTCCTCACCGCCAAACGACACCCGCTCCACCCCGACGTTCTGCACCGACTTCTCCGCCGACGGCACGATGTCCACGGATGCCAGCGAGTTGGCCGTGACATTATCCGCATACATCTTACTGTACGTCTTGTCCCCCATGAACAGCCGGCCGTGCCCCTGGAGGTCCACGTCTAGGGTGTCATCGTTCCCGGGCACAAATCCCCACTTTGAGCTTGCGTTCTGTGCATTGTTCGGGGCGTTGTTATCATGGATTTCTTCATCCAGACGCTCGTCCTCCTCAAGCAGTGCGCCAAGCCCCGGCACTTGTCGAGTGATGTCGTCATGCTGAACGACCTGGGCGCCCTGCTGCTGCTGAAGACCCCCACCGAGCCTGACCGTCTCCGTCTCCTCTTCCTCGGCAAGCTCGCCGAGGGTCGGCAGTCCAGCCGTGATATCGCCGAACGACACGCGCCCGTTCGCCGCGGGCAGCTGCTGGACCGGCGAAATCATCATCGGCTCTCCCTCTGGCAGCTGCTCCAGCTGCTGGGCGTGGACGCCCCCGACATTCGCCGCCGGACTCGCATGCTCTTCCTTCTCGAACTCGCGAATCGTCGTCAGCTCCGGGTCCGGCGCGAAACTCACCCGCCTGTTCTTCATGCTCATCCGACGCTTGGACATGGTCGTGACAGCCGTGGCGGTCGTGGTCGCGAGCACGCGCTTCTTCTGCGGCTGCTGCCCGAAGCCTCCCGTGCTGTGCCTATTGTTCATGGTGTTCGCGTTCTCCGCCTCGTCCAGCTGCGGCCGCTGCGGCGGCAGCTCGCTGGCGCGACGCCAGTTGTCCCTGTTGTTCATAGGGCGATCGAAGGGAAGATCGAAGGGATCGTGTCAGGCGCCGGGCGTTGTCCGGCGGTCTCTCTGCGTAGATGTGTGGCTTTTGCGTGAGGTGCAGACCGGGCGCGCGTAGGGGAGGGAGGGGACGGGCGTTCTCGAGGCAGATTCAGGAAATCGTTCGTTAATAATCCGTTGGCCGGCCGTTCGTTGAGGAGGTCTTTGCGTGGTTTCGCGGGGCCCTTCGTTGGAATATATACATACCTGGCGTGATCTCGGATGACGGCGGTGGGCCACGGCAGAAAGAAAACTGGACGTTCGTTCTGCTGGCCCGGGGCCAGACCGGCGAGGGAGGTCGCGAAGGAGGTATCTCCCGAGCGAGGATTCTCCTCCTCCGGAGGTCGAACCCGAACTCCCAACGCTTCGTAGCACGCGGCAAAGAACGGAGCGCCGGCCAACATGCCCTACGGCGACCCGATGCTCTCCTGGTACCAGGACTACTGCGCCCGCCTCCGGCAGCAAGGAAAGTCACCGAAGGTGCTGCCGCTATGCCCGGCGCGCCTGGCGCGCCTGGTGCCAACAACGCCGTTCGCGACACCGTGGCCAACAACACGATCGCCCACGCAGGCGAGGCCCGTCGCCCAGTCCCGCCCGTGCCTCTCCGATCTTGAAGGTCGAGTCTTTGAAACCCACGATGGGCAACACCTATTGTTCAAATACTCCCGCGACACGCATCTCCACGCCTCGCCGCTCGGGTCACATGAATAATATGATATATTAACCTAGCTAGGTTGTCGAAATTTCGTTTGTACTGCGCCATGGACGACAACACGTTAGAGCAAGGGTCGTGATGCACTCGGACCGCTCCACGACACGCCGTAGCCAGCTCCGACTCGTCTCACCATCAACACCGTCGTCGCATCGCAGGCTCCTCCCCACTGTCTCTTCCCTCCCGGCACTGCCCACCACCAACAACGCCCCGTCCACGTCGGCGCCTCAACAGCGGGCGACCAGCGGCAACCTCCGCGTGACTGCGAAACCCTTTGCTTCCAACAAGCGGCCGGGCACCCAAAAGGCTGGCATTCCCTCGAAGGAACGGCTCTCCAACCTCCAGCGTAACAAGCCGATCGCCCCGGGGCAACCGCCACCCCAGTACCGAGCAAAGGACAGGTTCGTGAGCCTGCCCGATGAGGAAGAGTACAAGCCTCGGCTTTCCGAGGAGTTTGAGCGGCCAGACGGGCAGGCGCCGAGGAGTATCTTTGAGGACTTTGACGGTACAGGGCAAGGTTCCCGGGGGCGGATCACGAGCTATTGCGTGGCCGAGAGTATCGATCGCAAGCCGCTCATGGAGCTGCTGAAGGGCGCGCCGGGCGTGCTGAGCGTCGAGGTCTTTCCCGAAGTCGTCTATGCGCGACACGAGACGCTCGGCGCAGGCGGGATCGCGACGAAGAGCGACGTGTTCTATTTTGACTACGGCGCCGTGGTTTGCTGGGGAATGTCGCTGCCCGAAGAGCGGCGCCTGGTCGACAAGGTCAAGACGGTGTGCATCGACCTGCTCGATACCGCAGAGCTCGAGGTGGACGGTGGGTATTGATCTCGACCGACGTGCGCTCGCTCTTGGCACGCTCACGCTCACTCACTCTCACTCACTCTCACTCACGCTGCGCGCCTCGCTCCCCGGCAGAGTTCCTGTTCGTGTACACCTCCAACGAGAAGCCCCACATCCAGAACGACGTCTTCACCATCAACTACCGCTACGCGAACGACCACCTCGTCAAGCTGTCGGTCTCACACGCCCTCGCACAGAGCACAAAGCTGTCGGTGTACGAGTTTCGAGTCGTCGACGTCGTCGACGAGACCCGGGACCTGCCCGAGGTGCTGGCGCTGACGGGAAAAGTCGACTTGTCGAGGAAGGCGGTCGCCCAGCTGATGGGCAGGGTGTTCCTCCAGAAGTCGGCCGTCAACCTGCTGTCGTCCGTGCTCGACACGCCCGATTTCTTTTGGGAGAGCGATATCCCAGACTCCCTTCAGCACTTGTATGAAGGCTGCTGCAGCTACCTCGAGTACGAAAACCGCGTGGAAGTCCTGAACCAGCGATTCGGCGTCCTGCAGGAGATGCTTGACATGCTGCGAGACCATCAGAACGCCGACCACAGCAGCCGGCTCGAGTGGATCGTCATCATCCTGATTTTGGTCGAGATCGTCATCGGCGTATTCCAGCTGCTCGAATAGTTGTTCATGTTTAACATGTATTAAACCCTTACTGTTCGTTCAGAAACCCTGCGATCGCCTCGACCAGCTTGTCCGGCTGCTCGAGGGCCGGCACGTGCCCGCACTCGTCGATCCACACCAGCCGCGCGTCCTTCAACACCTCCATAAACTTCCCAGCGTTATCCGGACTGAGAATTTCGTCGTTCCGCCCCCATGCCACCAGACACGGAAGCTCCAACCCGGCCAACTTGGTGCTCACCGCGTACCCCCCGGACGACATGAACGCCACGTTGGCATCCACCCATCCATCCAGGTGCGTGTGCAGCCGGCCGATACGCATCGCGTCCTCGGTCGCATACCGCTCCTTGGCATAATAGGCCATCTTGTTGGCCATCTGCCGCAACCCCACCGACTTCAGCACCTGCACGCCCAACACAGACAGGAACCTCGGCGCCTTGGACATCGGTCCGATCCCGTCGATAAACCCCTGGGCGTCCACCAGGACGAGCCGGTCCACATGCACGTTCTGATATTCAGATGCAAAATCGATGGCGACCGATCCGCCCAACGACGTCCCCAGCAGCGTCACCGGCCGACCCACGACCCCCTGGATGAACTTCTTCAGGTGCTCCCGCTTCTGCGCCGGCCCGAGCAGCTTGTTCCCCTCCTCGGCGAAACCACAGTCCGTAAACCCCCAGCCGGCCAAGTCCACCGCATACACGTCGCCCAGCGGCGCAAGCCTCTGGACGAATCGCCGGAACTCCAGCATCGAACTGTCAAACCCGTGCAGCAGCACAAACGCCGGCGGCGCAGGAGAAGACCCCGTGTATGCCGCGTGCACGTACGCCGTCTTCACGGCGCCCAGCCCCTCCACGTCCAACGCCGCCATCTGCATGTTCCGAAGCACGTCCAGGGCCGCCGGCTCGACAATCTCGTCCACAAACTCCGAGGGGATGAACGTCGGGAAGCCCTTGGGGCATCTGGCGAACAAACGAAAGAGCGCAAAGCGCGAGTGAGAGAGCGTGAGAGAACGTGAGAGAGCGTGAGAGAGCGTGAGAGAGAGAGAGAGAGAGTCGGGGCGTGCCACTGAGTCAGTCGGGACCCACCTGGTTATCTCAATGGAGCTCGCTCCGACGGGCGCCTCCGACGACGACGATGCGGCGCGCGATGGATGGGTACGATGCTTGACTGCTGTAAGAGCGCGCGGTAGGACCGCGGCGCGGCCAGGGTGCAGCGTTCCAGCGGCGCGGAACTGCATTGAGAAGGATTTGAAAGGGAACTGGTCTCTCACTTCAAACTCTTCACGGAACCAACCAAATCGCACGGAACGTAGTCTATACGTACACAACGTGCATAGGGCCCCGTAGACTGCACGGTTAATGCCTGGAAGTGCCTGGACCGATCCTTGAATTTGAATTCAGGTTCGAGGCAATTTCTCTCGGCGGACTCCTTCCCGCCCCATAGACGGAAAGAGCGTGTGTTAGGTGAATAGAAGGTACGTATCCACCTGCTGCTCGTGCGGTGCCTCCGCCTGAGCCTGTTGTTCTCCTTGATCAGCAGCACCCGGATTTTCGCTCACGCTCGTCTGTCCCACCCACCACCCATCTTCCCGGCAGACCTGATGTTCATCAAACAGGTGATCATCGAGGGCTTCAAGTCCTACAAAGACCAGCTGATCGTCGATCCCTTCTCCGAGAAGATCAACGTGGTCGTCGGTGGGTGTTGACCTCGGTCGAGCTGCGATCGCCCAGACCCACTCCTCCCTCGCTCTCGCGCTCCCTCGCTCACTCGCTCGCTCTCGTACACCCATCCATCGTTCTCCAGGCGCGAACGGTTCCGGCAAGTCCAACTTTTTCCACGCGATCCGTTTCGTTCTGAATGTCCTGAATGACGCCTCGTCGTCCCTGCGTCAGGAGGAGCGCCAGCGTCTGCTGCATGAGGGTGCGGGGCACGCGGTGATGAGCGCGTATGTGGAGCTGGTGTTCGATAACAGCGACGGGCGACTGCCTGTAGACAGGGAGGAGGTGCGTCTGCGGAGGAGCATCGGGCTGAAGAAGGACGAGTACTACCTGGACAAGAAGCATATGACCAAGACGGAGGTGATGAACCTGCTTGAGACGGCGGGGTTCAGTCGGAGCAATCCGTACTACGTGGTGCAGCAGGGTCGGATCATGGAGATGGCGCACATGTCGGACACCAAGAGGCTGGACCTGCTGAAGGACATTGGGGGGACAAAGGTGTACGAAGAGCGAAGGAAGGACTCCCTGGAGGTGCTTCGGGAGTGTGAAGGGAAGCGGAAGAGCATTCAAAACCTGGTGGAACAGCTGGAGGCGAGGCTGGCGAGCCTGGACGAGGAGCGGGACGAGCTGCAGGCGTATCAGGTGGCCGACAGGGATCGTCGCGCGATCGAGTATACGATTTTGGACCGCGAGATAACGTCGACGAGGGAGCAGCTGAAAAAACTCGAGGAGACCATGGAGCAGACGCAGAACCAGCTGACGTGCGTGACAACCGACAAGGACGATCTGCACGACGAGGTCAAGACGGCCGACAAGCAGATCAAGAGGTTGCGGGTCGGCCGCGAGGAGGCGAGCAAGGCGCTCAAGATGGCGAGCAAGGAGCGGGAGGAGGCGCTGGTGAAGAAGACCAAGCTCGAGCTGGAGGTGAAGGAGCTGGAGGACCGGGTCTCGTCGGGGTCGGGCGCCCAGAGTGCGACTGCCGACGAGCTGGCCGCGGTGGAGAAGGAGATCGCCCTGAAGGAGAAGGCGCTGCAGAAGGCAGCGGCTGATTTGGTGGAGAAGTCTGACAGGGAGTCGGCGGCGGCGGCGGCGCTGGCCCACAAGACGTCCCGGCTCCAGGCGCTGTTTGCCCTGGGCGGCGGCGAGGGCCAGTACAAGACGGCAAAGGACCGCGACGCGGCGATGAGCAACGAGATTAAGATGCTAGAGGAGGCGAGGAATACGAAAGAGCAGAGTAAGGGGATGGCGTCGCAGCAGATCGAGGCGGCCAGGAGGGAGATGGCGAGCATCGAGGCGAGCATCTCGCAGTCGCAGCGGGCGCTCGAGGCGCTCCGGTCGGAGGACGAGGACACCAAGGCGCAGGTGTTTGCGATCACCAGCAAGCGTGATGACCTGCAGAACAAGCAGAAGGATCTCTGGAGGCGGGAGGATGAGCTCAAGAAGCAGGCGGCCCAGCAAAAGGACGACCTGCGCAAATGGGACAAGGTGATGGAGTCGTCGGCGCCGAGGGAGGTCACCAGGGGCCTCAATTCCGTCAAGAGGCTGGCCATGCAGCACAAGATCGAGGGCGTGCACGGGTGCCTGATGGAGCGGTTCGAGTGCCAGAACAGGAACATGAACACGGCGGCGGAGACGGTCGCGGGCAACTCGCTCTTCCACGTCATCGTGGACGACGACCAGATCGCTACCAGGCTGACACAGCTTTTGTCCCAGGAGAAGAGCGGCCGAGCGACCTTCATTCCGCTCAACAGGCTCACCGTCGAGCCCGTGGAGTATCCGACCGAGTTTGGCAAGGAGGTCATGCCGCTCATCAAGTACCTCAAGTTCGACGAGAAGTTCAAGCCGGCAATCCACCAGGTGTTCGGCAGGTCTATGATCTGTAGAACGGTCGAGCTGGCCGCCGAGGTGTCCAAGGCGAGCGACCAGGTCTCGTGCGTCACGCTCGCCGGAGAGCAGGTCGAGCGACGGGGTGCGCTCCGCGGAGGATACGTGGACAGCAGGAAGAGCCGGCTGGACGCGTGGAACGAGCGCGCCGCCGTCGTTCGAAAGGTGGAGCAGAGCGACAAGGACGTTGCGGCCCTCCAGACCGGACTGGCGGACGTCTCGCAGGAGATCACCGAGGCGACCGGCGAGCTGTCCCAGCTGCGCGCCAAGGTCGAGCACCTACAGGCCCAGCGGGAGCCGATCAGGAACAAGATCAGACTCAGTCAGGAGCGCTTGGAGCAGCTCGCCTCCGAGGTGCGGGCCAGGGAGAGGGCCATGCGCGAGGTGGACGCGGGCATCAGCTCGGTCGAGGAGGACATTGCCGTCCGGAAGAAGATCATCGGCACCCCCCTCCGCAACAAGCTGACTGCCGCCGAGGCGAGCGAGATGACCGAGCTGCAGAAGTCCATCCACGACATGAAGGTCGAGCTCACCGGCGTGCGCACGTCCAGGCTGGACGCCCAGGCCGCGGTCGACTCCCTCGAAGTCATGCTCAACAGCAACCTCCGCCGCCGCGCCAAGGACCTCCGCGAGCGCATGTCCAGCTCCAACGCTGACCCGTCGATCTACAACCTCGCCTCCCGAAAGGCCGAGCTCGACCTCGTCATGCAGGAGTTTGCCGCGGCGCAGAAGCAGGAGCGAGCGGTTGAGGCGACCCTCGAGAAAACGGCCAGCGAGATCAAGTCGCTCGAGTCAAACAAGGACAAGGCCGTCGAGCGGTCTGCAGTCGACGAGCGGACGTACGAAGACCGCCAGAAGCAGATCGAGTCCCTGAACAACAAAAAGGCCCTCCTGCTCACCAAGAAGTGCGAGCTGGAGCGCCGCGTCAGGGAGCTCGGCACCCTCCCTGCCAACGCCTACGAGCTTCACAGGAACTCGGACAACAGCACGCTGCAGAAGGCCCTGCAGCGCGCCAACCAGGAGGCCAAGAAGTTCGCGCACGTCAACCAGAAGGCGCTCGACCAGTACGTGTCGTTCTCGGAGCAGCGCGAGGAGCTGACCAGGAGGAAGCAGGAGAACGACGCCGCGGAGGCGAAGATCAAGCAGCTCATCGAGACCCTCGACATGCGCAAGGACGAAGCCATCGAGCGGACGTTCAGAATGGTGGGCGTCAACTTCCGCAAGGTCTTTGCCTCCCTGGTCCCGGGCGGCAAGGGCGACCTCATCATGCAAAAGGCCAGCGCGGGTGGCAACGCGGGTGGCAACGCAGGTGGAAACGCGGGTGGAAACGACGCCTCGATGGCGTCCGACGACGACGACGACGACGGAGACGGAGACGTGGACATGGCCGCCGCCGACATGCTCGACGGATGGATCCAAGACGGCGTCGGTACCGCCGTCGGCGGCCTCGCCGCCGCGTCCTCCCGGTACTCTGGCGTCAAAATCCGCGTCTCGTTCGGCACGGGCGAGGTCATGTCCATGAAGCAGCTCAGCGGCGGCCAAAAGACCCTCGTCGCCCTCGCCCTCATCTTCTCCATCCAGCGCTGCGACCCGGCCCCGTTCTACCTCTTTGACGAGATCGACGCCGCCCTCGATCCCCAGTACCGCACCACCGTGGCCAACATGCTGATGACCCAGGCCAACGACGACAGCAACCCGGCCCAGTTCATTATCACCACGTTCCACCCCCAGATCGTCGAAGTCTCCGACCACGTCTACGGCGCCAGCCACCGCAACCGCATCTCCTCCATCGTCCGCATCGAAAAGGGCCACGCCCTGCAGTTCGTCCAAAGCGAAAACGCCGGCGGAAACAAGGGCCACCACCAGAACCCCCAGGAGGACAACCTCAACGCGGAGCGGGAGAACATGGAGACCAACCAGAACTGATATACCGGTATATATTTCTTACCGATGTATTCTTACCGAGACTATGAACATCAATCCTACGACCACTACTCTTCCATCGCATCCTCGGCCAAAACCCGCACCTTCTCCTTCTCCTTCTTGGTCCGCAAGCTCTCTGGCGCCCGTACCAAGTGAATATCCTCCTCGAGCTCTTTCCTGTCGGCCTTCCTCGCCATCGCCTTGTTCCCCGCCATCCTCGCCTCCCAGAACCGGTCCTGCCGCTTGACCCGTATATCCTTAATCCGCTTCATCGCCTTCACCGTCTTCTGCACCACCTCCCTGTTATACTTCTCCGGCCTATTCCGCCGCCGCTCCATCTCAAACGTACTGTCCTCGGCCAGCTCCTTCCCGGCCAACTTCCTGTACGCCTTCGTCCACTTCACCTTCCGAGGATTCCGCTTCATCTTGAAGTTCTTATGACACTTGGACCGGCAGAATCGAAACACCGTGGCGTCGTTCCGGACAAAGGTGATGCCGTGGCCCGGATAGCACGTGGCCGAGCAGAACCAGCACTTTTCCAGACGCATCGTAACGAACAACGAACAACTACGAACAACGACGAACTACGGACGAACTCGCGAGTCGTCGTATTCCTGAGAATTTCTCAAAATCAGAACTCGGGAGGAAATCAGAAACGCATGCACGCGACAAGTCGCCGTGTTCCTTCCCTTTGTATACGCACGACGAATACGACGTCTATCTATCTCTATATCGCAATATGACAGTGACGCTTCACCTCCGACGTCAACGCAAACGTTTTCCGCGTCTCCAGCCACCCCGCCAGCCACCCACCACGGGTCGCATCCGCATCCGCGAGTAGTAGTGGCTTGGGCACAGAGAACGACAGCAACACGTGCTCCCGCCCGCCCTCTCGACAGTAGTAAAACACCAGCGTCGACGAGCTCAGCCACCGGGACACGACACCGGCATGGGCTCTGTCCATCACCTCGTACGTACACGGGTACCCGAGGATGTACCCGTAGACCGTCGGCAGCGACAGGGCACGCTCACAGTCGTCGGCGAGGAACGCTTCCAGAGTGTACGACGTCGCCGTCGACGGCGCCGTCGCCGTCGACGGCGCCATCGACGACAGCTCGCACAATCGTCCTCGCAATCTCTCGAGCCGACGCACCAACCCCGCTTGCTCGCCTTCGTCCATCCACCGCACATCGTTGTCTACGAAGCGGATGCCGCGTGGCAGAGGCATCCACGAAGCCAACGTGTCGCAGTCGACGGCCAGCAGGCAGTCGTCCGAGACGAGGAGGCGGATGGAGTGTACTGTCGTGTGGCGGGCCGTCTGGACCATGTCGTCGATGATCGTGCGGAGGGCGGCGGCCGTGTGCGATGATAGGGCGAGGTGCGGAGAATTGAGAATGGCTGTTGGGAGGTGGAGGAGGTTGAGGAGGGTGGCGGGTCTGCTCTGGGTGGCCAGACCGTGTAGGTCGAGGAGCACGGTGGCGAGTGCGTTCGTTCGGGTCGCTTTCGATCCGAGGCTTCCTCCCCGTCTGTTGGAGCCGGCCGTGGAGCATACGGCGTCGAGGCGAAGGGCCTCGGCGAGCGCCGATTGATGCTGCCTGGAAGGCAGCATCATGCGTAGCGCGGAACGACCAAAAGTGGGTTTCAAAACGAAAGTTTCTCGACAATGCCGTGCACATACGTCACGCAGCTGTGCATGCATGCCCACCATGCGAATATCGCGAATATCGCGTCCAGTCTTGCGCCGCGCCACCGGGTGAGGCGGTGGGCTGGGGTTCACGTTCGGGTGATTCAGTGCCAGGCTGGCCAGACCCACGGGTCCTCCGGAAAGAAGAAGAAGAAGTCTTCCTCGTCGTCTTCGTCGTCTTCGGGCGGTTTCGGGGCTGTTCGTGCGCCGACCACGGAGAGGAAAACCTGCCCCTGTGGTTCCCGGAAGCTCTTCTCGCAGTGCTGCGAGCCGTTTCACAAGGGGGCGCTGCCGCCGACGGCCGAGGCGTTGATGCGGTCGAGGTATTCTGCGTACGTGAACAAGAACGTGGATTATATCGTGGAGACGACGCATAAGGGTTTGAACGAGTTGTACTTGAAGGATGGGGGGGTGAGTTTACGGAAGGATGCGGCGGCGACGTCCGAGAAGATCAACTGGGAGAAGCTGATGGTGACGGAGAAGGAGGATGTGTCGGAGACGGAGGCGTTTGTGACGTTTCAGGTGTTTTTCAAGGTGAGGAAGCAGCAGGGGTCGAGGGCACAGGGGTGGGTATTGAGCTCGGCTGATGTGCTGGTGGGCTCGACGCTCACTCGCGCTTCATGCGCTCGTTCGTTCGTTCGTTCGCCAGGTTCCATGTGCAGACGTTTGTTGAGAAGAGTCGGTTCTTGAAGGAAGACGGGAAGTGGTTGTATGTGGATGGGGAGCAGGACTGGGAGCCGACGTTGAGTGCGCCCAGGCCAGGGTTTGGTGGGCCCATGTGACGACGGCGTCTGGCGCGCGTGGCGAACGGGCAGAGCAAGCGTGGTTGTATGTATGTTGGCGTCTACGGGTCTGCGGGTCTGCGGGTCTGCGGGTCTGCGGGTCTGCGGGTCTGCGGGTCTGGGGCCCCGGGCGTCTGGGCGTGCGGCGATGTGGTCATTCAAATTTGAAAGCAAGTCGTCGCGATCCTCCCCCTGTTTCACACACACACACGATGCCTTGTCCGTTTACGATTGAGATGAGCAATAACGTGGTTGCTGGCGCGCTGTGCTCGCCGCACCTGCTCTACGCCTTCATCTGGTACGCACTTGACGCGATCGACTGGCTGACCCCCCCCGGTCCGTCGCTCGGATAAACTTGGCTGTAGACTGCTCGCTCCAGACGTGTCCCTCACTCTCCCTTCTATGTTCTCCGACGACCTTCCTAGGTACTTTCCGTCGCTGTTCCAGCGCGTGTTTGGCCGGTGGAGTGTCGAGGTGTTTGAGTCGCTCGCGTGGCTGCTGAAGCTCGTGCAGTTTACGGCTGTGGCCTCGTGGCTGGCGATTCGTGGGGCGACGATGGAGGGTGTCGTCGGGTTGGCGGCGGCAGAGCCGCTGCTGGCCGTGGGCGGGGTGGGGCTGATGGTGGTGGGGCAGGTGCTGAATGCGGGGATCTATCGAGCGATCGGGCATAAGGGCGTGTATTACGGGTTCAAGTTGGGGCATACGATTCCGTGGGTGGATGGGTTTCCGTTTACGGTGGTGCGGCATCCGCAGTATGTGGGGAGCGTGGCGACCGTCGTGGGCGGGGCGTGTCTGTGCTCGGGGATGATCGCGAGTGGTGAGCTCTGGGCGTTGACGGTGTACTGGATGCTGTTGTATGTTTTCACTGGTATTATGGAGAGCTGAGTATGTATACAAGGATTGGTTTAGTAGACGTCGTTGGGCTCGTTGACATCCGACTCGCGTTCCCGTCTCCTGGCCAAGAGGGCGCGTGCGGCGCGGCCGCTGTCGACGACCGACTTGGCGGTCGTGACGAGCGGGTCTGGCATCGCGGTGAGGACGACCGAGGCGGGGGACGCGTACATGGCACGGCGCGCGAGGATGGACAGGGCGTTCATGTTGATCTCGTCGCGTCCGACCCTGCCCTCCTTCATCATGACGTTGAGCGCCTGGAAGATCTCCGTGGCGCGGTCCCACTGCCTGCCACGCTCGCACGCGTTGAGCACGCTCGTAAAGATGAACGAGTTGGGCTCGATCTCATCGTCCAGCATCTCGTCGTAGAGGTCCAGGGCGGCTCGCCACTTGCCGGCTTTCTCCAGCGCCGAAATCAGGGCGCCGTACGTCACGATGTCGGGGGCGATGCCCTCGACCTCCTTCATATCCTGCCAGGCCGCCAGCGCGCGGCGCCACTCCTGGAAGTCGCCGAGGATGGAGATGACCTGGTTGTAGACGACGACGTTCGGCTTGACGCCCATCGTTCGGAACTCTTGGATGAGGGACAGCGCGCGCCTCCAGTCTCCCGCCTTGCCGCACGCCGAGATCAAGCCGGTGAGCGTGAAGACGTCCTCGCGGATGCCCTTGGCCTGCATCTCGCTTCTGACCCGCAACGCGGCGTCGTTCCGACCCGCCTTGCCGCACGCGGAAATGAGGGTGTTGAAGGTCACCTGGTTGCAGGCGATGCCCCGGCGAGACATGTTTTCATACACCTCGAGCGCGCGGTCAGACTGGCCGCAACGCTCGCAGGCGGAGAGCAGGGCGTTGTAGGAGACGACGGACGGCTCGATGCCGTCGCGCCGCATGGCACTGAAGATGGACCACGCCTGCTGCCAGTCCTCGCCCTTGGCACACGCGGTGATGGCCGCGTTGTACGAGACGACATCCGCGTTGACGCCAGAGGAGGACATCTTGTTGAACACCTCGACGGATTCCTTCCACGCGCCTGCCCGCTGGAGCGTCGTCATCAGCGTCGTGTAGTGGATGACGTTCGGCTCGATCGACGTCGACGCCTCCATCTCAGCAAACCACTTACGCGCCTGACGCCAGTTGCCGTTCGTCTTGCAGCCGCCCAGGAGGCTCGAGTAGGTGAAGGCGTCGGCCTCGATCCCTTGCACGAGCATGTCGTCCCGTATCATTTGGACTTTTTTCCACTTGCCGCACGTGCTCGCGGCGGCGAGTGCCGTGTTGAACGACACGACGTCGAGCGGAATGCCGTGCGTGCGCATCAGGTGGTACATTTCCAGGGCACGGGACGCTCCGCAGTCCCGTCGACGCATCTGCATCTTCATCACCTTCGTCCAGAGCACCGTCGCCTCCTCGGAAGTGCGCCAAAGGTCAGCGGTGTTGACAATGTTGGCGTCGCTCGTCTTGGTCGTCATCGTCGTCGAGAGGGTCTTGTACTTGAGCACCTCGATGCCGAGGTCCGGCGCGTCCTGTACGTCCAAGTACGTCAATATCTCTCTGCAAATCGTGCCGTCAAGGTTGATCCGCATGTCCTTCACCACCCGCTGGATGCTGTCGCCCTCGAGCAGTCGCCGCGTGGCCTCCACCACGAGCGGGTCCCGTGGCTTTCGCGACTGCTGCTTCCGGTACTGGCTGCGAGGGGCCGAGGCCGTGCGCTTCGCGCCGTTATTCATCGAGAAGGCCGGGGCTGGGCACTCGTCGTCGTCATCGTCGCAGCCCCTCGACTTCCGAGGGGGCGACCGTCGTTCGTTGCGCTGCCCGTTGGGCGCTCTGTCCGTGGCGTTCGTGGTGTCCGTGGCGTTCGTGGTGTCCGTGGTGTCGGCGCCGGACGTCGGTATGGCCAGACATACCACTGATGCGTATGTGTGCACAATGTCAGCGCGCAGGACGCCCGGGAGGCTCGGTCCGGGGGGAGGCAAATGGCCCTCGAGCCAACTGGGTCGTCGTTCAGCGCTGGCCAGGCGTCTCCATCGTATCCGCACAGCCCCGCCTGTCGGCAGGCGTGTTTGGGACGCGACCATATTTGGCTGCCGGCGTCGCTGAGACTGTGTGGAGGGGAAAAAAGAGCGAAAAGCAAAGGGACTGTGTACGCGCAGAGGGAGGAGGCAGGTGCGTCTGACGCCAGGCACCCGGATGCCGTCGCCGCAGGTACGTCGCCGAAACCGGCCTCGTCCCTGGCGAGTCCGGTTGCCTCGTGAGCGCACGCGCGCGAGCTCACGTGCGCCGGCCTTCGGTACGGCGTCCGCCAGCGCTCACCGAGTCGGCGAATCAGCGAGTCGGCGAGTCGTGGGGCCGCCCCAAGGCTGCGGATGGCAATGAGGGCGACGAGACGGCGCGATCTCGAGCCGGTCCAAGCTGCCCCGTCGCATGGCGATCGGGTGATGCGACCTTCATTTCGGTCGACTCGAGCTCGAGATAGCGTTCTCGATATAGGATTCCCCGTCCCGGATTTCGTTTCTGTGCCCGATCGGCCAATCTGCACCGACAAAGGTATCATTATACCCGACCTTCGGCCCAATCTGACCAGCAATTGCAGCAGAACTGACCTGGCTACCCGATAAAGGGCCTCTCATCGCTCCAGAATTCGAAACGAAACGTCCTCCACGACGACTACTCGCGGATCAATCTTCGAGACGAGGCGGCCCGGGATCTCGAGCTCGATCATGCAAATTGGGACGTGCACCCCGCGGGGTGGATGTCGGGGGGCTGGCTGGCCAGCCGGAGGCAATCACCAGCAGCTCCGGGCTCACCGGAACTCGCTGCCACGGCGACAACCGGGCGTGCTCAACCTGAAACGGCCCGGCAGGCTCGACACCGTACACGTGCCGAGATCCGCGTCGTCTTCCTCGAACAACGGCAGCAGCAACGGTAACGGCAGCAACGGCAGCGGCGACAAAAGCCCGTCGCTCCGCAGAAAGCTCAAGGATATTTTCCAGCTGCCGCTGGAGATTGCGTCGACGCTGTCGAAGGAGGATGCGCATTACTTGGAGAAACGACAGCGGAAAAAGTGGTGGCGCTCGATGTCGTTCCCCAAGGTGCCGAACGACACACTGGAAGCGGCCCACGAGGAGGCCCCGCCACTGTCGCTCTGGCTCAAGGTGCTGCCGCTCGGCTGCATCTTCTTCGGGGCATCGTTCAACCTGGCCATCCTACAGAGTCTGAAGGACAGCATTATGGTCACGACGGCGGGTGCCGAGACCCTGCCGTTCCTGGCGAGCTTTGTCGTGCTGCCGTCATCGCTGGGCTTCTTCCTGTTGTACGGAAAGATGGTCGAGTCACTGCCTTCTCGGATGGTATTCTACGTCTCCATCATGCCTCTGGTGGCGTTCTACCTGCTCTTCACGCTGGTGCTGTACCCGAACCACGCGGCGCTCCATCCAATGTGGCTGGTCGACTCGGTGGCCCACTGGGTCCCCCAGGGGCTCATGGGGCTGGTCAAGGTCGTCCAGTATTGGACATTCTCTCTGTTCTACTGCTCTGCAGAGCTCTGGGGGTCGGTGGTCATCAGCGTGCTGTTCTGGTCGCTGGCGAACGAAGTCTGTACAATATCCGAGGCCAAGTCGGTCTACCCCCTGATGGGCATCGCCGCGAACGTGGCGCTCGTGCTCTCTGGAAATTTCGTCAAGCTCGTCAACACGCAGATCGCCGTGGGTAACACCTACGTTTCCCTGTGCTGGCTGGTGGGCGGGATCGTCACGATGTCGTCCTTCATGGCGCTGGCCAAGACGGTCCTCGACAAGTTCGTCATCGGCGACTATTGCAGCCTGGACCCGACCACGGCGGCCAAACCCAAGCGAAAGAACAAGGGAAACATGGCCGAGAGCTTTGCGATCATCCGCGAGTCGCCGAAGATCAGCAACCTCGCCATCCTCGTGATGTCCTACGGCATCTCGCACAGGCTGTTCGAGTTCGCGTGGAAGGGCTCGCTGCGGGCGCTGTACCCCACCGCGCAGGCGTATCAGACGGTGCTCGCCGAAGTGGCCATCGCGACCGGATGGGCGACCATCACGTTTATGATCTTGGGCAAGTTTGTCTTCCAGTACCTGGGCTGGGGCGCTGCGGCCTCGGCAACGCCCGTCGCCATGCTCACCTCTGGCGGGGTGTTCTTCCTCCTGTCGCTGCTCTCCGGCAGCATGGCGGCGTCCGGCAACATGATGTTCGGACTGGAGCCGACGACGATGGCGTTCATGGGCGTGGCCGCCGGCGCCATCACGCAGGTGTTTGCCCGTTCGTCCAAGTTTTCCCTGTTCGATCCGGCCAAGGAGATGGTCTACATCGAGATGTCCAAGGAAGAGAAGAGCAAAGGCAAGGCGGCTGTGGATCTGATCGGCAGCCAGATCGGCAAGAGCGGCGGCGCGTGGGTGACCCAGGCCCTGCTGCTCGTCACCGGCTCGATGACCGCCTCCCTCCCGATCATCGCCGGCGTCTTCTCCGTCGTCATCTTCTCGTGGCTCAACGCCGTGCGCAACCTGGGATACATGATCAGGAAGGAAGAGGAAGCAAAGGTCCTGATCTCCATGGACGACTCCCAGGACTCGGTGGACGACGTGGAACCCAAGGCGGGCGCCGCCGACGTCGCGCCGGCGTAGGGGACCGAGCGAGACAGAGTACGTCATGAATGAAAAGAGTTACGATTGTTGTCATTGTCCGAGATGTTTTATTATTGTACGTTATTGCAAGAAACAGTACCGTATCCGTAACCAACCTCCCAACCACCAACACCCTCCGACATCATTCAGTCGCTCTTGGCTGCCGAGGTCCGGAGGGTCAGCCCCAGACTCACGTACACCGCAGCCAAACTCAGCCCGATCATGCTCCACCCGTTCATCATCACCAAATACTCCCCCTTGGTCTCCCTCAAACAATGCTCCGGCAAATCGGCGACAAAGTCGCTGCCCTTGCTCGCCGACTTCTGCAGATACTTGGCGAAATCGCCCTCGAACCGCTTGCTCCGATCCATCTGCTTCCGCTCCGCCCGCTTCACCTGCTGTCCCGCAGAACCCACCATCAGGTTGCCGTAATCGTTCTTCTGCTTCCTGTCCAGCGCCGCCTCCATATTCGGCAGCTCGGCCATCGCCTGCCGCAGCTCGGCGTTCTTCGCCAGCTCGGGGTTCACCGTGGCGTCTGTCAGCGCCATGAGAATCTCGCGATACTCCCCGATCGTCAGATCCTTAGTACCGTTCTCGTGCGCCGCGGTGATCTTATCCAACACCGAGTCGGCCATGTCGAGCCTCTTGCGTAGCAACGCTTTGCCCGACTCGGGCATCTTCGAGATGCTCTCGGGAGACACGTCGTCGTTGTTGAGCACGCTCCCCAGCACCTGTTCCGCATGTTTCTTCACCATAGACACCTTGGCCTTGATATAATTGATATCGGTGAACCTGAGGTCGTTCTGCTCCTTCCTCAGCTCCATGACGCTCACCGCATCCTCCTTGACCGCATCGATCGACTCCTGCATGTCGGAAAGCGCCATAAACACGCTCTGCATCGCTTCATACCCCTGAGAATCTTGAATAGCGCGCTCGGACGCCTTCGTCTTGTGGTAGAGCTCCGCCAGCGCGCAGTCCACCTGGGCATCGCGCGACACCTCCCCCAGGAACTGGAACGCCAGCAGCGTGGCCACGATGGACGTGACCACCTGCAGGTTGACGAAATTCGTCGACCGCACCCCAGCACCCACGAACCCAGACACGCCCGATGCGACGATCAAGGCCCCCAGGACGATCCCAGTCGTCTCCGTGAAGCGATACGCGTAGCGAAGCGAGAGCAGGACGGTGAACGCCCCCCCGGCCATCTGCATCAGCGAGATGACCTTATCCAGCCCCGACCAAACCTTCACCCCCTTGCGCAGATCCCCGTACCCGGACCCCTCGCCGAGGTTCCCGCGAGTGGGCGACGCGTAGCGGGGCTGGCCGCTGTATGGATCGGTATCCTTCTTGCCGCCCAAGAAATTCAGCTTTTCCGGCGAGAAGAAAGAGCCCTGGCGACCCAGAGACTGTTTCTGCGGGCTTCCCGCCAGAATCGGCGTGCTCTGAGCGGAAGGTATCATACCGAACGATGAAAGCCGAGAGCCGAGAGCCGAGGAGCAAGAGAGAATTCGGTAGCAGATCGGTTGGAACGCTCGTTCGCCTCTGCGATATCTGGTACCTACGCGTGAACTGTTTCACGTGACGTCGTCCGCAATGTACTATACTTCTATGGATGTGCGTCGTGAGCAATTCTGGCCGGGTCTGCCTGGCGTAGCAAACGACGAACCGAGTTCGGAGTCGGTCGAGTTCGCTCGTCCAACGGACGGTCTGGACGTCGTTTCTCCAGGAGTTCCGGACGAATTCATAATATTCATAATAAC
>Ga0181584_10000386_pt1:0-30000 | contig 31113 bp, 24 predicted proteins | sample 071ome_30_FD_132462 | JGI IMG/M metagenome (GOLD analysis project Ga0181584, IMG submission 132462) | Coastal salt marsh microbial communities from the Groves Creek Marsh, Skidaway Island, Georgia - 071406AT metaG (megahit assembly) | ecosystem: Environmental > Aquatic > Marine >... | reverse complement strand
GCTGCCGGGCGTCGGCGAGCGGTCGGGGCGGTGACCGTGACCTGGACGGGGCGGGAGACGCCGCACAGCACGCGACGCTGCTGAAGGAGAATGCGTTGCTGAAGCGGGCGGTGGCGATTCAGAATGGAAAGATTCATGAGCTCGGGGAGAAGTGCAAGGGGCTGGAGCTGGAGCGGTACTCGTTGCAGGTGCACTTGAAGCAGGCGACGACGCCGAGCCGGTGGCGGCCAGACGGTGGCGAGCACGGTGGAGAGAACGGCCCCCCAGATGTATACTAACGCTGTTTGTGATTACAATGACAATTTGGAGCTGACGTCGTCGAGCGCCCGTTGCATGGCGACGTAGGCATCGTGGTCTTGGTGCGTTTCTTTGCTGCGTTGGAGTGCGCTCCGGAGCAGCATGCGGCACTGGCCGAGTCCGGACGTGTTGGGTGGTGGGAGCTCCAGGGTTGCTCTGGCGAGGGCCACGCAGCTCTGGGCGTATTCCTCAAAGGTATCGTCCTGGGCGTGCCAGGTGGAGGTGGAGAGGCCTCGGACGTGTTTGGTCAGGCACTCGGCCTCCGAGCCGGGGGCGCCTGTGATGGCGTAGAAGCGGGCGTAGGTCTTCCAGAATCCCGGGCCAGCGGCGCCCTTTGAGCTGGTGGCGATTTTTTTGAGAATGTTGGACACGTAGTTGACGAGCTGCTGGGAGGTCGTGGTGGTGATGGGGTTCTCTTTGGGTGCGTTTGGGGGGTCCGGGGCGTGCGAAGCGTCAACGTCGTCAGCGTCGTCAGCGTCGTCCAGTTGTAAATCTCTCAGTGCATCCACGAGGCCACCGACGAGCTTGGGGTTGTACGTCTCGCCGCGCGTGAGGCCGACCATGTGCTCGAGGGCACGGGCCGACGTGTTGAGGTCGCCGACCTGGAAGGCGACGTGTGCGTAGTTCTCCCACGTCTGCCACGTATCTCTGGCGTGTTTGGAAGCCTCGCCGAATGCGACGAGGGCCTCGGGCCAGTTTTCCATCTTCATGTGGACTGTCGCGAGGTTGTTCCACGCGCGGCCGTCCTCCGGGTCCATCTGGACGAGCCTGGTCAGCGCCGACGCTGCCTTCTCGTAGTTGGTCGACTTCAGGTTGCACCATCCCAGAGAAAACCAGGCCTCGAGGTGGAGGGGACTGAGGGCCAGCGCCCGCTCCCAGCAGTCGCTCGCCAACACAAAGTCCTCGCGGCGCATGGCCGACCTCGCGAGTGAGCGCTGAGCTCGGGCGCTGCGTCCGTTGGAACACGACCACGCCGTATGGTAGTGCTCTTCCGAGTCGACCAAGTCTCCGAGCGTGCACCACAAACGCGCATCCTCCGGCGTGACCTCGAGCCGCGTCCGAACGAGCTGCTCGGCGATCTCGTTCTTCTCGAGCAGCTGATAGCAGACGATCAGGCTATCCCACAGCTCGGCCTCCTCGAACAGCTTGATGGCTGCGCCGATCAGCCCGCACGCCACAAACGCCTCCCCGAGTTCCTTCCACAGCGCCGCCCTCGGCAGCGATTTGCACGTAAACGCGTACCGCATCCGGTCCGCGGGCGCCACATGCGCGTGCGCGTGCACGGCGTCGGTTGCGTCGGTTGCGTTGGCCGCGTCGCCCACCGACCCCTGGACAACAACAGCAGACAGCGACTCTTTGATTCCCTCCATCGTACACAGCGCCCGCTCCCGCGTCCGTGACCGCTGAATCTCCAGACGCGACAGCTCCATGTACGCCGCCAGTCGCGTCACAAATTCCGTCCTGTCCTGCGCCAGCAGGCACTCTGCATACGCCGTCAGCTCCCACGGCTGCGTCCCATCCGGACTCGACGACTTCTTCACCACGTTGCAGAGCGCCAGAATCACCAGCTGATGGACCGCGTTCAAGTCTGTTCGGATCGCCTCCTCCTCGTCGAGCAGCTTTGGCCCGCCCCGAAACACGTCGGCGTCAGACTCGCAGAACCCGCGAAACTCCGACGGCTGCCTCTCCCCGCTGTCGTCGGTTGCCCCTCCAGAACCGGTCCCCGCCACGAGATTGAACGCTATGTCGTCCAACGCCGTCCGCTCGAATCGCCCGGCCAAGACGTCGCTGCCCTCGCCACCGTCGCCGACATTGTCTACGGTACGCACTTTGGCAACGAGCTGCGCGTGCGCATTCTGCTGATGCACCGTCCGCATGCCAAGCAGCCCCGTTAGCGCCACCTCTATCCCAAGCGCCCGCTGCGCCGCCGCCACGTGGGCCTTCATCTCCGCCACCATACCAAACGCCGAGTACGCGTTTGCCGCCTCAAGATGCACTACCGCCAACAGATGCACATCATTCGTATCCTCCGCGTATGATACCGTCAGGGCCTCCACGCCCGACGTGATCCGCTCCAGCAGGACCTGCGACCGCTCCGCCAATAGGTACTGCACCGCGGCCGCCACCCGAAAGTTCCAAAAAGACACCGCCGGCGAGGGATGCGAGCGCGCCAGTGCACCGAATGCAAGTTTGGCGATCAACAGGTACTCGGGATGGAAGACGAGCCCGAGAAAGTCCTCGCCGTTCTCCGCCAGCTCGTTGAGCAGATCGAACGACTGGGCGGAGGAAGAGGCCGTCGAGGACGAAGAGGGCGTCGAGTAGGGTCCGACGAGATTGTGACGCGCGTGGAGGAAGATGGCGGCCACGGCGAGGTCATGCAGCGCTTCCGGATCGTACGAACCAGCGCTGCAGATGTCCTTGACGGCCTCGACGAGGGTCCGAGGGCTGGTGGCCGGGGACGTGGCGGGGGAGTCGAGCCGGCGCAGAGCGGTTGCGAGCGTCTCCTCGTATGCATCGGATATTGAACCGCCTTGATCACCCCACAGGGTGTATAGGAGGGCGGGAGAGGTCATCGATCGGTGTTGTCGACGATTTTCAGGAGGAGTTTTCTGCCCATTCGAATTCGAACGCTCAATGAGCGTTCATTGCATGATGATAATGCATGATGATCACGCAGTAGGTCGCTGGCTCTTCGCGACGTGGGCCCGACCGACGCACTCCTGATGATAGGTGCACACGCAGAGCTTGTGCGATCGACGATGAATGATATGACACTGATGATGAACTTACTGCGTCTTGAGGTACTCGACGATCATCGACTTCAAGTAGGTTCTCAGGCTGCGGCCGTCGAGCGCCCGGATCTGACCCGTGACCTCGCCGACGATGGCCTCGCTCCACCCGAGGCGGGTCGACAGCTGGATGCCGAGCGCGTTGAGATAGTCGCCACCAAAGCTGGACGTCGCCAGCGACTTGATCTGATTGGCGCACTCGGACAGAAGCGAAATGCTCGAGGCGTCGCGGATGTCGACGCCGCCAGACTCCGGCTTGACGAGCAGGGGGAACAGCAGCACGTCGCAGCCGTAGCGCACGCAGGCGGCCTCCTTGACCGCGCCGTCGCCTGGGTAGGTCTGGACCCAGTGCGTCACGATCGCCGCGAGCGTCGCGATGCACAGTTTCCGAACCCCATGGTCGACGTTGGACACGGCGCCCTTGAACACATCCGAGACGGCGGCAGAGTCGCGCAGCAGCACGCGGTCGATGATCGAGGCGCACTGGGACACCGAGTTGACCAGCGAGTAGTATTGTTTCTGCAGCTCGACCTTCTCTCGGAGAGCCTCGGTGCTGCCGGTGCTGCCGGCGCCCTGGTGTTCCGTGCCCTCGCTGGCCGTCCGCATGCTCCAGTCCCAGTCGCTGCCGAGAAAGTCGTGTACTTTGCTCGAGCAGTCTGTAAACAGCGGTATAATCACCGAGTCGATGACGGTCTGGTTGTTCGCGAAGCGCACGATGATTTGGTTCACCAGCACCAGCGTGTCCTTGAAGTCGCCCGCGTCGATCCTCGGGTGGTCGAGGGCCCAAAACACGTTCGGCAGGTGCGGGACGATCTCCGTTCCCAGGCATTCGACGAGCCTGTGCATGTATGCTAAAAACTTGACGCGGACGTCCTTGTGCGTCGCGAGACCCTGGACCGCCTGGATGGCGGGGACGAGCGGCTCGAGGAGCGCCTGCGCCAGCTTTGGGCGGGTCGCGCACGCCTTCGACGCGAACCCCTTGCCGATCCGCGTCAGCGCCTCGAGACTCTGGCGGCAGAGCGCGCCAATGTGTTTTTCATTATGTTCATTCGTCCCGTTATCGCGAGCCCCGGATGTCGTGGCGTCGAGCGAGCTGCGGGCTTCGGCAGACCCGCGCGCCGTGGCGTCGACCCGCTGCAGCTGCTCCATGAGCGGCCGGGTCAGGGCCTGCAGCCACTCTACCTGGATCGTCTCGTTATCTGAAGATCCAACGAGCAGTCCTGCGGCCTCGAAAGCGAACATCCGGTCGTCGGGTGTCGACACCCCCGCGCCAGACACCCCGACGCTCGCCGACGCGCCCGCCGCGACGAGCCCCGACGGCCGCGCGTATGGCGACAGAGACAGCGGACCGCCGGCGTCCTGAATGGGACTTCGTGCGATGGCGTCCAAGTGCGGCATCAGGGCCCCCAGGATTTCCCTTGAGATTCCCGAGATGGCCTGTCGCAGCGACTTGACCGTTCGGCACAGGAGGTACGCGGCGCGCGGGGGCACCGAGCTGGCCGGGTGGCCGAGTCCTGCCTTGCCGAAAAACTTGGAAGCCAGCGCGGGCAGCAGTTCTCTTCGAAAGAGCGTCACCTTGGCGTACCGCGCGCACGCCTCGAGCAGCGCCAGCGCCACCAGCCGGTGCCCGGCGACGCCGTCGTCGAGCTGGATGATGGCCGCCGCCAGCTCGACCGACGGATGCGTCCCCGCCTTGAGCACGTCTTCCGTCACGCCCTCGCCGAGTTGGTAAAACAGGCTGAGGGCAATCTCCGCATCCTGCCACACTGCGATCGTCGCGTTTGCGCCGCCGCCCGCCGCCACCCCGCAGCTCTCGCGCAGCATGCTCGCCACCAGCGCATAGGCTTCGTTCGGCACGAGCTTTGCAGTGTTCCGCCACAGACTGAAAACATCCTGCCGTATCGCGCTCACGCGCTGCTCCTCCTCCTCCGCCACCACCCGCTCCTCGACGCTCCCCTCCTGCACCGCGTACAGACGGCTCTCCCTCGAGAACCTCGCACACGCCGCCGCGCCCTCCAGCACGCGCACCAACTGGCCCCGCTCTACCGCCCCTAACTCTCCGCACCGCTTCTGCACCATCTTCATCCGACTCACGAAGCCCAACATGAAGGGCGCCACGATCACGCTCACCTCGTCTTCTGGCACCCGCAGCACCCGCACGACGGACGGAAACAGCTGCTCGAGCATTCCTGCCGCCTTCTGCACGCTCTCGGTTGCTTCGCGCATCACGTCGTCGTCCAAACGTACCCCCACGGCCTGCAAGCTGATGACCCCGTTCTCCACTTTCTTCCAAGCGTCGAGAATCTCGGTCGCCAGGCCCACCAGCAGCTTTGCACTCGCGACCCCCAGCGCGTGGTCCTCGTCCTCCAGCGGATTCGCATGCTCCGGCTGGACGCCCATACCTCCCGGCAACCCCGTCTCCGCCCACCGTGCCCCGAGCGGCACCAGCCCCAGGCTCTCGATCAGCTGCAGCTTGGCACCCGCCTCCATCTTCTTCACCACGATCTCGCTCAACACGCCGATCGCCGCCACCTGCGCCCCTCGAACGCTCTCCATCGACCCGGCCGTCTGGTCTCCTCCGACATTGGCACTGCCGCCACTGCCGACCTCCGAATTCAACACATCGAACAGCACCGCAATGAACGGCCCGTTTGCGACCAACCCGATATCGACCCAATTCACGTATCTCTCCACGCCATTCAGCACCAGGGCGATCAGTCTCCACGCAGACGATATCGAAGCAACCGAGGCGACCGAAGCGACTGCCTCGGCGGGCGAGGCCCCCGCCCCCACCCCCGCCCCCCGATCACCCCCGACACCGAGCATCCCCAACAGAGCCTTCAAAACTTCCAGCCACGCCCTCGCCACTCGCTCCAGCGCCGCATCGGGCCCGTCCCGCATCGCGTCCTTGAAAGTCATGCTTGCCTTGGCCCCGGCCGCCGACCGCGGCACCTCGAGCGATATAATATCCTCGTGAATCGATATAAGGATCCGAGAAAAGCAGTCGATACTCAGTTGCCGATCGTTCAAGCTCGCCAGCACGTCTGTAAAGAACGTCGGCCACGTCGCCGGGTACTCGGCTGCGGCGATCGCCACGATCACTTGCGCCAGCTTGTTCCGTATAAACAGCGGCATTTGTGCAGCTCCGATATCGTCATCGTCATCGTCCCCGCTCCGACCCAAGGCCAAGAGGCCCCCCCGCAGCCGCTGCTTCCGCCCCTCGTCCAGCAGCCCGTAGTTGGCACCCGCGACGAGCCCGTGCAGCGCTTGCAATGCGTAAAATCGTACCTCAACTCGCTGCGTGTGCTCCAAATGAAGCACGCACGTATCGAACTGCGCGACCGGGAGCGTCGACAGCTCGTCCAGCTGTGCGGAAGTTGGGGAGGCGCCGCTGAACACGGCCAGGACGGCTGCCTCGAACGCAGGGTCCGTGCTTGGAGGCGATACGGGTTGAGACATCTATGTATCTACTCGGCGGGGGAGGCGGACCGGCGGACCGGCGCGTGTGTGAGTGAGGGAGTGGCGGAGGAGGGCGAGCTGCATCCTGGACTCAAACGTCCTCGGTTGCGGACGTACCCGTACCCCCGAACGGGTATCCTACGGTCTACGGTCTACAGTCTACGGTCTACAGTCTTCCTACTTAATGCCGCAGATGGGCCGCAAAACGTTACAAAAACGGGTGGGCGCTGGCCACCATGGTGGCGAGATCGGGGCTGTCTGGGTTTTTTTCCCGACCGAGAACCGTAAATAACTCCCTCGTGCGACGTAGCACATAGCACATCGCGGACATGCTGCAGCGCTGCAGCCGCAGGACGTTGAGCGTCCTCAGCGAGGCACGTCTCGGTTTCTCTCTTCTCTCCCGTCGTACTCCGAGACGCCCTCTCTCACACTCGCACACGCACCACCCGTGCAGTTCGCGAAGCCGACCTTCCATGCACTGTTCGTGGACGCCGCAGGGACGCTGATCTATCCATCGGAAGACACCGCGACGGTCTACACGCGGTACGCCGCGCCGTACGGGCTACGGCTCGAGCCGCCACAGATCCTGGCGAACTACCGTCGGGCGTATTCGAAGCCCTGGGCCGAGTCGTCGATCCGATACGTCGACGACGGTCGGGCGTTCTGGAAGTTCATCGTGGCGGAATCGACGGGCATAGAGAACGAGGAGATGTTTGAGGCGCTGTACGACTACTACGCGCGGGCAGAGGCTTGGGTCGTTGCGCCGGGCGCGCGGGAGGCGCTGCGGACCGTTCGGGAGACGCTTCGGATCAAAACGGCCGTCGTGTCCAACTTTGATCGCCGGTTGCACGGGATCCTCGAATCCCTCGAGCTCACGGGACTGTTTGACGCCGTTGTCGTGTCGGCGGACGTGGGCGCCGAGAAGCCGAATCCGATCATCTACCAGCGGGCTTGCGAGCTCTTGGACGTGCGGCCCGAGTGCGCCGTGCACGTCGGGGATGATCGGCGAAACGACGTCAAGGGGGCGAGGGATGCGGGGTGCTACGCGTGGCTGATGGGGGACGACGTGCGGGGCTTTGGCGAGGTCGTGGAGCGGCTACGGACCGGGAATCTTATCGACAGTCTCAGTGATCCCTATTACTGAGTGTTAAAAACAAAGGACGTTGCAGTCCGACAAACGGATCCGGTGAGTATCTATATCTAGAGGAAGGCCTGTCCAAAGTTGCCCTGGTTGTATGCGTTGTTGTTCTGGTAGGCGTTGTTCTGGTTGTAGCCGTAGACCGCCTGGATGCCCTGCTGCTGGCCGCCCATCATGCCGCCGACCGCGCTTTTGAGCCCGCCTCCCATTCCCGCGCCGGCTCCGGCCCCGGATCCCGCGCCCATCTTCGACTCCGGCTTGGGGTAGGCGGGCTGGCCGTTCTCGATCCTCTTGATCGCGTCCAGGGTCCAGCGGGTCTCGGCCTTGAAATCGATGGGAGCGACCCGCATGACGTTGATCCTCAGCTTCTCCTCGTCCTGGTACCTCTCCTGGGTGCACTTGAGCGTCATCAGGAACGTCTGCCACGGGAATGTCTTCACCTTGCGGGAAAACACCGGGTTCTCGGAGCGCTCCTCCTCCTGCTTGAGCTCCACCAGCTCGTTGGCGCCGATGCCGGTGATGCTCGGCGCCGACTCCTGGAAGGCCGTCATCCACGACTCGCCGCAGTGGTCCATGCCCTTGATGCTCAGGATATATCGGTGATCCGGGGCGTCGTTGGTCGCATTGCAGCGCTCGCAGAACCACCCCTGGGCGCCCGGCTCGTCCGACTGGGTCACCTTTTTGTTGCAGGGCCTGCCGTTGTAGTCCAGCTTGCACGCCGGATACGAGAAGCGCTCCGGGTTGACGTACGACACGGAAACCAGCGCTTGCACCCACGCGGGCTCGGCCATGCCGATGCCCTCGCTGCGGATCTGCTTCATGGTGACGCGCCACTCCTGGCGCTTGCCGCCGCCGCCCTGCATGGAGAGCGCCTGCGCGTTCATGCTCTTGCCCTTCTGGGCATACCAATCGCGCAGCGCACCCGTCTCCTGGACCTCATTCGGGTCCAGCATGAGCTGGGTCGCCGAGACCGTGGAGATGTTCTTGCCGCCAAAGTCGCCCACCCGGACGCCCTTGCAGGCGAGGATGGGGTTGCGCCCGGCGGCAATCTCAGCCTTGATGCGCTCGCCCGGATCCCCGCAGTACTTATCCCACAGCGTCAGATTGATGCTGCAGTTGGAAGCATCCTTCATCCTCAGGTCCCTCTTGTGGGCCTCGCTGCCGTCCTTCCTGGTGATGCTGCCCGGCTCGTCGATCGACTCGACGACCCCGATGACGTCCACCACGGCACCGCGCGGCGCATCCTCCAGCGTCGCGATGGTCTGGAAGTTGAACGAAGCGTTCTTGATCTGCTGGTCGTCCGCCGCCGGCTCGACCAGCGAGTTGGTCTCCAGGTGGATCTCAAACTGGTGACGCAGCTGGTTGTAGTTGCCCCGCTTGTTCCTCAGCGACGCTTTGCTGATGAAGTAGACGCGACCCTGCTTGACCTGATCAAAGAACCGGTCGCACTGGTCATTCCACGCCACGGCACGAATCTCTCCGTCCTGGCTATCCAGCAGGTCGAAGGAGAAGAACTTGCCCTCGCCACGGGCGTTGGAGTACCTCCTGATGTCTGACTTGGACGTCACCCTCGCCTTGATCGTCCACCTGTTCTGGTACGAGTTCAGCGAATTGATCGGCAGGATGTTGGCATGGCCCTCGTTGCGAACGATCGGGCCGGCGTTGTTGCTCGCGTACGGGTTGTGCTGCTGCGGCGGCTGCGCCCCGTACATATTCGGCTGCTGCTGCTGCGGCGGCACCCCGTACATATTCGGCTGCTGCTGCTGCGGCGGCACCCCGTACATATTCGGCTGCTGCTGCTGCGGCGGCACCCCGTACGTAGGATGCCCCACCGGCGGCGGCTGCTGATGCTGCTGATGCTGCCGCTGCTGCGCATCCAAATCCTTCATGGCAAGCGTCGTCGGCTGGCCAATCTGCTCGTGCCAGGCCCCCACCACGTGCAACCCCAGCACCACGATATGCCGCTTCTTCCCCTGCGGCTGCGTCAGCATCGTCTCCGTCACATCCACCACCACGTTATCCGCCATATTCCCATAATTCACCCCCGAAGCCCCAATCACGCTCACCGCATTCACCCCATCAGACACCAGCAGCTTCAACCGCTGCTGTCCCCCGTCCCCATTGATCGCCTTGGTCCCCAGCACCTGCACCCGAAACGGCTCCTGGCCCGGCTTCGGGCCACGCCCGTGCATCATATTGACCACGGCTCCCGGCGTCAACTGCATGGCGATTGGACCGGCTGATTGATCGAAGGCGAGAAGCGAGAAGCGAAGAGACCGGTCTCTCGTCGAATTTCCTGATCTAGGGAGTGGGATCCGACAAACCACGCAGGGAATAGGATCGGACAAACCACCAATGGTCTGGAAATTTGAATGCTATTGTCTGTGCGCAGGCGAGCGGCCAGGCGAGCAGAGTGTTGGCGAGAGCGAGATTCAGAAGCTCGTTGGATTTGGACTTTGAATGAATTTGCCCCGGACTTATCTTCGGGACGTCCAAAAGGGTCGTCTGCGCTGTGTTCTGTGTTCTGTATACCCACTGGTGGCGTTAATCCGAGCGAGGCGTGAATTGACCAACTCGGCGAAGCTTTCGGTTTGTGCTAGTCGAAGAGAGCGCTTCATAAAACTTGTCGTTCGCCCCTCGCCATGCGTCATTGCGGTCATTGCGGTCACAGGCACCCGCACCAGAGTCTTGCAGCCGCAGAGCGTCCCCCTGCCTCCGCTCACGCGCAGAGAGAGAGCGCGGGAGAGAGGATCCCGCGGACACTTGTCGTCGACCGCCACTCGCGAAGGAAGATGACGGGGCCCTCGGCCTTTCACCACGACCACTACGACCCGACCGACGCCACGATCGACCCGTCCCTCCTCACAGCCGTGCTGTCCCAACACAACATCACGGCGGACAACATCTGGATATTCGGCTTCGGGTCGCTGGTCCACACGCCCGGTTTTGCCTACGCGGAGAAAGCGACGGTGGGTGATGCATAAAAAACTCTGACGCTCGCGCCCTTCCGACTTCCGACTTCCGACTTCCGACTTCCAACTTCCGACTTCCGACGCTCACTCGCGCCTCGCGTTTCTTCCTTCGCTGGTTCTCCAGGGGTACATTCGGGGCTGGCGACGGGTCTGGTGGCAGGGCTCCACGGACCACCGGGGGACGCCAGAGTTTCCGGGGCGTACAGTCACGTTGACGCCGGAGGAGGGCGCGACGTGCTGGGGGGTGGCGTATAAGCTGGCCGGGGATGCGGCGCAGCAGATGGAGACGTTGCGGTATCTGGAATGGCGGGAGAAGCAGTATGATCACCGGGCGTATGTGACGTTGTGGGATGGGGAGGGGCAGGATGCGGTCAAGGTGGTGGAGCACGAGCTGCTGTGTTACGTTGCGACCGGGGATCTGGGGCGGAATCCGAATTTCCTGGGGGAGGCGGAGAGTCTGGAGGCGTTGGCGGGGCAGGTGGTGCGGGCGGTGGGGCCGAGTGGGAAAAACGCAGAGTATGTGCTGAAGATTCGGGACGCGGTGCGGGGGGCGGGGGCGGGTGGGAGCGACGTGGAGGAGCTGATGCGGCTGGGGGAGGCAGTGGAAAGGCTGGTCGGCTTACAGGACTCGTCGACTCGTTGACGAGTTCAACTCAAAGATTAGTCGTGTCTTCTCTCTCCGTTCACGAGGCGGAGTATGTGCAGGAAGAGGTTCAGGACGTCGAGGTAGAGCGAGACGCTCGCCCAGATGTATTCGTCGACGTCGTACTTGGCCGCCAGGAGGTGGACGTCGTAGACGATGTAAGCCGAGAAGAGGGTCGCTCCCAGGACTGATGGCGAACGAGTGAGCGAGTGAGTGAGCGAGCGAGCGAGTGGATCGACGGTCGCCCGGTATAGGCCAATACCTACAGCTGTATACAGTCTCGGCGATGGGGGAGTGGAAGAACATCAGGAGGAAGCCGCTGACAATAAGTCCGAGCAGCGAGGAGAGGAGGAGCGGCCGCATCCAGCCGAATTCGACGCCCTTGCGGGTCGCGTGGAAGGCGTAGGCGGTCAGTCCTACGACCATGCATGCAGTTACGAAAACTGCCTGCGCGACGACGACGGCAGAGTAGAAGGAGACGGTCATGCCGACAGAGACGCCAAACGTGCACGTCCACAGCGAGAGGGCGATGAGGTTGTGCGGGTGCCTGTCCTTTAGGAGGAAGAGCGGAATGAGGCCGAGGATGGATGTCATGGAGAGGAGGAAGTAAATCCACGGGTTTGCCAGGAGGAGGGACTGGGCGGCGTGGGAGGCGTTGATGGCGGTTGCCACGGCGGCGGTGAGCGCCAGCTGGAAGGCGACAATGCCGAAGACTTTCTGGATGAAGCCGAGGCGGAGGGCGTTGTCCAGCGGGGTGATGCCGGGATAGAGGCCTGATTCGACGTCTGCAGAGGCGAGCGGGGGTGGGTGGTGGTTGGGTGGGGTGAGGGCCGATTCGGTTTTCGACGCGTTTTTTGTGTGACGTGCCCGCAACCGGTTCTCTCTCCCCCCGGCTCTTTTCGGAACCGCTCGCACCCCCGAAGAGGTTTGCAAACAGGGGCTGTCGTTCTTCTTCTATCGTGTCCATGGAGATGACAATTTCAGAAAAGATGACGTGTCAGTCGACCGTCCGACGGTCCGGGACCTCGCCCTCCTCCTCCTCCCCCGCCGCCCCTTCGCTTACGTCCACGTCCACCCCCGGCACGTCCCCAGCCCGCTTCACCAGCCGCTCCAGCACCTGACCCACCTGCACCTTCATCGCAGCGACTTTCCGCCGCTGATACTCCCTATACACCCTTCGCAGCGAGTCGACGAGGTCGTCGAGGTCAGCGAATGCGGGGTGCTCGACGTTCTCGGCTTTGAGAATAGCGCTCACCCGCGTCTCATCGTCTTCGAGGTACCGTCGTGGACGGCCGCATTCTCCCCTCCTCTCTCACCTACGCGTGCACCTGGGGCTCCACCACCATGGTCACGGCGCCCGTCTCGACGTGATAGACGAGTCCACCCACACTCGTTCCGGGTGCGATCAGCTTGGTCTTCATCAACAGCTCGACATCGTCCTTGACCGACCCGACCGCGCTGTCGCACGTGTGCCAGACCATCTCCTTCGCCTCCGCCGCCGCATCTCCCTCGTACAGGGCCGCGACTTCGGCGTCTGTCCGTCCCTCGACGCCGCACATGGTGTGGTGCATGACGTAGATCTCCTTCGTTCCCATGAGCTTCTGGGTCATGCTGAACGACCGGATGGCGTCCGGCGTGACGCGACCGCCGGCGTTCCTGAAAATGTGGTACTCTCCGGTTTTGAGACCCATCGCGTCGTAGGGGTTGAGCCTGCAGTCGATGCAGGTCAGAATCATGGCGAGCCGCTGCGGCACGCCGGGCATCGAGCCCATGTCCTTGGAGGAAAACTCCTTCTGGAAGTCCTCATTTGCCTTGAGCCAACCGTTCAGGTTGTCCGGGTAGTTGCTACTGGCCATCTATGTGATGAGGGTGGGGTGGGGGTGGGGTCGTGAGAGGGAGGGAAGTTCGGGGACTGCGGGAGACTGCAAGCGAGGACGCTGGTTGCCGGCTGCCGGCTGCAGGCTGCAGGCTGCAAGGACTGGTGATCACAGGCCGCCAGTGTTCGGGTTGGGGAGTGGCCGCAGGCCCGTCGGCGAGGCCACAACTCAACTCAACTCAGCTCAACTCAGGATTGAGATCAAGGTCCCGCACGACGAGAGATGGTCAATTCTCCGTCTGCAACTGCATGCAAATCGACGTACATTCCATCGGTTGTACCGGCCCGGCAATGACGAGAGAATGAAATGGAGAATGAAATGGAATGGGGAGTCAATGTCTACTATCTCCGTTGACCAGGTTAAACTCATCGTGGAGACCAAGGGTAAAATCATCCACCTACTCCAGCAAGTCAGCCATCCTGTTGTAGAACGCCGAAAAATCCCTGTCGTGGTCGCGCATTGCCCTCTCCAACAGGTACTCATGGTTCGCCGGGACCAACGACGCCACCGCCGTGTGGCCGAGCGCAGCGTGCTCCGCCTCCCCCTCGGCGTGCACCTCCAGGAACAGCCACTCGGTGAGCGGCCTTCCCTGGGGCTTCAAAACGCGCCCGTTCAGCTCCCTGAACGAGTCCAACATCCACGTCTTCTCGTAGTCGGCAAGGTACTCGATGGCCAGGTTGTAGCCGAGGGCATACGAGGCGAGCTCCACCGGCCCGTTGACGCCCTCGGGCGCCGAAAGGTCGCGCATCATTTGATCGAAGAGCACCTTTCCGTGGTGCGGCTCGGGGTTGGCCGCCAGCACGCCCTCGAGGGGCTTCTTCATGAGGTCGGCGTAGAAGATCGAGAACAGCTCGCGGTGCGTCCTGGCCTGCTCCTCGCCGTTGTGCATGCCGTACTCGCCCGCAAGAGGCTGAATGAGATTCTTCAGCGCCGTGTCCCTACGAACGTAGTCGGTCTTGCCGACGGTGCACTGTACCCTGAGGACCACCGCGGCAAACGCGGGGTTGAACGACTCGAGGTTGTACGCCAGCTCGTTCATGACGGGGGCGAGCTTCTCCTCCCAGCAGTCTTCCGGCAGCGCGGCGAGAAGGTCATTGAAACGCCTGAGCGCGGCGACCGAGGCACCGTTGTCGAGCGTCGACTCGAGTTCCTTGATGGTATCCGTGGTCACGAGGCGCTCCAGGGCCGGTTCGTCGGCGCGGGTCGTATCGAGCGGGAAAGACGTAGAAGTCGGAGACGACACGTCCAAAGCGCGGGCGAGCACAACGCGGGGGCGGAACACACGACACGCGTTTGGGGTCGAGCTCTTTGCATGAGCGAGATGCAAGACTTCGAAAGACGAAACGCCGCTGCTCCTGTTCGGGGTGCTGATCGCGAACATGGTTCCGATGGCCGTGTGGGCTGTGTCGAATATTTGCTATGAGATTATCAATCACGCGTGCGGTCCGACCGAAGACGGTCGTCGAAAGGGCAAATCAGCCCAGAGAACGCCCTCGACACGGGGAACTGGGAACGAGAACTAGGCAGTCCTCAGGATGATGTGCACGCCGCTGGCTGTGTGGACCGGCTGGCTCAACTCGCCGACCTGGAGCGCAAACGCCGCTTCTTCAAACTCGGCCTGCATCTGCCCTCGCCCGAACGGACCGAGGTCGCCGCCCCGCTTGGCCGACGAGCAATCCGAACTCGATTGCGCTACGATGTCGAACGCAGTGCCAGCGATAATCTGCGTCCGGTGCGCCTCGATCATCCGCTCGGCCTCCTCCTTCGACCTCGTGATGACCGGCTCCCTCCAGGACGACGGATTCCGCGATCCGACGTGCTTGACCAGGACGTGTGAGGCGCGAATCGTGCGCGCTTGGCGTTTCTCCGGCGACGTCGAGGCGGAAGGGGCTCCGGGATTCACACAGCGGAACTTGTGCGGTCCCACCTGTAGCTCCGAGCCGTTTCGGACCTTGGTGGGCTTGTTCGGCGGGATCTTGGCTCCATCAACGTAGGTACCCTTCCGGGAGGCGAGGTCGATGACGTAGAGGATGTTTTGTTCTCCGTGGTGCACGAGCGCGGCGTGGCGCGAGGAGACGTCTGGCGACTCGAGCACAAAGTCGACATCGAACCCCGGGTCGCGGGAACGGCCGAGCAGGTAGTGGGCCCGCTCGTGGATGGGGATCGGCGACCCCGACAGGCCTTCGATGGTCCACGGCGAGGTGTCGCCGGAGACACCCGCCCAGCTCGGCTGCTTGAACGGGGAAGGTGCGTGGGCCATTCTCTCGGGTCTCTCTCTTTTGGCGTCGGGTTCCCTCTTTTGTCGTGCCTCAGCGCTCGCCGTTGACGCTCGATGCAATCATAAGCTCGATGTTGACAATTCGATCGCTGTGCTTGCGGTTCTTGTCGTCGTACGCGAAGGTAGGTAGCGAGAATTGGGAGTGTCCCAGTATCAAATATAACATTGTTTCGTTTCCGTGAACGGACAGACGCACCCTTTCACTCACCCACTCGTGAGCCTAGTACCGGCCCCGGCCGCCGCCCCGGCCCCCACCCCGGCCGAACCCGCCGCCGCGCCCGCCGAAACCACCGCGTCCACGGCCGCCGTTCCCGTTCCCGTACCCGCCTCGACCGCCGTTCCAGCTGCCAGACCCCTGGCTCCAACCGCCGCCACCGCCGCGGTTGTCCATCGGCGGGCGCTCCTTGAGGTCGGGCAGGCCAGTCGGCTCGAACAGGCGAGGGACGCCCTCCTCCCCGCCGCAGTTGTCCAGGAACTCCTGTTTGAGGTGCGCGGGCACGTCGAAGACGGCACCCGAGCCGTCCTTGGTCAACGCCATCCGCTTGATCTCGTTCACCTTGCTCTCGTCCATCCGCTTGCGGATGAATCCAAACACGTAGCCGGCGCGCTCAAACTCCTTGCCGTTTTCGAACTGCAACGTGAGGTAGTCGTCTGTGGCCGTCAGCAGACTCCGCTCCTTGAGCTCGTTGTACCCGGTGATCTTCGCCAGCGCCGCAGCCAGGGCGTCCTCGGGCGACTTGCCCGACGTCTCGAGAAACTTCCCCGCCGCCTCGCGGAAGTGCTTGATCGCCCCCTCGCTCACGTCCCCGAGGCTCTCGATCGCACGCTGCGCAGCGATCCCCGCGACGTCCGCCGGCTGGGGCGCGCCGATGCGCTCAAAGGTTAGCCCGGCCTTCTTCTGGATGTACGGGATCAGCCCCTCCTTCTTCCTGTCGACGAGCGTGATCGAAATCCCCGTGCTCCCCGCCCTTCCCGTCCTTCCAGAACGATGAATATACGTCTCTGGATCCTTCGGCGGTTCGACCTGCAGCACCAACTCGACGTTCTTGATATCGAGTCCGCGCGCCGCCACGTCGGTCGCGACGAGCACGTTGAACTTCCCGCTCCTGAACCCGGCTAGCGTCTGCTCCCTCGTGCTCTGCGGGATATCCCCATGCAGTGCCCTGCTACCGGTGCTCTCCGCCAGGCTCGCCGTCAGGTCGTTCGCGTCGCGCTTCGTCTCGGTGAAGACGATCGTGCGCCCGGCCGCCCCGTAGCACTTCACCAGCTCGATCACCATCTGGGACCGCTGACTCCAATGGCACGGCAGCAGCATATGCCGCACCGAGTTGCTCGCCTTCATCACGTCCGACCCGACCAGGTCCACCGTCTGGTGATCCGCCTTCAGGAACCGACGCTTGACATCCTGCACCCACTGGGGCAGCGTCGCCGAGAAGAGCAGCGTCTGCACCCGGTCGGCGTCCACGTTCGCCGTGAGAATCGCCTCCACGTCATCGACGAAGCCCATGTTCAGCATTTCATCGCACTCGTCGAGCACACGGAAACGCAAGTCGTTCAGCTTGAGCGACCCGCGCTCCACGTGGTCCTTGACTCGGCCCGGCGTCCCGATGACCACGTCCAGCCCACGACGGAGCGCGTTCTCCTGCGGCCCGTACGGCGTACCCCCGTACAGGCACATGGTGGAAAGCTTCGCGGCCTTGGCGTAGTGCTCAAAGTCCGCCGCGACCTGCTTGGCCAGCTCGCGCGTCGGCGCCAGCACCACCACCGACGGGTTGCGCCCGTAGGCGCGCCTGTTGTTCTCCAAGACGTCCTTGGAGAGCGACTCCACGATCGGGAGCACAAACGCCAGCGTCTTGCCGCAACCCGTGCGCGCGCGACCCACCAGGTCCTTCCCCTCCAGCAGGGGCTTCAAGCACGCCGCCTGGATGTCAAACAGCGACTCGATGCCCTTCTCGCGCAGCAGGGACTTGAGCGGCGCCGACAGCGCAAAGTTGTCGACCGCGTTCGGAGAAAGCGGAACCGACGGCTCCGATGACGTCTCGGTGGTCACGGCGGCGGCGATCTTCGCCGTCTGCTCAGACGCCTCGCTCGAGGCGGCCGGGGACGAGACGACCTTGGTCTTCTTCTTCTTCGAAGGCGAAGAGGACGACTCCTTCTTGGCCTTCTTCGCGGCCTTCTTGGCGGCCTTCTCCTCTGCGCGGTGAGAAAACGACGTGGTGCTCGTAAGGTAGAGGTATTCAGTGGGCGGCTTTGTCTTTCGGATTCGTATCTGGCCAATTCGGGGTCGACGCCACGCAGAGCACGAGGCGGCGGATCGGCCTCGGACGCGACCTATGCATTCAAAACGGTATGACAACACATACCAGACGAACGACGCTTCTTGTCGGCCTTCATGGTGTCCGGGCAACACATTTAAATGTGCTGATATGGATGCAGCGCGGGAAGAGAATGAAAGTCGACGCACACGCGCGTGGACCAAACGATCGAATGAAATACAAAATGCAGAATAGAATGGGTATACTCAAGTCCTGAGATCCGAGGAAGGCAAGACAAGAGTTTGAAAAGGGCCTTGGAAAAGGTCAGCATCCCTGTACAGGGATGGAAGGGAACGAGTCTGGCCGCATCGGGTACACAATAACGTTCATCACGTTCCTCGCGCGACCTCGAACACGATGCGTGCATTGCGTGCCCAGTGCGGGCATCCGGGCACCGTGTTCATGCCAATGCGGCACTGGAGGCCCCGATTCAAATCTTCACCTCGCATGGCTGTCCGTGCTGTCGAACTCTCGACGGTCCCAGTCCCGGAAATCCCCGACGCGGGCATTGAGGACGACATGCATTGCGGTCTGGACGGGTGCGTCGTCGTTGTTGTTGTCGAGTCGTCGTCGTCACGCTCCTGCTCACCTCACGAACCTCTCACGAACCAACAGGACGATTATGGACCGGCCTGCGCCCGCCAGTGACACAACCGACACGCCGGCCAACGGGAAAAAGTACTTTATTCACACGTTTGGGTGCCAGATGAACCTGGCGGACTCGGAGCGGATGGCGGGCGTCCTGGAGGACATTGGCTACCGCTGCTCGACGGACGCGTCCAGTGCGGACGTGCTGATCTATAACACGTGTTCGATCCGGGAAAAGGCGGAGTTAAAGTTGTATTCTGCGCTGGGGAGGCAGGCGAAGCGTAAGCGGCAGCATATGGGCGAGCTGCAGATCGTGGTGGCGGGGTGCGTGGGGGCACAGGAGGGGGAGGCGCTGCTGCGGCGGGTGCCGGAGCTGGACGTGGTAATGGGGCCGCATCATGCGAATCGGCTGGGGGATATACTTGCGCAGGTTGAGGCGGGGAACCAGGTGGTGGCGACGGAGCACGTGGAGATCGAGGAAGACATCACGGTGGCCAGGCGGGACAGCGATATCACCGCGTGGGTGAACGTCATCTACGGCTGCAATGAGAAGTGCACATATTGTATTGTTCCGTTTACGCGCGGGCAAGAGCAGTCGAGGCGGCCGGAGGACATCAGGCGGGAGATGCAGGCGCTGGGAGAGGCCGGGTACAAGGAGGTGACGCTGTTGGGGCAGAACATCGACGCCTACGGGAGGGACCTCCCGGGGTTTGCGAGCGACGGGAGCGGGCGGCGGGCCAACACGTTCACGGACCTGTTGTATGCGGTTCACGACGTGGCGGGCATTGAGCGGATTCGGTTCGCGACGAGTCACCCGAGGTACTTCACGGAGCGGCTCATCAGGGCGTGCGCCGAGCTGCCCAAGCTGTGCCAGTTTTTTCACATTCCGTTCCAGAGCGGGGATGACGACATATTGAGGGAAATGGCGAGGGGATACACGGCGGCGAGGTACAAGGAGATTATCAACAGCATTCGGCGCTACATGCCCGACGCGAGCATCAGCGGGGACGTGATTGTGGGCTTCCCCGGGGAGACGGAGGAGCAGTTTCAGCGGACGGTCGAGCTGGTACGGGACGTCGGGTTCGACCGGGTGAACACGGCGGCGTACTCGCCGAGGCCGGGGACACCCGCGGCAGACCGGGAAGATCAGGTCGCCGATCTGATCAAGGCGGACCGGTTGGTGCGGTTGAATGCGGTGGTGAACGAGATTGCCGAGGCGAGGGCGCAGCGGTTCGAGGGGCGGACCCTGGAGGTGCTGGTGGAAGGGGTGAACGTGCGGGACCCGACGACGGCGATGGGGCGCACGAGCCACAACAAGATCATGTTCGTGTCCGGGATCGACGGGGAGGCGTACAAGGGCAAGCTGGTGATGGCCAAGGTGAATAAGATCAACGCGTACACGCTGTATGGGGACTTTGTCCAGTTGGTCAGTTGAGAATGTACTACGTCAATTGTTCTTTCTCGTCGTCGATCGTCACGCCGTTCGACCCAGTCCGATATCTCGGATACCCTCCCTGATGGGTCGCGTTCCCAGGGGCAAACGGCGGCGAAAGGGTGAGACGAAACCGGAGGATGCGTCGACTCCCATCTATCTGGACGCCAAGGAGAGCGCGCGGTACGCACAGAATTGTGCCACGAAGGCCATCCAAGAAGAGCTGACTCTGGAGTGCGTTCAGCTGCTCGCACGTCACGCTCCCGCTCCCGCTTCGGCTCCCCAGGAATCGAGCGTCCTCCTGAACGTCGGCTGCGGGAACGGCTACTGCTCGTCCGTCATCGCTCGCCACGGGATGCGCTGGGTGGGCGCCGATGTCAGCCGGCCGATGCTGCGCGAGGCGCCGTCATCGCTCGCCGGACTACTCGTGCAGGCCGACTGCTTCGGGCGACTGCCGTTCGCCGATGCCAGCTTTGACCACGCGATTTCCGTCTCGGCGATCCAGTGGCTGTGCTGCAAGAATGGCGCGGGGTCGACGGAGGACGGAACACCAGCCTCGTCGCCCCGGCTGTTCTTCCGAGAGCTTGCACGCGTCACGAAAGAAAGTGCCGTTTTCATCGCGCAGCTGTACCCTCGCAACCAGGAAGACGTCGAACTGCTGCAGGACTCGGCACGCGAGGCGGGGTGGTGCGGCACCGTGCACACGGCCTTTCCTCACGCGACCAAGGCGAAGAAGAAGTTCCTCTGCCTCCAGAAACACGGCATCGAGACCTCGTACCACGCGTGTCCCCTATCGTGGCCGTTCCGAACGCCGTGTGGTGGCTCGGACCGGGCTCGCCTCCGCCAAGAGCACGCCGAGTTCTCGAACGACTCGCTTCGACTGCTCCGACGTGCCTGTGTCGGAACAGCAGCGCGGATGCAAACGCAAACGCAATCTTCAACTCAATCTCCAACGCAAGAACAAGCCAAATACGACGTGGTGAGCGTCACGTGCTCGGCGCTGGTGCCGTGTGGCGGCAGCCTTGCCGTGCACGTCTGGGGCGCGGAGGGGCGCCGCGGAGGAAACGCCGATACGTACCTTCGCTCGCTGTTCGGTGACGGCATCGGCATCGGCATCGGCATCGGCATCACTTCGACTGAAGTCGTCGACACGAACAAACCCGGGACGCCCGCCGACTGGGGGTCTTGGGCCACGCGGAGTGGCTCTGGCGACGCCCAGACCACCCCCTTCCCCCACTTCAGCCTTCGACGCGTGCCGCACGCCCGTCGCCGGACCCTGGCAGTCCTCGAGGCGCCGAAACGCGCGCCACTTGTCGTGCTCGTCGTCGACATGAACGCCGGCGACACGCTGCCGATCAACATCAACGCCAGCGACAGCACCCACAGAAAAACCTCTATCGTCGGCATCGACATCCACCCGCCCTTTGCCGCCATCCTCCTGTACCTCCCGAACTGTCTGGGTGACCTCGGCGACCTCAACCTGTGACCTACAAGACTTACATCTTTGATCTCCAGTCCAAATTCTGCGCCTCCCCGTCGAACGGCAGCTCCACCTCCTCCGCAGCGGCATAGAAACTCTCCAAATCGTAGTACTCCCGTTCTTCCGCCGTCATCACGTGGACAACAAAGTCCCCGAAGTCCAACAGCTCCCAGCTCGACGTCTTGGTGCTGCTGGCCGACGTCACCCCGTACCCCTCCATCGCCGCCTTTTCGATCTTCCCCAACACCGCTTGCAGCTGTGGCCGACTGAACACGGTCACGAACAACATATACCGCGTCCAGTACACCACAGGCGCCACGTGAAGCAGCAACAGGTCCTCCCCCTTGAGTTCCCACGCGATCCTCGACATTGCCAGGGCAAACGCCCTCGTGTCTTGGTCGTCCTCGACGGCCCCACCGGTGTTGACGGGGAGCGCAGCGTCCGGGACCCCGACCAGCAGACCGTCCTCCTCGTCCGTCAGATCGACGTCGTCCACGGACGCCTTCAGCGGCGTGTATCGTGCATGAGCTCGGCCGGGACTCTGCATCCGCCCGCAAACCCGGGGCACGGAGCGCGCCACGCCCCCGCACCGCATGCACTGTATTGTATGTTGTGTAGCAATCATTCTCCGTGCCGTGTCTCGTAGTGAACAAAATTTCTGGGTATGTGGTCCGTCCGTCCGACCCTCGCATTAAAACAATCGGGTCGTGCCTTCGTTCGTTCGTTCGTTCGTTCGTCAACACGCGCCACCTGGGTCGTGCAGAAGACTGTATATAGTATATACAGTATAGTATATACAATGCAACGCGAGGTAGCGCGGAGGCTGCTTCGCCTGGCACAGGGACGAGACGTCCTCAGGGCTTCGCTCGCCGAGCCCTCCCTCCCGTCGGCGTCTGCTCGGTACGCGTCCGCGGCCGTTCCGCAGCCCGCGCCGGTGGAAGAGGCCGTCATCAAGATAGAAGAGCCGCTGCGACTGCCAGAGACGTCCCAATCGAGCCTGACGCCCAAGCAAATCTGCGCACTGCTCGACAAGCACATCGTGGGGCAGGCCGACGCCAAGAAGGCGGTGGCCAACGCGCTGCGGTCTCGGTGGCGGCGGCGTCAGGTCCCGGCGCCGTTGAGGGAAGAAATCGTGCCGAAGAACATCCTGATGCTCGGTGGGTATTGGTTCGACTGATTCGACCGATTCGACTGATTCGACCGATTCGACTGATTCGACCGACCTGCTTGACGCTCGGGCACGTTCGACGCCCTCCTCCACTCACACTTCTTTATACGCGCTCGACGCTCACTCGCGCTCGTTTTCGTATTCAGGCCCGACTGGGTGCGGGAAGACGGAGATTGCGAGGCGGCTCGCAAAGCTGGCCGACGCGCCGTTTGTGAAAGTGGAAGCCACCAAGTTCACGGAAGTAGGTTTCCATGGGCGAGACGTGGACCAGATCATCCGGGACCTGGTCGACAACGCGCTGACGATGGTCAAGACGAGAATGAGGAAGAAGCACCAACAGGCGATCGACGCGGCCGTGGAAGATACCATTGTGATGGCGATGATCGGGGAGCACGCTTCCAAGGAGACCATCGCGAGCTTCAAGAAGCTGTACAGGGAGGGCGAGCTGGACGACCGAGAAGTCGAGGTGGACGTCCCGGGGACAAAGGCGAGCGGCGTGGGCGGTCCCCAGGATCAGATCGGGCTTCAAGAAATGGTCATACGCGTGGACAAGCTGTTCAGGAACGGGGGTCAAGGCGGGATGGGGTCGACCAAGAAGACGTGCACGGTGGCCGAGGCCAAGGTGCTCTTGGAGGACTCGGAGGCGGAGAAGTTCATGGATCCCGACTCTGTGAACAGGGAAGCGATCGACGCGGTCGAGCAGGACGGAATCGTGTTCATCGACGAGATTGACAAGATTGTCAGCGGGCCAGAGCGGCGGTACGGGGCTGATGCCAGCTCCGAAGGCGTGCAGCGGGACCTGCTGCCCATTATCGAGGGGTCGGTGGTCAGCACGAAGCACGGCAACGTCAAGACGGACTACATACTGTTTATCTGCTCCGGGGCCTTCCACACGGCCAAGCCGAGCGACATGTTGGCCGAGCTCCAGGGCCGGCTCCCGGTGCGGGTCGAGCTCAAGGGGCTCACCGGGGACGACTTTTATCGGATCTTGACAGAGCCGGAGGGCAATATCGTCAAGCAGCAAGTCGCGCTGTTGGCAACCGAGGGCGTGACGTTGGAGATTGCTGAGGACGCGCTCCGGGAGATTGCCGCCCAGGCCGAGGCGATGAACGAGCACGTCGAGAACATCGGCGCGAGGAGGCTGTATCAGATCGTCGAGGCGGTGACTTCTGAGATCTCGTTCGACGCGCCAGAGCTGGTGCGGGAAAAGGGAGTCAAGACGATCGCGGTCGATCGGGACGACGTCCTCGCCCGCGTCAAGGATCTCTCCAAGAAGCGCGATCTAAGCAAGTGGGTGCTGTGAGGACTGGGCGTGTCGATCGACAATGTGTCGCGAGACAAACAAGCTGCCGTCGCGTACCTCACCGCGCTGTACGCCAGGCGCATATCGCCAGGCGCATGGGCACCGACGCCCGACGCCCAACGCCGAGGCGGTGTTTGGAGGGCGCGAGGGTGGTTCCTGAAGAACGGTTTTTAAGAGCGGATTTAAATCCCTTCCTGAGGGAGTTACCTACCTCCGCGGTCGCTTCTCGACCCTCCCCTTGCCGACATCGTCCCCGTCGTCGAACACGTAGTCGTAGCCCCGCGTTCCGCCGGCACCGACGGAGGCACCGGCACCCCGATGATGGCCGCCGGCATGCTTCGCCTTCAGCTGCATCCGCGATCCTCCCGGTTCGCTGTCCGTCTTCTTGCCATCATCGTACCCGCTCATCGCCCCCCCTCTCTTGAAGCTCTTCCAGAGTCCTGCGACCGACTGGCTGAAGTCCACCTTGATCCGTCGATCGTCAATAAGGACGTTGTTCATCTGCGGCGGCAAGGAGCGAGCGAGCGAGTGAGTTCAAAAGGCCAGGTGCACGGTGCACGGGTGCAACGACGGTCGAGTGCAACGACGCACCTTGAAGAACGCCTCCTCGCAGCTCGATTCCTTCTCAAAGCTGATGAACGCGTAGCATAGAGATTCGCCCGTCTTGTTGTCGCGGATCAGATCGCACGACGTCAGCTTTCCAAAGCGCGAGAAGATGATATCGAGGTCCTCCTCCTCGGTCAGAGGATTGAGCTTGCACACGAATAGCACGTTCGGAGGCGGTGCAGCGTCCGCTTCGGGCAAATCACCGATCATCTCCAGGACTGCCGCCCGGTTGTGCGCCTCCTGGTCCTGCTGTCGTTCGTACACCGCCTTCGAGTCTACCTCGCCCTTCGCCGCGTTCGGGTCCCTATCAAGCATTTATGGAATGAACAGCGACCGAGTGAGCGCAAAGCACGATACACGATACACGAGAGCGCGAGACCACCGCTCGAAGGGGCTTGTCGGGTACGCACCAGTCGTCCTCGAGACGGCTCGGGTCCTCGGAAATATGGGGCTCGGGAGACGCTTCGATGGCCGCGGCAAACATTTCCTCGAGCTTCGGTACCGCCGGGGTCGGATCGTCCAACACGACCGTGTGCCGTATCCGAACGTTTTGCAGCGGCCGCCCGTCCTTGTCGCACGGCATGTCGTTGATCGCCTCGAGCACGTCCCACCCCTCGACCACCTGCCCAAACACGGTATGTTTACCGTCCAAACTGTGCAATCCGGCCGCTGTCGTGATGTAAAACTGAGAGCCGTTCCGGTTCGGCCCGCTGCTCGCCATGCCGACGACGCCCTTCTCCTTGTGTTTCAGCCCGGGGACGATCTCGTCGTCGAAAAAACGGGCCTGTGGACCGTACAGAAGGCCGTGGATCGACTCGCCACCCTTGCCCGTCTTCGTCGGGTCGCCGGTCTGGAGGAGGAAATTGGACTGGACATTGTGCACGATGCAGTGGTTGAAATACTTGACCTGGCAGAGCTTCAGGAAGTTCTGCGTCGTCTTCGGGCACGACTCTGTGAACAGGTCGATCACGACGTCGCCCTTTGACGTCTCGATGAGGACGCTCATCGTGAGATGACAACGTGAGTTCGTTTTAAGTTAAATGAGGTTGCTCGTCTTCGTCTCTTCTCTCTCGTCGTCTCGCTCCTCCCCATCCATTTCCCGTTCGATTCGTTCGGCCTCTTTCTCCTCGCCCAGGCTCTTGGCCGTTCGCGCCCACAGGTCGAGCAGCGGCTCGTGTCGGCCCCGCCGGCTGAGGTCTGCCCGCCGCAGCACCTCCAACCCACGCCGAGGCTCGCCGCCCCGGATCTCCATGATGGCCCAGGCCATGAGCAGCTGCTGGTTCCTCGAGCAGCTCGCCACCCCTCTCGTGAACACATCGCGACCGCTCTCCGCGCCCTCGACCTCCCAGCTCAGGCTCCCGTAGAGCTGCCAGAGGAACGGATTCAACGGGGAGACGTTGACTCCCGCGCGGACACACTCGAGCGCCGTGTCTTTATTTCGCCGGCGCTCTAGCTGCGCCCACTGCAGCCACGTCCTCTCGTCGCGCGGGTTGAGTTTCGCCGACGCCGAGAAGAGCCCGGACGCCCTCTGGACGTCGCCGCTCTTCTTCTCGAACGACGCCCACGCCCGCAGGAACCGGCTGTTGACCGCCCCCTCGTACCGCACGGACACGCGTTCGAACAGCGCCCGCGCCTCATCCTCCTTCCCTTGAAAGGCATACACATTGGCGAGGCTCTCCGCGCACAACATGACGCCCTTGGGGTCGTCCGAGTCCACGCCCATACTGAAGTAGCGCCGTGCGGCCTCCAGCTCGCCGTGCTTACTGGCGAGCTTCCCGAGCTCGTGGATGGCAAACGTGTTCTGCGAGTCGATCGACAGCGCCCGCTCGAACGCCTCGGTCGCCTGCTCGTCGGATCCGGCGTTCTCGTGCACGGAACCAAGGGTGCACCAGAGGTAGCAGTTCTCCGGGAACTTCTCGAGACCCTGTTGGCATATCCGAATCGCCTTCCTGGCATTCCCGTGACGACCCTCCAACTGGGCGTACGAGACCCACGCGTGCGGGTTCTGTTCCCCGCCGACCTCCACCGCCTGCTTGAGCAGCGTCCTGGCCTTTGTGCGGTTCCTTCGCTGCGACTCCATGCTCGCGTACGCCACCAACAGCGGCGAATGCGGCCGCAGCGTCATCCCATACTCGAACTTCTCCTTCGCCGACCGATACCTCCCCATCCGCCACTCGTGCCGACCCCACACCGTCCAGACGCTCGGGTCCTCCGGCGCCTCCTTGGCGATTGCCTCGAGGACTTTCACCCCGCGTTTGTGCTCGTTCTGCTTCAGATACAGGTTCGCCAGCGTCAGCATCAGCTTGGACTTTGGCGTCGGGTGGAGGCTCGGCCCTGCCCCGCCTCCTTCGCCCTCGTCTTCCTTTTCCTCTCCGGAGAGACGGGCCGCCAAATACGTCTCGATCTCGGCCACGGCCCTGGCGTACTCTCCCGACCGGCTGAAGGAACCCACGCGATCAAGGAACGACCCGACGTCTTCGTACGACGCTCGAGCGACGAGCACGCGCTCGACCGGCCGGCTCTGGGAAGCCGGCGTGCCGGGCTTCACCCTCCAGACGGCCTGCTGTTTGGCGACCGTCCTCGCTGCGCGGGGCGGCCCCGACCGTGCGGCCAGTCGGGTGGATTGGAACATATCTCAGCCACGTGCAGACATCGCGGGAGGACGTGGTGAAGGGTGTACGCGTCGGTTGGGGAACCTTTTTTATTCTCTGCCGAGCGCGAGTATGTCAAGATGCTGACGGGTTTGGTCTCGAGGGGGGCAGCAGCATGTGCATATGCAGTGCTGATGATGGTCGCGAGCGGCATTGCTGCAGCGCCGTCTCCACCCGCACCGTGCGTCTTGATTCCGTCCATACAAGACCTGCCCAAGACCTACCCCTGTACGTCGGCCCCAACGTTCTCGTCGTCACCACTCACCATCGCGTTCGTCTGGCCAGGTGTGGAACGCTCGACTTGCGTAGCGAGCTCACCCAGCATTGCTTTCCTGAAGACGGTGGGTATTGACCGGCCAACGGGCCTCGACCCGCGCGCTCACGCCCACGCTCACGCCGGTCCGCCCGCCCGCCCGCGCTCAATGTCGCCAGGGAGCCATCACTTCGTTTGCTGTGTTGATATCCAGATGCCAGAGAACCCGCACTCCCCTCACGGCAATTACAACCCGCTGGCGGACGTGATCCGCTCGGCATCGAATTCGTCCTCCTACTCGTGGTGCACGTGTTCCGAGGAGATTTGCGAGGAGCAACTGGGCGGGCGGGTAGAGTGGAACCAGTTGGGAATGGGTTGGAAAGGTATCGTTCCCCGAAGGGACGGCGGGAGAGCATACAACGCACTCACGGGCCTTCCTGAAAGCGGAAGAGACAGGGGCGAGCTGTGATCGAAAACCCGGCATTTTGGTACTTCTCTACGATTTTGGTACTTCTCATACCGCATTCCCATATTCGCTTTGTCGTCGTCGTCGCGTCGAAGCTATGCCAGGCCCCACGCTGACTGTGAATTTCTGCAAATCGACGCAAATTCGCCCTTCGAGCATGGCGTCGTCGGGCTCGCTTCGGCGATTGGGGCGCATGGTCAACCTCGGCCGGCACGCGAGTCTCCAGAATACGAGGTCGGTGACGGCGACACCGACGCGGCGCTTCGTGCACGCGACGCGGACGGGCGCCGTGGTGGACGAATCGATGGACCTGGCCTCGACGGGGCTCGACTTTATGACGCACTCGTTTCTGCACTGGACGCCTCGCACGACGCATTGTGGGGAAATAACCGCCGAGGATGCCAGTAAGACGCATACGATCAACGGGTGGGTGGATCGCTACCGGAACATGGGCGGGCTGCTGTTCCTGGACGTCCGCGACCACACGGGGATCGTCCAGGTCGTCGTGGACGATGACGCGAGCGAGCACGTCGCCCGGGTGGGTGACAGGCTGCGGAACGAGTGGGTGGTGTCAATCACGGGGACCGTGAGGAACAGGAAGGACCCGAACCCGAAGATGAAGACTGGGGCCGTGGAGCTGTCGGCGACGAATATCGAGGTGCTGAACGTGGTGACCAAGCCGCTGCCGTTTGCGCTCAGCGAGCACGAGGAGCAGAAAGAGGACCTGCGGGAGGAGCTGCGGATGAAGAACCGCGTGCTCGACCTGAGGCGGCCGGCCGTGGCAAACAAGCTGCGGATGCGGCACGAGATCACAAAGGCGGTGCGGCGGTTTTTGGAGGATGAGCACGATTTTGTGGAAGTTGAGACGCCCATTCTGACGAAGAGTACGCCCGAGGGTGCCAGAGACTACCTGGTGCCGTCGAGGATCCACCACGGGGAGTGGTACGCGTTGCCGCAGTCGCCGCAGCTGTTCAAGCAGATGCTGATGATTGCTGGCTACGATAAGTACTATCAGATTGCCAAGTGCTTCCGGGACGAGGATTTGCGGGCGGATAGACAGCCGGAATTCACGCAGATCGACATGGAGATGGCGTTCATGTCGCAGGAGGAGATCATGGCGCTCGTCGAGGGGATGATCCGGAGGGTGTTCAAGGACGCGGCGGGCGTGGACGTGGGCGAGGGTGGATTCAACAGGATGACGTATGCGGAGGCGATGGGGAAGTACGGCAGCGACAAGCCCGACCTGCGGTTCGGGATGGCCTTCTCGGACATCACCGGTATCGTCGCCGACTCGTCGTTCAAGGTCTTTTCGGGCGCTGACAAGGTGAAGGGGCTGGTGGTGAGCAAGGGAGAGCGGATCAGCAACTCGAGACTGAAGAACAAAGGCGACGTGTTCGGGAAGGCGCAGGAGGCGGGCGCCCCGGGGCTCATCCCGGTGCGGGTCGAGGAGGGCGGCGAGCTGACGGGAGCAAAGGCGGTGATGGAGGGGCTCACGGAGTCGCACAGAAAGTCGATCATAGAGCAGACGGGGGCGGCGCCGGGCGATCTCATCGTGCTGATCGCGGGGGACGAGGGCGTGGTCAACCGCGCGCTCGATCGCGTCCGGCTCTACCTGGGCCACGCGCTCGAGGAGATTCCGCACGGCGAGCACAACCTGTGCTGGATCACCGACTGGCCGCTGCTGGAGTGGAACGAGGACGACAAGCGGTACGAGTCGCTCCACCACCCGTTCACGGCGCCCAACCCGGACGACCTCGAGACGTTGCCGCTCGAGCAGTGTCGCGCCGTGGCGTACGATCTGGTGTACAACGGTGTCGAGATCGGCGGCGGCAGTCTCCGCATTTACCGGGAGGACGTGCAGACGATGCTTTTTGATGCGATCGGCATCGGCGAGCAGGAGGCCCAGGAGAAATTTGGCCACCTTCTTGAGAGTTTGAGCGTCGGTGCGCCGCCCCACGGCGGTATCGCGTTCGGTTTGGATCGGCTGGCGATGCTGCTGTCCAACTCGGCGTCCATCAGGGACGTCATCGCCTTCCCCAAGACGACGCAAGCACAGTGCCTCTTGACCAAGGCGCCGAGCGGTGTGGGCGACGACCAGCTCGACGAGCTGGCCCTCAAGTCGGACGCCTCGAAGTCAAAGGTCGAGGAAGAAGAAGAGAGCTAGATGGCTTGGTTTAGTTACTAAACTTGGGTTGGCTTCAAATTCAAACTTGTGGTTGATCTCCCGTCTGACGGACCGATCGCGGTCCGACTTGGGACGGTTCGCTACCTCCATCGCAAACGGG
>Ga0181584_10000376_pt1 | contig 31399 bp, 23 predicted proteins | sample 071ome_30_FD_132462 | JGI IMG/M metagenome (GOLD analysis project Ga0181584, IMG submission 132462) | Coastal salt marsh microbial communities from the Groves Creek Marsh, Skidaway Island, Georgia - 071406AT metaG (megahit assembly) | ecosystem: Environmental > Aquatic > Marine > Intertidal... | reverse complement strand
GGGGGGGGGGAGGGTGTGGCTCCGAGCCTGCCCCGGCCGTGGGCGACCAGGTGCACCCGGGTCAAGCGGCGGAAAGGGGGGGCGGGGGCACTCGCCAGTTTTGCATGATAGGGCTGCCGACAACCTCCCTTCGCGACGCATCGTACTCGTAGATGGACATGGTGCCGTCGTAGAGCGTCGCCGAGTCGCACGTGTCAATGTAGAGGTTGCAGCCGGAGTATTCGGGGAGGTTGCACTCATCCCTTGCGCTGAACACGTAGTACGCGTCCGGCCCCCTAGGGGGGTCGATGGGGTCGGCGAACAGGCCCGCCGTCTCAGCGCACGTCTTGCGACCCGAGAACGTGAAGTTGAGGTCCGACATCTCAACGACCTCCCGCGTTGGGTTGTCAGTGGTGGCTGTGGCGCCGATGCCGTAGACCAGGGGATCCTCCTCCACGTCGCCCTGGGGAGCTCGGCGGTCAAGGACCGCCACCGCGAACGGGATACCGTCGTAGTAAGGATCCGCGCTCGACGTCCTGAAGTCGACGTACGAGGCAGCCACCCTGGGCTGGGTGCCAGTAAGTGGGGCAACTGTGAACTCAAGGACCGTGTTCGGGGCGTTCGCTTGGATGACGGGCACAGTTGCGGGGGTCACGGCGAAGCGTTCCGGGTCTGTCGACGAGAGGGTGAGCTCGACGTCCTTCGTTGGGGCTGAGTCGTTTGCGCTGAGGTCAAGCTTGAGGGAGATTGTGTAGTTGCCCTCCTGGAGGATGACGACATTCGTATACGGGAACCCCTCGTCGATGGCGGACCCTGGGGCCCTCACGCGGGCCTTAAAGACACGGCGCTGAATCTTGTTCAGGTTCAGGAGGCGCTGGGTGACCGTCTCGGAGGGGTCCCCCCCCCCGGAGACGTGGGCCTCCTTGTGACCCTTGACCCGATCCTGCCCTGCCATGACGACGATGCGAGACACGGAGTCCGGGCTCACGTCAGGGGAATGCTCGAAGAAAAGGGCGGCGACCCCGGCAACGTGTGGGGCGGCCATGGATGTGCCCTGTTGGGACACGTACAGCTTGTTACTCGTGCCGCAAAGCTCAGGGTTGCCGCACGCGGAGTAGATGTCTGTCCCTGGGGCAAAGACGTCAACGCATGTGCCGTAGTTTGAGAAGTTCGCGATCGTGTCGGCGGAGTCCGTGGCGCCGACCGACAGTGTCCGGAAGACCTTGGGGTAGGACCCCTTGCACGAGTCGGTTCCGTCGTTCCCCGCCGCCACCACCGTCAGGATCCCCCGGTCTGCCATGGCATTGAAGAGGTAGTGCTCCACGGCGACGGTGCCCAGGACCCCAAGCGATAAGTTGAGGACGCCGGGCACGCCTAACGGGTGCTTGGTGCTGATCTGAGACAGGGCGTCAATAACCAGTGCCAGTGGCGCCAAACCCTCCTTATCCATGACCTTGACAGCGTTCAGGGTCGCCATGGGGGCCACGCCGACGTTGGTTCCTCCGGCGGTGCCCGCAACGTGGGTGCCGTGCTGGTTCTGGTCGTCGCACGACATGCTATCCGTGCTCTTGCAGTAGAACTCAGTCACCCTGGAGTTGCCGCTCGCGTTCTTGAACTCGTCGTGACCCAAGCGCATCCCCGTGTCGAGGATGTAGACCTGCACGCCTCTCCCGGTCGTCGTTTGGGTGATGGTACCGTTTCCTGGCAGGTCATCCTGATCTAGGCGGTCCAGACCCCACAGGGGAGCTTCGCTCCCCAACACCTCGGTGCTCCGGGTGACCTTTGTGAGCTCCTGCGCTGAGACCTCCAGTCCGCTCAACGCGCCAAGGGCGTCTCCAGCTTCCCCACTCAGCGCCACTGTGCTGCCCGGCTGGGCGGCATACTCCCCGTCTCCTCCTCCCCCCGTTGACATGCCCCTGAGGTGCGGCGAAGAATACCCGGTGAGGGACTCAAACGCCACAGTGTAGGAAGCACCTGGCACAATGTCTGCCCCAGCCACGCCGACCACGAAGTCTTGCTCGATTGTCGCAATCTGGTAGCGGTACCGGTGGGAGAGCTCCGCGATACCAGTCTCCGACATCGCTACTGCAGTGACCGCGAGGGGGGACTCAAGGACGATGGTGCAGCCGCCCCACAGGCTCCCCTCCCATTGCGTAATCTCTGCGCAGACCCTGCGGAGAGCCTCCTGCCCCATCCCCTCGTTCCACAGCACGATCCACGAGAAGAGAGTGCCAGACCCTCCCCCCCCCGCGTTGCTCAGGGCCCGCCCGGCGGCCACCCTCGGCCGTAGCACCTCCACTGGCTGCCTCCCGTGCTGGACCCTGCGCACCCGGTGTGGGGGAGGACGGATGCGCGCCGGGTCTCTCCCCGTGCGAGCGTGGTCCGTTGAGTGCGGTGGCTGCCCTGAAAGTCGGCGCGGGCTCGTCAGGGGCCGTGGTTTAGCACAGGAGTTCACTGAGCGACGCGACCAAAAGCTCGCTCGGGAGACCCAGGGGTGGCTCGCCTGTGGATGTGGACCCCACCCCCGCCTCGGGCGCTGGTCACGAGAGAGCATGCTAGCCCCAGCAGGAGGCTCGCGCATAAATAGAGCCGCAGCATCCCTGACAAGGCCCGGGCATGTATTTAATCAATTAGGAACCGAGTCCAGTGCGATGGGGGAAATTGGCGGAGGTCGTCCCGCCGTGCTCAGCGTCGGAAGACAAATAGGAAGCGCCGCCCCGCTATTTTACGGGAAGGGAGAACAAGTCTTTCGACTCCCGGGGCGCCGGCATTGTCTATCCGCGACAAGCCGCGGGGAGGCCGCGGACACCCGGGGTGTCCGCGGGCATCCCAGTCGGGCCCGACCTTGGGAGTTCCTCTCGGTCCTGCAGCGCGACCGCTGCCCCTCCTGCTCACCTCGGACCCGCCCCGGTGCCCGTTCAAATCTCGATATTGTTGGGGTCGCGCACGCCACTCGGCGGAGCATCACGGGCCTAGACGCGCCGGGTCAAAGGTGAGTTGCGACATGTGCGATTGCATGCCCCCGGCCACTTAATTTTGGCGACCATCACCACCGTTTCGTCGCATTTCACAGCACTCTGGCTCAAGATTGAAGCCACGCCTTGCCGCGAGGTCGCACGGCGCCCTCGAGATGGAGAGCGGCGAATACATCGGCCCACCCCAAAGGGTCCCCGTGTCCTCCGAGACCTTCAGATGGCTGCGGTCCTCGGAATTGGTGGGACAGTTAAGATCTGGGTCAGATTATATGAGATCTTGACCTCTCGCTCGCAGCAGTAGTAGGGACAACGAGCACTGAGTGCACGGCTGCCAACGACCTCCAGAGGCAATGGGCTGCGGGACGAGTAAGTCTTCCTCCGCTGCCGCCAATGTCGCCGGCCATGTGCAGTCCTTCCACGACGAAGAACCTGCTGTCGCGTCGGGGGCTTCGGAGGGGGCCGTGAACAGTGGCCGTAAGATCGACTCGAGGAGGGGGTCAGCGGCAACCAGCAACAGGGGGCGAAACTCGACCAACATCCAACTCTCCTCGGAGGCCAGGTTGGAGGCCGCTATCACGACGTTTCTCGCCTCCGATAACTTCGAGCCCGGCGTCGGTGCTCTGCTTCTGAAGCAAGCGTGCTTGGCCGCGGACTTCGAGTCCATCGACCGCCTGCGTCGTGGGGGATGCACCGACACGATGGACCCCCACCAGCGGGGCGTCCTCCACTTCGTCTGCATGTCGGGGTCCTCGGGGGCGGCCGAGTGCGTTGCGTCGTTGCTGTCCCATGACCGTGTGAGCACCTCTGGGATCGACTCGGTTGACGAGTACGGGGCGAGCCCCCTCCACGTGGCTGCTGCGAACGGGGCAGTGGCAGTCGCTGCCATCCTCCTCCGGACGGGCGCCAGGGCCGAGAGCGTGGACAAAAAGGGGTGCTCTCCGCTTCACTGGCTCGCTGGCGTTTCCCTGCAGCGCCCCGCATACTCTGAGATCGCCGAGCGCCCGCGGAATGTGCCCAAGATGAAGCGCTTGGCGCAGGCACTCACGAAGGAGGGGGCTGACATCGACGGCACCAACGGCGTTGGGGAGACGCCCTTGTCGATCGCTGTCCGGGCTAGCTCTGCCGACGCCATCCGGGCTCTCACAGGCGCCGGGGCCAATGTCTTTCACGCCAATGGGTCCGGGATGACGCCTGTTGACATCCTGTTGGAGCTGGTCCTGACGGGCGTGGACCAGGGCCACAGCGACGGGGACATCGACGCCGCGTTCTGCGCTCTTATGGACGCGGGTGCTGAGATCCCGGAGACGGCAAACGTGCTCGCTGTGTGGCAGAAGGCCGAGGGCATGCCCGGGGTGCGGGACAAGTTAACTGGCGCTGCCCTCTGTGAGGCGGCCCGCGCGGGGGATGTGGCGAGCCTCAATGCCCTGCTGTCGGGAGGCGCCTCCGTGGACGTTCAGGGCCTGCATGGGGAAATGCCCCTGACCGCCGCGATCACTGGGCCGAACCCGGAGATGTGCGTCAAGGTGCTGCTCGATGCTGGGTGCGATATCGCCTCGTCTGATGACGCAGAGGGCAACACCCCCCTCCACGAGGCCTGCCGGGCCCTGTCCCTGGACATGGTCAACTTGTTGCTCAAGGCAGTGAAGGAGAGGGGCGACGCGAGCACCCTGGTTAACCTCAGGAACCACGACGGGTACACGCCGATCCTCGTGACCGCTGCTGCTGCGTCGGCGGGGTGTCTCGGCGCCTTCGACGACGCGATCGACGGCGACTTTGACCTGGACCCCGCCAAGGAGATCATCCGTGCCCTGGCCGAGGCAGGGGGCGACACCAAGATCGTCGGCAACGACAAGAAGACCGCACTGTCCCTGTTCCTCGACGCCCAGAGCGAGGAACTGGCTCTGCTGTGCGTTTCGCACGGCGAGGATGGCAGCCCCGAGGATGGGATGACACCCCCACTTGTCAGCGCTGCCCGGCTGGGGTTCCTGGATCTCGTCCGCGCTCTTATATCCAAGGGTGCAGACATTGCCGCGACCGGCCCTGACGGCCGCACAGCCATGCATGCAGCTGCCCGTGCTGGCGCTGTGGAGATGGTGAGGGTGCTCCTGGAGCAGGGCGCCGACATTGAGGCCAGGGACGCGAACGAGACCACAGCTCTCCTTCACGCACTCGCGGTGAACAAGGAGACGACTGTGCCCACAGTCCAGGCACTTCTCAGCGGGGGCGCGGACGTGAACCGCACCGGACGCGACGATGTCTCGCCGCTTCACTTCGCGGCCAAGGCAAACCACCTTGAGGCCCTGCATGCCCTCCTGGAAGCGGGAGCCAACGCTAACGCCAGAATGTCGGCAAAGGCCCCCGGGGACGGTGCGGGGGCGACGCCCCTGATTGTGGCGGCGGAATCGTCCGGCGTCGAGGCAGTGGCGGCCCTGCTCGAGAAGGGGGCGGACCGCTCCATCGTCTCAATGGGCAAGCAGGGGACGGCCACGGCGCTGTGGACGGCCGTGAGGCGGGGCGATGCGGAGATCGTCGCCGCCCTGATGCTGGTCGGTGACGGCGCGGACAACGCGTCGGCACTCGTCCACGCCGCTTTCAGGGGCGACGCCGACACCCTTCGCGCCAAGGTCGCCGAGGGCGCCGACCTGGGTGCCGTGGTGGACGGGCAGGGGGTGGGCCTCTTGACAGCGGCGGCTCTCTGTGCGGACAAGGACAAAGCTGTCGAGTGCGTGGCTGTGCTTCTCGAGAGTGACTCCGTCGCGGCCGTGGTCAACAAGCCGGCACCTGGTGGATTCACGCCGCTCATGTATGCCGCCCTGGCGGCCTCGTCTCAGTGCGTGTCTGAGCTGCTCCACCACGACGCGGACGTCGGTGTTGTGGCCGAGGGGGGCACCACGACCCTGCTGGCGGCGTGTGGCGGCCAAGCTGGCGAGGATGAGGAGAGGGTGGCCATCGTCTCTGAGCTCGTCACGGCGGGGTCCCAGCCAATGGAGGCTGACGCACTCGGCAACACCGGGTTGCATGAGGTGTGCCGCAGGTCCAATGGTGGGGAGGGCATCGTGCAGATCCTCCTCACGTTGCACCTCCAGAACGACTCTGGGGAAGGGAAGGGACTCGCGAGCGCGGAGCAGCTCAACAAGAGCAGCGAGTCACCAGCATACCTGGCCTACATCAACGTGAACCGGGGCATCGTCAAGCTGCTGACCGACCTTGGCGTGGACTTCTCCTCCTTCAAGAAGAAAGCCCGGCGCGCCAAGAGCATGAAGGTCGTCAGGAAGGGAAACGTTCTTTAGGCCCAGCCGGGTGTTGACGTCGGACACGTCCCAGATTGACCTGCGTCGTGTCACTGGTCTGTCCACCATATCGTGATTGGGACCGAGCCGAGCCTCTAGAACCTGTCCTGGAGCTCCTCGTGCGGTGGACGCTCTTGCCGTATTTAAATTGCCTCGCGGAGGAGGGGGAGGGTCCCCGCCGGCGTCCTCGCCGCTGGCGGGCATGAGTTGAACATGGTCGCCTGCAGGACGGCGAGCCCGAAGGGGCGGGGAGTTCGTGCCGAGCTACGTTAGCAGCATCACGGGCATTGGCTGCGATGCCGGGGTCGTGAGGCCAAGGCCGCCGACGTGAGCTGCGAACGCCAGGTTCGCATTGTCGAAGTTGGCCGCGGGCCGCATGAGCCGTGGGGGGGGGTCACACTGTGACCGTTGTGACAGGCGGTGGCGATGGGCGCGTCTGACACGCTCTGCGACTTGGACCGCACGAGTAGCTGGATGTGAAACAAGTGGGTGCCATCGCTGGGAAAAAAACGTTCGGTTCACCCAGATTCCCCCGGCCTCCCCCGGCGCAAATCGGGCCTGGCAGGGTTCGGCATCGGACTGGCGCCGTGCGTCGCGCCTAGTTCCATCCATGGCCGAGCGGGCCCTCGAAAGCCTGCGCACGGATAATGAGGCCCTAATGGAGGTTCTTAAGCATCAGAAGGAGGTCAACGAGGCCCTTGCTCGTGATCTGGGTAAGGGCCCCAGGGGGGGCACCCCCATACATCAGCGGCTCGCTCCGTACCCGCGGCGTAAAGCATCACCGTGCCCCGCAACTCGCCTGCAGAGTGCGCGGAAGGGGAGGTCCAGGGCCTGAAGGCTCGGACCGCGTTCTTGTCGGGGCTCGTGCGCGACCTCAGGGCCGAGGGGGACACGTCGCAGGGGGTGCGGGGCGCGGCTGACGGGCTCGCATCGGGGGTGGGAGGAGTGGCGCTCTTGGGGGAGACAGCGGACGTCGGGGCGGCGGCGGGGCAGGAGGACTTCCCCCCCGAGCTGTGGGCATCGTTTCAGAGCGCGGGAGAGCGGGGAGGGTGGCTCGCGTCCCCCTCGGACGTAGTGCTGGGGGGAGCGGTAGGGCAGGGCACCTTTGGGGCAGTGTTCGGGGGGCGATACCGGGGGGCCCGCGTGGCCGTGAAGAAGCTGGAGATGCGAGAGGCGAAGGACGCCGTCGCGTTCATGCGCGAGGTCGAGGCGCTGCTGTCGTGCCGCAGCCCGGACGTGTGCCCCCTGGTGGCCGTCGTGGTGGACGGGGCGGCGCCTCCGGGGGTGCAGGGGCCTGCGTGCTGGCTCCTGCACGACTTTGTCGAGGGGGGTACCCTAGCCTCGTGGCTTGGCGGGAACGCCGCCGCGCCGGGGGCCGCCGGGTTCCGGGCCTCGCTGCCGGCGCGGGTGGGGGCCCTGGCTGGTGTGGCGCGGGCCCTGTCCTACATGCACGCCCTGTCCCCCGCGCTCGTGCACCGGGACGTGAAGCCGTCCAACGTGCTGATGCGGGCGGACGGCCGGGCGCTCCTCTCGGACCTTGGGCTGGCGAGGAGGGTCCCGACGGACGGGGTGATGACGGGGGAGACGGGCACCTACTTCTACATGGCTCCCGAGGTGCTCCGGTGCGACCCGTACGGGCCCCCTGCGGACGTCTACAGCTTCGGGGTGCTGCTGTGCGAGGCCGCCACGCTCGCAAAGCCGTACAGCGACAAGTTCCTTACCCCGGCGCAGGCGGCCGCGGGGGTCGTGAACGGGACGCTGCGGCCGACCATTGCGCCGTCCTGCCCCCCCGTGCTCGCCTCGCTCGCCAAGCGGTGCTGGCACCCCGAGCCGGCCCAGCGCCCGACGATGGCTTCGGTGATCGGGGAGCTCGAGGCATTCATGGAGAAGCCGGCCGCGGTGGCTTTGGAAAACAAGGGGGGTGGCCTCGGCAAGTCGCTGTCGAGGGCCTTCCAGGGGCTCGGGTGGGTCTGAGCGGACGGTCCGAGTCCGGTGGTCGGACGCGTCCGCCGGGCCCGGGCTGCGTGGTCAGTCACCCTGTGCTGATGGTCGGGCTCCGGTCGGCTTCAATTGCCACCTCGCAACCATCGCAGGCGCAGTCCGCACATCCAAGCCTTTCACGGAATAGTTCCCCAATTCTCGTGGGACCGTGCCGATGCTCGTGCACACTCTCGGCTCGCCCGCCACCCTGGCCCACCCGGGCCGCTTCCCGGATTACCGGCTACCTCGAGTGCGATGCAGCGCGTTGGGACATCTCGAGTCTCTTGGCCGCTCCAGCGCCGGGAGGAGTGCCCCGTCGAAACCCAGGGCACGCCCCCCGTTCTGCGAGAAATCTGCGACAAATGTCCGCCCAATCAGCGCCTTGTCAGGTACACGCGTTCGCAGCCCCATCAATCCCGCGGTCCACGTCCCTGTTACCGAGGCACATCGTGATCGCGACGGTAGGGTCACCCGCAGCGGGGCCGATTCCTTCTGCTCTGGCCGCCGCCCTCGCAGGGCAGGGGGAGGACAGGGCGGGGACGCTCGTCGCCGGTGACGTGATCGAGGGCCCGACAAAGAGGTACGTGGTCGTCGCCCCTGTGGGCCAGGGCAGTTTCGGGGTGACGTACAAGTGCACGGAGGAGGGCACGGGGAGGGTGGTGGCCGTGAAGGCTGTGGCCGTTCGGAAGAGTGGAGGCTGGAAGGCTTTCGAGCTTTTCGAGAGGGAGGCCAAGCTGCTGCAGAACCTGCCCGCCCACGACGGCGTCCCTCGCTTCTACGAAAGCTTCGAGTGCGGGGAGGGTGGGGAGCTCACCTGCTACCTCGTGCAGGAGCTCGTCCCGGGGAGGACCCTGGCGGCGCATGTGAGGGACGGGTCCCGGCCTGACGAGCAGGAGGTCAGGAGGATCCTCATCCAGCTCCTCGAGACGGTCCGGTTCCTGGGATCCCTAAATCCGCCCGTCGTCCACCGCGACATCAAACCGGAGAACGTCGTCGTGGCTGGCGATCGCACCGTGCTCATCGACTTCGGCGCTGTCCAGGACGCCCTCAAGACCCCAGGCCTGGGCACCACGGTGGTCGGGACCTATGGGTACATGAGCCCCGAGCAGTATCGGGGGGCGGCGGGCCCCAAGTCGGACCTGTTCGCGGTGGGCGGCGTGGCGCTCTTCCTCCTCAGTGGCAAGAGCCCAGACCAGTTCCCCCAGAAGAGGCTCGCGGTCGACTTCGAGGGGGGCGTCAGCGCGTCGGAGCCGCTCATTTACGTAATCAAGGGGCTGCTCGAACCGCTCCAGGAGGACAGGCTTACTGCTGGGGAGGCTCTCGCGTACCTGTCAGGGGAGCGGCCGAACATTGTGTCCCCCGGCACCCCAGTCACGGCACCCGGGACTGTCGGAGGCCGGGCCTTCGACAGGAGGAGGGGGACAGGGGCCAGCTCGCTGGCAATTCAGGACGCGCTGCCCCCTCTGGGTCGGGCCGAGCCCCCCGTACTGTTCAAACGTGGGGCGGGCACGGTCAAGCGGCCGAAGGGGACGCGGGTCGTCGTCGAACGCACCCCTGGCCGCCTCGTCATCATCGCTCCCCCTGGGGGGCTCAACGCAGGCTCGGCGTCGATTGGCTTCTTCGCCATCTTCTGGAACGCTTTCGTCGCTGTCTGGACCGCGGGGGCCCTCGCGGGGGGGGGGCTGCTGTTCGCGGCGTTCTCAATCCCGTTCTGGGGCGCAGGGGCAGTGCTTGCCAAGCAGGCGGCCGACGGGGCCTTCCTTGCACAGAAGCTCGAGCTGGGGAGGAAGTACTGGTCCTTGGCACAGAAGCGCGTGGTGCGCAAGGGGCCCGAGGATGTCGCGGAATCGTACCTCCTCGAGGGTGGGGAGCTCACGGGTGGCGAGACAGAGGACCTGCGGTGCGATTTGGTGACGACGGGGTCAGTGAACGGGGTCCCCACGTACGCAATCGTGCTGGGGGAAGGCACACAGGAAGTTCAGTTTGGGGCTGCGCTGAGGGATGTGGAGCTCGCATACATCCTGTCGGAGATTCGCGGGTTCCTCGAGGGGCCCGGGGACGGTGCGAGCGCCAGTTGACCGCTCCTGTTCAAATGAATTGAAGGCTGCTTGCTACTCGACTTTTCTCCCGCGCGTGCCAAGGACGCGTGCCAAGGGACACCGCCCAACGCGTGGAGGATCGCGGCCGACTAGGTTCGCTTGCGGTCCTCGGTGGAGCACGGCTCCGACGCGGCGAAGCTGGACAATGTATCCTCCTCCATAGTCTTGTACACCTCGGCCGCTCGGCCGCTTTCCTCCTCCAACCCCCACGGCCACGTGTCCTGGGGCCCCCGGAACCACCGCCCCCGGTCCGTCTCGATGTCAACGTGGCGGATGCCCTTCACCGCGCACTTGATCTCCTGCTCGATGCGGTCGATCTCGGCGCCACTCGAACTGATGACATCCTTCCCGAACTCCCGCAGCGCCCGCTCCAGCGCCTTATTATCGCAGGAGCAGCTCCGGATCTGCTCGAGGGTCTCGGCCCGGCCGACCCGGTCGAGGTGCCTCCGCACGATCTGGTCCCCGGAGAACTCGATCTCGGCTTTGAAGCGGTACAGGCCCGGACCCAGCTCCTCGCTCTTCGTGTCGTACACCGCGGCGACGACGGGGTCACACCGCAACAGGTCGAGTACCTGCGCCCGCTCCTCCTGCCCCATGGCCCGCCCGATCAGGAGCTTGCGGTTGGACTGAATGAGGAACCCCGCCGAGGCGGCCAGGAGGCACCCGACGAAGATGGACCCTGCGGCGTCCCACACCATGGCTCCCGTCGCGTGCGTCAGGTACATCATCGCCCCGGCCACCGTGACGCCGATCACCGAAGCGGAGTCCTCCACGAGGACAGCCGTAGTGGTGGGGTCCCGGCCGCGTGAGATGTAGTCGAGCAGCGACATCCCCGCGCGTTTGGCGTCTTGGCGCACCGTGTCGAGCGCCACCTTGAGCGAATACCCCTCCACAACGAAGGACAGGGCCATCACGGCCAGGCCGGCCCCCAGGTTCTCGATCTCGTGCGGGACGAAGAGGGCGTTGATCCCGTGCACGAGCGACACCCCGCCCCCAAAGCAGAAAATCCCCACCCCCGCGATCAGGCTCCACACGAACACGTCCTTCGAGTAGCCGTACGGGTGGTCCGCAGTTGCAGACCGTCGCGTCGCGAGGACCCCGAGCCGGAGCAGGTACTGGTTCAGGACGTCCACGCAGGAGTGGACAAACTCGGCGAGCATGGCCGACGACCCCGTGGCCAAGAAGGCCACGGCCTTGGCGCAGGCGATGGCGACGTTCGCCCAAATAGCGACCATCACCGTGCGGTACTGCGCCGAGTCATCCCCCCTCGGCACATTCGGATGGACCACCCCGAACTCGGACGCCCCCCGCCCGAGCGTGCCGAGTGACGCGGTGGCAGCGCGGGGCGCGGCCCGCGAGGCGGGCCCCGGTGGCCCCTGGGGGCTCCCCGCCACGGGGAGCCGCGGCAGCGGGATGCCTCCCCATGGACGCGTACTTAGACCGCTTGCTGCCGTGGCAGCCCCATTCTTCTGCCCCGGATCCTGGTCCCCAGGCTCGCCAGTCCCAGCGGACGAGTGAAGCTGCCTCTGGCCGGCCCCCCACAGGCTGCCGTGGCGGGGGGTGGGGTGGAACGCGAAGCCCCGGCGCTGCTGGCTCCGCCCGTCACTACGCTCCCGGCCGGACTGCGCCAGTGCCTCGACAGTAGAGCGGCAAGACGTGCTGGGCTCAGAGTGCTGCACACGAGGCCCTGGCTGGAAGGACCACGTGAATGCCCGGCACAGGTGGGTGCTGCTCTGGTTCCGGGGGGGCCGTGACGCGGGAGACTGCCATGCGGAGCCCGCGAAGCTCCTGAGCCCGCCGATGCTAAAGCCGCGCGCGGCAATCTGCGGCGGAGGATGAGAGTCCCCGCGTCGACAGAGATATCACTGCAACGGCCAGGCAGACCCCCATCGATGGCCCCTTCCGGGAAACTGAGCGGCTTCCCGTATGCACGGCGCACCAGGCACACGGCGGGTGCCCCCGGGGGAGGAAAAGATCGCACGCGATGAAATGTACGCCATACCATGGTTTCTTCCGCTATGATGGGGAGGAATACCCCGACCCGTCGCATGAACACAGTGTGAACACCCGGTCGGCGTTCCCCCAAGTTCTCGCACGCGAGGGAGCCGCTGCTGTCTGGCAAGCGTGTCGAGTTGGATTTATGTCGATGGTATACCTCTGCCGCCCAGAGTGTAGCATGTCAAGCTCCCATACGATGATGTTTTCCGACGGGCTTCCTGACCCCACCCGTGCGCCTCACGGCCGGCACTGTGGGCCGTCCGCCGGGCGCGGCTCTCCCTCCCATTCATTCTCTCCGGAGCGGTTGTGCCCCGCAACTGTACGAACCGTCGTCTACGCCCCATAACACGCGCGGCGAGTCCGCATCGCAGGCATGGGGCCCCGCAAACTTCTCCCTCTTCTCGCCCTGTGCATCTTGTGCACCGCGCTTTCGTGCCACGCGTTCTACCCTGGATTCGCAACAGATCTGCCCGAGAACTGGGATGCGGTACGATCACAGACGTCGCCCTGCTCGGTCCAGGATGGCCACTTTCGCACTCACAGCTCGTCGTCCACGGCTCCGCGGCCCCGTCACAGGCCAGGGGCTGGCTCCCATCCCACCCCCGTCTGCATCGTCGGTGCGGCATCATTCCAGCGCTTTCCCCTCGTGCATCTCTCTCAGCCACAGGCATCTTTCACCGCCTGGCGCGCAGTGTGATGACATGCCCTGCCCCCAGCTGTTCATCGCGCTGAGGGACAACATGAAGACCGCACTCGGCCCCGAGCTGGAGCACCTAGTGCCCGCTGCGAGCTCTTCCTTCCTCCAGGAGCTGGTAGCCGTCCGCAGGCGCATGCACATTTATCCAGGTCTCTCGAACTGGGAGGAGCACGCGTCCCTCGAGGTCCGGGGGGCTCTCGACTTCATGGGCGTCGCTTACGACTACCCTGTTGCTGGGGCCACAGGGGTTGTGGCGACGATCGGGTCAGGGGCGCCGGTGGTCGCTCTCCGAGCCGACATGGACGCATTGCCGATCACGGAAGACACAGGGCTTCCCTACGCGTCCCTGGAAGACGGGAAAATGCACGCTTGCGGCCACGACGCCCATGTCGCTATGCTCCTTGGGGCTGCTGGCCTCCTGAAGAAGCTGAGCGAGAACGGAGAGCTTCAGGGGACTGTCAAGCTCATCTTCCAGCCGGCGGAGGAGGGCTTCGGGGGTGGCATGCGCGTGGTGGAGGAAGGGTGGCTGGACGGTGTGAGTGCCGTGTTCGGGATGCATGTGTGGCCTGACCTCAGATCAGGCGTCGTCGCAACACGAAAGGGAACCATCATGGGCGCATCGGACAAGTTCAAGATGACGTACAAGGGGAAGGGTGGGCACGGCGCGATGCCGCACAAGACGCAGGACCCTGTCCTGGCCGGTTCAGCATTCGTCCAGGGTGTGCAGCCCCTTGTGTCACGGTACACCAGTCCAACATCCGCAGCTGTTATCTCAGTGACGCGCTTCAACACTGGGGACGGGGCGCAGAATGTCATCCCGGCGAGTGTGAACATTCAGGGGACAGTGAGAGCGCTGACGACCAAACAAGGCCAAGACCTGCGCAGGAGGGTGACTGAGGTGGCGGAGGCTATTGCATCACTCCACGGGCTAGAGGTCGAGATGGAGTGGGCCAAGCTACCCTACGGGGCCACTGTCAACGACGCTGGTCTTGCTGAGATGCTCATGACCGAAGCTTGCGCGAACGAGCAGGTCTGCGAGTGGCTTGACGAGCCCACAATGGCAGCGGAGGATTTCAGTTTCATGGCCTCTAAGGTGCCGGGCCTTTTCGCATTCCTTGGCATCCGCGACGAGGCCATTGGAACCGTCCATGGACTCCACACTCCCTGGTTTAGGATTGACGAGCGCGTGCTGACAACCGGAGTTGGTCTTCACGTGCGCACCGCATTGGCGCTTCTGAGGCGCTTCCAGGTGCCTCACGAGCTGTAGAAGTGTTAGCTGCTAGTGCGTCCCATGAGGCTCATCTGCGAACAGACGATCGCTTGAGTGAACGCTACCTCTTCCAACGCTGCGAAACGCTTGGCACGTCATCTTGTGTACCCCAGTCCGGCGATGACTGCTGCGTAGGCTGCACGAAGGCCAGGATGGACCGCTGCGCTCCATCCTCGAAGACCTTCGCCCGCTGGCGCTCCTTGGCACGGGCTGCTGCCTGCTCCTTCGTCACCTTTGCGTGGCAGACGCTACAGAGAGTACGCATATTCTCGACGCTGCACTCGCCACCGCCGAGGTGCACTGGAATCACGTGGTCAGCCTGCCATGCCCATCCCTCCTGCGCTGTGACAAGCAGCCTCTCCCTGGTCTTTTTGGATGCACCCTTGCCGAAGAAGCTTGGAGCCATTCTCCTCAGCGTCTCCTCCCTCCGTTCCTTCCATCCCTGCGGCCCCTTCCGGATGACCTGAAGTGCCATGCACAGCTCGCGACAGTCGAGTTTGCAGACGGTACAAACACCCCTCTCGATCTTGGCAAGCTGCCGACGCAGCCCGCCTGTCGTGCACGCAGCGACATATCGCTCATAGCAGCCCGGGGCGCAAAAGAGCGATGCAAACTTGATTGGCTTCGCACCCTCCTGGTAGACCCCGCACGGTGTCCAGCACATAACGCACAGCCTTGTCCCCAAGACATCGGAAGGAGTGACGGCCTCAGTACCACCAATTCGATGTCCGAGAGACTGGCCATCATCGAGAGTGACCCCCTGCATGCAGCCAGTGACTCCGCCGCGGGATGTCTCCACCTGGACAATGAAGACAACGGCGCCCTCCGGGACATTATGATGACGCGCTGCTGCTGTCATTCCCGTGCGCTCACGACTCCCGCCAGGGATCAGGTATGCCCCCTCTGCCGCACTGTCGAGGCTGAGCAACGAGGAGCCGACGTCAGGGCTAAGAACATGCCCGATAAGACGATGACGCTGCATGCTCGACAGCTCGAACCATTCCCGCGCAAAGCGCCCCGCTGCCTCGGCAATGGCGAGCGCGACAGTTAACTCCATGCCCTTCACGGCCGACTCGGCGCCAACCCCATACTGTAGACCTAGGTCCTTCGCTGCGTCGCTCTGCGCCCTCAATACTTCGAACACCTCCCGCGGGCCCTCCCGCAGAAGCATGCTCGCACCACATATTGGCACGGAAATGCCGAGTGGCCGGGAACCGTCCTCCTCGCCGTGGATATGTATGCGCCCGGAGAAAGGCGACACCTCAAAGAAAACGGACGCCTGCTCTTGACCCGACACCTGGCCTGTGACGGATCGCCTTACCTGCTTCTGCTTGCGCCCAGAGCAGGTCAACGTTTCGCCCCTCCGCTTGAGGAAGGATGCGAGGTCGTTCGTGTCGGGGCTCAGCGCGATATCACCGTGATCGGTGTCACGCCCTGCAACCTGGTCGCTGGCACCGTGCCTGGGAGATGCTGCAGCCTCTCTCTCTTCTGTCGCCGTCACTGCCGCACCCGTCCCGCAGACGGCTCGCCCACCCCCCGACACGACAACAACTTCGTCCTCGACAGTCTCGACGGCTGTACCACTCGAGGGATCCTCTTCGTCGTCAGTCATGACAATAACACGTTCCTGCGTCCCCTGATGCTCTTCTGCGCCACCAAGGGTCCCTCTGGTTGCCCCACCACGTCCTTGGCCTGTGTGCTCGAACGCATGCACAAGGTCCTCCCGAACTGTCTCAACACCATCGTGGACTTGCCGAAGGTTGCACAGCGACCGCATAAGCTTGTTCCAGTTCCCCTCGTCAACTGTGCGCTCTGCCACCAAGAAGCACACCTGAACCCCCTGGCTCTGCCCGCCACGCCTGTGGGCCCTCGCCTCAGCCTGCTGGACGAGGCCCGCCTCACTTGGCAGCTCGGCAAAGACAACAATTGACGCCTGGCTCAGGTTGAGACCAACACCACCCGCAGTCACCGAGACGAGTGCAAAGCGATGGTCGATGGTGTGGTTGAAGAGCTGGCAAGCGTCAAAGCGGTCCTTGCTGTCCGTCGAGCCGTCGATCCTCACCGCCTTCACTCTGATTCCACACGTTTCCTCGACTGCCTTCCCGATGACGTTCAGGTGCTCGTGCCATCCATCCATCACATGCTTGTGGTGGGCGAAGATCACTGTCTTGGGAATGTTACCGACAAGATCGTCGCTCATCCCACCCGCCTCCTCGTCGCTTCTTGCAACGAGCCCCTCGGGATCGAGACCAAGCTTCCCTCGAAGCCAATCGACGGAACTTCGCACTTTGGCAAGGCCCACTCGCTGGAGTCGTGTCAGCGACTCGGTACCGGCCTCACCTTCCACCTGGACTCCCTCCGCTCCATCCGCCACGGCAAGAAGGTCATCGGCGCCAGTTAACCCCGCGCCCCGCCTGTCGAGATGGGGAAGTATATCCGAGGGCCAGTCGTTACGTGGCGGGTAAGGCAGGCGGACAACTCTCCGGGTCAAGGCTGGGAGCTGCAGTCAGGCAACATTCCGGCAGACGTTAAGCAATCACACCATGTGCTCCGGGGTCCGGTTGTCACCTTCGACTTGAATTGGGATATCTCACCTGGGAGATAACCTCCTCCTTCAGACGTCGGATCATGACTTCCCGACACAGAAGCCCGTGGAGCTCTGCCAGGTGCCTCCCCCCTGTGAACCGGACCACCGTGCAGAGCTCGTTTCTGACTGGCCTGCCACTGAAGTCCCGCCGAATCACCCACTCTTTTGACGACACAAAGCAGTACCGCAGCCCAAAGGCCTCCTTCGGTCCAAGCAGGTTCGGTTTCAGAGCGTCGATTTGCGCCCACATGTCGAAGGGTTTGCTTAGACTGGGGGTCCCCGTCAGAAGCATTGCTCGCGTTGCCGACCGGATGACCCGCAGGGCAGCCACAGTCCGCGGGTTGCCGGAGAGGCCCCGAGGAAGCCGGAGGCAGTGCGATTCGTCCACAACGACGACTTTCCATCCCATCGCAGCCATGCAGTGGGGGGCCTGGCATCCCGAGAGCACTGACTGTCCCATGGGCCGAGCACCCCCACTAACCGGATACCTCCGCCAGTCCTTGCACGCGTCGCAGGTGAGCCTCTGGAGCATCTCGTACGAAACGACGGTCACGCGATGCGCCCCGCCCTTCCGCTCAGCCTGGAGCCAAGGCGCGTTCTCCGACTTCTCGATGACCAGGATGTCCCGGGGGCGGATGCGTGGCAACCAGATCTCGATCTGCTCCGCCCATACCATGCGCATCGCCGCAGGGGCGATGATCAAAAGCGGCCACTCCTCGATGTAGCACGATGCCAATGCCAGGGCCTGCACAGACTTGCCGGCACCCATCTCGTCCGCCAGAAGGATACGCCCCCTGCGCTCCAACCCAAACTGCACACATCACGAGATCTCGACTTCTTCGCCTAGTTCCCCGCACTTCCAATCTATCGGCCGTCAGTTCGGTCGCGCGTTACCGCTCACCTTCAGCGCCTCCCTCTGAAACGGCAGGAGTCGATCATACAGCTCCACCGGCACTTTTGCCTCCCTCGCCAACTCCACACAGGCCCCGTGCTCCCTTGCCCCCTCCGACTGCGACCCCTGCTCCTTCAGAAAACTGCGGCGCACGGTCGCAGGGATGCATGGCTCCTCCGAGTCGAGGTGGCCCGCCTTCCTCAGAGTCTCCTCGACGGTCTTGTACGTAGCCATCGGCACCATCTCGCTCTCAGGTTCGGCGCTCAGCTCCGCAACGGGCTTCGAGGCCACCTGCGAATGGGGGCTCTCGCCCGCTGCCCGGCCTCCGTTGACAAGCTTGAGCACTGTAAGCAGTAGCCGAAGCCCTCCGCACAGCCTCGTCCAGAGGGCGGACGCCGGGATGACAACGACGCGGAAGAACTCCCCGTCGACCGCCTCAAGGCGCACCAGGGTCTTGCGCTTCGGCTCTGGCGCCGTGTACCTGTAGCGACAACTGCGGACCGAGCACGCCCAGGTCCGGTCCGTCGATCCGTCGGACCGCACATTCGTTTGCAACCGTAGCGCGCCCCCGCATGCACCCTCTTGCGACGCCAGGCCGGGGCATGAGGTCCCCCCTGGGGGTGTCATGGTCCGGTAGTAGAGGTCCACAAACTCGGGCTCGGTCATCCTCCGCGGGTCCCCTGCGCGGCGCCCGGGGACCGCGCCGCGGTTGGCACGAGAGTGGGCCGTCTGTAGGCCTCCGGGCCGTTCGACAGCGCCGGAGGCATCCACGGACTCCTCAACGATCCCAGCAGGGCGAGGCGTGGCGAGGTCCGGCCCGCGTGGCTCTGCGGGCGGCCCTGACCCAGTCGAGGGGCCCACCGCTGCGTCGCAAGCTTCCGCGGGCCGCGTAGGGGGCGCCCGGCGCATGTGCTCGACCCCTCGCTCGGCAGCTCCGGGGGCGCTCCTCTCCGGGACACAGCGCGGACGAAGCTGTGACATCGCCCCCTGCGGTCAGTGCGGAGTTCCTCGGGTCGACAGTTCCGGGTAGCGCAGGGGTAGCGACCGAGGATCGTTACACAACCGAAGGCCTGAGAAAGACCGTACCCGGTTGCCTGCGCCCTTCTCCGCGCCAGGTGGCGTTCCTGCCCAAACCCACGCCGGGTTTTCCTCCTCCATCCCGCCCGGGCCACCTGAGCCCCGTATGAGGCAGATTACCCTCTCTCGACCGTTAATAAGCCCAAAAAATGATTTTTCGGGAAATAAAAAGGCAGTGGACGCTTCTTCATGTGTCAGCCGGCGCCCCGAGGCTGATGGGGCGTGTCGAGTATGCTGTGTACGAGGAAAACGTTTCGTTCACGGAATTACGCACGAAAAGCAATAACGTGCTTCAGCGAGACCCCGAGTACCTGCTCGGCAGAAAGTAGACTTTGGCGACGACCGTCCTTCGCTGAACGCGCAAGGACCTGGGTCCTGACCCAGGAGCTCCCACCTCGCGCAGCGGGGGGCGTGGCACCTGCCAGCGAGGCGCCATCTCCCCGTTTTGTATCCTTTGGAGGCTTTTCAACCGCTCTTATCACGCCAGAGTTCCCTCTCCTTCGCGGTCCTGCGCCTCTGAAAGCAGCTGGCGACCGACGCGAGGCCGTGGCACAATCTGGCCGTCGATCACCTCCGAGGCGAGGAGCTCGGGGTAGTGGGGTGACAGGGCGCACACGCCCCCAATGACGAGGAGCGTCGGGGATTGGAGCCCCACGCGCTCCACCTTGTCGACGAACTCGTTGAGAGGGGCGCCGACGGCGCGCTGGTGGACCGTGGTCCCACGCTCGACGGCAACCGCAGGAGTTGCAGGGTCCAGGCCGTTGCGCGTTAGGGTCGCCACCAGCTCGCGAAGCTTGGTGAGCCCCATGTAGACGACGAGCGTCGTGTGGGGGTCCGAGGCAACAGAAATGCACTCGTCGAGCTGCGCCTGGGCCTCGGGGGCGTCCCGGACGTGCCCAGTGAGGAAGCGCACAGAGGTCGCGACACCACGGTGCGTCATGGGAATCCCGAGCTCGGCGCAGATACCGGCCGCGGCGGTGATGCCCGGGACGCACCACACCCGGATGCCGCGGCTCTCCAGGTACTCAAGCTCCTCGCCCCCGCGCCCGAAGACGTACGGGTCCCCCCCCTTGAGCCGGAGCACAGTGGCACCCTCCTCAGCAAACTGGAGAAGGAGGTCGTGGATGTCCTCCTGCTTGGACGAGTGCATGCCCTTGGCCTTGCCGACGTACACCATACGCGCGCCGGGATGAATCATCTGGAGGATATCGTCGGACACAAGACGGTCGTACAGCACGACGTCAGCGGTCTGCATCAGCTGCACCGCGCGCAGGGTGAGGAGGGAGGGGTCCCCAGGACCCGTCCCCACAAGGAAGACCTGCCCGGGCGCAGCAGGGGTAGAGGTGGAGGCGGCCTCGTCGGACGAGGAGCGGCGCTCCCGCAGGAGTGAAACGACATCCGTCCAGCTCGGGGCTGCGGGTAGGGAGCGGTGTCGGTGCCACGTGGTCCCGAGGTGGGCTCCTCGAGGGGACCCCTCGGAGGGGCCAGGCCCCAGCGAGGACGATCTTTCGCAGCCGATTGCGCCAACCAAGCGTTAATTACGGAGTTTGAGGCAGATTTAGACGGATCTCTCGTTCGTCAACCGCCTCCAAGTCGCATCCCGGCAGGCGCGGGGGCGCCAGGGCACCTCAGTGGGAAGTTGCCTCCGCGTTAAGAGATGCCACTCATCAGGGAAGCGCGCATCGCGGGGTGTAACGCCGAATTCCGCGGACATGCATGCAAGTGAAGGAGGAAACGCGAAACGTATAGCGAAACTCACCGGTAAGGAGGTCGGCGTTGGTGACCCCCTTGGCCTCCTCCGGCTCCTGGGAACGGGTCACGGTTGTAGCGCGCACTTTCCGCGCCGCCGCGGAAGCGGCGACGCCCACGTTACCCGAACCTCCGCGGGCGTAGGTTACGCTCCAAGAGAAGGAGCTGAGGCCGGACATGTCTTGTTCCGAGAGGGGGCTTGGTCCCTGATGAGGAGCGGGCGTGGGCTGAGTCCGATGCGAGTGTTTCCCAGCAGATTCACGGGAAATGCCGTCGCTTGTACGGCGGCGGTGTAGGAGAGACCCCTACAAGGACCGTTGGACACTGTCAGAGCGGCGGGTCGGACCTTTCGGTTTGCAAGACTTGCAAAGTGGAGAGGCCACCTGGGCCCATCGATGGCGTCAAGTGCGATATAGAGAGAAGGGCCCCTATGGGGTCTTTAAGCGACCTCGGGTCGTCATTTGGAGACCTGATTGAGCTCGCATGCGCCAGTGTGGTTCAGAACCGGTAGTCAAGAAGCCTTCAGTGGGCACAATGTGGCCCCGAACCCTGCGAACCCTGCTCGTCGCGCTCCTCGCCCTCGCAATCTCTGCACCAGTGTCCGGGAGAGACGACGATCCGTCGCCGTCGAATGAATGCCTGCTGTTCGACGACATCGCGAAGGATTGCCCATACGCTGAGGAAGCATGTGCATGGTGGGTTGGCACAGCCCTTGCCAGGGCTTCCGCCATCGTATCTTCCAGCAGATGTCTGTTCCTCCCCGCGTTAGGGTATGATTTGCGCTTAACGCAGGTGTCGAGGTTCATGCGTGCAACTCGAAGCGCCTGTCGCAGCCCCTGGGGCCCTTTCCAGGGTTGACACACTCGGGGCACGTGAGAGGCCCCCAAGGACGCGAGTCACCGCGCCTCCCTCGCTGCCCCGCAGCGTCGTCACAGAGCTCTTCGCGAAGGCCGGCAAGAGCGTCACGGACGCGCTGTGCAGGAATGACTTTGCATCCGCCCGCGCCAAGGTTATCGCGTACAGAGGTGCTCTCGAAGGTTGCGGCCTCGCCGAGCCTGATGAGGCGTAGTGAGTCGCAGGAAGCGGGAAGCGGGCTGATCGCCCCATGAATGGTAGGGGGGCATTCGCGGCGCCGCTGTATCCCGAAGGGCGGATTCTCCTGCCAGAAGCGCCTCGTCGAATGGCTTTGCCCGGGAGGCCCGGGAGGGCCACACAGTCAGTGGTGTCTCCTGGCAGTCGCTCCACCGTGGAGCTGGCTTCATGAGACCCCGCGGGACACGATTTCGGGAGGACCGATTCTTCCCAGGGCACTTTGCTGTTTCAGCACGCTCCGCCTCCCGTCGGAAACGATGCCAATGTCTCCCGATGGAGCGCTCTCGGCACTCCTGGAGGGCAACCAGCGATTCCTCCAGGTACCTTCGACTCACTCGAGCCAGTTCCGACAGGCGTCAAGTGCATTGTTTGGGTATTTAAGAGGGGAAGCCATCTGCTCAGCGGGCCGAGTTGATCCTGCGAGAGCCCGCCTCTCCGCCCCGACCCCTCGACTCCCCCCTCGTTCTATGTCGACGCAGGGGGAATCGTCGCGCTGTGTTCCGAACATGGATCGTTTACAAGACTTAACAAGCGCCCAGGCGCCTCCCGTTGCAATCTTGGTGAGATCTTTGTCTCGGGCGCGGGGCCACTAGTCGTGGGACTAACACGTGCGCCACAGGATGAACGCTTTGGAGCGGAGAGAGCGGTTGTTGCGACTTGACCCTCGACGGAGTCCGCACGGCTCTGAAGCCCTAACTCCGTTGCTAGGGCTAAGGTCCCGCGGCTACAGAGTTGCGAAGTGTCTAGCGTCATCCCCTTGCACAGGTTCACGCGATGGTTCTTTCCATTGCAACCTCCAGGAATCACGCTAAACACGCTCCCGTGCGCTCAACTGATACGTTCTTGACTTCATTACGCGACTTTGGCCTCGGTTATCAGCGCGGGTGGAGCACTCCACCTGCTCCCCCGGGGGGAGCTCCCCGGGGGGGGCGCCCCCCTGCCTGGCCAGCATCAGCAGGGCACCCGACGACCCCTCCCCGCAGGCGTGTGCCGACTCTCGGGTCCCGCCGGAGCTCATCTTCGACCAAGGGCTCGGGGATTTGTTCGTCGTCCGTGTCGCCGGGAACGTCGTCAACAATGATGTCATCGCCAGCCTGCAATACGCGTGAGCCCCCCTCGCGAGGCCCCCGCAGCTTTCTCACGCGCCCTCTCCGACACACAGTCATGGGCTCCGAGTCGCCCCGCTGAGACTGAATAGTCGCCACTCTGAACGCAGGATCGAGCACCTGGGGTGTTCGCTTATCCTTGTCCTGGGGCACATGGGCTGCGGGGCCGTGAAGAGCGCCCTGACCAAGACGCTGGCCGCCGCCACTTTGACGGCGGGGGACGACACGTACTCGCTGGCGTCATTACCTGCGGATCGTGCCGGCGGGGCCACCACGACCACTAAAGCTCCCATCCTAGGTCTTCCCCGTCACCTCAGGCACAGCTCGCGCCCGTCCTCGGCCGACAAGGTCCTCCAGTCAAGCCGTCAGATCACAGCGTCCCGCCTGAACAGCTCGGCCGTGGCCCTCGACGAGTTGGAGCTGGATGGCGTCGAGGCCTCGGCCTTGGACCCGCGGGCGAGAATGGGGCTCTGCTGCTCATCCTCCGTCACCGGCGGCCCGTCGTCCCCGCTCGCGTGTCTCCTCGAGGCTATCCGTCCAGCCTGCGAGAACGTGCTGGCGTGCCAGCCGTTCCTCGGTGACAGGGCCGACGTCGCTGACACCGTCGTGAAGCACAACGCAGCTATCAGCGCAGCTCAGATCCTCGATCAATTGATGGAGCTCGCACCCGAGGCTATGAAGGGGGTGAAGGTGGCCACGGCAACGTACGACCTGGCCAACGGGGAGATTGACGTCTTCGACTTCGTGGGGAACATCAGGAGCATCGCCCCGGGGAAGGACACTAACTACTTGGATCGGATACTCCAAAGCGATACGGTAGAGCTCCACGTCGCAGTGCCCCCCCCTGTGATGAGCCCCGCGAAGTAACCCCCGCGAAGTCACTAGGCCAGGCCCCCTGCCCCGTGTTGCGCGGACCAGCCTGCGGCACCGCGAGTGATCATCAATTCAAACGAAGCATCCTAGGCACCGAAGCGGATCAGTGACGGGTGCGCAGCCATCTGGTGGGCGAACGTCGAGTAGTCCATCCCCTGCCCGTCGGGGACGTCAGCAGGGAACAACGCCCCGATGATGCTCTCGATGTCCGCCTCTGAGAGGGCCCCGTCACCAAAGAAGCTGACGTCCGCGTTCATGGCCTTCAGCATGGTGCGCATCTCGGTCCTCGTCACGACCTTGTTGTTGTCGACGTCGAACATCTCGAAGGCGAACCGCATCACGTCAGCCAGGCCCAAATTGATCAGGGGGGCGATGCCTGTAACAAACTCCCGGAAGTTGATCTGCCCGTCCCCAGTCACGTCGAACACCTTGAACAGCTGGTCGAGCACCTGCTTGTCCCCCTGCGCGGTCAGGGGGATGTGAAGAGTGCACTTCGGGCGGGGCTCGGGCAGGAGCAAGTCGAGCGGCCAGGGAGGAGGCCCGCGAGCTTGGCCGACCGAGCACGGGGAAGGCGCACGCCCCACGCATCAGTTGGCTGCCACGCCGCGCTGCCGGGGGAAGCCTGCACCCACTCTCCGGTCCGTGCTGTGAAAGGCGCATTTCATACTTCCAAAGGCAAGCAGGAAACCCCGAATCCTCCGAACTCACGGCGACATGCCACCGGAGGGGGGGGCACTCCAACGTGGCCGTGACGCGTCCAGCGGACGCTTGTGCCCCAAGCCAGGCCAGCTTCCCTCGTTATCGTACGGAACAAACCATAACGAGTCCGAAAGAGTACTACAAAGCCCCGCGCTAATGCCGCGCACGACTCGGGAGAGTCGAGAGGATGGGCAGGGGGGGGGATAGTAGGGACGGGACACATGCGGTGCCAAGAGGGCGGTTCTACCAATCCGACTGCACGCACCTCGTCGATCCCCGCCATATGAAGGGCTTCCTGAAACTCGCCGCGGTCCACCGTCCACCGGTTACCCTGGCGCGCGGCAACTGCCATGAAAGACTTCTGCAGCTCCTTGATCTCCGCCTTGCCGCACTTCGTCTTGTTCGCCATGGCCACTATGGCCATCTCCGAGACGGATCCGTGAGTGTTCCCCATACCGGAAGCGCTCGGATTCAGGGCAGAAAGGCCTCGGCAGCTAGAACCTTGAGAGTAGGCAGCCGCGGATAGGTTGCTGAACGGAGGAAGGGGGGTGGGATTCCGACGCAGTTTGGCCAGGGTGCGTGACGATGCCAAGCAGATCAACACGCCGTCGCACATGTGCGTGGTTGCGCGCCCATGAATGAGGGCTGAGGTGGCGGGTCCTTAGGTCTGCCCCGGCAGTGCGGCAAGGCTGACACCGTGTCACGCGCGTGACGCGCGTTGAGTGACGCGTGGTGGCGTGTCGTACGACGGCCTCGCCTCGGTGCGACTTCCACCCAGGTCCCAAGTCGCTTCTCTCGGCCATCCGCCTCGACCGTTGCATGCTCCCCTTCCTCGCGTCAGAAGCCGCAGCTCCCCCCTCGCACTGCCCTCCCAAGGGTGCCCCACGACTGCTCGGCCCTCGAGCGACTCCCGCGACACCTGTCATGGGCGGCGGCAACCAGGGGGGGCCCGCGCTCCCCGCGTGGGCTCTTTTCCCCGTCTCAGCTACGTCGGCGTGCTGGGCGGAGGTGAGTTGAGCTCCCCGGGGCCGCCCGGTGGGAAGATCTCGTCCTCCCACACGAAGCAGCGCCGATGCGCATGCGATCTCGGATTGGAGGGAACGCATCTCGGCCCAATCATCATGTTCGGTGGCGTCGGGCGTTTCCGTCGCGCCCGGCCTGGGATACGTCCCCTGGGGTGGGCCTGCGGGGCGAGGGGCCCCTCCCATTGGGGTCAGAGAACAAGGCGCCGCACGAGCCCTGCCGGCGCTCTCGCGGCTGGTGTCAGTGAACAAATGATGTGTGACAGCCCCGTTGTGCGGGCGGAGCAGCAGGGCTCCCATCATGTTGGCGAAGCGCGTGCGCGCGAGGCTCGGCCCGATCCTTCGCCCCCCCCTAGGGACGAGGCCCTGCAGCAGACCCCCACTCGCCGCCTGCTGGCCCTCTGCGCAGTTCACCACCCTTCCGCTGGACACTGCCAAGGTCAGACTCCAGGTGCAGAAAGGGGGCGCGGGCGGCGCTCTCAAGTACAACGGGCTCGTCGGGACCATCGGGACCATCGCGCGGGAGGAGGGGGCGGGCGCCCTGTGGAAGGGCCTGGCCCCCGGTCTCCACCGCCAGTGCCTGTACGGGGGGCTCCGCATCGGTCTCTACGACCCCATCAAGAAGATGTACCAGGGGGACGCCGAGGGGGCCCCCACCCTGGGCGTCAAGATCGCCGCGGCCCTCACCACTGGGGCCCTGGCCATCACCGTCGCCAACCCCACAGACCTCGTCAAGGTCCGGATGCAGACGCAGCCCAAGCCAGGGCCCGGAGAGGCCCTGAAGTACCCGTCCGCCACCAGAGCATATGGCATCATCGCCAAGACGGAAGGCGTCGGCGCCCTTTGGACGGGCCTGGGCCCCAACGTGGGGCGCAACTCGATCATCAATGCGGCAGAGCTCGCCTCTTACGACCAGATCAAGGAGGCCCTCCTCGCGGCCGGCATGGCGGACGGGCCCCTCTGTCACGTCAGCTCTGCAGTGGGCGCAGGCTTCTGCGCCGTGATCGTGGGGAGCCCCGTGGACGTGGTCAAGTCCCGCGTCATGGGGGACAAGGAGGGCCGGTACAAGGGCGTCCTCGACTGCTTCCGCCAGACCGCCGCGGACGCGGGCCTTGCCGGGTTCTACAAGGGCTTCGTCCCTAACTTCGGTCGCCTGGCCGCTTGGAACACAGTCATGTTCCTGACGCTCGAGCAGCTCAAGAAGCTGGCCGCCTCCGCGCTCGCCGAGTGATCTGCATTCTTGTGACCGTCCGTCTGTCAGCTGAAGAGGATACGTTTTCAAAAGGCGTCGAAATTCCCGTACCCCCCGGTCTTAGCCTTCTTAGCCGGCGGCGGCTGAGTGGCCTTCGTGACCGGGGCCGCGTTGGTGGCCTGCGCTCTGGCCACCGCCGCGAGTGCAGCGCCCCCCACAACCGTTGAGTTGGAAGCTTCGACTTCGTCGGCGGCCCGGCCACATGAGAACCACGCCCCCCGCTTGTCGTTCTTCTTGTTTTCCGCGGCGAGGGCGGCATCCGCTTTCGCCTTGGTCTCTTCCTGCTCCTGCTCGAGGAAAGGGTCCACGAAGACCTCGACGGACAGGAGTCGGATCTCCCGGAGCGGGCGGTCCTCGTCGTCGGTGGGGACTTTCTCCATCTGCGCCAGCACGTCCAGTCCGCCGACGACCCGGCCGAAGACCGAGTGCTTCCCGTCCAAGTGGGGGGCGCTCTTATACGTGATGAAGAACTGCGAGCCGTTCGTGTGCGGGCCCGAGTTCGCCATGGACAGGATGCCCCGTCCCTGGTGCTTGAGGGTCACGTCGTATTCGTCGTTGAACTTCGGCCCGTAGATCGACTCGCCGCCAGTCCCCGTCCCGGTCGGGTCCCCCCCCTGGATCATGAAATTCTTGACGCTTCGATGGAAGATGGTACCGTCGTAGTACCCGATCCCGCAGAGGGTCAGGAAGTTTTCGCACGTCCGAGGGACCGTCTTGCAGTTGAGCTCGACGTTGAGGGCCCCAAGGTTTGTGTGGAGCGCCACGTACCCCATCTTGTCAACTCGCCTGTCCTTCCTCCGCAAGGTCCGTTGGTCGGACGTATGAACGCTCATCGCGGTGGACGTGAAGGCCTTGGACATGGCCCCGGTCGTCTCGTTGCTCTCGACCATCTGCTGCGGACGCTTCTCCCGCAGCAGCCGCTGGAGCCTCGACTCCCCCTTCTCGCCCCGCCCCGCCTGCGCGTCCGTGTTCCACGTGGCCGCCCCAGGGCGCCACGACAGGTTCACCTCCCTCTTGGGCGCCACGAGACGAGGGTCTGTCGTCCCCGAAGGCAGAGACGCACCCGTCTTGCCGGCACTGCCCCCCGACGTCCCGTTCGTCCCCCCAGCTGCCTTCCGCTCCGATGCTGCTCCCTTCTCCGCCTCCTCGAGCGCCCGCTTTGCGCTCTCCTTGCGCTGTTCTTGGGAGACGGGCTTGATGTCCGTCTGTGCCCCGATCTTGGAGAGGGTCTGGCGCATGTCCTCGGACACGCCGGCGAGGTTGATGTTGTGGTCCTGCTGCGCCCCAGCACCTGTCGGGATGCCTTGCCGGATGTGGTCGAAGGTGTCGAGGACCTTTTCGGACACGTTCCTCGGGTCTTGGAGGTGGATGATGTCCTTCCGCGTGAACTTTGCGTCCGTGATGAGATCGTGCCAGTTTTTGGCCTTGATGTTGAGCTCCTCAACGGCCTCGAAGCAGTACACGTTCCCCGTAGGCTTGACAGCCACGATATGCGTATGCTCGGTGAACACCTTGCCCATCACCGGGCAGCAGTACTCCCCGTCCGTATTCTGCGGGCCGTTGGCGGGCGCGCTCGCGTTCGGCAAGGGTCGCGGGAAGGACTTGCGTCACGGGCGCCCCGCAGGCTACCGCCCCGCTCACCTTGTGGAAGTTCAGGCGGATCAGGTCGGCAAGCTTCAGGGGCTGCCCCGTGACGGGGTGCTTTCCGTGCTTCTGGACGTACGGAACGATGTTGACGATGTCAAAGCAGTGCCCGTCCTCAGTACATACGGGGTCGTCGAACGCGGTGAAGGTGATGGCGCAACAGTGGAAGGGGAGCTTCCGAAAGGGCACACTGCCGCGGTCCTTGTAGCCCCCGCCCTCCGTGGCCCACTCCTTGGCGGAGACTGCGGTGGCGAGGCGGCTGGATGGCGGTCACCATCGCAATACCGTCCTCGCGCGGCGGGCGAACCTGGTGCCGCGGCAGAGTGCGCGGTCGAGGCGGGGCCGGTTGAGGCTGCCAAGGAAGGCAGCGGCAGGCCACGGCCACGGTGCCGAGCAGCCTCGCGGCGCGAGAAGCCTTCGCCGGGCGACGCGAATGCACGCGTAAAGCTCATGGCGCGAATGGACCAAAAAGTGCGCGCGGTCGGTGAAACAGGAGTGAGGGGGGGGCGGGGGAAGTCCGGAGCGGAGAGCCCGCGTTCCCAGCCCGCGAACGGAGACAACGGTTGCGGAAACTACTCACGGTACATCCGATCCTTAAACCGGCTCTTGCTTCCGCCCATGGTGCCCTGGACACGCCTTCTCCACGCGTGCGCCGCAAGGAAACGTGGAGCCCGAGGGTGCCCCGGTCTGAGGGGAGAGAGATGCTCCCACGCGTGCGGCGAGCGCGAGGCTCCTCCTCGAGTTTCCGCGCAGAGATGCACAGGGAGTTTCCCGCAACGGATGACAGATTCCCCAGAGAGTGTCTGCCGCCGGGGAGGCGCGGGACACAAGGGGGGGTCGCTCCGAGGAACGGAGTCAGCACCTGGCTGCCCGAGACAGCCGGGACCTTTCACGCGAGCTACACGTGCTGCACCTTGTCCTTGTGACCCCCCACCATCCCCTGCTCCTCGCCCGCGTCGTCTTCGTCTTGCTCCGCCTTCCTCTTGAGCTTATCGCCCGCCTCGAGCCTCGCCTCCCGGCGCTGCTCGTACATGGCCCGCTTGCGTGCCGCCTTCTGCTTGCGCTTCTCCAGGGCGTCGTGGTTGACGGCCGGGATCGGGTACTCCCTCCCGCACGCCACGATCCGCCTCTCCAGCTCGTGCGTCATATCGATCAGCTCGTCGAGGGGGGCAAGCCCGCGCTGCGTGACCACGGCCATGAGGTCGAAGTGCTCCTGGAGCCAGGCGCCGAGTAACTTGAAGATGTGCGCCTTCACCATACGGATGGGCTGCGGGTACTCGCGGAGGAGCTCCAGGTACTCGCGAAGCATCCGCGGGGCCTCGGCGGCGACACGCTTGGTCGATGGGTCGCCCTCCCGCCGCCAGAAGAGCTTGGGGTCCTCGAGGAGCTGCTCCGCGCTGAGCACGCCCTCGCACCCCGTGTAGTCCATGCACTGCAGGGCCGCCTCGTAGCTGTCCACGTTGCCGTTCGCGAGCACGGGGATCGAGAGGGCCTCCCGCACTGCGCGGATCTGGTCCCAGTCGGCGGGGAACGACCCGATGGCCTTCTGCTCCCGCGTGCGCCCATGCACGCAGAGTAGCATGGCCCCCGCAGCCTCGAGCTGCCGGGCATAGTCGATGGTCCGGGCCACGTCGTCAAACACGCGGATCTTGACACTCATGGGGGTGTCCAGCTCGGTGGCCCCCTTCCGGACGACGGCGCAGGCCGCAGGGATGTCGTCCATGAGGAACGCCCCGTAGTTGCCCCTCCGGGCGATGCGCTGCGGGCACCCCAGGTTGAGGTCAATGTAGTCGCCGTGCTGCTGGATCTTCCGGGCCGCCGTGACGAACAACTCGGGATCGTTGGCGCAGAACTGGATCCACAGGGGCCTATCCGCGCCATCGCCCGTGGTCTCAAAGATTTCATCCTGGTAGTTCTTGTCCTCGACGAAGAGCCGCGAGTGGATCATGGGGGTGTAGGCGCTGTCACACCCGTACTTGCGGCACAGCATGCGGAAGGCCAGCTCCGACTGGTCCACCATGGGGGCCACGTGGAACCTCGGGGACCCAAGCTTCCTCCAGTGTTCCCACGCTTGCTCGGCATGGGGCACCTCGGGCTTGTTGGCAACGAGCTTGGCCACCTCCTCCCCGTACACCTCGGCCAGGGGCGGGGGTGTCTTGGGCCACCGCTCGTTCCAGTCGACGGCGCCCGCCGCGCTGTACACGTGCGCGCCATCCTTTGTGCGCCGCTTCGTTCCGGCAGTCCCGATATCGATCACCTGACCTGCGCGGGCACACGACTGGGGAGGCACGTGATCCGAGGCCTGTGGGCACAGGCCGGCAGCAACACCCACGGGCCGGGTCCTGGAAGGGCTGGCCCCCGCGCCTCGGACACCGCCATTCGCGGCTCACCGAGCACCTCCTTCTGTTCTCGGACCTCTTTCATCGTTAAAGCGACCCTCCCGCTCGTGGACTGCGGAACGAGTAACGTGGGATTCGGGGATGTCGCCGCTAGGGTGCAGCCACCGCATTTCTGCGCACGCGTCGCCCGCTTATCAATCGTCTAACGCGTGATGGTTCGTCCCGCGTATCCATGCGCGATGCAAATCAAGGCAGCAGGGGCACCCTCGGCGCTGGGGGACGCACCGGAAACGGCTGCAGGTCGTCGGCAGCCTCCCCCGTGTAGGTGGGTTCCCACCCTCCCTCACGGCGCGGCGGTTCCACCCCCGTCATCCCCACTTTATACACGTTCTTCTTGCGTCTTCCCGCTGATGCGGTCAAGTCGGCGGCGAGGCGACGGGGAGAGGCGAGAGTGAAGTTCCACGGCCTGGAAGCGACGAGACCGGGGAGCGCTGCGAACCGCATCCACTCTCCCAGGCGAGCCCAACAGCGGTGGGCGCAGGATATGCCGCACCGAGAAACTTTGGCAGCGCTGTCCCGCCGCTGCGACACGAGCCATGACAGCCCCGGAGATCCCGGGGGGGTCAAGCGTCTTCTGGCGGCTCCGCTCATGCCAGACCCCTACCCCGGCGTCGGGCCAGGGTCAGGATCGCCTCAGTGGACCGGAGGGAGCAGGGGGGGGGGGGGGGGACAGGGCCCCCGACCTTCCGATTTGCCAGGGGAACCGGGTCCAACAGATC
>Ga0181584_10000374_pt1 | contig 31573 bp, 30 predicted proteins | sample 071ome_30_FD_132462 | JGI IMG/M metagenome (GOLD analysis project Ga0181584, IMG submission 132462) | Coastal salt marsh microbial communities from the Groves Creek Marsh, Skidaway Island, Georgia - 071406AT metaG (megahit assembly) | ecosystem: Environmental > Aquatic > Marine > Intertidal... | reverse complement strand
TCGATGAGAGGTTGTGGAAGCACTTTTACGCGTTTTACCAGAGCACCTATATGATGCGGGGTATGCAAGGTTATCTCAGCGAAGAATTCTTTTTTAGAATTGCACAGCTGATGCCCGACAACCTGTTTCTCGTGCTGGCCAAACTGGATCAGCAGATTATTGCCGGGGCCCTGTTTTTTCGCGACGAACGCAAGCTTTACGGGCGCTACTGGGGATCGCTTGAAGATTTCCAGTTTCTGCACTTCGAAACCTGCTTCTACCAGGGAATCGACTATTGCATCAGCCACGGCCTGCAGCAGTTTGATGCCGGCGCTCAAGGTGAGCACAAGATTCAGCGGGGCTTTGAGCCAATCCGGACGCTCTCCAGTCACTGGATTCGCCATCCGACTTTCTCGCGGGCGGTCGATGATTTTCTCGAGCGGGAGCGCTTGCACGTGTCCCGCTATCGAACGGAAGCGTCTAAACTGCTGCCGTTTAAAAAATCCGATCAATAGTGCAGGGCGTCCGGGAGCAGCGCCGCGCTTTGAATCAGGACGCCTTTTTGCCCAGGAAAACCGGCCGGGTGTCAGAAGAGTCCTGTTCGCTGTAGCGATAGCCTGCTGTGTCAAAGTCCTTGAGTTTTGCTGCCGAGCTGATGCGATTCTTAATGATATATGCCGCCATCATTCCCCTCGCTTGCTTGGCGTAGAAGCTTAAAAACCGGTACTTGCCGTTGGAAAAGTCTTTAAAAGCCGGTGTAATTACCTCGCCATCAAGTTTTTGATCCTGGATGGCATTGAAATATTCGTTAGATGCAAGGTTAACGATCATCTTGTTTCTGTTGTCGGCCAGATCCCGGTTCAGAGATTTGGTCAGCTTGTCGCTCCAGTACGCATAAAGGTCGTTGCCTCTGTCGGTGGCGATGCGCGTGCCCATCTCCAGACGGTAGGGTTGCATCAGATCGAGAGGCTTTAGCACCCCGTAAAGCCCCGAAAGAATTCGCAGGTGTTGCTGCGCGAAATTCAGATCCGCGGAACTGAAGGTATTCGCTTCAAGGCCCTGATAGACATCGCCCATGAACGTGAAGATCGCCGGTCGTGCGTTATCCCGGGTGAAAGGGGGGTGCCAGTTCGCATAGCGTTCATAGTTGAGCGCACCCAGTTTCGAGCTCATGTGCATCAGGTCCGATAGCTCTTCCGGATTGAGGCCCTTCAACGTCTTCACCAGCCGTTTGGCATCAGCAAGAAACTCCGGCTGGGAGAAATTGCGGGTTTTGACAGGCGTATCCAGGTCCAGAGACTTGGCCGGTGACAAGACGATTAGCATGGGTACAGGCTTCCTAAGTCAGGTATTTGAATAGCGAGCTGCGGTCTTCCGCGGCAGCCTGACAATCATAACAAACCTGTCCCGAGTTGGGTTGTTAATACGCAGAGAAGTGGCAGCCGGCTGCCTGGAAAGGTAAGCTGACGCAGCAGATCTGGAAAATCGAACAGAAGCTGGCAAGAGATAAGAGAAGGGACCGCACTCAATGCTGGAAAGACTTCATGCGCTTGCTGTCAGGCTGGTATGGGCCCGACCCCCTGCGGTAATCGGCGGAATACTTGCCCTGCTTTTTTCCACATATTTGGCCACTGGTCAGGATGCGCTCACTGACAAGTACCTGATACCGGCCATTCTGCTGTTCTGCTGGTGCCTGCTCGTTTATACGCTGGTTGGTGTGTTTATGATTCAGCCTCCGCACAGCGAGTCGGGTGCGGGATTTTTCAGGCGTCTGCGGGTTGGGTTCCACCGATTTCTGCGAATCCTGATGGCAATGGCGTTTCTTGCCTTGACAATGGCCCTCGCGCTCTTGAGCTACCGATTAATCAGTACCGGAATCGGTTAGGCGTAACTGCGTTTATCTACCGGGATTATTCGACCCCGTCTGCTATTACCAGGTTGGTGGTTGCGGCGGCATGCCGGATCGCCGCGACCGGCTGGTAGCCCGGATCGTTCAGAAACGCTATTGCGTGGTCCCGGGAGGGAAACTCTATCACCACCATCCTTGCAGGTTCCCAGCCGCCCTCCTGGCACAGGGGTTCGCCTCCTCTAACCCGATAGTGGCCGCCATGTTTTTCGACGAAGGCAGGGACCTGTGCAATGTAGTCCATGAATCTGTCCGGGTCATGAACGGCGATGTCGGCAATAAGAAAAGCAGTCACGTCGAGTTGCCTCCTGGTAGTTATTTCATGGCGTTGGGCAGAGAAATTTCCGCCAGTCTGGGAAGTCGGCATCGGTGAGCACTCAAATCGAAAATTGGATCGGCGCCACCATTGAGATTGACGAAACTTTCCTCGCCGTTATTTTCCAGACAGATCAGATCCCGGTTTTCGACACCCGGCTTTAGAATGCCACCCCAGGCGACGTCCGGAATCTGTTCGCCGGTAAGTTCATGTAATGCCACCAGGGCGGGGTGCCTCGGGCTGGTGCCGCCACCGGAAAAACGGTTGTCATGGATATAGATTTTTTCCGGGTAGGGGTCATAGTTGGGGTCATTAAAGGTACGGCCGCCCAACACGTAGCTGTAGATCATGATATTGACATTATTGTTGTCAGTGAACTCGTTCTCGAACACCTCGATATTGTCGTTGGCGAGGATCAACAGACCAGTGCCGGGAGGCACATTAGCGACAATATTGCCGGCTGGCGCGAAGTTCTCGGTGTTGTTTTCGAAAATCCGGTTATTGTGCACGCGAGTCGCCTGCCCGCCCTGAACTTCCAGCCCGGGCAGGTCAAACACCAGGATGCCACCGGTGTTGTTGGTTGCGATGTTGTCGTAAACATCGGCAAAGGTGGAGTTTTCAATTTCGATACCGGCGACATTGTATTCCGCACGCGAGTTACGCACGATTATCTGGCTCGACTGCCCCACATAAATGCCGGCATCCGAAGCTCCGATGGCAACCGAACCATCGATTAGCACATTGCTGGATTGCACGGGGTAGATGCCGTAGGCCCCGTTGCTTGTCTGGGGGCCGGAGGTCCACTCTGTGCGCACGCGCCGGATAGTGACGTTATTGCTGTCGTTGATTTTCAGCGCATCGCCGACAGTGTCTTCAATGGCGAGGTCCTCGATGACAAAATCATCAGCGCTGACCAACAGGCCCTCGGCCCCCTGTTGCTGATCCTTGAACGAAAGGATCGACCTGTCCATGCCTTCTCCGCGAATAGTCACGCCATCGACATTCAGGGAGAGGCTGCGGGTGAGCTGGTGAATTCCCGCCGGAATTTCGACCACATCTCCCGGTACCGCATTGATCAGGCGGGTCTGCAGATCCTCTTCAAAGGGAAGCGACGCAACTTCCGGTTGCGACTCGCCGCAAGCGGTGATCAGGATTGGTATCAGCAAGCTAGCTGATCGCCGCAGCGGTAAATTACGTGTTGACATGGTTCTTCTCTCCTTATTCATCATTCCCGATTGGGACCGGTCTGCAATCCGTATCGCTCAGACCAGCGGCAAAAGTGCCTGTTAACCCAGTAGCTCCGGGTTCAGTTGCCAGCAGTTCCAGGCCAGGGCGGCGGCAAATGTGACCCAAAACAGGTAGGGGACCAGCAACAGAGCAGCGGTTTTGCTTATCCTCGAGAAAGTCATCAGGGTAGCCACTATCAGCAACCACAGGAAGATTATTTCAATGAATGCCAGCAGACCATTCTGCCAGGCGAAGAATAGCCAGGACCACAGGGTGTTCAGGGCCAGTTGCACCAGGTACAGCAGCAGAGCGAGCCGGGCCGCGTCGAAACCGGCCACCCGCCAAACCAGCCACGATGCCAGGCCCATCATCAGATAAAGAAGGGTCCATACCGGGCCAAAAAGCCATGCCGGAGGAGCCCATTCAGGCAACACCAGCTGGCTATAGAAATCAGGCGCATTGACAGACCCGAGACCACCGAGGGCTGCCGCGACAAAAGCGAGTGCAAGCCAGCCGATCAGGCCGCGAAGTCGGACACTGGAAGACATGATTGACATGCGATCAAAGATAGCACAACCGGCAATTGAACCCACGTGTGGAGTGCTAATCCACACCAATAGATTTTCTGTCAGCGGGGGCTGCCTGAGGTTGGACCGGCAAAGATCGCCACTCCTTCTTCAGCATGGACAATCGCTGGCGGTAATTTTATGCTCGAGTGCCATGATAACAACACAAACTTAATCAATAGACGGCAAGGCGGACTCCAATGAAGCACAGATTTCCTGCGATCAGGGTTTATTCGATACTGTTACTTTCTCTTTTGAGCACACCGGCTTTTCCCCAGGGCAGTCAAATACTGCAGGTGGAAGGTCTGGATCAACCGGTAGAGATTCTGAAAGACAAATGGGGTATATCGCATATCTACGCTGAAACGGAGCACGATCTCTTTTTTGCTCAGGGATACAGTGCCGCGCGGGACCGGCTGTTCCAGTTCGAAATCTGGCGCGCTCAGGCAACTGGCACAACCGCTGAAATACTTGGCGCTCGGGCTGTAGATCGTGACCATGGAACCCGGCTATTCAAGTTCCGGGGCAACATGGGTCAAGAACTGAGCCACTACCACCCCCGCGGCGTCGATATTGTGGGTGCATTCGTGCACGGAGTGAATGCGTATATCGATGAAATCATGCAGCATCCCGAGGATCTGCCGCTGCCTTTCAGGATTCTCGATATTGAACCGAAGCACTGGAGCGAAGAAGTTGTTATCTCAAGGCATCAGGGGTTGCTGGGTAATATTGGGCTTGAACTGAATACCGCTCGTGCCGTCTGTCTGCTCGGAGTCGATGAGGTCAAGGAACTGTCGTATTTTCATCCCCATGATCCGGAACTGGATCTGGACCCCGAGGTCGATTGTGCTTCGCTGCTTGAGAATGACATCCTCTATCTCTACAACGCCTATCGCGGTTCACTCCGATTCGAGCCGCAGGATGTCGTGGCGGCCTATCGAGGCGATCAATCCAGCTTCGAGCAGCTGGCAGCAGTGCTGGATCAGGAGCAGCGCGACCTGAACAAGCGCTCCATCGATGATATAGGCAGCAATAACTGGGTGGTCAGCGGCGACCTGACCCAGGATGGCTGGCCCATGATGATCAACGATCCCCATCGCGCCCAGGCAGTGCCTTCGCTGAGGTATTGGGCCCACCTGGTAGGTCCAGGGTGGAATGTCATTGGCGGCGGTGAGCCGGAAATACCCGGGATTTCCATCGGCCACAATGAACACGGCGCATGGGGCCTTACCATTTTCAATACCGATGGCGAGGACCTTTACGTCTACGAGACCAACCCGGACGACCCGGATCAGTACCGTTACATGGGACGTTGGGAAGACATGCAGATCATTGAGGAGACGATCAATGTCAAGGACAGCTCTCCCGTTACGGTGACATTGCGCTATACACGGCATGGCCCGGTTACTTTTCACGATGCGGAGAAAAACCTTGCTTACGCAGTCAGGCCGGCCTGGATGGAGCCTGGCGGGGCACCTTACCTTGCGTCCTTGCGTATGAATCAGGCGACCAACTGGGAGGAGTTTCGTGAGGCTTCGAATTACAGCAACATTCCCGGGGAAAACATGATCTGGGCGGATAGAGACGGCAACATCGGCTGGCAGGCGGTCGGCATCGCGCCGATTCGGCGCAACTTTTCCGGCATGGTGCCTGTGCCAGGGGATGGTCGCTATGAGTGGGACGGATACCTGCCGATTAAAGCCAAGCCCAATGAATATAATCCGGAGCGCGGTTTCATTGAAACATCCAACAGCAATTACACGCCGCCCGACTACCCTTACCTCGACGCCATTGGTTTTACCTGGACTGACCCGTATCGATGGGCGAGGGGTAGCGAGGTACTGGGATCAGGCCGCAAATTCAACATGATGGACATGATTCAGTTGCAACATGATTACCTGTCGATCCCGGCAAGAACCCTGGTGCCCATGCTGAAGGATCTGGAAGCTCAAGACTCCAGGGTAGAGCAGGCTCGCCAGCGCTTGCTGAGCTGGGACTTCGTGCTAGACAAAAATTCCGTGGAAGCTGGCATTTATGTGGCGTTCGAGCGTCGGTTGCTGGACAACATCGAGTTGCTCAAAATTCCCGAGCGGGCCCAAGACCACCTTACTATTGGCATGAAACGCATGATCGATCTGCTGCTCGCTCCAGATGGCGATTTTGGCGATGACCCCATCGCCGGCCGCGACGGGTTTCTGCTGCAGGCGCTGGCGGAGGGCATCGGCGACCTGCGGGAAAAACTGGGTAGCAACGAAGACAACTGGGTGTACGGACAGGCCGACTACAAGCATGTCCTGATCAGGCATCCACTGGCTACGGCGGTGGATGCCGAGACCCGCGATCGGCTCAATGTCGGTCCGTTGCCCCGCGGTGGAAATGGCTTCACCCTTGGCAATACCGGCGGTGGTGATAATCAGACGTCCGGAGCATCGTTCCGAATCTTTGTAGACACCAGAGACTGGGATAATACCCTGGGCATGAATACGCCGGGGCAGGTGGGTGACCCGGATCATCCGCTGTATGACAACTTGTTTGAGCTGTGGGCAAACGACAAGGTGTTTCCGGCATTTTACAGTCGGGATAAGATCGAAACCGTGTTATTTGAAACCCTTGAACTGCGGCCCTAGACAGATGCTGAATTTGCTGACGACCTCAGTTACCTGATCTGTTGTGGCGGTTTGCGTTAGGGCTACGAAGTGTTCAGTCTGAAGCGGCGGCTGTCGGAGAGATAAGCAAAATTACCTTGCGATCTCAGCCAGAGCGTCGAGCGCGTCCAGCGCTCGTTCTGCAGGCACCAGAATGTGGTCGTGATGATAGGCGGCAATTACATTGGCGCTGATGCCTCTCTTGGCCAGCGCAGCGGCGACCGTGGCGGTGAGTCCGACGGCTTCCAGGCTTGAATGCACCCTCAGGCTTATAAGCCTGAAAGTACCATCGAATGCTATGGCGGCTCGTTCGGCAGTCTCTCGGGAAATTACCAGTGAAACCCCTTCTTTTTCACAAAACGTAGCCAGTGGCTGTAGCTGTTCCAAGTTTGGGTGCGGTGGCACGCTGCAGAAAACATATTCAGTGCCTGAGAGATCCGGTGAGAGAGATTTGAGCAGGGTATCCAGTTCCACAATGCCGCTCATAAAATGCTCCCATGCCGACTCAGTCTGAAAACGGAATAATTGCAGTGATGATCATCAGCGCCTTTGCTTCAGGCGGTTGCCGGGCTGGATTTTTTTGCGCCGCCTCCGGTCGGAAATTTCGGACATGACCAGGGCGACGACAACCACAGCAATGACCAGAAATGCTACCGTTCCAATATTGGTATCGCCAAAACTCTGAAATAACGCGACTATGCTTTGCCAGAGAGTGCCGAAAAGCGAGGTTTGATCTTCGATATCAAGCTCCTTGACCGGATTGATAAGATTCCAGGCGCGTTCATCAAACGCTGGTACCTAACTATAGCATTACCTGGTGGCGTATCTCTAACCCACCCTGAAGGAAGGCCGCTCTGGTTCGGCTTTCAGGCCGTTACCGGTCATGAATTGGCTCATGCTCTATCGGAATTTATCGGCCTATTGGTGTTGTGGTAATGTGTGTCTCCACCTTGAACAGGATCCCGGGTGCAATGTTCGCAAGCATAATTGAAAGGGTAACCAGGCAGCTGGACAGTGCCACCGAGCGAGTCGGAAGAAGCATTGCCTGGTTGGCAGCAGCGCTGGTGATGGTAACTGGAGTGATCGTGCTGCTGCGTTATGCTTTTAATACCGGATCCATCGCATTGCAGGAATCTCTCATCTACATAAACGCACTTCTCTTTACTCTGGGGTCAGCCTATACACTCAGGCGGGACGGGCATGTGCGTGTAGATATCTTTTATAACCGCATGAAAAAGCGCAATCGCGCCCTCGTTGATCTTGGCGGTACCCTGTTTCTTTTGTTGCCGCTTTGCGGGTTCATCCTGTGGACTAGTTGGGACTATGTCGCCCTGTCCTGGCAGATACGCGAGCGGTCAGCGGAAACCAGCGGGCTGCCCTTTGTATATCTGTTGAAGACCACGATTTTGCTCCTGGCCGCTGCTTTACTGGTGCAGGGAGTGGCAGAAATCGGTCGGGCATTGGTTAATTTCACTGGCGCCAGACGGCCGTGAACGAAGTCCTCTCCCTGCTGTTCTTTGTGGTTATCTGTCTGGCGCTGATGTTGGGCTATCCGGTTGCCTTCACCCTTGGCGGAGTTTCACTGCTGTTTGCTGCGCTTGGGAGCTTGGCTGGCGTTTTTGATACCGCCTTCATAGAGATCATCCCCAACCGGATTTACGGCATCATTATTAACCAGAACCTGCTGGCGGTGCCCTTGTTCGTGTTCATGGGGGTGATGCTGGAGAAATCTCGACTGGCCGAAGAGTTGCTGAGCAACATGGCCCGGGTGTTCGGACGATTACCCGGGGGCCTCGGGGTTTCGGTGGTAATTGTCGGAATGCTGCTGGCTGCCAGCACCGGCATAGTTGGTGCAACCGTAGTCACCATGGGGATACTTTCCCTGCCGACCATGCTAAAGAGCGGCTACAAGCCTTCGTATGCCTGTGGAACTTTGTGCGCTACCGGAACCCTTGGGCAAATAATTCCGCCGTCAATCTGCCTGGTATTGCTCGGCGAGGTGCTCTCAAGTGCCTATCAACAATCACAATTGAGCAGCGGGATCTTTGCACCAGATGTGGTAACCATAGGCGATCTCTTCGCCGGCGCGATTTTTCCCGGTCTACTATTGGTTTTTCTTTATGGTATTTACGTCGTAGCCGCCGCTGTACTCAGGCCGGAAATTGCGCCAGTCCCGCGTCCAGCGGACGATCTCGGGCCGGCAAACACATCAGAGCTCCTGGTTCCTTTACTAAAAGGCATGCTACCTCCGGTATTGCTTATCGTGGCCGTTCTCGGCTCAATTCTTGGCGGTATTGCCACGCCAACAGAAGCGGCCAGTGTCGGCGCCATCGGTGCCACGCTGCTGGCCTCGATCAAGAGACAGTTAGGGGTCGAGGTGGTGCATGACGTCTCAGTGGAAACCATGCGCATAACGTCGATGGTCTATCTGATCCTCATAGGCGCAACGATTTTTTCCTCGGTGTTTCGGGGATTTGGGGGCGACATCCTGATAGAGGACTTTCTCGGCAATTTGCCTGGGGGTGTCGTGGCTGCCATGCTGCTGGTTATGGGTGTGGTTTTTCTACTGGGGTTTATTCTGGATTTTATCGAAATCACATTCATGGTCGTGCCGCTGGTCGCGCCGGTGCTACTGTCCTTGGGGCTGGATCCGGTGTGGCTCGGGATTATGCTGGCGATCAATTTGCAGACATCATTTCTGACGCCGCCTTTTGGATTTTCTCTATTTTATCTGCGCAGCGTTGCGCCTCCGGAAGTCGAGACCGCTGATATTTATCGAGGAGTAATCCCGTTCATAGTTATCCAGCTTGTTGCCTTGTTGCTATTAGCCATCTGGCCCGGACTGGCAACCTGGCTACCTGAAATGCTCGGCTAGTTGCTACACAACAACAGTCAAGTCGCAATCGACTTGGTTGCGCATAAGCAAAATCATTGAGGTAAACGACATGGCATATATCGACGGATTTCTTACCCCCGTGCCGACAGCTAACAAAGAGCGGTACATAGAGCTTGCAACGGTGAGTGCAGACGTATTCAAAGAGCATGGTGCTTTACAGCTGGTCGAATGTTGGGGAGACGAGGTAAGTGAGGGAAAACTCACGTCAATGCCACAGGCAGTAAATCTTGAGGATACGGAGACCGTCGTTTTTTCGTGGATCGTGTGGCCTTCGCGTGAAACTCGTGATGCGGCGATGCCCAGGATAATGGCAGACCCCAGGCTACAGGCTTTCGAATCAGCTATTCCCTTCGATGGCAAGCGAATGATTTTTGGCAGCTTCATACCTGTGGTAGGTGACGCCTGGTCGGAGCATCCTGAGGCGTTGAAGCCAGCAGATCTCGCCAATTAGTAAAGTTATATGTTTACATATAGGGCTTTTAAGCTATTCAATCGATGGGCAGGTTGCGCGCTTCGATAAAAGCGTCCTCGGCTATTCGATGGTAGGCGGAAACGCCGTCCAGGAAAGACTTCCACGATGCATAGACCCTTTGGCTGGTTGCATCTACATTGGCCATTTCCTCGATTACCTGCTCTGAAATCCGGCGGAATTCCTGGAGTACGTCGTCCGGCAATCGTCGAATCTCCACGTCATGTTCGTTGATCAGGGTTTGCAAGGCTTCGTTGTTGCGCGCCGTCAGCTCGTCATGAATACGCTGGTTCATAACCTCCGAGGCTGTCATCAGGATCTCCTGCAGGTCTTCAGGCAAGGCCTCAAAGGCCTGTTTGTTGAATATTGTTTCCAGCGTGGAACCGGGCTCGTGCCAGCCAGGGTAGTAGTAGTAGCGCGCTACAGTGTGATACCCCGCGGCAAGATCGTTGTAAGGACTTACCCACTCGGTAGCGTCCAACGCGCCTGTCTCCAGTGCGGTAAATACCTCGCTGACCTGCATGGTGACTGGAACGCCGCCAGCTCTGGCGAACACTTCGCCCCCAAGGCCGGGAATTCTCATTTTCAGTCCCTGCAAATCCGCCAGGGAATTAATTTCCCGGTTGAACCAGCCAAACATCTGGGTACCCGAATTGCCGCCGCGAACAGGAATCAAGTTGAACGGTGCGTAAACCTCGCGCCACAACTCGTTTCCCCCGCCAAACTCCAGCCAGGCATCCATTTCTGTCCCGGTCAATCCAAAGGGGATCGTGGAAAAAAATGGCGTGGCGTTGATCTTGCCCTGCCAGTAATACGGTCCGCTATGGCCAATTTCTGCGGTGCCGGCAGAGACCGCGTCGAAAACTTCAAGGCCGCCCACCAGTTCATTAGCCCCGTAAACCCTGATTTGCATCCGGCCGTTGCTCATTTTCTCCACGCGCTCCGCGAACTGCTCGGGCGCCGTGCCGAGAGCCGGCAGATTCTTGGGCCAGGAAGTGATCATTTTCCATTGATAGCGCTGCTGCACAGCAGCGTCGCCCGCCGCAGCACTGCCGGCGGGGCTATCCTGGTCGCCACAGGCGGCGATACTCAATGCCAACAACGAAACACAAATCGATTTAAGTCGCATAGGTAGCTCTAATCCCAATATAGTAAAGTAAATAATTTACTATCCTTTATATTTTTTAGACGACTTCCAGCTTGGCATAGGAGAGTACCAGCCATTTGCTACCAAAGCCGTCGAAATTTACCTGTACCCTGGCGTTAGTGCCCTGGCCCTCGTAGTTCAATATGATCCCTTCGCCGAATTTACCGTGAACCACCCGCTGTCCCAAGGATAGCTCAGTTTCTGGTACTTCCGCGGCACTATCGGCAAAAGATTTGGCGCTACCAAACATAGGCTTGGTTATGGCCGATTTCAGCCGGACTTCCTCGACAAGGTCCCGGGGGATTTCACGGATAAAACGAGACGGCCTGGTCAGAGATACGTCGCCGTGCAGCCTTCTTGACTCCGCATAGCAGAGGAAAAGCTTGGTCATTGCTCGCGTGATCCCGACGTAGCACAGCCGCCGCTCTTCCTCCAGTCCGGAAATGTTCTCCATGGTCATGCGGTCCGGGAACAGCCCTTCCTCCATGCCTGCCATGAAAACCAGAGGAAACTCCAGACCCTTCGCAGAGTGCAAGGTCATCAATTGTACGGCATCTTCATTCTCTGCGGCTTGAGCATCTCCGGCATCGAGAGCCGCCTGATCCAGAAACGCCGCCAATATGGCATAGGAGCTCAGGTCATCGTTTACTCCCAGCTCCGATTCATCAAAGCTGTTGGCCGCGGTGATCAGTTCGTCCAGGTTTTCAAGTCTGGCGCGCGCTTTTTCCCCTCCTTCCTTCTCATGATGCTGAATAAGTCCGCTGTTCCGGATGACATATTCAACCTTGCGATGAAGTTCGAGCTCCGCGCAGGCTTCCTGCAGATTGTCAATCAACTCGAGAAACCCAAGCACCGCACTGGCAGACCTGGCACTCAATAGTTTTTCGTTGACGCATTTAACACAAGCCAGCCACAGTGAAGTATTCTCTGATCTGGCCAGCGCGCGCACCTGTTCAATCGTGCGACCTCCTATGCCGCGGGTTGGAACGTTTATCACCCGCTCCATGGCAGTATCGTCCTGCCGATTTACCAGCAACCTCAAATATGCAAGCGCGTTCTTAATTTCCAGTCGCTCGTAAAATCTATGACCACCGTAAATTCGGTAGGGCATTCCAACCCGCAATAACGCGTCTTCGAGCTCCCGCGACTGGGCATTTGATCGATACAATACCGCCGCGTCCTGTCGTCGGTTTCCCTTATTCACCCAGTCCTGCACTCGATCCACTATAAACCTAGCTTCATCCTGTTCGTTGAACGCCTCATACAGGGAAATCTGCTCTCCATCGGAACCCTCCGTCCACAATTCCTTTCCCAGACGGCCCTGATTATTACCAATCAATTGATTAGCAGCTTTCAAGATGGTTGAAGTCGAGCGATAGTTTTGTTCAAGCCGAATGGTTTCAGTGCCTGGAAAGTCAGAACTGAATTTCTGTATGTTTTCTATTCGCGCACCGCGCCACCCGTATATGGACTGATCATCGTCACCTACCACCATCAAACCGCCGGATTTACCAGCCAGAACTCGCAACCACGCATACTGAATCGTATTGGTATCCTGGAATTCGTCTACGAGAACGTGTTGAAAGCGTCGCTGGTAGTGATCCAGTATCTGCGGTTTTTTCAACCACAACTCGTGGGCCCGCAGTAGTATTTCCGCAAAATCGACCATGCCCCCGCGTTCGCAAGCTTCCTCATAGGCACCGTAAATCGCAACCATATTTCGCCCATAATCATCACCAAAGGTTTCCACACTCGCGGCTCGCATGCCCTCGTCTTTTTGCGAGTTGATATACCACTGAATTTGTCGGGCGGGATACTTGTCTTCATCCACTCCGAGACTGCGGCAAAGGCGTTTGATCAGCCTCAGTTGATCATCAGAATCCAGGATGTGGAAATCTTCAGTGAGACCAGCTTCCTGCCAGTGAGCTCGCAACAATCTGTGCGCCAGACCATGGAATGTCCCGACCCACATGCCACCCATGGGCTGTCCCAGCAGCCCTTCTATACGAGCGCGCATTTCCCGCGCCGCTTTGTTGGTGAAAGTTACTGCGAGAATACTGTAAGGCGAGGCGCCATGCGCGTGCATTAGCCATGCAATGCGATGCACCAGTACGCGCGTCTTCCCGCTGCCAGCGCCAGCCAGCACCAGGAGGTTTCGCGCGTCCGTTGTCACCGCAGCTCGTTGCGGAGCGTTAAGTGCATCGAGGATATGAGAAACGTCGTCCATCATGATACCGGGTATTCTACCAACCCCGGCCAATCTGCGCGAAAAATACAGTGCGACTCAATCAAGAGCCTCCTGACCCTGGCAGAACCGAAAAATAACAAGCAACGTACTTGTGCTGTCAGGTCGAAAATGTAGAAAAAATCGCGTGCTTAGCGTGCAGCAGCAATTTTGCTAGAATCTGCGCTCTGACACGAACAGGGTGGAAAACCGACCCCTTGCATCACGCTTCCCGCAACCCTTTAAGAGATGGGAGCGCCCGCTTGAAACAAACTGCAGGAGACTAACATGTCTGCATCTTCAGACAACGCCCAGTTCAACTGGGAAGATCCCTTACTTCTCGACGACCAGCTCAGCGAGGAAGAATCCATGGTGCGAGATACTGCCCGGCAGTATGCGCAGGGAAAACTCTTGCCCAGAGTCACCAAAGCTTATCGCAATGAGGAAACAGATCCGGACATTTTCCGTGAAATGGGAGAACTGGGACTGCTTGGACCCTTCATCGAGGGCTACGGCTGTGCCGGGATGAGCTACGTGTGCTATGGCTTGGCTGCCCGAGAGATTGAAGCCGTTGATTCGGGATACCGTTCAATGTTCAGCGTTCAATCTAGCCTGGTAATGCTGCCGATCAACGAATTCGGAACCGAAGAACAGAAGCAAAAATATCTACCCAAGTTGGCAACTGGTGAATTCATCGGCTGTTTCGGCTTGACAGAACCGGACCATGGTTCGGACCCGGGCGGAATGATTACACGAGCTCGGACCGTGGAGGGCGGTTACCTGCTGAGCGGGGCCAAGAACTGGATCAGCAATTCGCCGATTGCAGACGTGTTCGTAGTCTGGGCCAAGGACGATGACGGAGTGATTCGCGGGTTCGTGCTGGAAAAAGGTATGAAGGGTTTGAGCGCGCCAAAGATCGAAGGCAAGCTGGCACTACGCGCTTCCGTCACCGGCGAGATTGTCATGGACGAAGTCTTTGTTCCGGAGGAGAACAAGTTTCCGGAAGTTGGTGGCCTCAAAGGTCCGTTCACCTGTCTGAATTCGGCCCGCCTGGGAATTGCCTGGGGAGCGATTGGTGCCGGTGAAACCTGCTGGAAAGCTGCATTGCAATACACGATGGATCGCAAACAGTTTGGAAGACCACTCGCAGCCAACCAACTGATACAGAAAAAACTGGCGATCATGCAGACAGATCTGTCTCTGGCGCTACAGGGTTGTTTACGTGCCACCCGCATGAAAGATGAAGGCAAGCTGACGCCGCCGGTGATATCGATGCTCAAACGAAATTCCTGTCTCAAGGCTCTGGACGCAGCTCGGGAGGCTAGAGACATGCTCGGAGGCAATGGTATTTCCGACGAATATCCGGTGATGCGCCATGCCCAGAACCTGGAAGTGGTAAACACCTACGAGGGCACCCAGGACATTCACGCCTTGATATTGGGCCGTGAACAGACCGGTATTCAGGCCTTTACTCGATAGGAAGCCTTTCGCTGAGTGATTCAGGATTACAGGTAGTGGAGCACCACCCCAGAGAAAATAGCGACTCCGACCCAGTTATTATTCAGGAATGCCTTGAAACATTCTGCTGGTACTCGGTCACGAATCAACCAGTGCTGATAAAGCATCAAGAAAACCGCCACTACAAGTCCCAGATAAAACAAGCCGCCAAGCTGTAACCGACCTGCGGCGAGGACCAGTGAGACGACGAACAGTGCTTGCAAGATGAAAATCATCATTCGGTCAGCATCGCCGAACAGGATCGCGGTGGACTTGATGCCCAGCTTAATATCATCTTCCCTATCGACCATTGCGTATTCGGTATCGTAAGCAACGGTCCACAACACATTGGCAATAAAAATGAGAAAGGCAACGGGAGGTATCGATTCTGTCTGAGCTGTGAACGCCATCAGAATCCCCCAGGAAAAAGCAATTCCCAACACCACCTGAGGCAGATTGGTGTAGCGCTTCATGAAGGGGTAGACAGCGACGACAGCAATAGCACCAAAAGAGAGCAAGATAGTTCTCAGGTTCGTCAGCAGGACAAGGCCGAAGCCGCAAGCCGACAATGAAAGAAACGCATAAAGTGCGTCCTGGCGCTTAAGGATTCCTGTTGCTAGAGGGCGCTGCCTTGTACGATCGACTTCGCCATCGAAATTGAAATCCGCGTAATCGTTGATGGCGCATCCCGCCGAGCGCATCAGAAACGTGCCTACGGTAAAGATAACTAGCAGGCTGAAATCCGGCAGACCTTCGGATGCAATCCACAACGCGATGATGGTGGGCCAGAGCAACAACAAGACCCCTATTGGTTTGTCGAAACGAATTAGCTGCAAATAGCCTGGGATTTTCTCCGCAAATTCTGGGAATCTGCTTCGGAGTTTTTCCTGCAGACTGAGAACGATTTTGCTGTCTGAGATCATCTAGATGAGCGAATATATTGGCTAATGTGCTCATTAGTGATGAGCGAATTTTTCAGAGGCCGCAAGTATAGCGCACCGCGTAGGCCCATTTCAGGAATTTAGCTTGCACTCGTTCCGAGTCTACTAACATAGCTCAGCATAATGCGCTGGTCGGACAGTATCAGCACCAATTGCTAGACCTTGCCGTAGTCTTCCCTTTTTCCCAGCCATCGCTCTACCAGCGGATCCACCAAGTGCGGATAGCCGGCAAGTATGACTTCCGAATGCTTGCGCACGGCATCTAGCAGATGAGCGTCGCGGGAAATATCCGCTACCCGGAAGCTCATCAAACCGGTCTGCTGCGTCCCGAGTACCTGACCCGGACCCCGAATTTCGAGGTCTTTCTCGGCGATATAAAATCCGTCGTTACTTTCTCGCATCACAGCGAGTCGATGCTTGCTGGTTTCTGAGAGGGGGCTTTGATACATCAATATGCAGTAACTGTGCTTGCTACCGCGGCCAACCCGACCCCGGAGTTGGTGCAGCTGAGCAAGGCCAAGCCGCTCAGAGTTTTCAATTACCATCAAAGTGGCATTCGGTACATCTACACCGACCTCGATTACGGTAGTGGCAACCAGCAGCTGCAGCTCTCCACTCTTGAATCGATCCATGATGGCCGTCTTTTCCTTTGCCTTCATACGGCCATGAACCAGCCCAATCGACAGGTCGGCGAGCTGTTCGCGCATGGCCTCGGCGGTTGCCTCTGCGGCCTGACATTGCAACGACTCGGATTCTTCAATTAAGGTACACACCCAGTAAACCTGATTGCCCCGATCGCAGGCGCTGCGAATTTTCCGGATCACCTCCTGCCTTCTTTCATCGCCGATTACCAGCGTCTGTACCGGTGTTCTTCCTGGTGGCAATTCGTCGATCACTGAACAGTCCAGGTCGGCGTAAGCGCTCATTGCCAGAGTACGAGGAATGGGTGTGGCTGTCATGACCAATTGATGTGGTTCCCGGGAATCGCTGGCGGATTTTTCTTTCAGTGCCATGCGCTGATGCACGCCGAAGCGGTGCTGTTCGTCGATGACAATCAGGCCAAGGTTGGCGTAGCTGACAGAATCCTGAAAAAGCGCGTGCGTTCCCACAATAACCCGGGCGGCTCCCGATGCAATTTCCTGCTGGTGTTTCTTGCGCTGACCAACTGTCAGCTTCCCACTCAACCAGCCAACCTTGATTCCCAGAGGTTCAAGCCATTGGGTGAAATTGACAAAGTGTTGTTCCGCCAGAATTTCGGTTGGCGCCATGATCGCGACCTGGAAGTTATGCTCTACGGCACGCAGCGTGGCCAGTGCCGCTACGACTGTTTTACCGGAGCCGACGTCACCCTGAACAAGGCGTAGCATAGGCTGGGAACGGGCCATGTCATCGGCAACTTCATTAAAAGCCCGCTGCTGAGCATCGGTCAGGCTAAAGGGTAGGTTGGCAATAAACTGGTTAACCAGGTTCTGCCCGGCCAGCATCGCCGGCGCGGCGCGCTTATTGGCTGCCAGTCTGAGTCTGCGCATGCAAAGCCGATGGCTCAAAAGCTCCTCGAAAGCCAGCCGTTGTTGGGCCGGGTGCTGTCCGCTTTCCAGCAGCTGCAGAGTCACATTTTGCGGCGGGTGGTGGAGAAATGCGATGGCTTCGGAAAGCCGCATGCTGCCGAGTTCTTCGCGAATTTCAGGAGGCAGGTATTCGGTCACCTCGGCAGACCTTCCCAGTCGAGCCAGCGCCTGATCTATGATATTGCGCAGCCGATTCTGCTGTAGTCCCTCGGTTGCAGGGTAAATAGGCGTTAGGGTCTGATCCAGAGAGAGGTCGGAGAGCTTGTCCAGCAAGCTATACTCCGGGTGATAGATTTCGTATCCCGCGCTGCCTCTGCGCACTTCTCCATAACAGCGCAATTTTACCCCTGGCTTCAGGGCACTTTGCTGGGAGTTGGAGAAGTAGAAGAAGCGCAGATTGATGAAACCGGTCGCGTCTTTCAAAGTGCATTGCAGGCTGCGGCGCTTTCCGAATACTACCCGACTGGCCACCAGTTCCCCCTCCAGCTGCACCTGGTCGCCGAATTTGACCTTATTAATGTCGTTAAGATGAGTGCGGTCCTGGTAGCGGAATGGCAGGTGAAACAATAAATCCTGTACGCTATGAATTCCCAGGTTCTTTAGTTTGCTCTCGATACCAGGCCCGACACCACGCAGCGAAGTAAGCGGTAACTTTTCCAAAGCTCCGCGGGGCGCTGTATTTTTTTGCCTGTTGGTTTCGGCAGTTATGGCAGGCATTGGATGCTGGTTGAGGTTTGATCCAGATTGGCGACGGGTTCAGTATAGGGATTTTTTAACGGCGCCACTATCCATGGCAGGACTGGCGAGCGGTAAATACGGTCTAGCAGAGACGTCTAAATCGAGCCTGAAATCGGCTCTGGATTTCAATCCGCCTGTCTATAGAGCCACTACGGCGTCGATTTCTACCAGCGCGCCCCTGGGCAGTCCACTAACCTCGATAGTGGCGCGGGCCGGGTAAGGTTCGCTGAAATATCCGGCCATGATCTCGTTAACCGTCGGGAATTTAGCAAGATCAGTCAGGTAAATAGTGAGCTTTATCACGTCTGTCGTGCTCGCACCGCAGGCATTGATGACGGCAATGAGGTTCTTGAACACCCGGTGTGTTTGTGACTCTATTCCCCCCGGAACTATCTCCATAGTCTCTGGATCCAGTGGAATCTGACCGGAAAGGAAGGCAAGGTTCCCGGCTATTACCGCCTGGGAGTATGGCCCAATAGCCTGCGGCGCCTGATCAGTATTAACTGGCCTTATTTTTCCCATGTTCGCTCTCGAACTGATGACTGCCCAGGGGCTTCTTGATTACCTTGCGCGTAGCGCGGCTCTTTACCCGACTCACGGAGGCTACAGCGTTGATAAGACGAATTCGGCGCATTACCTGAGCGAGGTGCCTTCGGTTTCGAACACCGATCAGCAGGTTAACTATGCTCAGCCTGGCATCCCGCTCCAGAGTACTGATTTTTTCGATATTTGCCTCGGCGCCGGTAATAGCGGTGGCCAGTGTGGCGATAATGCCACGCTGGTTCTCCAGCTCGACCCGCAATTCCACAGAGAATTCTCCCTCCACATTGGGATCCCAGCTGACAGTTACGCATTTTTCCGGATTGTCACGAATATCGGTGATGTTGTTGCAATCGTCAGTATGAATAACCATGCCACGACCTGAACTGACATGGCCGATGATAGGGTCGCCGGGGATGGGATGACAGCATCTCGCGTAATTCATGACCAGACCTTCGGAGCCGCGGATCGCCAGAGAATGCTGGGACTCAGATTTTTCTACTTCTTCCTGGGTTTTGTTATGCGGCACCAGGCGCTGGGCCACCATATAAGCCATACGATTGCCGAGCCCAATTTCGGCCAGCAGGTTTTCCAGGCTGGCCTGGCCCGTCTGTTTGAGCGCCAGCTCGATGTCCGTGTGAGACACTTTGTCGAGCTGGGTGTTGAACGAAGCTAGTGCCTTGTTCAACAGGCGTCGGCCCAGGGACACCGATTCCGAATGCCGCTGGTTCTTGAGGTAGTGGCGAATGTTACTGCGGGCTTTGCCAGTGATGACGAAACTCAGCCACGCCGGGTTTGGCTGCCCACCAGGCGCGGTAATTATTTCTACGGTTTGTCCGCTCTGTAAAGGTTCGCTTAAAGGTGCAAGGCGGCGATTTATGCGACAGGCAACGCAGGAGTTTCCGACATCCGTGTGAATTGCGTAGGCAAAATCCACCGCTGTCGAGCCGGTCGGCAATTCGAATATCGAGCCTTTCGGGGTGAACAGATAGATCTCGTCCGGGAATAGATCTATCTTCACATTTTCGATGAATTCCAGCGAGTTGCCGGCACTCTTCTGCAGCTCCAGTAGCCCGTTCACCCACTCCCTGGCCCGAATATGAGCATTGCTCGGCGTTTCATCACCGGACTTGTATAGCCAGTGTGCAGCGATGCCATTGTTAGCCATGGCTTCCATTTCCTCGGTGCGAATCTGGATCTCTATAGGCACGCCATGCATCCCAAATAGTGTGGTGTGCAGAGATTGGTAGCCATTGGTCTTCGGAATAGCGATGTAATCCTTGAAGCGACCCGGCACCGGCTTGTACAGGTTATGCACCGCGCCGAGGACTCGATAACAGGTGTCGACTCGATCGACGATGATGCGAAAAGCATACACGTCCATGATTTCCGAAAAAGATTTTCTCTGGGTGAGCATCTTCTGGTAGATGCTGTAGAGGTGTTTCTCCCTGCCGATGGTGCGGCCGGGCAGCCCCTCTCTTTCGAGGCAGGCTTCCAGCGAGGTCTGGATCTGGGAGACGATTTCCTTGCGATTGCCACGGATACTCCGCACCGCCGCATCGATGCGGTCTGCCCGCATCGGATAGAGCGCATGGAAGCCCAGCTCCTCAAACTCTATCCGGACATTGTTCATGCCTAGCCGGTTAGCGATAGGGGCGTAAATATCGAGGGTTTCGCGGGCGATTCGACGGCGCTTTTCCGGTGTCAATACGCCCAGAGTCCGCATGTTGTGCAGGCGGTCGGCGATTTTCACAAGAATTACCCGCAGGTCCTTGGCCATTGCCATGGCCATCTTCTGGAAGTTTTCTGCCTGGGCTTCGGCGCGGGAACTGAAGTTAATTTTGTTTAGTTTGCTTACGCCGTCCACCAGATCAGCAACAGTAGTGCCGAACTGATTCTTTATAGCGGTCTTGGTGAGGCCGGTATCCTCGATTACATCGTGGAGCAGAGCGGCCATCAGGCTCTGATGGTCCATGTGCATATCGCACAGGATGTTGGCTACAGCCAGAGGATGGGTGACGTAAGGGTCGCCGGTGCGGCGAAACTGCCCATCGTGTGCTTGTTCAGCGAAGTAGTAGGCGCGACGTACCGAATTAACCTGATTGGGCGCCAGATAATCGGCCAGATTGCCGGCCAGTGAGTCGATAGTGTCTGTAGCACGGACGTCCACCGCTCGACTCCCGGCAATTACTGCTCTTCGTCTTCGTCGCCAGAGACGCCCTGGCTATCCGGGTTATCTGTAATCTCGATACCTTCATCCAGTATTGACGGCATCTCCGCGGCTACCTCAATTTCCGCGGCATGCTGCGCTTCGAGACTTGCTCCCTCCAATTCGAGGGAAGGCTTTTCTTTCAGAATTGCTTTATCCACCAGGCCATCGGCAACCTCACGCAGAGCGACGACGGTGGGTTTGTCCTTATCCACCGACACCAGCGGTTCCTTGCCTTCTATTTGCAGCTGGCGTGCTCGCTTGCTGGCGATCATAACCAGCTGAAAGCGGTTATCTACGCGTTCCAGGCAATCTTCGACAGTAATTCGTGCCATAGTACAACCTCTCTGAAAAAGGACAGGGATTCTACTGAATTATGCTCAAACTCACCAGAAAAACAGCGAAAATTCCCAGTTTAAACAAAGCCTCAAATTTCTAGGACGCAGACGAACGGGACAGCTTCCCGAGCAATTCCGCCCGGTTTGCTTGCTGAAAAGCGAGAGTCAGTCGCCGGGAGCGGACAATGGCACGCAGGTCCTCCAGGGCAATGTCGAAATCCTCATTCACCACAACGTAATCAGCCTCGGCGACGTGGGAAATTTCATCAACCGCCTGGCGCATTCGCCGCTCAATGGTCTCTGGATCGTCCTGGGCGCGTTGCGTAAGCCGTTCTCGCAGGGCTTCCACCGACGGTGGCAGGATAAATATCGTGCAGCTAGCCGGCATGGCGTTGCGTATCTGGCTGGCGCCCTGCCAGTCGATCTCGAGAATCACGTTGACGCCCGCGGATAGTCGGTCTTCGACCCACCGTTGTGAAGTGCCATAGTGATGACCGTATACCTCTGCGCTTTCCATGAATTCTCCCTGCCTGAGCATTTCCAGGAAGGACTCTTTGCCGACAAAATGGTAGTTGACCCCATTCACTTCTCCCGGTCGGATTTCCCGGGTTGTATGGGAAACCGAGACGCACAGATGCTGGTCACCTTCGCTTTCCAGCAAGGCCCTCACAAGGCTGGTCTTGCCGGCTCCCGACGGGGCCATCACGATAAACAGGATGCCTTTTGTCATTGTTGCGCTGTTCCTTTTAGGTAACATCGGTCAAGTGCCTGACAAACGGGCACTTGCGGCTTATTCGATATTCTGTATCTGCTCTCGCATTTGCTCGATTAGCACCTTGAGTTCGACGGCATTGCGCGTGGTTTCCGCTACCACTGACTTTGATGACAGCGTATTCGCTTCGCGATTCAGTTCCTGCATGAGGAAATCCAAGCGCCGCCCTTTCTGACCGCTGGCTTTGAGGATCCGGGATACTTCTTTCACGTGGGAATCCAATCGGTCAAGCTCCTCGTCAACATCGGACTTCTGTGCCAGCAGCACGAGCTCCTGTTCCAGGCGATTAGCATCCAGCTCCGGTTTCAATTCGTCCAGGCGAGCAATAATATTCGCTCGCTGTCTTTGCATAATTTCGGGCATCAGGCTCCTGACTTCAGAGACGATGTCGGAAATTCCCTGCAGTCGCTGCTCTATCATCCTGCCCAGTTCTTCGCCTTCACGATTGCGGTTGGTCAGTAGTTCGTCTATTGCTGTGTTAAATAACTGAAGTGCCTTTTCCTCCAATTCTTCAATATTCGTATCGCGCTCCAGGATAACGCCGGGCCAGCGTAGAATTTCCGCTACCGTCAATTTCTGGGCGTCACCGGTCAATTGCTGCACCGTTTGGCTAGCTTCGCCAAGCCGGCCAATTAATCCAGAATTTAGATGGAGCTGCTCTTCGAGTTGTTGGCCTGGTCGGTAGCGCAACTGGCACTCCACTTTGCCGCGACTTAATTTTTTTCTTACTGCATCGCGGATTGCCGGCTCCAGGCTCCGCAGCATGTCTGGCAGTCGTATGCTGTTTTCAAGATAGCGGTGATTGACGGAGCGGATTTCCCAGATTAGGGAGCCCCAGTCCTCGTCAAGCTGGCGCCTCGCAAACGCTGTCATGCTGAAAATCATTCATGGATTCCTATGCGGGAAACCGACATTCTAGCGCAAACAGCGCCCTTTGGTCAGACATCGATCACGCTGAGAACCCGGGTATGCGTACTCGAGGTGGGATTTCGACGTACCGCCCAACCCGGGTCGCCAAGGCCGTTGATATCAGGGATAATCCCCGTCCGACCCAAGGACAAATTTGAGCCCCTTATGACCGATTCAATTCGCTCCGACCAGCGTGAACAAGATCAGTTGCGTAACATCGTCCTGACCCGAAACTACACTATGCATGCCGAAGGGTCCGTACTGGTGGAGTTTGGCAATACGCGGGTCCTATGCAATGCAACGGTCGAGCAATCGGTACCCCGATTTTTAAAGGGCAGCGGCAAAGGTTGGGTAACAGCAGAATACGGAATGTTGCCAAGGTCCACCGGCAGTCGCATGGACCGTGAAGCTGCACGAGGCAAGCAGAGCGGGCGCACTCAGGAAATCCAGAGGCTGATCGGCAGATCCCTGAGGGCTGCGGTGGCGCTTGATCGGCTGGGTGAAAACACCATCAAGGTCGATTGCGATGTAATCCAGGCAGACGGGGGCACCAGAACGGCATCCATAACTGGTGGCTGTGTAGCACTGGTGGATGCTATCACTCGTATGCTGGACACAGGGATAATCGACGCCAATCCTCTGCGACAGCTGGTAGCATCAGTGTCCGTTGGCATTTACAAAGGAGCCGCAATTCTGGATCTCGACTACGCAGAAGACTCCAACGCCGAAACTGACATGAACGTAGTCATGACCGAGAGTGGCAATTTCATAGAGGTGCAGGGTACTGGCGAGGATGGAGACTTCAGTCTGCAACAATTGCAGGGGATGTTATCTCTGGCGCAAAAAGGCGTGGCCGAGTTGATCGAAAAGCAGCAGGAAGCGCTGGGTTAGCGTATATTCTCAGATTTAACCAGCACTTTAGTCACCCGCGCTGGCTATGAAATCAAACCATTGGAACCCCAATTCATGCAGGGCTATCAGCAACAATTTATCGAATTTGTTATCACCAATGACATTCTGCGATTTGGCGAATTTACCCTCAAGTCTGGCAGGCAAAGTCCCTATTTTTTTAACGCCGGACTCTTCAATACCGGTGCCAAGCTGGCGTTTCTTGCCCGTTGCTATGCGGCTGCGATCCGCGATGCTGAACTGGAATTCGACGTCATGTTCGGGCCCGCCTATAAAGGCATCCCGCTTGCTGCTGTGACTTCGGCGACTCTGGCGGTCGAGTATGGCTTCGATCGCCCTTACTGCTTCAATCGCAAAGAAGTCAAAGACCACGGCGAAGGTGGCCTGATAGTGGGCGCTCCTCTAAAGGGTAAAGTATTACTTATTGACGACGTCATTACTGCCGGCACGGCTGTAGGTGAAGCGGTGGAGATAATCAATGGTGCGGGTGCCGAGCTGGCAGGCATTGTCGTTGCGATGGACCGTCAGGAAAAAGGCAAGGGAGAGCATTCAACAATCCAGGAAATCGCAATCCGCTACGATGTCCCGATAGTCTGTATTATCTGCCTGCAGGATATAATCAACTACCTCGATGCCAGTGGTGATTCTCGCTATAGCGAACACCTTGAAGCAATCGATCGGTATCGGAAGCAACACGGCGTTTATTGACGGCTAGAGACCGGTATTCGACCCGGTCCCCTATGAGTTGGCCAGATCCGCCGGAATCAGAAGGTTTCGGCGCAGGTATTCCCACTGCGTTTCCCAGCTCTCCAGCGGTGAGCGTTGAAATCCGCTTCGCACATACTCGTTCATGCGTCCCTGGCACCAGGCGAGTAAAAGATTAGCCAGGGCGGGGGCTGCTATGCTCGTGCCGAGTCCTTCGCGAATTTGCGCCTCTCGCAATATCTGTTTGAGCTGTGACTCTATGCGGTCGTAAATTTGCGCGACCCGAATTCGCAATCGATCGGTTTCACCTGCTAACGCATCCCCGGCCAGGATTCGGGTCAGACCAGGGTTCTTATCGGCGAAAGTAAGAATCAGGAAAAGCACTCCCTCGCAGCGTTTAGCGGCGCTGCTCTCGTCGGTTAGTATCCGGTTAAAGCGGGTAAACAGGGTATCCTCAATAAACTTGATCAAGCCTTCGAACATTCTCGCCTTGCTCGGAAAGTGTCGATACAGCGCCGCTTCGGAGACCCCCACCTCTCTGGCCAGAGCTGCTGTGGTAATGCGTTCGTCTGGAGAAGTTTCCAGCATGCGAGCCAGTGACTGCAATATTTGCTCCTTGCGCGAAGATTTAGTGTTAGTTGCCATGTGAGGGCCTCTTCTGAACGGGCCAGCTCCCTTTAGAGTGAGGTGTTAGTTATGAGGGTGCCGACGCCCTCGTCAGTAAAGATTTCCAGCAGCACCGCATGCTCTACCCGTCCGTCTATAATATGCGCGCGCTGCACCCCCGACTTAACCGCTTCGAGCGCACACTGCACCTTGGGAAGCATGCCTCCGTGAATGGTTTGATCGGCGATCAAGCTGTCAACCTGCTCGGTGGTTAGACCGGTGAGGACCCGTCCGGCGTTATCCTGAACGCCGGCTACATTGGTCAGCAAGATCAGTTTTTCGGCGCGCAAAACCTTGGCGATCTCTCCGGCTACCGTATCTGCGTTAATGTTATAGCTATTGCCCTGGCTATCGGTACCTATGGGCGCTATTACCGGGATGAAGTTGCTGTTCTTCATCGTATCTAATATCTCGGTATTGATGGCAGCGACCTTGCCCACCTGGCCAATGTCTAACCCGTCGGCATTAACGTCGGTGTCGGATTTTCTGAGCAGTAGCTTTTCCGCGCGAATCAGGCCGCCATCTTTGCCGGTAATGCCGATGGCTTTTCCCTGATTCTTTGCCAGCAGGCTGACTATTTCCTTGTTAACCAGTCCGCCAAGCACCATCTCCACGACGTCCATGGTGCGCTTATCTGTTACGCGCATGCCCTCGACGAAACTGGACTCGATTTCCAGTTTTTCCAGTAGCGAACCGATCTGTGGGCCGCCCCCGTGGACTACCACAGGATTCATACCAACCAACTTCATTAGCACTATGTCGCGGGCAAAGCTGTTTTTAAGCTCTTCGTCAATCATCGCATTTCCACCATATTTGACCACAATGGTGCGACCGGTGTAGCGCTGAATGTAGGGCAGAGCCTCGGTAAGAACCTTGGCGATATTCTTGGCGTTGTCCAGACTCAGAGACATAATATTTGTACCGCTTTCAGTAACCAGCTGGTTATAAGGTAAGTAAACGTTTACTTAGTTGCAAGTGCTCGGTGGGTGTTGGTGAAAAATTTTCGGGTTGTCTCAGAACATGAGTAGATTTGCACCCATTCCCAGATATGAAAGCAGGCCAATCTGCCAGAGGCCTACGATGGCAACCTCATGGCAATCAATTTGAGCATCTTCCTCGCCACCTGGTGCTTGTTGCCGGGCCCCAGCTCTTCCTCACCTTCTGCGTAAATTGCGGTCGCGTCCACCGAGTCGCTGCCGAAGGTCTCGGTCGCGTGGTTGGCAAACAGGAGGTCGAGCTTCTTGTCACGTAGCTTGCTGCGGCCATTTTCCACGACGTTACTGGTTTCCGCGGCAAAACCTACCATGAAAGGCCGCAGTTCCAGACTGGCTATGTGGCTGATGATGTCGAGATTCCTGATCAGGTGCAGTTGCATGGTTTCTTCGGACTTTTTGATCTTGGCTTCACTGACTTCTGCGGGACGATAGTCTGCTACCGCAGCAACGCCAATAAAAATATCGATTCCATCGATTCGTGCCAGGCAGGCATCGAGCATGTCTCGGGCCGACTGTACGTTTAGGCGCTCGACACGATCAGGAGCATCCAGACTGGTGGGACCGCTTATCAGGGTAACCAGTGCGCCAGCAGCGGCAGCTTCGGCAGCAAGCGCATAGCCCATTTTGCCGGAGCTGTGATTACTGATGAAGCGTACTGGATCAATTGGCTCGCGAGTCGGACCAGCGGTGACAAGCACCCTGCGTCCGGCAAGCAGGCCGGGCTCGAACAGACCGTCACAGGCTTCCAGAAGTTGTTCGGGCTCCAGCAGTCTCCCCGGACCTACGTCACCGCACGCCTGGTCACCTTCTGCGGGACCAAACAGATAACAACCTTTATTGCGCAAGGCCAGAACATTGTCCTGGGTGCTGCGGTCCGACCACATCGCCTGATTCATAGCCGGGGCGACTGCAATCGGGGCGGAGCTCGCCAGGATCAGCGTGCTCAGCAGGTCGTCAGCTCGACCCTGCGCCATTCGCGCGATGAAATCTGCTGTTGCCGGTGCAATTAAAATCAGGTCAGCCCAGCGGGCCAGCTCAATGTGCCCCATGGCAGCCTCAGCCTCGGGGTCCAGCAAATCGACATGAACGCGGTGTCCTGACAACGCTTGCATGGTCAGCGGCGTTATGAATTCGGTAGCGGCACGCGTCATCGCAACCTGAACCGATGCCCCCGCCTTGATCAGCAGGCGCACCAGCTCGGCACACTTGTACGCGGCAATGCCGCCGGTAATGCCTAGCAGGACGCGTTTGTTGGTAAGACTGTTCATAGGAATCTGTTCGCAGATTGCAGGATTCCTGCCGAGGCTGGATATTCTCGGCAGGACGGCAAGACTAGCAGCAAGTATCGGCGCAGGCAATTTGGAGATCATTCCGCCAGTGACCCTATACTTATTGAGTGCGATATTTAAGGATTGAGTATGGCTATTTCGGAGTGGCCTGAACAAGAACGACCGAGGGAAAGGCTTATAGCCTGCGGTGCCAGCGTCCTGAGCGACGCCGAATTGCTTGCAATTTGCCTTCGTTGCGGCGTTCGCGGTCGATCTGCGCTGGATCTGGCCAGGCAGGCGTTGGCGCATTTCGGCAATCTCAGCCGTTTGTTTGACTGTGGTCCGGAGGAGATGCGGGACGTCGACGGCTTTGGCCCGGAAAAATATGCCGTGCTTCAGGCGGCAATAGAACTTTCCAGGCGTCAGTTAAAGGAAGAACTGCCGCAAGGTGAGATGCTCGCGAGTTCCCGTGCTACCCGCAGTTATCTCAATGCCAGGTTCAAGTCTCGGAAGCAAGAGACATTCAGCTGCATATTTCTGAACAATCAGCACTATGTCGTTACTATTGAAGACCTGTTCAATGGAACCATTGACGGCACAGCAGTCTACCCTCGTGAGGTTGTGAAGCGCTGTCTCCATCACAATGCAGCGGCAGTCATATTCGCTCACAATCACCCCTCGGGTATTGCCGAACCGAGTCAGGCGGATATCAATATTACACGCAGGTTGCAGGCTGCGCTGGACACCATTGATGTGCGGGTGCTCGATCATTTCGTAGTCGGTGACCCGGAAGTTGTTTCCCTGGCCGAGCGGGGCCTGATGTAGCTCTAGTGTGCAACCCGCAGTCGATCGAAGATCCCGGAATGATTGCTTAGACGAGGGCTTTCTGGTATAAAACGCAGCTCTTTTTTGGCAGGTCCCCGATAATTGCGTCAACTAGGTAATTGAGAGGATCTGACTGGTCGCGAGGCGGCATTTTTCACACAGCTTTTGGATCAAGAAACGGGGTTCACTGATGTCTAGGGTATGCATGGTGACTGGCAAGAAACCGGTCACGGGAAACAATGTTTCACACGCTAACAGAAGAACGCGTCGTCGTTTTTCGCCTAACCTCCATACCCATCGATTCTGGGTTGAGTCGGAGAAACGTTTCGTTAAATTGCGGGTGTCCAGCAAGGGTATGCGCATCATAGACAAACAAGGCATCGATATGGTGCTGGCCAGCCTGCGTGATAAGGGCGTCAGGGTCTGATTATTTAAAAGACAAACTAACGAGCAAATAGCCATGCGTGACAAAATTAAGCTGGTTTCCAGCGCAGGAACAGGGCACTACTACACCACTGACAAGAACAAGCGTAATATGCCGGACAAGATGGAAATCAAGAAGTTCGATCCAGTGGTTCGCAAACACGTGATCTATAAAGAGTCCAAGATCAAGTAGGCGCCCGAACGCGCGTCTGTCATGCAAAGGCCTGTAGTCGTGTCGACTGCAGGCCTTTTTTATTTTCCGGTTTAGCTTCTGAAACTAAACGCCAGCCATTGTCCTCGGTCACGCGGATGTGGGTCAGGCGTCACTTCCCCTTGCTCAGGCGCTTCGACAGCCGTTCAACGGTAGCCAGAAGCTTGGGATCCTCGTCAAATTCCTTTTTCAGTTTTCCGACGGTGGTAGAAACGGTGCCGTAGCGTTTCAATTTGAATAGCCTGGCAATTGATTGCAGCGTGACTGCAGACAATTCCTGGCAAAGATACATCGCCACCCAGCGAGGAACGTTCTTGGAACCCGGACCCCTGGCAGCTTTGTAGATGCTCGTTTCCGACACCTTGAACTGTGTGGCAACAACATTGACGATATCTTTGCAGGAAGGCCGCCACTTGGCGTTAGCTCCTCTCGATACGCCTCGCACCTTGGTGGCTGAGCGTTTCCTTTTTGCCTGCGTGCGAAACTTTTCGTCGCCCATAATGGAGGGCAGGTTTTTCTTGCCATAGAAAGACGCCAATTCATCGTCGACACCTTCACTCACGTACTTGCGATAGCCTGCACTTCGTTTGGCAACCGCTAATCGTAATTGTCGCAGTGCGGATTCTCTTTCAAACCATATCGGGGGTTTCTTTTTGCTTACGTAGCTAGTGTAACTGGACCACCTGTATGAGGCTACCTCTCCGGAACGCACCAGACAATGGACATATCGAGTTAGCGGCAGCAGGTACTGTTCCGGCTGTATCAGGACCGCCTTATAGCGGCCTCGAAATAAAGAGCCATCAGATTTTTTCAGGCGCTGGTAGTACTGAGTGTACAGGCCATCTATCTGGCGCATAAAGCGGGAAAGGTTGGCTTCAGGGGTCTTGATCACCAGGTGATATTGATTTCTCAGAAGGCAATATGCGTGAACCTGAACATTCAGTCTTTCACAGGTCTCTTCCAGGCATGTCAGGAATGCCTCGAAATAGCGGTCTGAGGGAAATACGCGCTGTCCATCCAGACCATAATTGGAAACATGATAAACAGCATCCGGATATTCAATTCGTAGCGGTCTGGCCATGACTAGGTTCCTGTGCGGATATTATTGTCGTTATTGATACAACGGGGACGCAGGCGCTGGCGGCTGAGAAACAGATTAGAGCTGACCCCACTGACCTTGTCCATATAGTTAACGCAATTAACGTGATAGGTCAACCGATGCCCGAATTATTGGCGGATTGACCTGTTAATCGAAAACCAAGATCAATTCATAGAGAGCAATTGCCGCATACACTTTTTAACTTATTGTTCCAGACAGAAATTGCTCGGCAATTGCTGCTGGAAAATTGTGCTCTAGTCAGGGTTGATTGCCGTCATTATTACCCGTTTTGGTGCGGGCAATCCTTCGCAGGTATTGCCAGAATCGTTGGGGTCAAGGCCATCTATCAGCGACTGGAATGGCATCCAGCTAGTGCTGTGCTGTTCGTCAGGAGTCGTTACGGAGCTATCTACCATTTTTATTTCGCAGAAGCCGGCTCGCTGCAGCCAGCGTTCGAGGGTGGCTGGGCTGGGTATGAACCAGACATTGCCCATTCTGGCGTAGCGCCCAGCCGGCGTAAGAGAATACCCCAACTCGCCGTCAACGATGAGTGTTTCGAGTATCAGCTGTCCACCCGGGACAAGAACCTTTTTCAACTGCAGCAGGTGATCGATGGGAGAGCGTACATGGTAGATTACCCCCATGGAAAAAACGGTATCGTAATACGCGAAAGGCCCCGGGTAGTCCTCGAGGCTAAGTGGTAGGACGAAGCAAGGACTTTGACGCAGATAATTTTTGACTGTCAGGAACTGCATGACGTACAGCAAGTAGGGCTCAACGCCAATCACCAGGCGGGCGCCTTCTCCAAGAGCGCGCCAACAGTGGTAACCATTACCACAGCCAACATCTAGAACTTTGCGCCCACCCAGTGGCAACATATGGGGCAGCACTCGATTCCACTTCATGTCCGATTGCCATTCGGACTCTACTTGCACACCAAACAATTCGAAAGGGCCTTTGCGCCACGGTATAAATTGCCGCAACATCTTTTCAAGTTTGTCGGCTGTGCCAACAGAGCCTGGCTTTGCTCCGATTCGTATCTGAGTTTTCAGGTCGACGCTTTCGGGCTCCAGGTCCGGTAAATTTTTTATGGTCTCGAGCCAGCGGTGCAAATCGCCATGCGTAAACCTTTCGATAAAGCCTGCGTCTGTTATGTGTTGTAATTCTCTGAGGGGCGAGTCTTTGCCAGCATCTCGAAGATGTTTTAAAAGGAACGGATCAGGGGTAGTTGTCACTTGATGGCAACCAATGACGCAAAGTTGAAGCACTGGAACCAGACATCGACGGTTTTGAATCCGCTAGCAAGGATTCTCTGTTTGTGGGAGTCAATGGTTTCCGGTAGCAGCACGTTTTCGAGGGCCGATCTTTTCCGGCTAATCTCCAGTTCCGAGTAACCCATACGTTGCTTGAAGTTGTGGTAGCTGTCGATGAACAGCTGGTCGAGCGTTGTATCCGGGAAACGTATCTTCTCTGACAGTATCAATATGCCGCCAGGCTCCATTCCATGATAAATATGTTCCAGCAGAGCGGCACGATCTTCAATGTCAATAAATTGCAGTGTGAAGTTCATCACCACGACCGACGC
>Ga0181584_10000368_pt1 | contig 31753 bp, 50 predicted proteins | sample 071ome_30_FD_132462 | JGI IMG/M metagenome (GOLD analysis project Ga0181584, IMG submission 132462) | Coastal salt marsh microbial communities from the Groves Creek Marsh, Skidaway Island, Georgia - 071406AT metaG (megahit assembly) | ecosystem: Environmental > Aquatic > Marine > Intertidal... | reverse complement strand
TACTTTTTCGGCTTTGTTCTCGAACCATTTAGTAGCTTCTTCGTCCCATTTGTCCATACGAACATAAGACATATAACGAGGGCTGTTAACCATATTAGGATCAACATCCAACCCAATTCCTTCGAGGAAATTAACAATACCAATTCTTTCAATCATCTCTCCAGTTCTTTCATGCTCCAATGCATTCTCTGCAAAGAAGTCAATCATCTCACCAGCGAGTTCTTCAAGATATTCGTAATCCTCTGCAGTATCCATTTTAAGGAATGGTATTACTACCGTTCCAAATAGATCACCAATTTTAAGTGTACGTTTACCACCTACACATATTGTTACACCTTTGTCATCACCCGGAGATAGAATAGCTTCTGGCTTTCCATCATTATATTTGTGTGATAGCGGTGATGTAACATTTAAACAATGCATACATTTTACGCAGTTTTTATTATCTATCTTCAATTCAAAACTATCTGTATTGAAGTCCATACATTGTGTGGGACATCTACCAGTAATGTTATCTACAACGTACTGAGTTCCCTTTTCTGATACCATATTCTTCCATGCTTCTTGGTTGATTTTAATATCATCTCTCCAAGTACCAATGGTAGACATATCAGATCTTTCAATCGAGTTCATACAATCATTTGCGCAACCCGATACTTTGAATTTAAATTTATATGGTAATGCTGGTCTATGCATATCATCAAGGAATGCATTAACTAATGTTCTTAAAATACCTTGTTCATTGGCATTAGACATTTCACATCTAGCCGCACCAACACAAGACATTCCTGTTCTTACTGCTGGTCCTGCACCACCAAGATCAAATCCATAATCATTCAGCTTATTAAAGATTCTTTGGACAGATTCTTCATCCGCCCCTTGCATCATTATATCGCCACTTTGACCATGAAAAGCAATGAGTCCGGAACCTCCATTGTCGACAAACATATCTGAAAGGTCTCGAAGAAGCTGTGAAGTGTAGTGCATGCCTGCTGGTGGCTGGATTCTAAGAGTGTGGAATTGTCCAGCGTTTTTAAACTTGTAATCACCGTTCTCGTCCTTTAGTTCGTTAAATCTTGGAATGATTCCACCGCCGTATCCTACGACACCAACGGTACCACCTTTCCAGTATCCTTTCTTAGTAACATATGATGTTTCTAAAGTAGCAAGTACATCACGTATCATCGGCGCACCATCATGGTCGTCGACTGCTAATCGCTTCAAACCTGTTACAAATGACGGCCAAGGTCCATTCTCGAGCTCGTCTAGGTTTGGAGTGTTGTATAGTTCTGCCATACTTTTCTCCAATTATTATTATTGTCAAATACTATTTATATTATATTATATCACAAAATCCACTCTTTGTACACAATAAAACTAGGATTACTTAGAGTGGTCTGCGAATGTGCAATGAAGAAGCTCGTGTCCAATGATTGCCATTGTCTCACGATCATCCCACATCTCTGGTGGAACTATGTTAATAAAACATTTGTTGGATTGTGGATTGACAAGAGTGAATCCTCTTATTGTATGTCCAGGAGTAGGTTCTTTAAAGAACTTCCATCCTTCAGCTAATTGTTCTGGTGAATTCCATAGAACAATCTCGACGTCGAACTTGAGTCGCTTCATATTAACTTTAGCATCTTCACCAAAGTATTGCATATCATAGCTGTCTTTATTTTCAGCCCATGCAACTAATGGTAATAATAATAGTAGTACTTTAAACATATGAAAAAGGCTCCCGAAGGAGCCTTGTTAACCTTTATAGGTTATTTATATTATTTTGCTTCTGGAGCAGGGAATGAGTAGTATGGATTCTCATAACCGTAACCACGTGCATCGTAGTTACCAACATGTGAACCATTGCCTTTAAAATCGCCAGCAGTCTTACCTTTACCAGTGAATGACATTGAGAAAGTAGCTTCACCTTCACCTGATGCATTACCAACTACATCACCACGACCGTCTTGTACAAAGCGACCGTCAAGGTTACCATTTTCAAAGAACGCGAATGCGTTAGCTGATACCAATACTGCTGAGATTGCGATTAAAGTTTTCATTTTAGTTTATTCCTTGCAGGATTTCCTGCGGCATTTTACGATTTAAATTGAATATGCATTGACTTCAAATATGGATCACAGCCTTTATCTTCTAGACGACTTGCTAACCACATTTCAAATGCATCTTTGTCTTCGAATGTTCTAGTGAAATGATATGACTTGAATGGTAATTCTCTATCAAACGTTACAACCACTTCTTGTGCCATTACATCTTTCATGAACATTACAGTTACGAATACGTAACCGATAAGGCCTACGATTATAGCACCTAACCATCCTGGACAGCTTTTCTCGTTACAACTTGTACCTAACATTTTTTTTCTCCGATTAAAAAAACAAACATCCTCAAGTTAGTTAATCATATTAATATATTATTATTTGTTAATATTATATATCAAAAAAATAGATCCAAAAGTAATAAAATACTATTAATTATTTTAATACTAATGATCTAATTTATTAATACTTAATCAGTAAGAAACTTATAGATTTCTTTCCAATTACTTACACGCTTAGCAAAACCACTGTAGCTAGCGTTGTGAGTGTGACCCATAAGGACTGCATCTAAACCTAGATCATAACCAAGATCGGCATTCTCAGGTTTATCTTCAACCCATACACATCCACTACCTTTGTAAGGCTCTAGAGCCTCATCTTTATCAGCACCAGTATCTAGGAACACATAACGTTCGAAAACAGTATCTCCGAACAGTTCACGTAGATTCTTAGCACGTAAGTGCTGTGAGTACTGATCATCACTAATAGAACTGATCACGTGAAACACATAACCATATTCTTCGTGAAGCTTCTTAATATACTTAATAGCATCACGTAGTGGTGGTACACGACGAATTGCAGATGATTCGTTGAACATGCGAACTAAACGATCACCTTCTTTCTTCTCGAGACCATACATTACAGATACTTTATATTCATCAGGATTGACGATTTCGTATCCGTGACGACCCATCCAACTGTGGAAGGCATAGAGCCAATCTAGCAAAACACCATCAGCGTCGACTAGGATTGTTTTATCTTTATCTACGTACATTTAACCTCCTTCTTTAATTTATGTGTATATTATAACACAGTTTGAGGGGTTTGTACACAGTTTTTTTCACTTTTTTCGCAAAAAAGTTCGCTCTGCCAGGGTCGTGTAATCGAATTTGTCCGATCCGGAGTAGATTGTGACACGTTTGTTGTCCTCGTTTCCGGTAGCAAAATCTACATCCATACGGACCAATTCTCGGATTACTTCCTTCCAGGTCTCTTTAGTTCCTAGAATGATAGTCATTACACACAACCGGTTGGTTTAGGTAAACCACCGTATTTGGTGATTGGTTTCATCGGACCGGTCATCCACATCTTAAAGACGTCTTTCTTGTCCATACCAACAGCCTTAGCAAAATTACGAATAGCAGGAACAGCCGAGGTATCCTCGTAGATCTCTCTTGCTTTCATAATATGATTGACCTTTTCTTCTGTTAATTCATAGTCATCTTCTAGTGCCATTGCAAACATCACATCGATTGACCATTCAGACATGTCTAATAGATAACCGTCACCATCTCTTTTAGGTAAACTCATTTTCCTTGACCTCGATATTTTTTAAAACTACGTTTTTTTGATTTATTCATTGAAGCAAATTTAACATTACCACGACCAATTGATGTTTTCTTGTTTACGCCAGCTGGGTGCCATGCAGTATTTGAAGTTCTCATTGCCATTAGTTGTCTTCCTCTAGACTTAGTGTAATAGAAAATCTTGGTCCCAAAGATGTAAATCTGTGCTTGTCAGATGCACGAAGATACATCATATCACCTGGTTCCAAGATACCATATTGCCCGCCGACATCGACGGCAGTTCGACCTTGACCCTGAATAATAATAGAGTCTTGACCAAAATCTGTGTGCTTCCCAAACATACCTGAATGAATTGTAGTTGCTATGTACATTTGGGTTTTAACTATTCTGTCTTCATCTGCGCGTTGAAGCATACGAGCTGCTTCATTCACGTGATGATGTTGTGGTTTCATACCATTGACAACGTATCCTCCATTAGGACGGATCTCAACTCGTTGGTCAGATAGGCCTTCTTCTAATTCTTCAAGTGCCCATTGCCAATCAATATTCTTATCAACCAATCGTAAGTAATTCTCGATCTTTGCCGAAGGATCACCCAACTTTAATTGGTATCTCTCAATGCTTCTCAATAAACTCATGCTTTATACCCATTTCAAACACACTTCTTGCAGAACCAGGATATCTATCATAGACATCTTGTTTTGACTTTCCCCATACTATTCTAGAGAATCCATCGTGTGTGTATAATAAAAACCGTTTACAATATCTCACTTATTCTTTTTCTGAGTTCTTTGTACTTTCTTCATCTTCTTCTCTAGACGATCAACTACTTCATCACCATCCATCCAAATGTCTTTATTATCTAATAGAGACTGGATTTCTTTTACTGTCAGGAAATCACTATAAACTTCTTGTAATAGTTTCTCTGACCATAATCTCTCATGAACTAGTTGGTCCATCATCTCACCACCCTTACCGAATGCACCACCTGAATAGTTGTGGAACATAAACATAGAATGTGGTGATACTTCAAATTGGTCTGCAGCCAAGAAGATTAACGTAGCTGCTGACATACATGCACCTTCACACGATGCAATAATAGTAGCAGATGATTCATTCATTGCTCTCAATAATTGAATAGCTGTGAATAGATCACCACCATAAGAATTGATATGGAACTTAATAACATCATTCTCACCTGCCATACGGATCTTCTCAACCCATTCGGCATAGTTACTTGGTTCCTCTATGTCATACACATAATAGGAATGCATGTTAACCAATGCTTTTTGGTAAATATTAGTTCCGTCATTGGCTATCAGATCTTTTAGGTCTGTCATAAAGTTGTTCCTCAAGTAATTTGATCCTTTCTTCAAGGCTTGTTATATATTGTTTTACGATTGATTTGTCACATAGAGTTTCACAGCAGATACTAATCTGATGGTGTGCATCAACGGCCAAAGAGTTTTCTTCTTTTGTACTCATTAATAGTCTCTAATAGTTTATCTGTCCAGTTGTCACGATGCTCAATAAAGACTTGTGGTTCTTCATCATCTACAGCAATTAATGTGACTAATTGAGTAATAGGTATACCTGTACGTTCTTCCCACATGATAGCGTAGGCAGATTCTTGTACATAGTAGTTCTCAATCCATTCTGGTTTTTTAGGTTTGCGCGATGTTTTGAAGTCAATGATACTTAACTTCCCATCAAATTCTGCGACACAATCCACACGGCCAGCAACACCAAGATGATCTGAATATAACGGAGCTTCTTGAGCATAGACCTTCCCGATTCTGGTATCAAGCAGTTTTTGCATCGGTCTGAAGTTGTCGATGATGTTTGGCATGAATCCTTCTGCATAGTCTTCCTTGTTATCGATATAATTTTCAATAATAGAATGCACTGCAGTACCACGAGTAGAAGCACGGTAAGAGATCTTATTAGCCTCTTCCTCGCCTACACGATTACGCCAAGCTTGAATGTGTTCTTCGGTTAATATCTTCAGTACAGTAGTGATACTAGGAAGACCGCCGCTAGGAGTCCTATATAGTCTACCACTGGATGTAGTTTCAGCATCCAGATCTGAATATCCAAGATCAATTGTTTCATGTATAAATTTTCTTCTCATGTCTCTGTAGCATTTCTTTAGTCATTATATAATCTCGAACAAAATCAGATCTTACAATATCTTCCCAACCGAATTCAACAATCTTAAACTTCTGCAATTGTTCTACGATCTCTAGGAAATGCAAGATTCCTTTTCTATCCTTATCCTTATCAAAATCACTTTGATAATAGTCACCACTCATAACGAACTTACAGTCGCGACCAATACGTGTAATAACAGAATCCAGTTCATGGAAGTTTAGATTCTGCATCTCGTCAACAACCACCACAGCATTATTTAATGTTGTGCCACGTATAAATGATGTCGACAAAAACTCTACTAATCCCTGTGCAACTAACTTGTCCCACGCTTGAGGATCTTTAAAGAGTTCTGTACATATAGACTTATAAGGTCCAGTATATGCATCTTTCTTTTCTTCCTCATTGCCCGGTAAGAAGCCGATGTCTCGAGTAGGTACGATTGATCGAATAATGACGACTTTGTCGTATCTTGTATTCTTGTCAAGGACGTCTTCAAGAGCCAGGGCCATTGCCATAAATGTTTTACCAGTTCCTGCCGATCCGGCAAGGACGAGTGAATAGTCTTTTTCATACGCATCAAATACTTCCTTCTGATGATCTGTAAGAGGTTCGAACTCAATCAAATCCTCCAGTCTAATTCTATGCGATATAGCCATTATGGAATCTTAATGTTGTTAACTTTATAGGTTTTCTTCATTTCTCTTAGTGTATCACGCCAACCGTCTGGTGTGTTCTTTGACATTGTATTCGACGGTTCATGAATCAAGCTAGGTACTCCACCACCTAGGTATTGTCTAACTGATCCTTCTTCGTTACACTTTGGACAAGGTAATCCTTCTGGAACTTTACGATCATCCATCTTATGGGTTTCATCCCATACCTCTTCGCATTTGTCACACTTGTAACTATACAGCATGCATAAACTCCGGTATTGGTCTATTAGTCCAGACCATATTAAATTTAGTTTCTTTTGTCTTATAATATAATTTATAGGACTTCACTGGATCTTCGGGGAACATACACTCAGGATTGGATTTCATAGCAAGAGGAATCTCAGTCATACCACATTCTGCAATACTGGCTGGTGGTGTAGCCAAGACCTCACGCAATAAATTATCCGTTGCATGTGTTTTCCCATACCTATACTTATACTCGTCGCACAGGGCAATAAAGTGATTATAGTGCCACAAGTAATTATCTTTTGATTCGCGTGTCCATACGGTACATGGATGATTGTGATGTACTGCCTTATACAATACACTCTCTAGGTTGTTACTCAGTTCGAAGTACTTAACCATACGTTTGCCCGACTTAGAAGGCTTCATGGTAAGAGTACCATCTAACATACGGTGAGCAGTAGACAACATCTGAGCTGACTCAACAATCATCTTCACGACGTGTTTATCACATTGCATTCTGGCTGCAACGATCGGATCTGGATGTAAGTAAAACATATTCATAATGTATATTATACCATAGTTGGTTTCAAATGTACACACTTTTGTGCGAAAAATGGCACCCGAAGGTGCCATTTAGTCAGCCGCTAGCGGCTAATATTTCCTCCTCAATATCGTTTATACGACTATTCAGATATTCATACTTTCGATTTAACTTGAATAGTAGTACATCATTTCCCTCTTTCTTCACGCGACACATATAATGTTTTAGTTCTTTTGAATCTTTCTTAAGTCTCTCTATTTGAGAACCCATATCATTTCTCCTAGATAATGAAGTGCGAGATGATTTTGATATTTTGGTTTCCTCCGATTATAAAGTTAAAAAAAGGCCAAACGACATTGCATCGTTAGCCTTATGTGAATTGATTATAGTTGTATGAGTTTTTAATTATTCTCATACAATTTATTTATAATTTGGACTATTTGGAGATTAGTCCAGGGAAGGCTTCTGATGCTGCTTTCTTAGTCAATCCTTTGAATGATCCGGCAAGTGTCTTATCTTTCATTGCACAAATAAGCTTTGCGTCTCTAGGATCAATTGACTCTAGGATTCGAATAAACATAGTTTCAATCTTAACCGGATTGATTGTTTCACCTGGTCCGCCTTTTACAAAATAACGGAATTGTTTTGTATGCTTACGAATATGGCTAGGAGCTCTATCTTCTTCTGATTCCGTATATGGAGGAATACCCTTTGGAAGTAGGAACTGAATGCTATCATCAAATGCACCTTTCAACACGTCACGAAGATACAATGAATTATGCTCACGCAAAACATTAACTTTGTCCTTGCGTGTTTTAGCTTCTCCAACTTTTATAAAGATTTCGTGTAGTGTCATATTCTTTGCCATATTAATAAAACTCCTCGACTGATTCAATTAGATTTTTACATCTTTTCTTAATTAAATAATTCAATACCTTCATTTTGTGAGGAACTTGAATTCCATTGTATGTATTTATAATAGTTTGATTTAGAGATTCTGGCATCTCGGTCAAATCAATAAGTGTTTTATTACGAATGTAATTACGATATACATCTTCGGTCATGACTGATTGTAGATCATCTACATTAGAAGCATATAGATCGATCTTCTTTTGTGTCATCGGAGACTGTCGTAAACCATCAACGAAAGTGTTATCACCAGAAAGACAATTAGGGATTCCATCACCTGAGTCACCTTTGCAAATATGTTCAAAAAGATATGTACGAGGATTCTTGTGTTCTACAAACTTCTTAGTCATAGGACTGAACTGACGTACGTTGTCGAACTTCTGTAACTGAATGAAGTCCTTATCAGCAGACACAATCATCACTGGTTCACTCTTACCGAACTCTTGTGTCTCTAGTGCAAGTGCACCGATAATATCATCTGCTTCGGCACCTTGAACTTGAATAACTTTATATGGTAGATTCTGTTGGATCTCTTCACGCACCATACCAATGATGTTAAAGATCTCATTCCAATCTAACGATGATTCCTCACGACCAGACTTACGTTTGAATTTATATTGTGGGAATACATCCTTACGCCATGAAGATGAATCACACGCAATAACCATCTGACCGTATTGATTACGGAACTTCTTGTTATACATGCGGATAGAATTCAAGATCATATGACGGATTAGGTCTTCTTGAATGTCCAGCTTCTGGGTAATTATGTTGCCAATAGCAATGGCATTAAAATCAACAATTATCATACTCAACTCACTTTGTACATTATACTATACATTATAACATAGTTTAGTCCATTTGTACACTATTTTTTACATGTTTTGAGTGTATTTTACACCCAATAAATTCATTATAATATTCATCACTGAGGAGGACCTGGCGGTCAAATTGTTCTTTGGCCTCAAGATAGGACATTGCACCCTTACTATCACATAAATGTAATATTTCTCTAGTAAAATTATCACATCCTTGTGATTCTACGAGGGATTTGACTTCCTCAGATGATCCATAATAATCTTTCCAATCAGACTCTGACTTCTTAGTTCTTCTTCTTTTTTGACCTTTGAGAGGCGGGAGTTTGCGTGTTGACCAGAAATTCTTCTTACCAACATACTTCTTTCCATTTGACTTATCTGTAATCAAATAGACAAATCCAACCCATTCACCTGGATCTGTAAACTCTTTACCTTCATGAATCCACATTGTCAAAGTCTAACTCTATTTGTGCTTCTACGCCACAGATGGGGCAGAATAGTGGAGTCTCGTCTTCAAAATCTTCGCTAAGAACGACTTCATATTCAACTTCGCAACTGTAGCATTGAATCACAGCGTCAATCCTTCCGTGAGTTCTTGTGTGTCTAAATGCTTCTTAAACTCTGTATAACCACCAATTGGACTACGTAATCCATCTTCTTCTACTAAGATCATTGGTACAGTCTTCTGATTAGGGAACAATTCAGTAAACTCATCCATTTGAATATCTTTGCCAATATCAATAACATGATGATCTACCATCTTAGTACTGGCCAATAACTTTGCACCTTCACAATATGGGCAAGGTGGGTTTGATCTAGAATAGATGAAATATTTTTTCATAGTGATAATCCTTTTAGTGTGTCTTCGTTTACGTCTTGTTTAACTCCACCGATAACATACGATGAAATTTCTGTTTCTTGTGGAGCAACTTGAACGTTGCCACCGCCAATCCACTTTTCAGTCCATGGAAGTGGATTAGATTGTGATACCTGGTATGGACTAGTATAACCTAATGTTCTCATACGTTTAGTACCAATCCACTCAACATAATCGCTGAGTAGTTTTTGATTCAGACCAATCATTGATCCATCTTTAAATAAGTATTTAGCCCATGCTTTCTCTTGTTCGATCGCATCTACAAACATACCTGTTACACGATCTTCGCATTCCTTTCTGATCTTTTCGAAAGCTTTGTCATCCTTAGGTAGGTTCTTAAGAATACTCTGGGACGCTGCCAAATGGGTATTCTCATCTCTCGCAATAAACTTAATGATCTTAGCATTACCTTCCATCTTTTTAAGTTCTGCAAATGCCCAGGAACATGCAAATGAGACATAGAATCTGATTCCTTCTAGAATGTTAACTGAATTAAGCGCTAGCCATAACTTCTTCTTGAGCTCATATAAGTCAACAACAATTTCTTTACCGTTGACTGTATGCTTGCCTTTACCCAATAGATCATGCCATTTTGAATACTCAATAAAGTCATCATAGTACTTTGAAATATCAGAAGCACAATCCATGATCTCATCAATATCCAACATAGTATCAAATACCTTAGATGGATTAGGATAGATGTTACGAATAATGTGTGTATATGAACGAGAATGAATAGTCTCAAAGAAAGACCATGTCTCGATCAATACTTCTAGTTCAGGTACAGATACCTTAGGCAAGAATGCTAGGTTAGGTGATCTACCTTGTACTGAGTCTAATAGAATCTGACGCTTTAGATTTGATGTAAAGATATGTTGTTCAAACTCATCAAGTTTATGAAAGTCTGTTTTATCTTTTGATACATCGATTTCCTCTGGTCGCCAAAAGAAGCCTAATTGTTTGTCCGTTATCTTTTCAAACTGTGGATACTTCACAACATCATAACGAGCAACATCTACACTCTCATCAAAGAACATCGCTGATTCTAAATGCGATTTCTTTTTACGCGCAAATACGGACATATTTTTCCCCTTTAAATTTTACATGATTCACATTCGGAATCGTCTTCTATAAACTCTAGATCTTCGATATCGTCATCGTCTTTCAGTTCGCCTGCGCCGTCATGTGTATTATTATAATATAGTTGTTTACCACCATACTTATAGAATGTCACAATGTCTTTAATCATCTGTGACATAGGAACCTTAGAATCTTCGAAGTGTTCAGGATTGTAGCTTGTATTCACAGAGATACCTTGATCGATATACTTCTGTAATACTGCACAAATCTGAAGGTAACCTTCCGGAGATGCTTGATCCCATAGTAGATCATATTTATTCTTTAGATGATAATAACCAGGAACAACTTGTGCCATTACACCATCTTTAGACTGTTTATATGATACCAATGCACGAGGCGGTTCGATACCGTTTGTACTATTACTTATCTGTGCCGAAGTTTCAGCAGGCATTAAAGCCATAAGTGTAGAGTTTCGAATGCCGTTCGTGTTGAGTTGATTACGTAGTTCAGTCCAATCCATACGGTTTTGTGGCTTCACCAATTCATCAACTTCTTTCTTGTATGTCATATTAGGTGTTACACCCATGCCATACTTAGTTTCGTCTGTTTTCGGACATGCGCCTTTCTCAACAGCCAAGTCAGCTGAAGCTTTAATTAAGTAGTACGACCATGCTTCTGCATATTCGTCGATTGTTTCAAGCGCTTCTTTATCATACTTTAGTCCACGTTTAGCAAGGAAGTACGCTAGATTAATGATACCTATACCCAAAGGTCTACGTGCCATTGTCGACAACTCAGCCGCTTTGACGGGATATGCTTGGTAATCCAATAATGCGTCAAGCGCTCTGACTGCGAGCGTACAATATTTCTCAAATTCTGATGGGTCGTTAATCTGTCCCCAGTTGATTGCTGATAAGGTGCATAACGAGATTTCTCCTTCTTCATCATCGTACGCACTCAGTGGTTTAGTAGGTAAGTCAATCTCACAACAGAGATTTGACTGGTGAATAGGTGCTTTTTCTGGTAAGAATGCACCGTGTTCGTTAGCATGATCTACATTCTGCAAATAGATTCGACCAGTATCCTTGCGTTCTTGTAGGAACTGTGTAAAGATATCCATAGCAGGAACAACCTTCTTACGGATCTTTTTATCTGCTTCGTATTTCTCATACAAACGTTTGAATTCATCTTGGTCTGCAAAGAAAGCTTCATACAAACCAGGCACATCTTTAGGTGAGAACAATGTGATATTACCACCACTCAATAGACGTTCATACATTGTTTTATTAAACTGGAATGCATAGTCCATGTGACGTACACGTGTCTCTTCTGTACCTTTATTATTCTTGAGTACTACTAGATCTTCAAACTCTAGGTGCCAAACCGGAATATAAACAGTCGCAGCACCACCACGAACACCACCTTGTGAACATGACTTAACAGCTGCCTGAAAGTATTTAAGGAATGGAATCAAACCTGTATGTACAACAGATCCGTCACCAATTTCAGATTTAATAGCACGGATAGCACCAGCAGAAATACCGATACCAGCCTTCTTAGAAATATATCTTACTACAGAGGTTGCGGTTGCATTAATTGAATCAAGTGAGTCTCCGGATTCGATGAGTACACAAGAGCTGAATTGTCTTGTTGGTGTACGAACCGCTGCCATGATAGGAGTAGGCAAACTAATATAAAAGTTTGATATTGCCTCATAAAAATCTTTAACGTATTTTAGACGTTTATCCTTTGGATATTCTGAGAATAAAGTTGCGGCAACCATCATGTATAGGACTTGTGGTGTTTCATACATGTCCTTTGTAATACGGTTTTGTACTAAGTACTTACCACGAAATTGTTCCATTCCCACATAAGTAAATTCGAAATCACGGTCGTGATTAATTCTTGCATTTAGATAGTCAAGCTCGTCATCAGTATAATCATCTAGAATAGCTTTATCATATACACCACGTTCTACGTTAACTTCAATGATATCCTTTAGATGCCATGGTTCGTATTGACCATAAACCTCTTTACGGATCTTATAGTTAATAAGTCTTGCAGCGACGTATTGATAATTTGGGGTATTGTCTGAGATTAACTCAGCTGCTGACTTAATAAGCAACTCATGAATATCGTATGCTTTGATACCATCATATAGTTGAATATTTGATTTGAGTTCTATTTCAGATACGCTAACACCTGCGATATCCTCAACAGCCCACTCGAGAACTCTATGGACTTTATCAAGGTCGAACGGTTGTTTAGAACCGTTACGCTTCGTAACAGTAATTGTCATGTTTTCATTTTCCTCATAATAAGGTATATATTATAACACAGTTTACTGGAAAAGTAAACAACTATTCTTCGGGCGTAACAGCCTCTTCGTAGTATATAATAATTTGTTCTTGTTGATTTAGGTATCTTTTGATATCAGCAATGTTCATTGCAAGATTCTCATAGTCCTTCATACTAAGGGCTACGTATGCTAGTTCACCATAAGTTTCAATGAACTCTTTTTCGAATTCTGCAAAGTTATCTTTGTTGACTACAAAGACTCTTACATCACTTAGCTGTAGTGCTTTCGGTCGAGCTGCTATCCCCACCTGAACTCTTTCCACCTTCGTCACTGTTATCTTTTCCGGCTCCGGACTGCTTAGCAGGGTCGAGCACCCAGTGAGGAAGAGGACGTTCAATAGGACTACCAGACTCAGCCATGAACTCGCGCCATAATTTCGCTGTAGCATTATTCATTCTCCCTTCTAAATTTTTAGGATCTTTCAAAGCATCTTGTACTAAATCAAGACGGCTAAACTTAGATCTCAGAGCATCGCTATAAGCTTCTGCCTTCTGAAGATCTTGCTGTAGTTTACCATTGAGTTCCATTTGTTTTGCCATGTCACCTTGTAGAGTTTTGATACTCTCCTCAGATGTGGCAATTGCAGACTCTAGTCTCACCACGTTTGCACGTGCTGTCTCTAGATCAGATTGAAGTTTTGTGATATACCAATAACCAATTCCACCCAAACTTATCAATGTTAATACTATAGCAATTCTAATAGACGAAAACAATTTCTATCCTCCATTTCTCCTAAACATCTTATTGATGTCATACTTGGAACGGCCATCGTTAAACTTCTTTGGCTTTCCAGTAGGATTCATATCTACCGCAGGACCAGTTGAATTCACTGCGACTTCTTCATTCTTCTTTTTCTTATCCGGATGTCCTTTACCACCATCTGCACGATTTGCCCATACAGCTTTACGTTGTGCGTGTGATACGTAATTCTCATCTTGTTTGGCAGCATTAAATGCTGCGACTGCCATTTTAACAATCTCTTCTTTGGACTTACCTTTGAATTGTGGTGCATCAGACTTTAAGAAATCGTCAATCCAAGCTTGTTGTCCATCAGATACAGACAACTTCTCTACCATATAAATACTAGGATCATAAGATTCACCCATTTCAAAATAAGGATTATCTGTGCCACGTTCTCTATTTACTGCTTGATTTGCTTTTTTAATTGAACCTGCAACATCATTAGGATTAATCATAATTGGTTTATCCGGATCACCTGTTACCCAATCACCCTTTGTTTTATCTTTTTTAGGATCAACTTGTGCTGGATAATGGCCAAAGTTTTCAGCAAATTCTTTAAATGATTTCATCGTTTTAAATCTCCGGGTGCAACATATATATCAGTTTGTGTTGATACATGTCTTACTTTATAAACTGGCGTGCCGAACAAATAATCAACAGGATCATTGTTTGCGTCAGCTATTATAGATGTTCCGGCTCTTGCAATTAAATCACCAGTAGAAGGTGATGCAATATCTTCCGATAGGATATACTCACCAGGTGCTAACTGATCGTTTTCCATAACGTTCCAATTTCTGCTTTCATTGATTGTCATATCAATATCAGCTTCAATTTGTTTTAGTACTTCGGCAATTTGCTCTTCTGATAGATTAGTATTCTCTTTAAGGAGAAACAGTGCAGCGGCATATGAAGCCAACTTAGACTTACCGAAAGGAAGCTTTTCCAGTAGTCTTTTGACGTTGAATACTAATCTATGAAAAAGAGTATAATGAGTCTTGTCCTCAGCATCGAGCTGATTACCCTTCTTGAGTATCTTACCATTTTCATCAATAATGCCACGCTTATACGCTTCCATGTCAACCCATTTAGTTGTAAGGGTTTTCAGGAATCTAAACGTATAATAAGTATCTGCAGCTCTAGATATAATACCCATTAAATTTTCCTAAGGACTTCTACTATATTCTCATCTAAAGGTACATCAATAAGTGTATCTTCTTTTAGATAACTTAGATATACCAAAAACGTTTTAATCGCAGACCAATGTTTCTGTTCCATTTTATAGAACATCATCTTATTGGCTGGATCAATACCAAACACATTATAAATGACAATAATATGATTCAATATAAGTCTGTGTTGTAGATCACCTTTTTCATAGCGACCTAATAAACGTTTCAAATACTTAAAACGTTGCACATCCTCATTAAACTCATCCATGTCTGTACACTGCGGGTTGTTATAATGCCGAGCCGCGTACAGCATAAAATTATCATTATTTAATTCATCAAATAGTTGCATTCAATTACCTCAACTGTTAAAATAAAGTATCTCCATATACTCTATTTAACAGTTTTCCAGAGGTTACTTTCTAATATCTTTTAAAGACTTCGGTGCTTTACCATCACCTTGGTCATTATCTCCAGTACGTAATTGACGTGCAGGTACGTTTGCAGTAATACCTTGGTCATCTTTAGGTACAAAGTCAAAGACATCTACTTTATGGTTATCTTTGAATTGCTTCTCACCTTCAGCTCTTGGCTCAAGTTTCTCTTGATCAGCATGCTTAGGATCGATAGCTTCTTGCATCTTCTGTTTCATTTCAGAAACTCGAGCTTTCTCAGCTTCACGCTTTTTCTTCATGGCAGCTTTCTGCTTGTCGATACCAGCCTGAGCTCTCTTTAAACGCTCACGATCTTTTTGCTTTTGCTTCATCTTAGCTAGTTTCTTTTCAGCAGCATCGGCACGACCAGAAGTTGAGAATCTATCAGCAACTTTCTTAATACCAGCGCCAACAGCTTTTGCACCTTTAGCAATAGCAGAACCGATACCTTCTTCAAGCTCTTTATACTGCTCTTCGCTAAGACCTTCAATATATGAATCAAAGTCTTCATCAGACATTTCGATGATTGATTCAACAGACTCAGCTACTGGCTCTTCAGTATCGTTGACTTCGTCGTCACCTTTCTTTTTCTTTTTCTTATCGTCGTCTTTCTTCTTGACTACGTCACCATCTTCATCGTCGATTTCGATAGCTTCTTTCTTAGTAGACTCATCCATTTCGCATTCGCCTTCTGGATGTTCTTTACCGCATTCAGGACAAACAGACTCTTCCATGTCCTTACTAATAGCTTTACGCTTCTTGTGTAAGTACTTGTCAGAATCATCAACTTCACCGTTATTATCGATGTCTTTGTCTTTACGGTCTTTGAATTTCTTTGCTGCAGCTTTCGGATCAGCTTTGTCTAGGCCTTCACCATCATCAGACTGATCGTTAGATGCATCTTCTTTTTTAGAATTACATTTGGCTCTCTCTGCGAGCTCCTCCTGTTTCATTCTAAGATATGCTTCCTCAATTGGGTTCATGTGTTTTCTCCTTAGTGCATGAATAAATTGCCGACCCATGCTGCGGCGGTTACAGATATAGCAATCCAGAATAAACGATTAATCACTGTAACTGTAACAGCAGTTTCATCTGTTTTCTTCTCAATTGCATCAATTCTTTCTTCGTTTTTTAACATACGATCCATAATGAAATTTTTATCTTGTTCAAGAGCAATAAGCTTTTCTTCAGCTCGAGCCAGTGAAATAACTGTCTCTGCTAGCTTATCGATCTTTTCTTCGATTCTATCCAGTCGAGCATTTTCTACGGCTATGTGCTCAGCTATAATAGATGTTTCCTGTTTAGTTGCCATCTCATTACCCCATTTAATTTAATCTAAGTCAGAAACTTTTGCACCTGACCACATTTTACAAGACCAATAGTTTGCTTTCCACTTTGGTCCCGGATTATCACAATGGTGTCTTGCTCTATAAGACTTTCGACGTTCCGGATCGTCTCTCTTAATTTCCATATTAGGATCACCAAATCCTAACTTGATAACATTACCTTTCTCGTTACGGACATAAACGTAAAACTTCTTTTTGCCGTCAGATGATCTGAAAGGATCATTAAGCTTTACCTTTTTACCCTGATACTCAGCTTCTTCTGAAATGAACTGTTTAAACTTTAACATTGTTATTGTCCTGGTGTATCATTTTTATATTTATTAGTTAACTCATCGGTTCCCCATTCACCAGCACCGTGCTCTTCATAACGAGTATTTCTATCAAGTACTTTACTAAACTCTTTAGTAGAGATGCCAGCAAAATCAGCAGCCCATTGTTTAATAATACCTTGAACACCTGTCTCAGTTGTTCTCATACCTGGTCTAGATAGGTTGTTCTTTTCGGCCCATTTATCCCAGCCACCAGCTTTACGAACCTCATTTTTCAATTCGCGAAGTCTCTTCAGTGCAATCTTATACTTCTCGCCATGAGCAAGTCTCTTGGCTTTATGATAATTGCTACGACCGAAGATAATCTTAGTTAGATCTTTGGCAAGATCAACTCCTATACCTTCTTGCTGATTCTGATAGTATTCTTTAAAAGTCTTCATTATTTCTTAGCGTCTCTTCTTAATTCAGCGCGCTTTTCTTTTGACAACATAGCACGAATCTTAGATAGCTTGTCACGATCATTTGGTGTCAATCTACCTTCTCTTTCTTTTTCTAATGCTCTTGCGTATGCAGCATCTGACTCATTGATATCCTCATCAGTATCTTCAATGATGTCTTCTAAATCTTCAATTTCCATAGAATCAAAGTTCTCTTCAACATAGTTTAGGAACTCTAACTCTTCTGCAATTAGATCGTCAAACAATGTATCTTCATTAGTTCTACGAATTGCAGCTCTCACACCTGGGTGACTAGAAAGACCTTTTGCAATACCTTCGATCTTACGTACGATAGCAGTCATATTACCACCTTTCCAACGTGGATCATTTAAGATACCATAAGCCATTTTGATTTGTTTATCAGAGAACTTCTTAGCACCAAACGCTTCATCGATACCTGCACCATCTTCCTGACCGTCACTGCTCTTAGCCATATCTCTAAACCATTTCTTCATATCAGCCGGAGTAACTCTGTCAACTGAATTGATCATATCACCCTTCTTAAGGGTCTTACGAAGTTTAGCTTTGATAGAACTAGGTGAACCGTCCATGAACACAGTAGGCATACCTTCAACATCAACTTTATACCAAGTTGCTTCGTCTAATTCGTCGTATTCAACAGATTCTGCCATGTCAATAGTATGGTTAATTTCTTGCCATTGATATGAAATGATCTTCATGGCCTTTTCCATCTTTTTGAACTCAGGAACAACGTTGTCTGCATCTTTTGAGATTGATTTACACAATACGCTGGTAGGTGTCATGACTTTTTCCATACGGCGAACCATATCATCTACACCTTTGAATCCCATAGACTTGCTGTACTTTTCTTCGATATATTCTGCATCGTTATATTCAACGCTTTCATATTTGTTAAGGTCTCTATTGCCTGTTACTCTGACTTCATACTTACCAAATTTCTTACCATGCATAGCTTTATCTGCTTCTAAAACTTTTGTAGTAGGAACCTGAAGTTCAATATATGCGTCTTTACCTTTACCCTTAATACCATAACTAGCAATCTCTTGGCCAGTATTTTTCATCATATATTTTACAGCAGCTGTTGCTTCTTTATCACCTTTTTTAGGGATAATTCTAATTTTCATTTGTTCTTCATTAATTGATTCACCCATCATTTGGCGAATAGCTTGATTAGCTTCTGTATCTCTTGCACCAAGAGCAGCATATTTCTTTTGAAGTTGTTGAACCTTAGCTTTGTTCTTGCTCTTTACAGCAGCTTCTAATTCTTTAGATGCTTTTTCCCAACCAGGCTTGTCATATAATTCAAATGGATTATCACCAGCAAGTTTCTTATTAGCTCTTGCAATACCTTTAGATCTCTTATCAAATCTCTTAGGATCTCTGGTCATAGGATTTCCACCCGCTTGATCTCTACTAGCTTTGGCTCTATACTTTCTAAGAGTCATAGGTGATAGTTCATCTAATTTTTGTTCGTCCATTTGTGTTTCCTCACGTAATTTGATACCTGCTTTTTGCATGATTGCTCTTCCCATAGCAGGATCATTTGCCATTAGGATTTCAACAACTTTATCTCTTGGATCTGTGTCCATAGATTTTAATTTCTTTGCAATGTCCATCTTATTGGATGGGTTACCGGTAGCAGCATAGTTCTGCAACTTACCTGCGATCGTCATCATATCGCGCTTATCGATGCCACCAGACTTCTTAGCATAAGCCATCAAAGCGTCACCTGCTTTTGATTTAGCTTCTGTAATTTCTACTTCTTCTTTCGCAAACTTCTTACGAATATCATTCATCATTTTATCTTCTTCTTTCTTAGACAATGATTTATCAGTAGAGAATACTACATTTCTTTTACCTTTAGAATCTGTATAACCAATGTTAGTAGTTTTACCATTTCTTGATGCGAAAGGAATAATACCACCTTTAGATGACTTAGCAACACTCGCACCCATTTTCTTATTGAGGTCGTTTACTGCTTTAATCCAATCTTTATTAAGTGCTTCGTCAAGTTCAACATCTTCCTTTCTCATAGCTAGTTTATTTGTTGCCTTATCGATACCAGATACACGTTTCTTAATCTTATTAAGATTACCTTTGATACCCTGGTGATTAATATCTCTTGCAGCTGCGCGAGTATATCTTGCCATAGTTGATTTATTTAACTCATCAACTTCCTGCTCTTGTTCTTCTTTCTTAAATCCTTTTTTGAATTTGTCCATGAAAGTAGGATTCTTTTTCCTTTTTGCATCTCTTAATTTCTTAAGATCATTTGCTCTCTTCCGTTGAACATCATCAATATGATTTCTTGTAGCTTTACTTAATGGTGACATTTATGATCCTACCTTAGATGCTAAATCTTTATCAGCACCACCCCAGGTACCTTTTGATTTAGTTACAAAACTATTAACTCTTGCATGACCCCATTGAGATGCAGTAGTACCAGGACGGTGGCCTGATTTCCATGCCGCAACTCCACGGTTATAAACTTTTCTTAATATACCAATTGGCATACCAGTTTTATCTGCTTTCTTTTGCAAAGCAGCAGTTACATCTTCAGTCATAATTTCACTGAATGAACTGAATGATTCATACTTACCTTCACCATACATTTGCTTATATTTCTTAGTATGTTTTGAAGGTTTAGTCTTTGCTTCTTTATCACCTGGTGCAGGTTTATATGCTTCAGGATCATCGTCATCCATATTAGCTTGCTTCTTAAATTGAGCATCGCGTTTTACTTTGGTTGACTTAGCAAGACCTTTATGATAATTAGCTGGTTGAGATCCTTCACGATCTTTAATATCTGGATCTTGACGTTCAATTAGTTCAACATCATCTAACCACTTGCGAAGCTTCTTACCATCTGCCATCTCAACTAGAACATAGTTAGAGCCTAGCATAATAACTTCACCAACTTCATCAGATTCTTTTACAACGATAATATCACCTTCGTTGAATAGCTTACCTTCTACATAAGCTTCTCTTGTTTCTGATACTGATTCAAGTTGAATGTGTTCTCTAAAGTCATATGATTCTTTTAGACCCATGCCCTTTCGAACATCATTGAATAATGCTTGACCGTCTTTGAAACCTCTTGGTAGACCTTGAGAGAAAGAAGCAAAATCGTTTGCTTCAGCTGCAGCTCTCATTTTTGAGGCTGACATACCAGAAACATCATCAGCATCTGGATCTCTTTCACCGGCAGAAACAACATTGATTCCACCTTCAAAGTTATAAAATCCGTGACGACCTTTAACGTTGTTATACTTGTTAAGTAACACTTCAAAGTCTGTGACTCTGTCTGAGCCGGCAACAAGATTTACTTTGTTGTAACCTTGATCATATAACTTAACAAGGACATCAAATATTGTTTTCATTTTTGTATCAAGCATAACTGAACGCGCATGCTTTGGATACATCTTTCTCATATACTTGACTTTTGTTTTATAGTCAAGTGGATTCTTTTTCTTATCCGTGGACTGGGAAACAAATATAAAATACTTATTGCTGCGTGCAACTTTTGCAACAGCGTCTAAAAGCTTTTCATGTCCTGTCGTTGGAGGATTGAATCGACCCCAAGCGAATGTACATTCCTTGGTGGCTTCTGTAATATAGTCAGCAAATCCTTTAATCATCCTTGCTGGCTCCACGTCTTAATTTACGATCACGCTCAGCTTGACGCATAGCAGGTAGAAGTTTCTTTGCAATACGATCTACAACGGCTTGCTTCTTATTGACCATTTTCTCATAAGCAGCACGAGTTGAATAAGGTAGATCTTCTTTCTTCTTACCTTTAAGGAATTTCTTGAGGACAACTAAACGAGCTTTACGTTTAGCTCTTTTCTTGAGGACTTCGGTAGTTGCGGTACGACGCATAGCCTTCTTACGACCAATAGCAATCTTAGCTTTCATTCTACGCATCTGTTGACGCTTCTTCATTCTCTGTTGAATGTTTAAAGCTTCTTCTACTTCCTTATCTTCTGAAGTATCGTGCGCAATACGATTGCTTTTCTTTTTTCTATATTTTGTTAACTCGTCTTCACCTGGTTTTAGGTCGACGGTAATTAGGTCTTTAAAACTATACATTTCTTTCTCGCAATTTCCATGAGGAATAGCCTAGCCCCTAGAAGGACTCTGCCAGCCTTTAATAACGTCTGGACTAAAGTTATTATAACTGAATTCAAGTCTATCAACTAACTTAACAGCACCGCCCTTAAGCTTATCAATAGCCACAAATCCTTCAGCATTTGTAACATTAAATCCGTTCTTCGTCTTAACAAATGTGTTAATACGATTCAATCTGTTTAACTTATTTATAATAATTAGTTTCGCCACTACTATGGCTTTTTGTAATTCAAACACATATTTTAATGATTGTTTGTTTGCAGGCGAAAAGAATTTAAGTAATTCATCACGTTTCTGTACCTGGGCAGTCTTACCCTTCTCAGATTTACGTTTATCAATTTCTTTTTGATATCTATCTTGCACAAATTTAATTAAACCAGCAACGTGGGCAGTAGTATTACCAATAGGTTTATTAGCTCTTACTGATTTGTTGTTCCACGTTTCGATCGTTTGGGCGAGCTCTTTATTCTTTTCGATTTCACGGAGCGTGTTCCCGGCGATTTTGTTAAAGATTTTTCCAGCATTTGAGAGTGCAGTTGTGACCTCATCAGTATCTGCTTTTGTGAGTGTAGCAGTGCCAGATAGATTTCTGAGTTCCGCAGATTGTGCCCAGACACTTCGTACCTTTCTAAATTTTGAGACGTCGACTCCGTATGACGCTCGCATTTCTTGAAACTTCTGACCAGTATACGATGTGTGGAATACAACGCCGATGCGAGCTTGTCTAATGCGTTTGGCTTCATCGCTAGCAGAAGGCACAGCATACACAATGGTATTAGGGTGAAAAGTAGTATAATCTTGTCCATCAATCTTCTCCGATTTCAAATCATCTGATGTGAACATTATATCACCCTGGACCACTCCCTTAATACCAAGTTTAGACAATTCAGCCAATGCAATCTTCATCTTTGTATTAAGATCGCCATCACCGATGTCTGCATCAATATCAGCATTTGATTTATAAATTTTTGGATCTTTGTTGAATGCACCTTTCTTTGCAACAAAGAACTTGCCATCAGCAGGATCTTCTCCACATACAACAGCAGGTGCGCCGTCCCATTTAACCGTAACATCAACTTCTTTTGTTGAGTTACTGGCTAACATGTCTCTTAATGAACGCAGTGCAAGAATAGCTTCACGTGCGCCATTCACACCACCATAGATCACACGATCCTCTAGGTGAGTCATGTGTGTATTCTTTTGTTCGGAAATATATTGATTAAATTTTAGCATATTAGAACTTGATCTTTGGTTTGATTGTGCCTTGAGTTACTACATCTAGGTATACTTGATTACGACTTAGATTACCTACAAATAATACATCGCCAAGTCTTGCCTTCGGAACTTTATTAATCATAAGGATCAGAGGGTTTTTAGAAAGATATTTGTATGCTGCCAAACGATATGGCTCTTCAACTTCTCTGTTCCATTGTGCTTTTAATTTAGGATCTTTTAGAATAGCAGCAATCTGACTACCATTCACACCATTCTTTTCTTTACCCAATCTGCCGTTAGGATCAACTTCATCTCTGAGTCTTAATGCTGCACCAACCATCTTATCAAGAGGTACAGTACCACCAAGCTTGAAGTTCTTAAAGAAACCGTCTTGAGCTAAGTCACCTGCTTTAACCTCAAATGATCGTGATCCAATGTTAATATCTGCAGCAGATGCTGAACCACCACCAAGAACGGCGTCATCCAATAAGAAGAAAAGTGTTGCCTCACCAGGACCAACACCTTTCAAATTGTAATTGTGTAAGGCGAAGAACTTACTAGAACTTTCTGATCTTAGTTTTTTAATCAGGTTGTTCAGTTCATTTGCCTTTGGAGTACCTTTAATAGTTTTATCGATATCGAAATCTGGGAAGAAATGTGTCTTGAACAGAAATTGAATCTCAGACTTATATTTAGTAGTTGTAAAATCGCTAGATGTAAGGTTAAACGAAGTAACCTTTTGAGCGCGCTGTAAAAAGTCAGAGTCTAAATCTGATGCGGTAACTGCAGCCATTTCTGTTACATACCTCCTGAATGATTTCATTACTATGTCTCTCTTAAATTCCAGATATAACTATTTATATAAAATAAAAAGCCGGTATTACCCGGCTTCGTTGATGTATTCCTCATATAAGGAATCTTGGAGAGTATGCGCTTCGATTTCCCATGGCTGGTCATCGTATTTAGTATTTGAGTGGTCAACAGCTTTCCATAACTGCTTGTGACCATCTTTATATCGTTCTGCTAGTTCTCCTTTAGCATATTGCTTTACGTGTACCATCTCGTGGATGATAGTCTTAATTACGTTTTCTTTGCCGAAAGATCTTTCGACTGTTATTTTAAATTCTCGTGGTGCAACGTTGCTGTCCATCCATTCACAATATCCGTCAGCACCACCTTTACGGATACTTTTGAAATCGACATCAACATGAATAGTACTGTGATATGGTAACAATTTGTCGAAACACCAACAAATCACATCTGAAGCGAGAGCTTCAAACTTCTCACTTTTTGCACCATTAATAAGATAACTATTCATTAAACTTCTTCCATTGCCTCGCGTTCTGCCTCAACCCATTCAACCGGGATATTCAGGGTATTTGCAATCTCCACATCACTGAATCCCTCAACAATAAGATCTTGCATATCTAAAACCATTCCTCCCATCGCGCTCATATTTGACTCCTTATTTAATTAATCAACAGGTATATTATACCAAATCTGAGGGTGTTTGTACACATCTCTAAAGGGATGATTTAGGGATGATTATCGATCTAGGATATAGAAATCGATACGGCTGGCATTCTTAATACCACCAACTACGTTTCCGCCCCAGTCATAAGATAGCGTACGGGTATATCCAAACCAAGGATTACGTACAACTTGTTTTACAAAAGGTTCACGACCACGTTTCACAAGACGAAGCTTCTTGTCAGATTTGGCTTGAGCTTCCTTGAAAATAGCTTTTGCCTCGGCAAGATATTCACCATACTTAGCATCTTTTGTATAAGCTGATCCAATATAACTATTCGAATAGCGGTTTTTCATGTTAACTTTTAGCATTATGCAGCCTCCTCATTAGGTGAAATATAATCATGAGGATCAACTCGCTTCATGATTTCCATTTTAAAATCGTAGTATTCACGATCGAACTGGTCAGACATATCAAAGTCTGAACGAAACTCCTCAAGAGTTTTCACATCACATGGAAACTCTTTCCAACCGATACCGTTCTCGATACCGATCGCAGCAACAAATGCCATAGCATCTGCAGCAGACTGAAGACCAGACACAAGATAGTCTGTGCCTGACTTGAACTTCCAGTAGTTTTGCATATCCGCAAACTTACCAGACTCGGTATGAGCGCCGTAGTTTTCAAGACCCTGAGTAGTAACAACAAATACAGTCATAATATTCTCCTTAAGCAACTTTACGAGCAAGAACTTCAGCAGCATCAAACACAGAGAAGAACTTAGGTTTTTTCACTTCATTACCATCTTTATCTTCTTCGTTCTTGAAGAAAACAAGCTTAGCACATGCTTTCAAACCTTTAAGTTTCGCACCAGCGATACCAAGATCTTTAACAGCCTGGTTGAAAGTAACAACAGCATCAACACCGGCAGCAGCTAAAGTCTCTGCATTCACACCTGTATATTCACGACCAGTAACATAATTTTTCATAACTAACTCCTTATTAACAATCAACAAGTATATTATACCACGACCGGCCAGAATGTACATACTTTTTTTGAAAAAAGTTTTCGTTAAAAATCAATAACTTACGACATCGCGCCCATAAGCTGTTGATTTTTAACGACTTATTTACGATTATTTTTTTTAATAGTAAACGCATTTATGATCTATTTTATTAATCGTTACCACGTGGACGGTTGAAGATCTTCTTTTCCTCTTCCGTCATTTTAATGTAATCCTCGAATGGGATACATTCTCTTTTGCCGTTCTTATCGGGAGTCGAACACCATTTACCCATAGAGTCTCTATTGTAAATCATAGTGTTGCCTGCACTTCGTCGATAATCGCCGCAATAGTTTCTTCGACCTCAGCTACATTGTCTGAGTTGATGTAACCATCATCGAATAGGTTTTGAAAGATTTCGATTTGATCGAAAACACCATTTGAAATTTGTTCTTCAACTAAAAATTCTAAACTAAACATAATAATCCTCCTTGATTTAAAGTACTAATGCGTCCATTTGTTGTTCCCATTCCATATAACCAGCTTCTAACTGATCTTCAACAGACTGTAAGTATTCAACCGTTTCGGCAGCATCTTCTAAAGCCGCAGCCAAATTACGTGCACGATCAACGACACTCACACCTTCTTCATGACCACCTGAAGAGTTTGAAATAGAAAACTTCCACTTACCGGTGAAAGATCTTTCGTAGAACACTTCTACCGGAGTTGACCAATAACCTTCAACTTTATATCCGATTGAACCAAAACCCCTTGCGATATCCTTAATTGTAAATTGATCTCTCTTGAACATTTTAACTCCTTTCTTTATTCTATAGGTATATTATAATATGATTTTTTGAAAACGTACATATCCCTAAAGGGATGATTTAGGGATGATTAACAGTTCCAACTAGCAACTGCGTCACCAATTGTTCCGTCGATTACATTCTTACCACCTTTCTTATTCAGTGGTAATAAACCAGTAGCTGCTTGCCATGCGGTAGTAATGTCACCGCTCAAAGCTGCAGCCGCAACTAAATTTGCCATATCGTCACAATCCAGGAAAACTGGTTTCCCGTTAATTGTGCTAGTAGCGATTCTTCTAATATCCATAATTATTTCCTCATCCATGATGGTACGTTATTTGTAATGTATTCTCTAACTAATGGGTGATATAAGTAAACATCAATTAGATCTCTATCAACTTCGTTCTCAGTAACGTTCTCTTCGTTCATTACTTTGATTAGAAGGTTACGAACTTTAGCGCAAGTCCATTTGTGAAATCTACGATCTCTAGAACAAACATGAGTAAAGTCAGCATGAGTCTTCGCAGTTGAAGGTACGAACGTTAAGTAGTTAGATTCAATTCTAAAGTTTTCTTTTGTAATCATAAGTAATCTCCTATATTTTTTTTAACTTATGTGTATATTATACCACACTTTTCAAAAAAAGATATAGCCCAAAAGGGATGATTTAGCTAAAAAAAGGGATGATTTATACATCTCTAAAGGGATGATTTTTTAAAATATTACGCGTCTTGCAGTATCAACCGCCCAGTCAGCGAATGAATCATGTAACTTAGGATTGTAATTGCTGAATCCGTTTCTACGGTTCATGTCATCAAGAATGTCAGAACTGATTCTACGCTTTAAAGCATCTTTGTAGAAGTGAATTCCAACGTGACCATCTTTAGGGTACCACATATCAACTATATCAGTCATATCTGCTAATCTATCGATCATTCTTAAAGTGAATCCACCTAGATCTTTCTTAGTAGCTCTAGAACCATCGACATTGTCCCAACCCCATTTAGGATGGTAGTGAACAGTATCGAAAATTAAAGTAACATGATCATCATCATGCATAATAAAGTCTGAATTAGACGCATCAAATAAATCTCTAACAATCTTATTAAGATCGCGAGTCGAATTGATCGCTGTACGCATAGTAGCTGAGTATTTGTCGTTATCTACAAATCTTTTTGCCATATTAACTCTCCATGTTTATTAACAATATAGGTATATTATACCACATTATGGCAAAAAGTAAACATCCCCGAAGGGATGTTTTGTATATCTCTGAAGGGATGATTTAGGGATGATTAAAGATCTTGAGTAAGATCCTTGAGTTTTCGAGATAGAGTGTTGTATTTGAATTCCCAATGCTGTGCTTCGGCAGCTTTGGTTTCATACATTGTTTTATAGTCAGGTTTCGAGAACCACTTTTGAAACCACATTTTGATCTTTTGTAACATATCTCCTCCTATACGTTGAAGTCAGAAAAATCGGATGCATCTTTCTTAGGTGTTACAGCTGTACTTTCGATCAGAGTTTGTGCATTCTCTTCAGCATCATACAGCTTCATTCTTGCACGATCAATACCAATAACAAAACGACGGAAAGCAGTAGGATCGTTATAACGGTTCTTAAGTTGTTTGACCATGATCTGACCTAGACCTTCTAGTTCTTCATTAGAGATCAGAGCAAACATCAGATCTGCAGTAGCTGGCAGACCGAACGATTCTGACGTGTCTTCAAGACCAACATCAGAGTTTGAGTAACCACTACGTGTTGTTTGTGTAGCAGATACAAGTGGTACATCAAATTCAACAGCAAGACCACGTAGTTCTTCGGCAATTGATTTGACATAGGTGTATGAGTTAATTGAACCACCCATACCTTTCATACGAGATGAAGCACAAATGTTCAGATAGTCAATAAAGATAATATCTGGAACAAAGTTCTTTTTGAGTTTGAGTTCTTTCAACAGAGCTCGGAAGTGACCGGCGTGTGCTGCACCGGTAGGATATTCTTTTACAATAAGCTTACCAATAGTCTTCTTAGCAATGTTCTCAATCTTACCACTAAATGTCTTACGATCCATATTCTCAAGTTGGTCGATAGGCATGTTCATTAGGTTAGCATCGATACGTTCAGCAATACGTTCCTCTGCCATTTCCATAGTGATATACAGAACATTCTTACCTTGAGTCAAGGCAGAAGCAGCAACGTGACACATAAACAATGATTTACCCACACCGGTACCGGCAAGAGCAATATTCAATGTCTTACGTGGTAGACCACCTTTTGTGATCTTGTTGAAGTAATCTAGATCGAATGGTAAACGATCTTCTTCCATGTGATAGAAGTCGAAACGTTCTTCAGAGTTATTGATATAGTCGTGACCAATGTTCTGATCGAAGTTAACCGACAAAGCTTCTTGTAGGATCTCAGGAATAGCATTTTCGGTCTGTTCTGACTTACCATTAATGATCTCAATAGATTGCATGATAGCAAGAAATACAGAACGGTCCTTACACCACTTCTCTGTTTTCTCAAGTAGCCAATCATTATCTACTGATTCAGGTGTTGTTACTTCACTAATAAGAGCTGCAGCAGAAGGAAAGACCTCACTTGGCACATTAGCTTCTTGTAGTTCAATAGTCAAAGCTTCCTTAGTTGGAAGCTTATTATACTTTGAGACATAAGCTAAAATATTGTCGAAGACTACTTTATGTTCGTCCTCGAAATATTCTTTCTTAAGATATGGAACTACTCGACGTGTGAAGTCTTCGTTAGTGAGCAGATTCCTTAGGATTGTTGTCTGTATCGTCGGTTGCATGTTCGCCTATTTTATATTTACCGGTGTCAAAAGCGTCAGTGATAATATGTTGAAGCACTGCACCAACATAGTTATTAAAGTCTTTAGATTCAGTGAGTTCTTTCTCTTCATACTCACCTGAATCAATGACATTGTATTGAAATGATAGTGTAGCTTCACCATCACCGTTATCTACAACCTCATCGACTGTTGCACTGACACGTCCATATTCATATAGTACATCTTTATATTGAGTTTTTAAACGAACTGCCCAGGTTTCGGACATTTCGTTCTCAGCAAAAGTGTAATCATCATGGGTAATATTATACACTGTTTTAGTCCTCTTGTACAATGTCACCATCAATTAATGACTTGTGACCAATTGTATATTGTGACTTGACGAACTCTTGGAACTTAGGATCTGTTAGTATCGGTTCCCAAAAAGTAGGTAACAACGTCTCTTTAAGTCGAACTTTTGGTTCAACCAATTCACCAGTGTCACGGTTAACACGACAATACCAACCATTGGAAGGCTTACTAGCCCAGCCACCAGCAAGAGCAATATCCAGAAGGCCGCTATAAGTTTCGATGCCACCTTCCCAAGAAACTGAGACAGGGATTTTAGACTTTTCTTTAACATATCTTGATTTTTCTACATTAATAATGAAATCGTATCCGACAATATCTGTACCCTCTTTGTTCTGACGACGGCCAAGAATCCAAATGTTATCAGCTGAATAATAGATACCAGTACCACCACCTACAACATCTTTAGGGAATAGACCGATCTCTTTATATGTATGATTTACGGCAAGTAAAGGAATATTCTTCATAGTAAGATATGGAGTCACCATACGGAATAGACCTTTGAGAGCTTTAGCACGAGACATATCTGCAACAGACTTCTCATTCAATGCGTCTTCAAGTTCTTTCTTAGAAGCAAGGTTACCGATAGAATCAATAACAATTACAACCTTGTCACCACGATCGATATTATCAAGCTGTGATACAAGATCAAATTTAAGTTGTTCGACGTCAGTGATTGGTGTATGTAGAACACGATTGACGTCAATACCGAATGTTTCAAAATATGATTGTGGTGAACCAAATTCTGAATCATAGAATAGCATAACAGAATCTTCATACTTCTTCATATATGCACTTGCCATAAGCAAAGCAAATGAAGTCTTGAAGTGCTTAGATGGACCAGCAAGAACTGTCAGTCCAGGTGTCAAACCACCTTCGAGAGAACCAGAGAGTGCAACGTTAATCATTGGCACTTCGGTTGGGATCATATCCTTTTCACTGAAAAGAACTGAATCTGATAGAATAGCAGTATCTTTAATCTTACTATTCTTTTTAAGTTTATCCATTACAGACATAGTATCATCCTTTTAAAAATATACATGGTATATTATACCATAAAAGCATCTAGTTGTACACTACTATTTGTGGGTTCACCTTGACGTTGTTCCCAACCAGATTCCCAACCAGAGTTGTTTGTAATTGTTGAAGGCACGTGGTCAAATGTATCATCAGATCTTGGAACATAGTTCTGTCCAAATCTTACGAAGTCACACATAACGTCTTCATTATCTCGTGGCGCACCCCCGATTCGTTCGCACAGTAAATCCATAAACTCATCTGTACTGTAACCACTTGATAACACCTTCATGCAGCGAACTGCGTTATTACCAAAATATCCATGAGACATATCATCAACCAAATCCTTGTGATAGTCACCTAGATCATAAGAGAAGGCAGCATAAACAAAGTTAAATCGTTTATGTCCTTGGTCTATATTGTAACCATTAAGATAGTCTACGATCTGTTTATGAGTCTTTTTATCAGCTGATGATAACCATTCCATAAACCTATCAAGTAATGGTTCGAGTTCATTAACCATGAAATCCAAACATGTTACACCCTTTCGAGGTGATGGAGGTTGGTTACCAATAGAAGTAAATAATGGTTTACCAATACTCTTGACATGTATCATATGATCTTTCATATCTTTTATATCTCTAAGGTTACCCCAATGTTGAATTGCATTATTGCGATATCCATGATCTCTTGTGAATGAAGCACCTGATCCTGTAATACGATGCGCCATATAAACATAGAACCAGGTTTTAGTATCCCACGAACTAGTATTATATCCATCAATTAATTGACGACGATCATCTTTCTGATGATGCCATTTTGGAGTCTCGGTCATAAACTTCAGATCTTGAAGTACGTTTGAGAATCCAGCTGCGTTACGCGTGTAACAGTCATAGATATCGATTTGCTGCATCAATGGATCGTTGACGGCTTTATCAGCCTCCGGAGAATCATAGCCTAGCTTACCCCAGTTACAATTATCTTGTAACCATTTGGCACGAGGATAATAATAATCTGCTAGCACATCAAGTGCTTCTTCATTAACCCACTTCTTTGGCATTCTTCTTCCAGTCTCTATATGAATCTATACGATCATAGATTGTTTCATCTTCTAATACAGGTTCAGCACCAACATTCCAGAATAGAATATCCTTACCTGAGTTCTTTGGAATATACTTCCAAACTTTTCCATCGTAGGTATCTATATTAGGAAATGGTGGGAGATTCTCTTTCTTCTCAT